>Ga0310811_10000370_pt1 | contig 61340 bp, 43 predicted proteins | sample YCmetagenome_FD_207642 | JGI IMG/M metagenome (GOLD analysis project Ga0310811, IMG submission 207642) | Soil microbial communities from experimental microcosm in Duke University, North Carolina, United States - YC | ecosystem: Engineered > Artificial ecosystem > Soil microcosm > Unclassified ... | reverse complement strand
TTGCTTATTTTGAATCCCAATGCTCCGATGACAGGCGCACCCAATATTGCATTTGGATTGTAATGGTACGGCTGGTTCGTCACGAATAAATACGCGGGCGGCGCAGGTTTTCCATCGATCATCATTTCACTTTCAGCGCGATCGATCTCATTAATTACTTCCCCCATCCAACCCCCACCCTCTGCGGGCGTTTCATCGGGAATGTTCAAATCAATCCAAACAACTCGATCATGGGGCAGATTCTTTGCCAGCGCTCGTTGTAGCTTCTTTGTAACCTTCAAGCGTAACGCGGTACCCTCACTCTGGCGGTCGGGTCCAGCTCGCGTCTTCACTTCCACCGAAAATTTTCGTCCTGTGCGGGGATGAGTAGCTACAAATTCTGCGTGCTCTCCAGCAGCGCGATCATCTTCATATTCGAGATGAAATCCTGCCTTCAGGAAAGCCGCCGAAGCATAGGTTTCAGACAATGTTGGGAAAAAATTGTCCTTTTCCCGAAGGCGCCTCAACAGACGATCTAGAAGAGGTTGATGGTACTGTTTGTAATGGTGTTCGATCAAATAGAGATTGTAGGCCAAAGCTAATAAAGATCGCGCCCCATTGCTGGCCTTTCTGACGCCGCGATTTGGATCTCTCCGTTCGGCATTCAGAGCATTGGCCCAATCGCCAGCGGGGTGCGGCGCTGATGCCGCCATCTGCGTGGAAAACCATTTCTTGCCTAAGGTTAGGCCGACGTAGTGCAAAAGAAAATCATGAAAAGTTTTTGAGGGCGACTTGAATAGTCGCTTCCCTACCACAACCACTCGGCCGTCCGGCTGCAAAAAGGATTGTATGGGCCGGCCCTCTCCCTGCTGCTCGCGGCGCTGCTTTTCGAAAGCTTCAAAGCGATCCCGCATCACGGACGAAAACGTGTCGGCTTTCGCGTGAGAAGCCGCAACACCTTTTGTATTTCTTACCTGACCCGCATTTGCACGGCTGATTGCGGCCAATTTTCGCCATCTAACATCTCATGTCGTGGCGTGGCGTTTCCTGTATGCGGCACTTGGCTACGTCAGAAATACAAGAAACCTCATACAATTGGCGCGCCCGAGGGGATTCGAACCTCTGACCTTTGCCTTCGGAGGGCAACGCTCTATCCAGCTGAGCTACGGGCGCGCGATGCGCCTTGATAACCCAACACGGGTCCTGCGGCAACGGCCGCCTGCGCCAGGCTTTCAGCGCTTCCAGCCGCAGAGCGCACAGCCTCCTACGGCCGATAACCGCCGCCCCTGACCGCCGACGATCCGTGTCGGGCGGGAAAGATCGAGAATACCGCCGATCGGTTCGCTGATTGCCGGACAACTGATTGCCGAATAAACGGCCTGTCGTCAGGCTTGTCACCCGTGGCGCTGGCGCGAATCCTCCGGCGCCTCGTCGCGCGCGGCCATGCCGTAATCGCGGATGACGTGCGCGACGCGCAATCGGTAGTCGGAAAAGATGCCGCCGCGGCCGGCCGCCTGCGCGCCGCGGTGACGCTCCAGATTGCGCCATTGCCGCAGCGCCTCCTCGTCGCGCCAGAACGACAGCGAGACGAATTTTCCGGGATCGTTCACGCTGACGAAGCGCTCGATGGACACGAAGCCGTCGATCTGCGCGAGATCGGCGCGAAGCGCCTGCGCCAGCGCGAAATAATCCTCGGTGCGGCCATCGGCCGGCGTGAATTCGAAAATGACGGCGATCATGAGCGCAACACTAACAGCCGCAGCGGTTGTGCGCGAGGCCCGGTCCCGATCTTCCCTTATCCCTTACCGTCGCGCGGCAGCACGCGCGAGAAATAGGGTCTTGGCGAGAAGTCCGGAACGAAGCTGCACCGGCCGCCGAACTGTCTTTGGGCTTCCGGGCAGGCTGCCGCGATACCGGCAGGCGTCGGCTTGCGGCCGTGATCAATCCAATCCATCAGGGCGTTCAGCACGGTGATGTAGTCGGCATCGGTCAAATAGCTGTGCTGGGTCTCGTCGACAAAGGTTTGCACCAGCAGGTCTTCTTTTCCGGCGTGTGCCACCGCCGCGTGGTAGCGCGCTTCGTGTTCGACAAACGCGGTCGGGTCGTGGATCGCGTGCATGGTGATCTCCGGCGCCTTGAGCGCGCCGGTCATGTCGCTGTCGTCTGCGAGTTGAGCCACCGCCGCCGGATCAGCCGAAAAACGTGCGATGCCGCGATTGAGCGCATCGTCGTCGCTCGATCCCGAATATCGCACGGTCGCGTTCGTGAACGGATTGCGCCCGCCGAGGAACCGCTGGGTCACGTCCTGGAACAGGTTCGTCGCCCATTCCATGTGCGAGACGAGCGACCGTTCCGGGATGCGTGTGACATCGAGGATGTTGTCGAGATTTTGTTGCTGCTCGGCCGTGCGTTGCGCTGCCGGCGTGGCGATGCCGGTGCAGGCGTCGATGCGCGCGGCCAATTCCTTGCGCCGCATCGTTGCGCCTTTCGGCAGGCCCATCCAGACCGGATACTGCGCTTCATCGGGCCGGGGATGGTTGTGGCAGTAATATTGATAAACGGCGCGCAAGTCGGCGCGGTAGTCGTAGCCATGCACGCCGCCGGCGATGACGCCGCTCGTCAGCAGAACGCCGTCATAGATTCGCACTCCGTCCGGCGTCGCTGCGATCGTCTCGTTGAGCTTGGCCGCGACTTTGCCGCCCCAGGACTGGCCATGGGCGATGGTGCGTCGCGGCTTGGCGATGTGGTCGACGAAGATGCGGCGGGAATTCTCGGCGTCCTTCACCCCCATGCGCACACCGTAGCCTGGCCGGCGATAGCTCGTGCCGACCCAGGCATAGCCGGCCTTGACCATGATGCTGAAGCGCACCAGGTCCGGCCGGCTTGAGTCCGGCCCCAGTGGCGCCATGCGCGGCCCGCCATGAGCATGGACGATCAGCACGCCGTTCCACTGTTTCGGCTTGGCGATCCAGTAATAAGCGCCGTTGTCGTCTTTGCCGGTCCAACATTCAACCGCCGCGCCAACCTCTCGCGGACATTCGGTGGCCGTCTGCGCCGTCGCCGATGCGCCCGTCGCCAGCAGCCCTCCCAAGATCAGAAAGAGCGCTGCATATGCCGAATGTGTCCTGGTCATCCTGATCACCGCTTCCTCCCTCGCTCCTTCGCAATGGCGCAACCTGCGCCGGTTGTGGGTCTTGCGCAATCGTGATGGCGGGCTTGGTTTGCGGCATGGCGCGGACAGCCCGGCCCGCTTGTGATACGCTCGAAGCTGGTTGAGCCACGGCTGCGCATATCCCGCAGGCGAGGACGGAAAGGGCAAGATTTCGCAATGACGCAGGCCATCAACGATCGCATGGAAACGGCCGGCCGGCCGAGCGGGAAGCCTCATCCCTTTCGCTGGGAGGACCCGCTCGATCTCGAAAGCGAGTTGACCGCGGAAGAACGCATGGTGCGCGACAGCGCGCGCGATTATGCGCAAGGCCGGCTGATGCCGCGCATTATCGCGGCCTATCGCAACGAAGAGTTCGACCGCGCGATCATGACCGAGATGGGCGCGCTCGGCCTGCTCGGCGCCACGTTGCCGGAAGAATTCGGCGGCGCCGGCCTCGGCTATGTCGGCTATGGCCTCGTCGCGCGCGAGATCGAGCGCGTGGATTCCGGCTATCGCTCGGCGCTGTCGGTGCAGTCGTCGCTGGTGATGCGGCCGATCCATCTGTTCGGCAGCGAGGCGCAGAAGAAAAAATATTTGTCCGGTCTGGCACGCGGCGATCTCATCGGCTGCTTCGGCCTGACCGAACCCGACCATGGCTCGGACCCTGGCGCGATGGTGACGCGCGCCGAAAAGGTGTCCGACGGCTATCGCCTCATCGGCGCAAAAACCTGGATCACCAACGCGCCGGTCGCCGACATCGCGCTGGTCTGGGCCAAGCTCGACGGCGAGATCCGCGGCTTCATCGTCGAACGCGGCACCAAGGGTTTTTCCACGCCGAAGATCGAGGGCAAGCTGTCGCTGCGCGCCTCCGCCACGGGCGAGATCGTGCTCGACGGCGCGGTGGTGCCCGCGGAGAACATGCTGCCGCATGCGCGCGGCCTCGCCGGTCCCTTCGCGTGTCTCAACAGCGCGCGCTACGGCATCATCTGGGGCGCCATGGGAGCGGCCGAATTCTGCTGGCATGCGGCGCGGCGCTACGCGCTCGACCGCAAGCAGTTCGGCAAGCCGCTGGCGGCCAATCAACTCGTGCAGAAGAAGCTCGCCGACATGCAGACCGAAATCGCGCTCGGCCTTGTCGGCGCGCTGCGCCTCGGCCGCATGATGGAGGCAGGCACGGCGGCGCCGCCGGCCATCTCGCTCATGAAACGCAACAATTGCGGCAAGGCGCTCGACATCGCGCGCACCGCCCGCGACATGCACGGCGCCAACGGCATCGCCGACGAATTCCATGTCATGCGCGTGATGAACAATCTCGAGACCGTCAACACCTACGAAGGCACCCACGATATCCACGCGCTGGTGCTCGGGCGGGCGCAGACCGGAATCCAGGCGTTTGGATAGTCTCGCGCCGTTGCTCGCAAAAGACATCTCTTGCTCATAGAGGCCTCGTGGATCTGCTGATCGCCGCCATGCTGCTTTGCGCCGGTTTTCTCGGCGGCATTCTGGCGACGCTGATCGGCGGCGCATCGCTCATCACCTTTCCGGCGATGCTGGCGGCAGGCGTGCCGCCCGTGTTCGCGGTGGCGACCAATACCACGGCGCTGCTGCCGGCAGCCCTCGTCGCCGCCATCTCCGACCGTTCGCAATTGCCGCACGTCAACCGCGCCTTCGTGCTGATGATGCTGGCGTCGTTCGTTTCCGCCGGCTGCGGCGCGGTGCTGTTGCTGTTGACACCGGCGCGGATTTTCGAATTGCTGATTCCGCTGCTACTCGGCCTCGGCACCATGCTCTTCGCCTATGCGCCGCGCATCGGCGCGTGGTTGCGGTCGGTGCAGCTTCCGCGCGGGCGCGGCGGCCTCTCTCCGGAAGTCCTGTCGATCGGCATGATCGTGCCGGTCTCCGTCTATGCCGGCTATTTCGGCGCCGGTGTCGGCGTGTTGCTGCTGGCGGCCATTGCGATCGCCACGGGCGGCGATTATCGCGCATCGAACGTCGCCAAAAACCTGATCGGCGGCATCAATGCGATTGTCGCGGGAATTATCTTCTTCGCCAAGGGCGCGATCGTCTGGCCGCATATCCTGCTGCTCGCCGCAGGCGGCATCGGCGGCGGCTGGGTCGGCGCCCAGATCGCAAAGGTGCTGCCGCTTGCGGCCGCCCGCGTCATGGTCACGGGATTCGGGCTGCTGCTGACCCTGATCTATGTCTGGCGCTATTGGCTCTGAAAACCATTGTGCCGGCCGCACGGTGCGCTATCTAGAGGCCCATGAACGTCAACGGAATCCATAAACGCACGATCTGGCTCGAAGCCGACGGCTGGACGGTCGGCGTCATCGACCAGACGAAACTGCCGCACGCCTTCGCGACGGTGCCGCTCAAAAGTCTCGCCGACGCCGCGAATGCGATCCGCGACATGGTGATCCGCGGTGCGCCGCTGATCGGCGCCGTCGCCGCCTATGGCGTGGCGCTGGCGATGCACGACGATGCCTCCGACGAAAATCTCGAAAAAGCCTACGCGACGCTGCTGGCGACGCGGCCAACGGCGATCAACCTCAAATGGGGCCTCGACGAGATGATGGCCGCGATCCGCAACCGTCCGCGCGACGAGCGCGTGGCTGCTGCCTATCGCCGCGCCGCCGAGATCGCCGACGAGGATGTCGCCATCAATCAGGCGATCGGCCGCAACGGGCTGAAATTGATCGAGGAGATCGCCGCACGCAAAAAACCGGGCGAGCGCGTCAATGTGCTGACCCATTGCAACGCCGGCTGGCTTGCCACCGTGGACTGGGGCACGGCGACCGCGCCCATTTATATGGCGCATGACAAGGGCGTGCCGATCCACGTCTGGGCGGACGAGACGCGGCCGCGCAACCAGGGCGCATCGCTCACCGCCTGGGAGTTGAACCAGCACGGCGTCGCCCACACCGTGATACCGGACAACACCGGCGGCCATCTCATGCAGCATGGTCTCGTCGACATTATTATTGTCGGCACCGACCGCGTTACCGCGGAGGGCGATGTCTGCAACAAGATCGGCACTTATCTCAAAGCGCTGGCCGCGCATGACAATAATGTGCCGTTCTATGTGGCGCTGCCGTCGCCGACGATCGACTTCACCGTTGCCGATGGTGTGCGCGAGATTCCCATCGAGGAGCGCAACGCCGCCGAGGTCGCGACCATGACCGGGCGCACCGCCGACGGCCGCATCGAGACCGTGCAGATCGTTCCCGACGGTTCGCCGGTCGCCAATTACGGGTTTGACGTCACCCCGGCGCGGCTCGTCACCGGGCTGATCACCGAGCGCGGCGTGCTCGAAGCGACGCGCACGGCGCTCGCCAGGGCGTTTCCGGAACGTGCCGGCGGCTGACGCCGGCGATCCGCACCTGCCGATCGGGTCTTGCCAGTGTCGTCCGGCGTGGCATGCTGCGCCGATGCAATTGAGAATCGTTGCTCCCCTGCCCGTCGACGGGCGCCAGTCTGACACCGCGCTGAAAATCGCGCGCGGCACCTGCCGTTTGCTGCACGCGCACGGCTTTTCCTGCGTCGGCGAACTGCCCCTGCCGTCCGGCCGCCGCGCCGATCTCGTGGCGTTGAACGAAGCCGGCGAAATCTGGATCGTCGAGATCAAATCCTCGATCGCCGATTTCCGCGCCGACCAGAAATGGGAAGACTATCGCGCCCATTGCGACCGGCTGTTCTTCTCCACCGTGGTCGAAGTGCCGTGCGAGATCTTTCCGCCCGAGACCGGCCTGATCGTCGCGGACGCTTTTGGCGCGGAGGTGATGTGCGAGGCCCCGTTGCACCGGATACCGGCGGCAACACGCAAAAGCATGATGCTGCGCTTTGCCCGTTGCGCGGCGCTGCGTCTGCATGCGCTTGCCGATCCCGATGGGCCTTACGGCGGCGCGTTTTAGTCAAAACAACGCCAGCGCCTCCGGCTTCCCAAATCTGCTCTTCCCCGCCGCGCGGTCTCTGTCATACTCGGGTGCGTAAAACGGTCGCACAAGACAGCCACAAGGCTGCTGCACCAGCTATCGGCATTGAACCGGCATTGAATCGACCTGGGGAGGTTCGTCCATGAGACAGCGTGCCACGACACTTTGCTGCGCCCTGCGTTTCCGCTCTATCCCATCACGCTCAACACCATCGCACCTCAAGACATCACGCCTTGCAGCGCTAGCGCTTTTGGGCGCAACGACGACGCTGGTCCCGCTCGTCACATGGCAATCCCGCGCGGTCGCACAGGAGACAGCCCCGCCGGCTCAAGCCCCTGCCGCCCCTTCTGTTGCGCCAACTCCATCGACGCCCGCTGCACCCGTGCAGCCGGTGCCGGAGCGCCCGGCACCATCGCCTGCCCCCGCACCAGCGGCACCCCCGCCTCCTCCAGCGCCGGCTGCACAGACAACGCCGCCAGCCACCGCACCAGCCGCAAAGGCAACCGACGAGGCTGTCATCGACGCACCGGCGATTCCCTATCGCTCGGTGCCGAACTTTCTGAAACTCCCGCGCGACATGCATATGGGCGAAGCCTCCGGCGTCGCGACCAATTCCGAGGGGCATATCTTTGTGTTCGTGCGCGGCGGCAGCAGCGTCGGACCGGCCTACGGCAACACCGCATCGCAGCTTTGGGAATTCGATCGCAACGGACACTTCCTGCGCGAGATCGGCAAGAATCTTTACGCGTGGGCTTTCGCCCACACCGTGCGCGTCGACAAGGACGACAATATCTGGGCCACCGACAAAGGCTCCGACATGGTCGTGAAATTCAATCCGCAGGGTCAGGTCGAAATGGTGTTCGGCCGCAAGTCGGAAGCGGCCGACGAAGGCGCGCACCCCTGGCCCCATCCCAAGCCGCCTGCGCCCGCAGTCGACGGACGATTCCGCCAGCCGACCGACGTGACCTGGGACAATTCCGGCAACATCTATGTCAGCGACGGCTACATCAATGCGCGCATCGCCAAGTACGACAAGGCCGGCAACTGGGTGAAATCATGGGGCACCCATGGCAAGGGGCCAGGGCAGTTCGATCTCGTGCACGCCATCGCCTCTGATGCCGACGGCAACATCTATGTCGCCGACCGCAACAATCGGCGCATTCAGGTTTTCGACGGGGACGGCAATCTCAAGCGCATCATCCACGTCAATGTGGCATTCCCGGATTCGGCACAGCCGGCCATTGGCAACAAGCCGAACCTCAAGGACTACCTCAAGAGCGGCGGCAGCCAGACGCCGGGCGCGCCGTGGACGCTGTGCATCACACCGCCGCCGCATCAGGTGCTCTACACGTCGGACTCCTTCCCCGGCCGCATCTACAAACTCTCACTCGACGGCAAGGTGCTGGGCGTGCTCGGTCAATCCGGCAAGCAGCTCGGGCAGTTCGGCTGGGTGCACGAAATCGCGTGCCCCTCGGAGAACACGCTCTACGTCGCGGAAATCCTGAACTGGCGCGTACAGAAACTCTTGCTCAACAATGCGAGCGATACGTTCGGCGACACTGCCGCGCCCTCGGATCGGCGCGAACGCCGGATGGAACGGCGTGAAGAACGCCGCGAACAACGCCGCCGCAACCGCTATCGCGAATGAAAGCCGCCAAGAAAGGCAGACCCTTATGAAATGTGAGACCAGGATGAAACGCATGATCGGCGTCGCGGCAACGGCCGCGGCGCTCGCCGTCGTCAGTCTGCCCGCCGCGATGCTGACGGCGCACGCGCAAAGCACGACGGCGCAAAGCACGACGCCGGCTCCGGACTATCAAGCCATCCTCGCGGCGCCCGACCGCAGCGACGCCGATCGCGCCAATGACAAGAAGCGGCATGCGGCGGAGCTGCTGGCATTCACCGGCGCAAAACCGGGCATGACCGTGCTCGATATGGGCGCCGGCGGCGGCTACAGCACCGAACTTCTGGCGCGCGCCGTCGCTCCGAACGGAAAGGTCTATGGCCAGGATGCGGCGGGCGGCAGTGCGCGGGCGCAGGCCGCTTTCGACAAACGCACGCAGACGCCGGCGATGAAAAACGTCGTCCGTGACCTGCGGCCTTACGACGATCCGATTCCCGATGGCGTGAAGAACCTCGATCTCATCACCTTCTTCTTCGCCTATCACGACACGACCTATATGCCAGTCGATCGCAAGGCGATGGACAAGAAGATGTTCGACGCGCTCAAGCCCGGCGGCATTCTCGTCGTTGCCGATCATGCGGCGAAGGATGGCGACGGCGCCAGCGTCGGCAAGACGCTGCATCGGATCGAGGAGAAAACGCTGCGTGGCGAAATCGAAGCTGCCGGATTCCAGTTCGTCGCCGAAGGCCGCTTCCTGCACAATCCGGACGATCCACACGACAAGCCGGTCTTCCGCTTGCCGATCCCGGTCGACGAATTCGTGCTGAAGTTCAAGAAGCCGTAATGACGGCTCACTATTGCGGCGCATGCCACATGCAAACGAAAAGAGCGCCCGTCAGGCGCTCTTTTTTATTCATTATTGCTGTCTCGCAATTGGCCGTCAGCGCGGGGCGCGCTTGGCCAGAATCCGTTGCAGCGTCCGCCGGTGCATGTTGAGACGACGCGCGGTCTCGGAGACGTTGCGGTTGCACAATTCATAGATGCGCTGGATGTGCTCCCAACGCACGCGATCGGCGGACATCGGATTTTCCGGCGGGTCGATCTTGACGTTGTCCTGCGCCAGAAGCGCGGCGACGACATCGTCGGCATCGACCGGTTTCGCCAGATAATCGACAGCGCCGAGCTTCACCGCATTCACCGCCGTGGCGATGTTGCCGTAGCCGGTGAGCACGATGGCGCGGCAATCGGGGCGCTGCTGCTTGAGCGCGGAAATCACTTCGAGTCCGCTGCCATCGCCGAGCCGCATATCGACCACGGCATAGGCCGGCGACGTGTCGATTTGACGCATGCCATCTTCCACCGACTCGGCGGTCGCGACGGTGAATCCGCGCGCTTCCATGGCGCTTGCCAGGCGTTGCAGGAACGCCTTGTCATCCTCGACAATCAAAAGTGACTTCTCAGCGGGGTTTTGCGGCATTTCTAGCGCCATTTCGCTCATCGAGAACGCTCCTACCTGATTTGAACTGTTGCGCTTAACGTACCATCCTCATCATGAGTTCACCAAGGAAACGGCCGCACTATCTTGTGATGCGGGCAGGGAACCGCGTTCGAAAGCCGCGCGCGTCCAGTGAATTTCGACGATGGCGCCGGTGAGCGGCGCCTTGCGATTGTCGAACGACAGGCTTCCGCCGGAGCGTTCGAGCAGCGTTTTCGCGATAAAGAAGCCGAGACCGAATCCGCTGTCGTCGCTATCGTCGTTGTCTTCTTCCTTGTCGACGCGTTGCGACGGACGCGACGTGACATAGGGGTCGCCGAGACGCGCGAGGATTTCCGGCGCAAAACCGGGTCCGTCATCGGTGATCGTCAGCAGCACATCGTCTTCCGTCCATTTCGCGGTGATGGTGACGCGCGCCGTGGCGAAGTCGACGGCATTTTCGACGATGTTGCCGAGGCCGTAGATGATGCCGGAATTGCGCCGGCTCACCGGTTCGTGCGTGCGTTCCGGCGGCATCTCGACCACGATCGCGATGCCGAAGTCGCGATGCGGCGACACCACCTCCTCGATGAGCACCGACAGTTTGGCATGATCGAACGGGTTGGCGGACGACGAGAGTTCCGTGATCTTGCCGAGAATCTCGCGGCAGCGCTGGGTCTGGTCGCGCAGGATGCGCACATCGTCGCGGTGCCGCGACGTCGCCGACAGGCTGCGCTCGATTTCCTTCACGATCACGGTGATGGTCGCAAGCGGCGTGCCGAGTTCATGCGCGGCGGCGGCGGCCAGGCCGTCGATCTGGGAAATATGCTGTTCGCGCGCCAGCACCATTTCGGTTGCCGCCAGCGCATCGCTCAACTGCCGCGATTCCTCGGAAATCTGCCACGCATAGATGCCGATGAAGCCCATCGCCAGCAGCAGCGACAGCCAGACGCCGAGAACGAACAGCGCCGGCAATTCCAGCGGATCTTCGGGATCCCACGGCAGCGGATAATGAACGAAGATGAGCACGGTCGCGAAGAAGACGACGATGGCGCCGAGCAGCACGGTGTAGCGCGGCGGCAGCGCCGTCGCCGCGAGGATCACCGGGCCGAGAAACAGGAATGCGAACGGATTTTGCAGGCCGCCGGTGAGAAACAGCAGCACCGCGAGTTCCGCGATGTCGAACGCGAGCAGCCAGGCCACGCGATCCGGATCGAGCCGCTGCGTCGGCCGGAACCGGAGCCGCAGTGCAACATTGAGCAACGCCGAGAGCCCGATCACCGCAAAGCAGGCGCGCTGCGGCAGGTCGTATTCCAGCCCCCATTCGACTGAAATCACCGACAGCGCCTGACCGATGACGATCAGCCAGCGCAGCCGCACCAGCGTGTCGAGCCGCACATTGCGCAACGGATGGAGCGGCTGGTCCTGCAACAGTGTCGTCATGCGCGGAGTCTAGCCTATCTGCGCCGCCGCTCAATGGACGCCTGTGTGCGCCGCCATGCGACACGATCGCTGCACGTGACCGCTCGCGCCTCCGCGAGCCCGCCGCGTGGCCTCGGTTTGTCCCTCACACACCTCTTGCGCGAACCGCGCCGGACCGTCACATCTCCCCGCATCCGCAGTCCGATTGTTGAAAGCCATTTCCGCTCGATGACCGTGTCCCCTGAGCCTGCCGTGTCGGTCGACCGGCTCGTCAAAAAGTATAAGTCGACGACTGCGGTCGACGGCATTTCCTTTTCCTTGCCGGCGGGAAGCGTGACCGGCCTGCTCGGCGGCAACGGCGCCGGCAAGACGACGACTATCGCCATGATCATGGGACTGGTGATGCCGACATCCGGCCGCGTCGAGGTACTCGGCGCCGAGATGCCGCGTCAGCGCTATCACGTGCTCCAGCGCATGAATTTCGAAAGCCCCTATGTCGATATGCCGATGCGGCTGACCGTGCGGCAGAACCTCGATGTCTTTGGCCGGCTCTATGGGGTGGCCGATATCGCCGGGCGCATCGCGCGCTTGAGCCAGGAACTGGCATTGACGGAGTTCATCGACCGGCCGACCGGAAAGCTTTCATCCAGAAGACGCGCGTGTCACTGGCCAAGGCACTCCTCAACGAACCCGACCTGCTGCTGCTCGACGAGCCGACCGCCTCGCTCGATCCCGACACCGCCGACTGGGTGCGCAGCCATCTCGAGCGCTATCGCCGCGAACATGCGGCCACTCTTTTGCTCGCCTCGCACAACATGGCGGAGGTTGAGCGGCTGTGCGACCGCGTCATCATCATGAAGCGCGGGCGCATCGAGGACGACGATACGCCGGCGCGGCTGCTCACGCGTTATGGCAGGCAAAATCTCGAGGACGTCTTCCTCGACGTCGCGCGCGGCCGCGTCGAGACGCCGGCCGCATTCGCGGAGGACAGACCATGAGCGCGCCCGCTTCGGCCGGATTTTCCGCGGCGCGCGTCTTCGCCATGGTCCTGCGCTACTGGTACGTCCTGCGCTCGTCGTGGCCGCGGCTCATGGAGCTTGTCTACTGGCCCATGGTGCAGATGCTGACCTGGGGCTTCCTGCAGCATTATATCGGGCAGAATGCCGGTTATTTCGCGCGCGCCGGCGGCACGTTCATCGGCGCCGTGCTGCTGTGGGACATTCTCTTCCGCGGCCAGCTCGGCTTTTCCGTTTCCTTCCTTGAGGAAATGTGGGCGCGCAATCTCGGCAACCTGATGATGAGTCCGCTGCGGCCGATGGAGTTCATCGCCGCGCTGATGGTCGTGAGCGTCATTCGGCTGCTCATCGGCATGGTGCCGGTGATGCTGGTCGCCTCCGGCTTGTTCGGTTTCAACCTGCTCGGGCTCGGGGTGGCGCTGGCTGCGTTCTTCTTCAACCTCATCTTCACGAGCTGGTCGATCGGGATCGTGGTGTCCGGCCTGGTGTTGCGCAACGGGCTCGGCGCGGAAAGCCTCGCCTGGACGCTGATGTTCATTTTCCTGCCCCTGACCTGCGTCTACTACCCGGTCGCCACCCTTCCAGCGGTATTGCAATACGTCGCGTGGCTGCTGCCGCCGACCTACGTCTTCGAGGGCATGCGCGCCCTGCTGATCGACCATGTCTTCCGCACCGACCTGATGGGAACCGCGCTCGTCCTCAACGCCGGATTGTTCGCCCTGTCGGCGTTCGTCTTTCTAAAACTTCTCGACAGCGCCCGCCGCCATGGTTCCCTGGTCCAGGCTGGAGAATAAGGCCGGAGAATAAAGGCGACGAAGAAGCCACAGATCGCAACGAAACGACCGCCCAGGCACGGGAACCGGGGGACAAACCGCCTGCGTCCCTCACCCGCACTTTTTGGTAAGGCAACAATGCTTACATTGACGTTAGGGTCGAAAGCGGACACTGTGCTGCGATGCAGCAAGGAACGGATCGGAAACACGCATGACGATCGGTGAATTTGGCGAAGCCGCCGCGGTTCCGGAACGTGGCGAACAGGTTGTGTCTTCGCCGCTCTACTGGCTCTACGAAATGAGCCACGCGGCGCTCAACCCGGCCCGGGCTTTCGCCGATGTCGCGAAATTCTACTTCAGGAATCCCGCCAATCCGCTCTCCTACACCGCCTACGGCAAATCGATGGCCGCGGGTTGCGAACTCTACGAGCGCATGACGCGCCGCTATGCGAAGCCGGAATGGCAGATCGAGAGCACGGCGGTCGATGGCGTGGACGTGCCGGTGACGATCGAGACGGTGTGGGAGCAGCCGTTCTGCCGGTTGTTGCATTTCGCCCGTGCGTTCAAGCAGCCGCTCAAGCAACGCCAGCCAAAACTTCTGATCGTGGCGCCGATGTCGGGGCATTTCGCAACGCTGCTGCGCGGGACGGTCGAGACCTTCCTGCCGGATCACGATGTCTATGTCACCGATTGGGCCGACGCGCGCATGGTGCCGGTGGCGGACGGGCCGTTCGATCTCGATGACTACATCGACTACGTCATGGATATCTTCAGGTTTCTCGGCAGCGACACCCATGTCGTCGCCGTCTGCCAGCCGTCCGTGCCGGTGCTCGCCGCCATCGCGCTGATGGAAGCGCGCAAGGACCCTTCAATCCCGCGCTCGGCGATCCTGATGGGCGGGCCGATCGACACCCGCCACAATCCGACCGTGGTCAACGATGTTGCCAAGGAACGTGGCACCGACTGGTTTCGCACCCACGTCATCACCAAAGTGCCGTTTCCCCATCCCGGCGTGACGCGCGATGTCTATCCGGGCTTCCTGCAATTGAACGGCTTCATGAGCATGAACCTCGACCGCCATATCGAGGCGCATCGCGACCTGTTCAACGATCTCGTCTCTGGCGACGGCGATTCGGTGCAAAAGCATCGCGATTTCTACGACGAATATCTCGCGGTCATGGACCTCGCGGCCGAGTTCTATCTGCAAACTGTCGAGACGGTGTTCGTGCGTCACGCTCTGCCCAAGGGCGAGATGACCCATCGCGGCGTTCCAGTCGATCCTTCCGCCATCCGCCGGGTTGCGTTGATGACGGTGGAAGGCGAGCGCGACGATATCTCCGGTGTCGGTCAGACAGAAGCCGCTCACGCGCTGTGCCCCAACATTCCCGATGCCAAACGCGCGCATTACCTCGCCAAGGGTGTCGGCCACTACGGCGTGTTCAATGGCTCGCGTTTCCGCGCCGACATCGCGCCGCGCATTTCCGATTTCATCGCGGCGCATGACACGGCAAAAGCCGAGTCGAAAATCCCGGTGCCCGCCTGAGGCAAACCATGCTGTTTCGTCGGTCAAACGAACCGGCCATTCTCGAGCTTGCCTTCGACGCGGCGCACTATCGCATTCTTCTCAAACGCCATCGACAGGCGCGGCGCTACACGCTGCGCATCCATACCGCTACGCGCGAGGTCGTCATGACCATGCCGTTGCGCGGAACGCTGAAGGAAGCGCGCGCCTTCGCTGAAAAGCACGGCGGCTGGATCGCGGCCCGACTCGGACGGCTGCCGGCGGCAACGCCCTTCGCGCCGGACGCGATGGTGCCGCTGCGTAACATTCCCCATCGCATCGATCATCGGCCGACCGCGCGCGGCACCGTGTGGACCGAAGCCTCGGCAGACGGCACGCCGCTGTTGTGCGTCGCCGGCGGGGCGGCGCATATCGCGCGCCGCGTGACCGACTATCTCAAACGCGAGGCGCGCCGCGAACTCGATGACGCCGCAAAGCAGTATGCGCAACGCCTGTCGGTGCGGATTGCCCGCATCAGCATCCGCGATCAGGCGAGCCGCTGGGGCTCTTGCTCGTCGACCGGAGCGCTGTCGTTCTCCTGGCGGCTCATTCTTGCGCCGCCTTTCGTACTCGACTATCTCGCCGCGCATGAAGTGGCGCATCTCGTCGAGATGAACCATTCGCCGCGCTATTGGCGGTTGCTCGGAGAGCTTTGCAGCGAAACCGGGCGGGCGAAAGCCTGGCTCGCAACGCACGGCGCGGCGCTGCACCGCTACGGTCTTGATGCGGGTGAGGAAACGCAGACGAGCGCCGCGTCCGTCTGATTCTCCTGCGATTTTCCGGAAACACAAAAACATGCTGCGTCCCAACACGCTTGCGCTGACCGGCCTGCTCGCTCTGCTGACGGCCATCGGCCCCTTGTCGGTCGACATGTACTCGCCGTCGCTGCCGGCGATCGCGCGTGCGTTCGGGGCCACCGATGCGCACATCCAGCTCAGCGTCTCGGCCTACCTGATCGGCTTTGCCGTCGGCCAGATCGTCTATGGCCCGCTGTCGGACCGTTTTGGCCGCAAGCCGGTCATCGTCACTGCGCTCGTCATCTACATAGCCGCCGGCGTCGGCTGTCTTGCCTCCGCCTCAGCCGACATGCTGATCCTCGCGCGCTGCCTGCAGGCGATCGGCGCGTCAGGCGCCATCGTGCTGGCGCGCGCCGTCGTGCGCGATCTTTACGAGGGCGCGCATGCCGGGCGCGAATTGTCGCTGATGAGCGCGATCATGGCGTTCGCCCCGATCCTCGCGCCACTGATCGGCGGATTTCTGCAAACCGGATTCGGCTGGCAAGCGAGTTTCATCCTGCTCACAGCATTTGGCGTCTGTGCGGCGTTGGCCGCCGCGTTCCTTCTGCCGGAAACATTGCCCGAGTCGCGGCGCACCTCGCTCGCGCCGCACGCCTTGCTGGCGAGCTACAAAAGCTTTCTCGCCGATCGCTCGTTCCGCGCCCATCTCGGTATCGTGTGCTTTGCCTATGCCGGTCTGTTCGCATGGATTTCAGGCTCGCCCTTTATCCTGCAAGGCTATTACGGACTGAGCGCCTTCGGCTTCGGCATGGCCTTCGCCATCGGTTCCATGGGTTACATGGTCGGCACCACCATCGCCGCGCGCACGGTCGTGCGGCGCGGGCTCGACCGCACGCTCGGCCTCGGCTGCGCAACGCTGGCCTCCGGTGGTCTTTTGATGATCGCGGCACTCGCCGTCTTTCCGCATCAGGCCGCTGCACTGGTGCTGCCGATCGCCATCTATCTCGCGGGTCTTGGCCTCACGCTGCCGCAGGGCATCGCCGGGGCGCTGATGCCGTTTCCGCACCGCGCCGGCACCGCCTCCTCGCTGCTCGGATTCATCCAGCAGTCGTCGTCGGCGCTGGTCGGCGTCGGCATCGGACACACGCTTGCCGGACCATGGCCGTTGGCGGCGACGATCGCGCTCGTCGGTGTGCTGGCGCTCGTCATGTGGTCGGGCACGCGCGCCGCGCGCGGGATCATTTAGGTTGCGTGTATCTTGAGCAATCAGCGTCCGAACAGACGGTTGATCAGCCAGTCGTCGATACCGCTGCGCGCCGGCTGGCGCGACGGATGCGCGGCGACACGCGCCGGCGCCGCATTGGGGATATCACCCGGTGGCACCAGACTGCCTTGGCCGGCATAGCGGCCGCCGCCGCCAACCGTGCTGCCATACGGATTGTTGCTGCTCACCGGCACGTCTCCCGACGGCGCGCCGAACAACGGGCCACCCGAGCCGCTTCCCCCAAGCCCCGGCAGCGCCGTCACCGGCACGCCCTGATGCGCGCCCGTCATGACGCGACTCCATATCTCGACCGGAAGGCTACCGCCGGTGGTCTTCTTCATCGGCGAGGAGTCATCATTGCCGAGCCACACACCGGTCACGAGATGCGATGTGTAACCGACGAACCAGGCATCGCGGAAATCCTGGCTGGTGCCGGTCTTGCCGGCCGCCGGCCAGCCTTCGAAATGCGCGTTATGGGCGGTGCCGGTTAACAGGGTTTCCATCATCATCATGTTCATCATGGCGACGTATTGCGCCGCCACCACGCGGCCGAGCGTGCGATCCTTGCGCGCGTAGAGCGACTTGCCGTTCGCGTCGGTGATGCTCTCGACCACATGTGGTTCCACCGCCAGTCCGCCATTGGCGAACGGCGCATAGGCGCCGACGAGTTCGAGCGGCGACACTTCCGAGGTGCCGAGCGCCAGCGACGCATTGGGTTCGAGTTTTGAGGAGATGCCGAGCCGGTAGGCCGTGCGCGCCACCGTGGCCGGTCCGAGTTCCAACGTCAGACGCACGGAGACGGTGTTAAGCGATTGCGCCAGCGCGCGCGTCAGCGTCACCGGTCCCTGATATTCGTGTTCGAAATTCCCCGGCTTCCAGCCCCTGACATTGATCGGTTTGTCGTCGCGCAGCGTATCCGGCGTCAGCCCATGTTCCAGCGCCGTGAGATAGACGAACGGCTTGAACGCCGAGCCCGGCTGGCGCTTGGCCGATACCGCGCGATTGAACTGGCTCTGCGCATAATTACGTCCGCCGACCAGCGCGCGCACCGCACCCTCCGGCGTCATGACGACGACGGCGCCCTGGCCGACATTGTATTTCTTGCCCTTGGCATTGAGTTCATCGACCAGCGACGCCTCGGCAAGGTTCTGTATTTTCGGATCGATCGTGGTCTTGACGACGATGTCCTGCTCGACGCGGCCGATAAGGTCGTCGATCACGTCCATGATCCAGTCGGCGGCGTAATTCGCCGAGCCGCTGCCGGCCGTGGTGACCGCGGTGGCGGGATGGGCGATTGCCGCCTGCGCCATCGGTTTGGTGATGTAATGCTCGTCTTCCATGGCGGCGACGACAAGATCGGCGCGTTCGCGTGCGAGTTTCGGATTACGCAGCGGCGACAGCCGCGACGGCGACTTCACGAGACCGGCGAGCATGGCGGCTTCAGCCAGCGTGATCTGCCGCACCGACTTTCCGAAATAGCGCTGCGAGGCTGCCTCGACGCCATAGGCGCCGGAGCCGAAATAGACGCGGTTGAGATAGAGTTCGAGGATCTGCTTCTTGGTGAACTTGTGCTCGAGCCAGACGGCGAGCACTGCTTCCTGCATCTTGCGCGCGAACGTGCGCTCCTGCGTCAGGAATAGGTTCTTCGCGAGTTGCTGCGTGAGCGTCGAGCCGCCCTGCGAAACGCCGCGATGCAGGATGTTCGCGATCGCCGCGCGCGCAATGCCGAACGGGTCGATACCGAAATGCGAATAGAAGCGCCGGTCCTCGATGGCGACGATCGCCTTGGGCAGATAAGGCGGCATGGCGGAGAGCGGCACGACGGCTGAACCCAGATCGCCGCGCGTCAACAACACATGACCGTCGGTGCCAAGAATTTTGATCGACGGTGGCCGTTTGGGGATTTCCAGATTCTGGATCGGGGGCAGATGCGCGCCGATCCAGACCACGCCGCCGATACCGGCAACGCCGGCCCACAGGCACAGCACCAGGGCCCAATAGACGAGCCGGGTGAGCAGGCCGCGACCACCCCCGCGCCCATTACCGCGCTTGCTAGAGGATTTCGGCTTGGCGCCTTGCGCGGATTTCTTCCGCGGCGCGGGGTCGCGCCCGCCGCCGCCAGCGCGATCCTCCGGGCGCAGGCGCAGATCAAAGAGCGCGGCCGCCTTGTCAAACACAGGCTCGCGGCGCGTCGTCGTCTTTCGCCGTCCCACCGTTCGCAAGCCCCGTTGTGAAACCGCTGCCCCTGCCGGCCATCCTTTGGCCGGGCACCTTCGTTTCCAGCCTAGAGAGGGCCATTTAAGGGGCCGTTAAGCGCCCCCCGGCCCAGCCGCGAGGATTTGTCCCACGCACACAAGACGCGCCCGCGGATGCGGGACCTGAAAAATCCGCCCTGGGCCCGGGCAACCTTATCCGGCAGGCCTGCATTGTGCCCACGCGCCGGCCGCAAACTTGTTTGTCCGGCGTTGAACTGGCATCACGAGTCGTCAAGATTCGGGCCCAATCGGCGTCTCTAACTGCCTGCGTTGGGGGTGTCGCGTGAAGGAGATGACGGTTTGCCGCGTTTGTTGTCGGGCTCGACCCTGATTGTTGCGATCCTCGCCCCTGCTGTCGCAGCCCTTGCCATTGCCCCTGCGCAAGCACGCAAAGCGCACAGAAAACACGCAACGCACGCCAAGCATCGCACGATCAAGGCATCAAACAAGGCGGGGAAAACGGCAGCGGAACCGCGCTTCGAAAAAGCGCTGGAAAAACTCGATCCTGCCACGCGCTTCGTCCAGGTCTGCGATCTCGAAGCGATGCGCCGGATCGGGCAAAGCACGACCGCGCATTACAGTCCCGACCGCGCCGTCGTCGACTCGATCTCCAAATTCCAGATCAAGGACGACACCATGGAGGGCAAGGGCGGCGCCTTCCGCAGCAAGGGGGAATGGCGGCAGTTCTCCTTTACCTGCAAGGTCTCGCCCGACCGCATGAAGGTGGTCTCGTTCGACTACAAGGTCGGCGACCTCATTCCCGAAAGCAAATGGGAAACCTACGAGCTTTATCCGTAGATAATTGGTCTCTTCAGGTTAACACGCTTGCGAACCTCGCCGTCATTCCGGGATGCGCGTTCTTTACGCGCAGGCCCGGAATCCATACTCCCGGCGGTGGTTATGGATTCCGGGTTCGCTCGCGAAGCTCGCGCCCCGGAATGACACCGCGGTTTTGATTCCCGTCAGATTGAAATGCTCCGGATCATACGCTCGGTTGCGGCGAACCTTCGTCGGTGACGAGCGGCAGCGAATCCGCCTCGACGCTGTCGCGGCGCGGCAATTCGCCGGCAGCTTCCAGCACCGGATAGGCCACCGAGCAGATATGCGAATGGATGCGCCGCAGATCGCGCAGCACGTCGAGATGCAGCGACGTGGTTTCGAGCGTCAGCGGCTTGCCCTCGCGCAGGCGTTCCAGATGGCTGTCCGCCGCAGCCAGTTCCTCCTGACGTAGCCGTGATTTCTCCGCCACCAGCTTGCGCGCGTCCACCACATTGCCGGACATGAACACGCCGAAAGCGAGCCGGAAATTCTCCAGAATACGCGCATGGAAGGCTTTCAGGTCGCGCGCGCCCTCGGCCGAGAAGCGCAATCGCCGCTTGATCTTCTTGACAGCGAGTTCGCTGAGATTCTTCTCGATGATGTCTCCGATATGCTCGAGATTGATGGCGAAGGAGACGATCTCCATGGCGCGCCGTCCCTCCTGTTCGTCGAGACTGCCGCGCGTGAGGCGAATGACATAGAGCTTGATCGCCTCGTCGAGCCGGTCAACGGCGTTGTCCATGCGCGTCGTCTCGACGATGAGCGCACGGTCATTGGTCATCATGCCGGTCATCACCTTCTGCAGCATGTCCTCAACGAGGTCGGCCATGTGCAGGGTTTCGCGCGCGGCATCGGACAGCGCGAGCGAAGGCGTGTCGAGCGCGTTGTCGTCAAGGTAACGCGGTGCCAGCGGATCGGCGGCGCGGGCGCGATCGGGAAACATCTTTTTCAGTACGCGCGCAATCGGGCCGAGGACGCCGATGAAAACGAGCGCCAGCGCGACATTGAACGCGATGTGGAACTCGGCCGTCATTTTTGACGCGTCCGGTTGCAGCGTCGTGAACAGATCCGCAAGCGGCCTGATGAAGGGCGTGACCAGAACGATGCCGACAAGACGGTTGAACAGATTGCCGATCGGCACGCGATAGCTCGCCGGATCGTCGCGTTTGCCACCTTCGAACACGGGGTTGATCGCGCTGCCGAGATTGGCTCCGAGCACCAACGCCAGCGCAGCCGGCGGCGTCACGAAATGCGACAGGGCGAGCGACATGATCAGCAGCACCGTCGCCACGCTCGAATGCGCCGCCCAGGTGAGCAGCGCCGCGAGGATGATGCACATCACCGGATCGCCGGTGATCGCCTGCAGCAGCACGCGCACGCTCGGCGCGTTCTCGGCCGGCGCCAGCGTATCGAGCAGAATGTGCAGCGCCAGCAGCATGAGGCCGGCCCCGATGGCGACGCGGCCGATGTCCTTGATGCGGGTGCGCGCGCCGGTGCGGAAAGCAATGAGGCCGATGATGAACAGCACGGGGGCCGCCGCCGCGACATCGAAAGAGAGAAGCTGCACGATCAGCGTCGTGCCGACATTGGCGCCCAGCATGATCGCGAGCGCCGGCACGAGGCCGACCAGCCCGTCGGCGGCGAACGAGGCCGTCATCAACGCCGTGACGGTGCTGCTTTGCAGGAGCGCCGTCAGGCCAAGTCCGGCGAACAGCGCCGCGACGCGATTGCCGAGGGCTTTCGAGAGAACCCGGCGCAGGTCCGGCCCAAATGCACGCAGGATGCCGCTCTGGACCATGTGCAGGCCCCAGAGCAGCAAGGCCACGCCGCCGATCAGATCGAGTAGAACAACTGTGCCCATTGCGGCGTTTCGATAGCTCCTATTGGATGTGCGGCGCGCGCGTTCGATGCGGCGGCCGCGCCGGTGCCGGCTATGGACAGCAAACTATGAGTTAGCACGGCGTAAGTCCACCACGCGCGGCGGACGGCGGGTCCGCGTCTGTGTTTTACGCGCCCGCAACACCCACAGCAGAGTGATGCTGGCAAGCACGCCTTTCATGCTGCTGTCACATACGGGCGATGCGCGCGCGGGTGGCGTGCGTGTTTCTCGGGCTTGCTCAGGCGGTCAGCCGCCTTATCTTTGCGGAGCAACGGAGACGCCGCCAGTGAGTGCCACAGACATTCCCCATACGCTCGACCTCGAGGATTTTGAGGTCGGGCAGACATTCACGGCAGGCCCCGTGACCGTGAGCGCCGAAGCGATGAAGGCTTTTGCCCGCGACTTCGATCCTCAGCCCTTCCACACCGACGAAGACACCGCGAAGGGGACATTTTTCGGCAGCCTTGCCGGCAGCGGCTGGCACACCGCGGCGCTGACCATGCGGATGCTGGTCGATAGCGGGCTCAGTCCCGCGTCCGGACTCATCGGCGCAAGCGGCGAACTCGCCTGGCCGCGGCCGGTGCGCCCCGGCGACACGCTGCGCATCGTTGTTGAGGTGCTCGAGGTGCGCGCCTCGCAGTCGCGGCCGGGACAAGGCTTCGTGAAGGCCAGGATCACCACGCTCAACCAGAAGGACGAGCCGGTGCAGATCTTCACCTGCAATCTGCTGGTGTTTTCGCGCGACCACAAACTCAGCAAAGCGGCGCGCGCGCAGGTTTAGGGCGTTGTGTGTCGGACATGAATTTTACTGTGTCATTCCGGGGCGCGAGCCTTTTGCGAGCGAGCCCGGAATCCATAACCAAAACCAGGACTATGGATTCCGGCCTGCGCGTGAAGAACGCGCATCCCGGAATGACGGCCGTGACAAAAATAATGCGTTAAATCAGCGGGAAACGCTCGCGCGCGGCATCGATCTCAGCGCACGGCCGTGCGTGGCGGCTCGCCGGCAACCGCACCCGGCGCGCCGAGCAATTGCAGCAGCGCGCGCTTGATCGCGGCCTGACGCGTCGGCGAAGCGATTTTCGATCCCATCAAGTCGGTGACATAGAACACGTCGACCACGCGCTCGCCGAAAGTCGCCACATGCGCCGAGGTGATGTTGAGGTTGAGGCGCGACAGCATGGTCGTCAACTCGAACAGCAGGCCTGTGCGGTCGAGACCGATGACCTCGACGACGGTGTGGCGGTGCGACCAGTTGTTGTTGATGGTGACTTCCGGCTCCACGGCAAAGGCCCTGATCCGCCCCTTCGGCGCGGAGCGCTGCGCCACGACGTCGGGCAGACGCAGATCGCCGCGCAACGCGCGCTCGATGGCATCCGCGATGCGCGCGGCGCGCCGTTCCTCGTCGGTCTCCTGATCGAATTCGCGAGTCAGCGCGATGGTGTCGAGCGCCAATCCGTCCGTCGTCGTGAAGATTTGCGCATCGACGATATTGGCGCCGTTCGCCGCGCAGGCGCCGGCGATGATCGACAGCAGCCACGGATGGTCGGGCGCCAACACCGTGAGTTCGGTGGCGCCGCGCAGCCGGTCGAACCCGACCCGCGAAGCCAGCGACAATCCGCGCGTCTCGGCGTCTCGGATAAATTCCGCCTGTTCGAGCTTTTGCTGGAGATCGGTCTTGAGCCAGTAGGCGGGGTAGTGGCGCGCGATATAGGCATCGATCCTGTCTTCGGGCCAATCGGTGAGCGCGGCGCGGAATTCGGCCTGCGCGAAGGCCACGCGCTTTTCGCGATTGACCTCGGAATAGCCGCCGGTGAGCATCGGCTCGGTTTCGTAATAAAGCGTGCGCAGCAGTTGCGCCTTCCATCCGTTCCATACGCCGGGGCCGACCGCGCGAATGTCCGCCGTGGTCAGGATGGTTAGCAGCTTGAGCCGTTCGAGCGACTGCACGACCGCGGCAAAATCCTCGATCGTCTTGCGGTCGGACAGATCGCGCGACTGCGCGATGGTTGACATCACGAGATGGTTTTCGATCAGCCACGCCACGGTGTCGGTGTCCGCCGCGGACAACCCGAGACGCGGGCATACGCGCCGCGCGATGCGCGCGCCGGCGACGGAGTGATCCTCGGGCCGGCCCTTGGCGATATCGTGCAGGAACAGCGTGACATAGAGCAGCGTGCGATGCTCGGGGTTAATCTTCCTGATGAGATCGTTGGCCAGTGCGTATTCGGCATTCTTGCCGCGTTCGATTTCCGCCAGCACGCCGATGCAGCGCAACAGGTGCTCGTCCACCGTGTAGTGGTGATACATGTTGAACTGCATCATCGCGACGACACGGCCGAACGCCACGATGAATTTTCCCAGAACGCCTGACTCGTTCATGTGCCGCAGGATGATTTCCGCGTTCGGGCCGGTCAGGATTTCGAGGAAAATCCGGTTCGCCTCTTCGCTTTCGCGCAATTTGGCATCGATCAGCTTCAGCGACCGCGTGATCAGCCGCTTGGCATCGGGATGCAGCGCCAGATCGTTCTTCTGCGCCGCCCGGAAGAAGCGGATCAGGTTAATCGGATATTTGCGGAAGACGGTTTCGTCGGCAACATTGATGCGGCCGTTGCTGACCACGAAATGTTCAAGCTCGATGCGGCGCGGCTTCGTCGCCGGCCGCAGCCTGGCGAGCATGCGGCTGAGCGCCGGCTTCGGCTTGGCCCTGCTCTCCTCGAGTTCGGCGCAAAGGATGGCGGTCAGATCGCCGACGGATTTGGCGGTGAGGAAGTAGTGCTTCATGAAGCGCTCGACATCCCTGAGCCCGGGATGCGTGGTGTAACCGAGCCGCACCGCGATCTCGCGCTGGATGTCGAAGGACAGACGCTCCTCGGCGCGGCCGCTGACGAAATGCATGTGGCAGCGCACCGATAACAGAAAGCTCTCGCAGCGCCGGAACAAGCGGTGTTCATCGCGGTTGAACACGCCGCGTTCGATCAGGTCCTCGGAATCGCGCACGTGGTAGACGTATTTCGCGATCCAGAACAGCGTGTGCAGATCGCGCAGACCGCCCTTGCCGTCCTTGACGTTCGGTTCGACGAGATAGCGCGACTGGCCGGTCTGGCGATGGCGTTCGTCGCGCTCGGCGAGCTTGGCCGTGACGAATGGCGTGGCGTTGCCTTTTTCCACTTCCCTGGAAAAGCGCGTAACGAGTTCGTCGTAGAGCTTGCGGTCGCCGAGCAGGTAGCGCGACTCGAGGATCGCCGTGCGGATCGTCATGTCGGCCTTGGCCTGGCGTATGCACTCGTCGATCGAGCGCGTGGCATGGCCGACCTTCAAGCCCATGTCCCACAGACAATAAAGAATCGCCTCCGCAATCGATTCGCCCCAGGCGGTCTGCTTGTAGGGCAAGAGAAACAGCAGATCGAGATCGGAGCCCGGCGCCTGCAGCCCGCGGCCATAACCGCCGGTCGCGACGACGGCCATGCGTTCGGCTTCCGATGGATTGCGCGCCGGATAAAGATACTCGCGCGCGAAATCGAACAGCAGGTGGATGATCGCATCTTCCATCGCGCAGATGCGCTCGGCGCAGCGCCGCCCGTTGCGGTCCTTGAGCAACAACTGCTCGATGCGCTTGAGGCCTTCGGCAAACTGCCCCTTGAGATATTGGGCGACCTGCGTGCGCAAGGCGCCGGCCTCGCCCTTATGGCGCTTCGCCAGCGCGGCGAGGGCCGTCGCGGTCGCGGCTGCGTCGAAGATCGCGGCGGTTGCGTGCGCGGTGCGTTCAGGAGGCATGGCTTACTCGCATAGCCGAGCGGCCCCCGTCTGTCATCCGCCTTGTCTCAAGGAAGCGCGATTTTCACGGCGTTCGAGGGCCTTATCCGCCGCGGCGAACTTGGCCGCGGCCGGGCCGCATCGCTCCCGGCACAGCCTGGAAAGGTTCGGCAAATCCAGCGCGTCTCCGCCGCGTTTACGGCTGGGGGTGAAAGCCGTCGCGCGTCAAAAGCCTGCCGCCGGCAACGCGATTGATTCCGATCACGATGGCGATCGCCACGATATGGACCGCGATGTCAGTGGCGCCGGCATCATAGGGATGGGCGAGGTTCAAAAGCGTTGCCGCGGCAGCGGCAACCGCGATGCCGCAGGTTATGGCGGTGAGATTTGGCCGCAAGGAGAAGGCGCGGCGCACCATCAGAACGATGGCGATCGACAGCGGTACGGACAGGCCGATGATGACGATGAAGCAGTTGCGCGCCTCGATCAGCGAGGCGGTCGGCACGCCAGGAATAATCGCCGTCCTCAGGCATCCGATCCCCGTCGCGCCGATCCACAGTAAAAGTCCCGGAACAGGCAAGAGAGCCCAGGTCGGCTTGCGATCCGGTACGCTCAGTTCGAACGCCGCAATGGCGCCCAGGATCGCCGTGAGGCTCGAGCCGAACACGGCAAGCCACATGTCGGGATCCGCCTGCAGGCGGTGCGCGATGGCCGGCATATCCGCGAAATAGGCAAGGACCAGGCCGATTCCAGCCACGATCCCGAGCCACATGCACGCCCTGATCGCGGGAGAACGCAGACGTTTGACCGGACGCAGATCGGCGCCCAGTTCATCGATGAGTTGGTCGATGGTCGCGCGCGCGGGTGACATCACGTCGGCCCTCCGAAACGAGAGCGCAGAGTCTTCAACGCTCGATGCATGTTGACCTTCAATGCGCCTGTCGTCTTTCCGGTCACCCCGGACGCTTCGTCGAGCGAAAGCTGGCGTAGCGCGAGAGTTTCAACGGCCTCTCGCTGCCCCGGCGGCAATTGCTCGACGAGGTCCCGCAATTTATGGCTTCCGGCGTCGATATGCGCGTCATGTTCGGGCGCGGCCGCGGTATGATTTTCGTAGTGGACCGGCGAAAATACCTCGCGGCTGGCTTGCCGGCCGCTGCTGCGCAGCGCGTCGATGGCGCGGCGTTGGGCAATGATGCACAGCCATGCGGTGAAACTCCGCGTTGGATCGTAAGTCAGGCGAGCCCGATGCACCGTGAGGAAAACATCCTGCACGACATCTTCGACGCGATCGCCACGAACACCCTGGCGGCTCACGACACGGCGGACCAGTGGCGCACACTCGCGCAGCAGCCGTTCATAGGAAGCGCGGTCGCCGGCCTGGGCCGCCGACATCAGACCCGACCATTGCAAATCAAGCTGCTCAGCTTCAGGCGAGCTGCGACTTTTCATCGTCCTCGGGTTATGTCTTTCGAATGGATCCGAACCATATAAGGAAACGGCGTTCCGTCCAACCCATCGATCAACGATGATATAGGAATAGATGACATCGAAATAGATGACATGGCGCTTTGATAAGGCATTTTGACATAACGTTTTGACACTGCGCGCGCAGCCGGCGCTGCGCGTGTCCGGCTTTCGGATTTCCTTTCGACACGATGCGGCCCGCTTGATCGACGGGCCGCATCTTGCGGCATAGCCTAGTGATCGGCCTTCGCTGGATTTTCGCCGTGCTCGACCGCGTTCTGGCGATCCGCGGCCTTGCTGCCTTCCAGAGCCGTGCTGCCATTGGTTGTGGAGTTGACTCGTGGTGCCGCGCGAACCGTCCGTCCTGTTGCGGGCGCGACGGTATGCGTGGCAGGGTTTTCGCCTCTCTCGATCTGGTCTTGCCGCTCCATGCCGAGAGTCTTGTCGTCGCCGCTCTGCGCGTGGGCGGCCAGGGAATAGCCCGCGATTGCGGTCGCGAGCAGCAGCAGTTTAAATCCACGCATCATCTGTCCTTTCGTCGAACACCATGTGTCCTCGCAATGAGGATGCACTCACACGCATTCGTCTCGCCGTGCACGAGGGTTACAAGACGATCTGTGCAAGAATTCGTGAGGTCGCATTTGTGAGACCGCACCTCTTCGTCGATGATCCGGATCGCGATGCCAGTCCGGCAGCTCTCGAACCGCTCCACAGACCCTGTTCGGGACATGCTTCTCTTGGTCTGGCGCGTCCGTGGGCGAGCGACGTAAACTGCGCCGTGTGAAGCCGGATTTTTCCACGCCTCACAGGCTCGACACATTCTGTGGTCATCATCGCCACAGTCGTTCGTTTGGCGCGTGTTCCGCAAAAGCCTGCTCCCGGATTTGATCTGCAGGGACGTACTGGTTTTGCTGTCAGCATCCGCGCGAAGTGAGGGTCGCAACACTCTGGCAGCGGGACTGAGTTCGTTTGAGGGGCAAGGATTTTCGCAAGCGATATGTATTGGCAAGTTCGTCAATACCACTGCTCGGAACCGCGGCGCGGGCTCTCGCCTGCGCGTGCGCATTGACGCTCCTTCCGGCCACTGCCTTCGCCTTCGACTTCAATCCGTTCAACTGGTTCGGTGACGACGATCCGCCCGCGGTGTCGCGCACCGCGCTGCCCTATGCGCTGACGTACAAGACCGGCGACGCCGACGATCTCACGCAGACGCTCAAGGACGCGTCCAATCTCTACAAGTTGCGCGCCGACGCGCCGCCCGATGGCGAAACGCTGGTGCGGCGCGCGCAGACCGACCTCATGCCGTTGACCAGCGCGCTGTGGGGCGCGGGCTATTACGATGCCAGCACGCGGATCGACGTCGCCGGCGTCACGGTGCGGCCGAATACCACGGCCGGCGCCGCCGCGGTCGAACGCTTTCGCAACAGTAAACCGGTACCGGTCACGATCACCGCCGATCCCGGGCCGCTGTTCAAGCTGCGCAGCATCGCGGTCGTCGACGCGCGGACCGGACGCCCGTTTCCGGCTGACGAGCTGCCGCGACGCATCGTTCCCGTCGCCTCCGGCGATCCCGCGCGCTCCACCGATTTGGCCGCAGCGCAGGCAGCGGTGATCGATTACTTCCGCGGGCAATCCTATCCGCTTGCCAAGGCGCGCGACGCGAGTCCGTTGGTCGACCATCGCGCCCATGCAATGGACATCACTTTCGTCATCGACCGCGGCCCCAAGGCGCCGTTCGGGCCGGTAGCAGTCCACGGCAAATCCAACGTCGATCCGCGCGTTGTGCGCTCCTACATCTATATCGAGCCGGGCGATCCCTATTCACCTGATACGATCGCGCGCACCCGCAAATCGGTGCTGACAATTCCGGCGATCAGTTCGATCCGCATCCGCGAACCCGACCATCTCGACGCCAACGGACAGCTTCCGATCGTCGCCGATGTCACCGACCGCAAGCTGCACGTCATCGGCGCGTCGGCACGCTACTCGACCCTCGACGGTCCTGCCCTGCACACCTATTGGCAGGACCGCAATCTTTTCGGCGGCGCCGAAAGTCTGCGCCTGGAAGGCGATATCTTTGTGCCGCCGCGCGACGACCGGGACGCTCTTTCGACGTTCAAGGATTTCAAGGCGTCCGATCTCGGCGGCCGCTTCAAGGCGATTTTCGTCAAGCCGGCGCTCGCCGGCACGCGCAACGACCTGCTGCTCGACGCCATGGCCGAACGCGATCGCACCGGCGGCGACCAGTATGGCGGCTACGACAGCAATCGCGTGGTCGCCAATGCCGCGATCAAGCACCGCTTCAGCGACATGTTCTCGGTGCAGGCCGGCGTCACCGGCGATGTCGGGCGCACCAGCGACTCGCTCGGCAACATCGACTACCGTTTGTTCGGCGTACCCGTGACGCTCAATTATGACTCGACCGACAAGCCGCTCGATCCGACCAAGGGCTTTCGCGTCACGGCGACCGCAACAACCTATCCGGAATTCTTCGGTTCATCCGTCGGATTCACCGAAGCGCTTCTGCGGGCATCGACCTATTACGCCGTCGATGAGGATGCGCGCGTCGTCCTCGCCGGCCGTATCGCCGCAGGTTCGCTGTTCGGCGAATCGACCGACCTGATCCCTGCGAACCATCGCTTCTATGCCGGCGGCGGTGGCTCGGTGCGCGGCTATCGCTACCGCAGCCTCAGCCCGCTCGGCCCCACCGGCCAGGTGGTGGGCGGCAGCAATCTGCTGGAAGCGTCGTTCGAAACCCGCGTCAAGATCACCGACACCATCGGCCTCGTGCCGTTCTTCGATGCCGGCGGCGCGTTCAGTTCGAGCTATTCGAATTTTTCAGAAAACATCCGGACATCGGCGGGCCTGGGGCTTCGTTATTACACCGCCATCGGACCGATCCGACTGGACGTCGCGATCCCGCTTGACCGCCGCCCCGGCGATGCCGCCTACGCCTTCTATGTCGGAATCGGACAGGCTTTTTGACATGACCCGCATGCGCTCTGCCAAGCGTCTGGGTGTGGTGGCCGCGCTGGTCGCGGTGGGCCTCTCGCTACTGCTCGCATCGACGCTGATGAGCCGCAGCGCCGATAACGACAAGGGTATTCTGGCCGATCTGATCTCGCGCGCCTTATCGACACCGGCGACGCGCATCTCGATCGGCGACGTCTCCGGTATTCTGTCATCCAGCGTGACCGTCCATGACATAAAAATCGCGGATCGCGACGGCGTCTGGCTCGAACTCGACAGCGCGCAACTGGTGTGGACACGGAGCGCGCTTCTGTTCCGGCGTCTGGAGATCGACAAGCTCGACGTCGGCAATCTGACCATCCGCCGCAAGCCGGTGCCGTCGCAGGAAGCCGTCTCGGATGCGCCGTTGTTCCCCGAACTGCCGCTCAAGGTCGACGTCAAGGAATTCGCGCTCAAGCAGTTGGCGCTCGGCGCGCCCCTGCTCGGTGTCGATGCAAAACTCGGCGCCACCGGATCAGCCTCGATCGGTGCGCCGTCGGAAGGTCTCAGCCTCAAGCTCAACGCGCGCCGGCTCGATGCCGCCGGCACGTTCAACACCCAGCTTGCCTATGTGCCGAAAACGAACCGCCTCAGCATGGCGCTCGCATTCGACGAGCCGGCCGGCGGCATTCTCGTTCATGCGCTGAAACTGCCCGACCTGCCGCCGGCAAAACTCGACCTCAAGGGCGATGGGCCGCTGGACGCTTTCACGGCGCAGCTTGCCTTCGATGCCGGCCCCAGCATCGGCGCCAATGGCGCGGCGCGGCTGACGCGGCAAGGCGATGGCCGCAAGCTGACCCTCGATCTCGCGTCACGCATCGAGGGGTTGATGCCGTCGCTGGCGAAGCCGATCTTTGCCGGCACCACGCAGTTGAACAGCACCGTGACCTTCGCCGATGCCGGCGGCATCGCCATTGCGCCGCTGACGGTTGCCTCCAATACCGCGCGCCTCGACATCACCGGCACGCTGTCGCAGGACGACGTCGCCGATCTCGCCATCCGCATCCGTTCAGTCCCCAATGCCGGCGACAAGACCACCGCTGAGACGGCGGAAATCAGGAACCTCACCTTCGACGCGACGGTCAAAGGCGACATGATGGGCCCGACCGTCGCCGCGACGCTCGCCGTCGAGGACGCAAAACTGCCGCAAGGCCGGCTCGCGCGTCTCACCGGACGGTTCAGCGCGACGCCCTCGGGCGCGGTGACGGATGAGGCGACCGCGATTCCCGTGACGGCGGCGATCGAAGCAAGCGGCATCGAAGCGAGCGACCCGGCCATGGCGCGCGCCATCGGTTCATCGCTGTCACTGTCGCTCTCCGGCACGACGCAAAACGGCATCGCCGATGTCAAAACGCTGAAGCTGCAGACCGCGACTGCCAGCGCCAGTTTCGTCGGTCGCATCGGCAAGCCGGTGATCGACGGCCGGGCAACGATCGAAGCGCCAGACCTGTCGCGGTTCGGCGGCGTCGCATCACTCGACCTGCGCGGCGCACTGGCGCTCAACGCGGAAATCCAGGGCGCGCCGAAGGACGGCCGCATCAACGCCGCGCTCGACGGCAAGGTCACACAATTCGCGACCGGCGTCGCCAGCGTCGACGGACTGGCCGGCGGTACGGTGACGCTCAAGGGTGTCGCGCGGCGGCTGCCGAATGGCGGATTCGGTTTTGGCGACGTGCGCCTCAACGGCGTCAATGCGGCCGCGCTCGTCAACGGCAATGCGACCGCCGAGGCCGCTGCCATCGATGCGTCGTTCACCGTTCCCGATCTGCGCCATGCCGACAAGCGGCTGAGCGGCCGCGGCGAAGCCAGGGCGCATATTTCCGGCACGCTCGACTATCTGAATGCGGATGCAACGCTCGCGGTCAGCGATGCGCGCATGCTCGGGCGGCCGGTGCCGCGCCTCACGTTCGATGCGCGGGCCACCGACGTGACCGGCCTGATCGACGCCCACGCAAAGCTTGCCGGCACAGTCGACAACAAGGACGCGCGCGGCACGGTGCACGTGGCCAGGCAGCCGGACAGCGCGTGGAGGCTCGACGATCTCGACGTTCTGATCGGCTCGGTGGCGGCGCGCGGCAGTCTCGTGTTGAATGCCAAGAGTCTCGCCGATGGAAAGATCACCGTCGCAGCGCGCGACCTCGACGATCTCTCGCCACTTGCGCTGACAAAAATGGCCGGGCAGATCGACACCGATGTTACCCTTGCGGTAACGGACGGCGGCCAGAACGCAAAGATTGCCGCGGCCGGTCGGCGCCTGAAATTCGGCGAGGCAGCAATCGACAAGATCGATGCAAATGCTTCGCTCACCGATGTCTGGCGTCATCCGGTGATCGACGGCCAGATTGCCATCGATCGCGCCACCGTCGCCGGTGAGGCATTTTCGCAGGTGCGGCTGCTCTCGCGCGGCAGTCCAAGCGCCAGCGACCTGACCCTGTCGGCGCAGGCGCGCGGCTTTGCGCTCGACGCCCACGGCCGGCTCGTGCCCGCCGACAACATCCGCTTCGAACTGCAAAATTTTTCGGCACGGCGCGGCAACCACAAGATCACGCTTGCCAATCCGGCGACGCTGACGGTGCGCGACCAGGGCATCGACATTCGCGGCTTCGCGCTGGCGCTCGATCGCGGCCGTCTGGGCATCGAGGGAAGCGTCGGCAAAACGCTCGATCTCGCCGTCAATGCGCGCGCCGTGCCGTTATCGGCCGGCGATATTTTCAAGCCCGGCCTCGGCGCGTCGGGCACGCTCGACGGCGAAGCCAAAATCGGCGGCACATCGCAGGCCCCGACCGGAACGTGGCGCATCGCTTTAGAAAAAATTGCGGCCAAACAGACGCGCGATCTCGGCTTGCCGCCTGCCGACGTGAAGGCCAGCGGCCGCTTTGCCGGCGGCAACGCGATGATCGACGCGACAGTGAGCGCGCAACGCGCCGGCAGCGTGCACATCGCCGGCCGCATTCCCATGCAGGGCGGCGATCTCGGCCTCGCGGTGAAAGGCCATGTCGATCTTGCCGTGGCCAATGCGCAACTCTCGACCGCAGGGCGGCGCGTGACCGGCCGCGCCGACATCGATCTCAAGGTCGGCGGCCGCATCGCCCAGCCGCGCGTCGATGGTGCGGCGACACTATCGGGCGGCGCGTTCACCGACAGCGTGCAGGGCGTAAAGCTCACGGCGATCACCGGGCGCATCGCGGCGCGCGGCGACCAGCTCGTGATCGATCGGCTGTCGGCGCAAACAGGAGACAGCGGCACGCTCACGGCAAGCGGTCAGGTCCGCGTCGATCCGCAGGCCGGCTTTCCCGGCGCGATCAAAATTTCCGGCCATGATGCGGCGCTCGTTTCCAACGACATCGTGAAATTGGTGGCGAGCCCGTCGCTGAACCTGTCTGGCCCCCTCGCACGCGATCCGAAGATCACTGGCCGCATCGACATTTCACGGCTGGATATCGCCGTGCCGGAACGGCTGCCGCCGAATTTGAAGCCGCTTCCCGGCACGCGGCACGTCGGCGCCTCGCCAAAGGTGCGCGCCGCATTGGCCGTACGGAAAAAGGCGCAGTCGCATGCGCATCGCGAGCCGCCCTTCGATGCCGGGCTCGATCTTGTCGTTTCTGCGCCCAACCGCGTGTTCGTGCGCGGACGCGGGATCGATGCCGAACTCGGGGGACAATTGCGGCTGAGCGGGCGGCTGAAATCGCCGACCACGATCGGCGCCTTCGATCTGCGGCGCGGGCGCTTGCAGATCGTCGGCACGCGGCTCGATTTCTCGCGCGCGCATGTCGCCTTCACCGGCGACCTCACGCCCGATCTCGATCTGCTGGCGCAAACGCGCGCCGGCGAAGTGACCGCCCAGGTTGCCGTTACAGGTCCGGCTTCCCAGCCGACCTTCGCCTTCACCTCGACGCCCGATCTGCCGCAGGACGAAGTGCTGTCGCAAATCCTGTTCTCGAAGGCGAGCGGCAGCCTGTCGCCATTCCAGGCGCTGCAACTGGCGCAGGCCGCCGCGCAGTTCACCGGCAATGGCGGCCCGGACACTTTCGAGCGCATCAGAAAGTCGCTCGGCGTCGACTCGCTCGATGTCTCGACCGGCCGCAAGGGCGATCCGACCGTCGGCATTTCGCGTGCAATCAACAACAAGATCAGCGTCGGCGTGAAAGCCGGCGCGTCGACTGAAGATTCCGGCGTGACGCTGGACCTGGATTTGACCAAACAGCTGCGGATTCAGGGCGAGGCCGACGCCAATGGCGGCACCGCTCTCGGCGTGGGCACCGAAATCGAGTATTGAAGAACGCGCACGGTTCAGCGCGAAACAGGTTCGGCCTTCAATGACTCAGGACAATAGCGGCTTTGCCCATCCATCGCTCCTGCAAACGCCCACGGAGGTCAAGCCGGAGTGGATCGACCGCAACAACCACATGAACAATGCGTATTACCTGCTGGTCAGCCAGCCGGCTTATCTCGCGGCGGTTCGCGCCTGGCGCGGCGGAGCGCCCGACGACCGGGACACCTACGGTAATTTCGTGACGCAGTCGGCGGTGACCTACATCCACGAGGTACGGGCCGGAATACGGCTCGTGATCGCGAGCCGGCTGATCGCCGTCGACGACAAGCGGATGCATATCTATGCGGAGCTGTTCGACGCCGACAAAAGCCGGCTGCTCGCCATCACCGAGCGCACGGCGATCAACATCAAGCGCGGCCGCCCGCCGCGCGTGACGCCCTATCCCGAAGACGTGCTGGCCAGTCTGCAGCAGGTTCATGCCGCGCAGGCCGAAGTCCCTTTCGCGGAAGATTATGAGCCGACGCTGTCGATCCAGCGGCGCAAGCGACGCGCGGCCGCACGCGAAACGCCTTAGATTTTCGAGATCATGCTCAGAAATAGGCGCGGACGAAGAACGCGACTGTCATCCCAATGGCGATGAGGAGCGTGGTGAGCCTGACGGCGCGGGACGGAAGCGCGCGGCCGAGATACGCGCCGGCGATGCCACCGCCGATGGCGCCAAGGCCCATTTCCAGCGTCGCCGGCCAATGGATGATGCCGGCGATGATAAAACAGAGGACCGCGACCGTATTCGCCACGGTCACGAGCAGCACACGCGGCGGATTGAGCGACTTGATGTCGGCGCCTTCCAGCAGGCTCCACGCGGCCATCATCATGAGGCCGACGGCGCCGCCGAAATAGCCTCCGTACACGCCGAGCACGAACTGGATCACCAGCACGGCCGCAGCAGGCGCGCGATAGCGGGCACGCAGCCACGCGCCAATTTGTCGTCCGAAAGCGAGCGCGAGCGTCGCCAGCAAAAGCAGCCACGGCAACGCATGATCGAAAAGCGTCGTTGGCGTCCATAGCAACAGGAGACTGCCGGCAAGGCCGCCCACGAGCGTCACCGCGATCGTCGGCGCCAGAGGCACGCCACCAACGCGCATAAAACCATCGCGGCCATAGACGAAGACGCTGGCCGCGCTTGCCGGATAGAGCGCTACCGTGCTGGAGGCATTGGCGGCGACCGAGGGAATGCCGGCCGCAATCAGCGCCGGCAACGTGATGAACGAGCCGCCACCGGCGAGAGCATTCATCGCGCCGGCAATAAGCCCCGCGCCGAAGAGAAACACCGCGTTTTCCATGCGCCTTGATGGCATTTACACCGCGCGCCAGCAATGCCACCGCGAACCTCTGCTCTGATAAAAAGGGATGAGGCCTTATCGTGGTATAGCGCGCCATACTCATCTTTTTGCATGCATGCGCCGTTATCATACCACCATCATGTGGACGATCATGCCCGAGCTGCGTTGCAAAAAGGTCCTTCTATGACGCCGCGTCAAGCCGCTCATGACAGCGCCTCCTCGCGGCTTCATTGAATCAGCGGATCGATCGTTGCATAGCTATTTCGAACAGTTCACATGGCTTTACGCCAATAGGATCTGCTTTGATGCCAACCCCCTCCCTTCTGGTAGCAACGTGGGACGACGGGCTATTCAGCGTCACCGGGAACATGGTCCATCAAGAACTCGCCGATAAATCGGTTCGCAGCCTGGCGGCCGATGAACGTGGAAGAGTGCTCGCAATTGTTGGCGGGCATTCGCTGTGCCGACGATCCTCTGATGGCGAATGGACTACGATAGCAAAAAGCGAATTCGCACTTTCATGCTGCGTACCAATTGGAGACGTTGTCTTTGTTGGAACCGACGCCGCACAGATCCTGCGCGTCGATCCTGACGGCGCGCAGCAACACCTGACGGGTTTTGACGCCGTAGAAGGCCGCGACACGTGGTATGCGGGAACGGCGATCATCGACGGAAAATTAATGGGGCCGCCACTTGGAATTCGTTCAATGGCGGCGACATGCGATGGTGCCGTGCTTCTGGCCAATGTCCATGTTGGCGGCATCCCGCGATCAACCGATGGTGGCCTCACGTGGCGGCCCACGATTGCTATCGCGTGCGATGTTCATCAGGTCAGTGCCCATCCAACCCGGCCCGACGTCGTAATAGCGGCATCGGCGGAAGGTCTTTGCGTCAGCCGCGATGCCGGAGCGATATGGACCATCGAACAGCGAGGGCTTCATGCCCCTCATTGCTCTGCCGTTGCTTTTGGGAGAAACGACATTTTCGTGTCGGCATCGACCGACCCTTTTGCGGCGCAAGGCGCAGTGTATCGGCGCCCGATCGACAGCAACGGTCCGCTGCAGCCTTTGGGCGGAGGCATGCCCAAGTGGACCGACGGCAAGGCCGATACCAATTGTATCGCGGCTCGAGATTCAATTGTCGCTGTGATCGACTGGTCGGGACGTCTTTACGTGTCCTATGACGATGGCGCGACGTGGTCGTGTCCCTTTGATCGGCTGCTACCTGGTTCAAGCGGGCTTCACATCTGTTGATCCCGTCACGTCACCGCGAGCAATTTAATGAATCCTGATCCTGGCTGGAAACGGGTTGTGTCATGAGGCCGCTCTATATTTCCGAAAACGACGTGAAAGCCTTGCTCGACATGAACGGCGCCATCGATGCGCTCGATGCGATGTTTCGCGCGCAAGGTGACGGACGCGCGAAGAACAGCCCGCGTCAACGCGCCGAGTATTGGGGCGGGCGACTGAACATCATGTCCGCGGGGGCGCAGTTAGGGCGGTTCGCTTTCAAAGCCTATGCCGGGACGCGCGCGCCGACGGTCTATCACGTCATGCTGTATGATATTGAGCACGGCCTGCTCGCCATCATCGAGGCGCAAACGCTGGGACGGCTGCGCACCGGCGCGGCCACGGGCCTTGCCACCGACCGGCTGACTCCGCAGACGGCATCGACGGTCGGCATCATCGGGAGCGGCAGACAGGCGCGGACCCAGCTTCAGGCGGTCGCCGCGGTGCGGACGTTGCAATGCGTGCAGGTCTTTTCCCGTGATGCCGTTCGCCTCGCTGCTTTTTGCGAAACGATGACGGCGGAATTGGGCATCCCGGTCAAACCCGCCGCAAGCGCGGAAGCCTGCGTGGCCGATGTCGCCATCGTCATCACGGCGACGACTGCGGCAACGCCGGTCATCCGCGACGCGTGGTTGCCGCGCACGGTGCATATCAATGCCATGGGCGCCAATGCGGCGAGCCGCATGGAACTCGAACCGGCGAGCTATGCCCGCGCCGGCTTGATCGTGACCGACGATCGGGATCAGGCGCGCCGCGAAGCAGCCGAGATCATCCACGCCGTCGCGGCCGGGCAGAAAACATGGATGGATGTAAAGGAGTTGAACGATCTCTTCGCATCCGATGGACTCAGGCAGACGGGCGGCATGACGATCTTCAAATCGCTCGGCGCGGCGCTTGAGGATCTCGCCGTCGCGTCAGTCATCTACGACCGGGCTGTGGAAACGGGGCGCGGGCATCGCCTCCCCGCTTGACCGGAAACGTCTTCCTTCCGCGGGAGTGACAGAGCCCGATGGCGAAGCCTGCCTGGCGCACCGACTCTCTGACAAGATGGGTCGCCAATATGGACACCACCGTGGTCGGGGTTCCGGGAACGCCGCAGGGCGCTCTCGGATCGTCTGCAAGTCTAAGAGCAGCAAATCTGCCGATGGATGAAGCGTCCCGAATGGCGCGTACTAACGAGATGGGGGTTCTACGATACGCCGTTCTATCACGGCACATCGGCTCCAGAAGAATTTAGGGCTTTTGATCTTTCAAAAGCTGGGAATACGACAGGGGCTTCAGCGGCAAAAGCCGGGGTTTGGTTTGCTCGCGATCCTGCGGTTGCGGATGAGTTCGCACGATGGGGTAGTGCCGAAATAGATCGGCCACGGATATTACCCCTGATGTATCGCAGTGATCGGAGAGCTTCCCTTCATCTCGATGGGACTGAGAAAAATCACGAAATTGCTGCGACATTGGACCATGCTTGGGATCGAGGATACGACTCCGTGATGCTCAGGAATTATACCTCTCCCGGTGGGAGTTCCGGAAAAATATTCTGCTTGTCAAAGACGCAGCCCATTTTTTATCGCCCGTGTTGACTCTTGCGGACCGCAGCGCTTTACTAGAACAAATAGAGAACACATAAGGTCCAGGCCATGCAGGAAGAGCGTCTTGCCGGGCTGCGGCGGAGCCTTGCCCGGATTGAAACAGAGGGGCGCGGGACAGCCCCGTCGCGTCCGTTCACATTGGGGCTGCCGGAAATCGACGGCGCCCTCGGCGGCGGATTGCCGCGCGCCGCGCTGCATGAGGTGTTTGCAATCCGCAGCGGCGACAGCGCGGCAGCCAGCGGATTCGGGCTGGGTCTGGCGCTGCGGTCGGGAGAACGGGGCCGCAAGATCATCTGGGTGCGCCAGGATATGGCCGCGCATGACCAGGGCGAACTGAACCCGATCGGGTTGCTGGAGTTCGGAGGCGATCCCGAAGCCATGCTTCTTGTCCGCACGCCCGATGCACTGGCGACATTGCGTGCCGGAAACGAGGCGCTGCGCTGCGCCGCCCTCGGCGCGGTCGTCATCGAGATCTGGGGCACGCCGAAAATCCTCGACCTGACGGCGACGCGGCGGCTGTCGCATGCCGCCGCACAATCCGGCATCGGCGTTTTTCTGATCCGGTCGGCCGCCGAACCGCATCCGAGCGCCGCGATGAGCCGCTGGGGCGTGCGTGCGCTTGCCTCTTTGCCTCTGGAAGCCGGTGCGCCAGGCGCGCCGCGCTTCGCAATCGATCTGTTGCGGCATCGGGCCGGTTTTCCGTCCCGGTGCTGGCATGTGGAGTGGGACCGTGACCAACTTGCTTTCCGACCGCCGGCGCTATCTCGCGCTGTGGCTGCCGCTTCTGCCGACCGATCGCCTGCATCGGCGTCAAGAACGCCAGAAACGGAATGGCGCCACGCCGGATGAAGTTCCGCTCGCGGTGCTATGCCGGCAGAAAGGGACCTTGCGCATCGCCCATGCGGACCGGCGCGCGTGGACGCTCGGCATTCGACCCGGCATGACATTCGCCGATGCCCGCGCACGCATTCCCGACATCGTTTTTGCCGAGGAAGACCATGATGCCGACCTCGCGCTGCGCGACGACATCGCCGACTGGTGCGACCGTTACTCGCCGCTGGTGGGCATCGACGGTGAGACCGGCCTGATCCTCGACATCACCGGCTGCACGCATCTCTTCAGTGGAGAAGACGCCTTGCGCGCCGACATCACGGCGCGCCTCAGGACGATGGGCTTCAGCATCCGCAGCGCCATCGCCGGCACGCCGGATGCGGCCCGCGCCGTGGCGCAATTTTCCCGTGGTGGCGTTGTGCCTCCCGGCGACGAGGCAGCGACCGTGCGGCCCTTGCCGATTGCCGCTCTCGGCGTGGACGCAGCACAGCAGCTTGCTCTGACACGTGCGGGGTTGAAAACCATTGCCGACCTGGCGGACCGTCCGCGCGCGCCGCTGGCGGCGCGGTTTGGCGCCGATCTTCTCGCCCGCATCGCCCGCACGCTCGGAGAGGTCGATCATCCGATTTCGCCGCGCCGGCCGATCCCCGAACTCATCGCCGAGCGCCGCTTTGCCGAGCCGATCGCACGCGCTGAGGACATCCTCGGCACGATCAGGCTGCTTGCCGGAAAACTGACGCCGTTGCTGGAAACGCGTGGGGCTGGCGGCCGTCACTTCGAGGTGATTTTTTTTCGCACGGACGGCGCAGTGCGACGTATCGCCGTCGTCTCTGGGCGACCGTTGCGCGATGCCGCCGTGCTGACAAAACTTTTCGCCGAACGCCTCGATGCGCTGACCGATCCTGTCGATCCCGGATTCGGCTTCGACATGATCCGCCTGGCCGTTCTCGCATCCGAAGACCTGCTGCAGGCGCAAAAACAGTTCGACGGCCGCGACAAGGACGACGAGGCGGTGGCCGAACTCATCGACCGTCTGTCCGCACGCTTTGGAGCCACGCAAGTCTTGCGCTTCGTGCCTCAAGACAGTCATGTGCCCGAGCGGATGGCGCGCGCTGTCGCTGCGCTCGGCTCAGTGCAGGGAGCCGGTACGTGGCCCGCACGCGTTATCGGCGAACCGCCCACTTATCCGTTGCGGTTGTTCAATCCGCCGCAGCCTGTCAAAACCTTTGATGTCGTGCCCGACTCTCCGCCTGTTCGCTTTCTGTGGCGGCGGATGTGGCGCGACATCGTCGCATCCGAAGGTCCCGAACGCATCGCACCGGAATGGTGGCGGCGCGGCAGCGAAGAGCTCACACGCGATTATTTCCGTGTCGAGGATCGCGATGGCCGCCGCTACTGGCTTTACCGTGAAGGCCTCTACGGCATCGATCCCGGCAAGCGTCCCTGGTTCCTGCATGGGCTGTTCGCATGAGCACGAAGTGTCAGAGCTACGCCGAACTGGTCACCGCCTCGAATTTTTCCTTCCTGCGCGGGGCCTCGCATCCGCAGGATCTTGTCAAACGCGCGGCCGAACTCGGCCTCAACGGGATTGGGGTTGCCGACCGCAACACCGTGGCGGGCGTGGTGCGGGCCTATGTCGTCGTGAAGACGGCACGGCATGCCTATGCGCAGGAAAACGGGGGCGCGGTTTTGCCGTTCAAGCTGATCGTCGGCGCGCGGCTCGCTTTTTCCGACGGCACGCCAGACATCGTCGCCTATCCGGCCAACCGCGCGGGATGGGGACGGCTGTGCCGGCTGTTGACGCAAGGCAATCTGCGCGGGGCGAAGGGAGACTGCATTCTCCACCTCGACGATCTTATCGCCTACACGCGGGACCTGCTTCTGATCCTGATGCCGGGGCAGGATGTGCATGGGCTTGGACAGACGCTCGAACGCCTGACTGACGCCGCGCCCGGCTCGATATGGCTCGGCGCGACCATGCACCGGCGCGGGGCAGACCGCCGCCGTCTCGTCCAATTGCAAACGCTGGCGCAACAGCATCGCGTGCCGCTGCTGGCGACGAATGATGTTCTTTATGATGGGTCTGAGCAGCGTCCCCTTCAGGACATCATCACCTGCATCCGGGAAGGCCTAAAGATCGAAAGCGCAGGCCGCATGCTGGAGGTCAATGCCGAGCGGCTTATCAAAAGTCCGTGGGAGATGGCGCGCCTGTTTCGCGACATGCCGGAGGCGATCGAGGAAACCCAGCACCTGCTCGCGCGCGCTGACTTCTGCCTGTCGCAAATCAAGCCCGACTATCCCGACGAACCGGTGCCGCCGGGCAAGACGGCGCAACAGCATCTCGAAGACCTGACCTGGCGGCGCGCGTTTCTGCGTTATCCGGGCGGCATTCCGGAAAAAACCGCAGGCCTTTTGCGGCAGGAACTCGCGCTGATCAAGGACTTCGACTATGCGCGTTACTTCCTGACCATCCACGACATCGTCCGCTTCGCCGACGACAAAGGCATTCTGTGCCAAGGGCGCGGATCGGCGGCCAATTCGGCGGTGTGCTTCATTCTCGGCATCACCAATGTCGATCCCGAGGACAGCGATCTTCTATTCGCGCGCTTTCTGTCAAAGGAGCGCGATGAACCGCCCGACATCGATGTCGATTTCGAGCATGAGCGCCGCGAAGAGGTGATCCAGAATATTTATGAGCGTTACGGTCGCGACCGCGCCGGCATCGCCGCGACCGTCATCACCTATCGTCCGCGCAGCGCCATCCGCGAGGTCGGCAAGGTTTTGGGCCTGACCGAGGACGTAACATCGGCGATGGCTTCGACCGTCTGGGGCAGTTGGGGCGATGCCATGCCGGAGACCCAAGTGCGCCAGGCGGGATTCGACCCGGCCAATCCGGAGATCGCGCGCGCCATCGCTTTCACCAACCGGTTGATCGGATTTCCGCGCCACCTCTCGCAGCATGTCGGCGGTTTCATTCTGACGCGCGAGCGGCTCGATGAGATCGTGCCCATCGGCAATGCCGCGATGGATGACAGGACTTTTATCGAATGGGACCGCGACGACATCGCCGTGCTCGGCCTGATGAAGGTCGACGTATTGGCGCTCGGCATGCTGACCTGCATCAAAAAGGCGCTTGATCTTATGCGCGCTCATTGCGGCCTCGACCATACTCTCTCATCGATCGAACGCGGCGATGAAGATGTCTACAAAATGCTGCAGCGAGGTGAATCGATCGGCGTCTTCCAGGTGGAAAGCCGGGCGCAGATGAACATGCTGCCGCGTCTCAAGCCAGAAAAATTCTACGACCTCGTCATTCAGGTCGCGATCGTGCGCCCGGGTCCGATTCAGGGCGATATGGTGCATCCCTATCTGCGCCGGCGGAACGGCAAGGAAGATGTCGAATATCCCTCCCCCGGCCCCGGATACGATCCGGACGAATTGAAAAGCGTGCTGAACAAGACCCTTGGCGTGCCGCTGTTTCAGGAACAGGCGATGCGGCTTGCCATCGTGGCGGCGGAATTCACGCCGGATGAGTCGAACGAATTACGCCGCGCCATGGCGACGTTCCGCCATGGCGGCACCATCCACACCTTCAAGGTCAAGATGATCGAGGGCATGGTGCGGCGCGGCTATGAGCGCGCGTTCGCCGAGCGCTGCTTTGCGCAGATCGAAGGGTTCGGCAGCTACGGTTTTCCGGAAAGCCACGCCGCCTCCTTCGCGCATCTCGTCTACATTTCATCCTGGATCAAATGCCATCATCCGGCGGTCTTTGCCTGCGCGCTCCTGAACTCGCAGCCCATGGGTTTCTATGCGCCGGCACAGATCGTGCGCGATGCGCGCGATAACGGCGTCACGGTGCTCCCCGTCGATCTCAATGCCAGCCATTGGGACAACACGCTCGAGCAACAGCATGACGGCACGCTCGCTTTGCGTCTCGGCATGCGCCAGATAGACGGTTTCCGCGAGGAGTGGGCGACGCGCTTGGCGGCCTGCCGCAAAGGCGGCTATCCCGATCTCGAAACGCTGAACCACCGCGCCGATCTGCCACGCGCGGCGCTCGAAAAACTTGCCGATGCCGACGCCTGCCGCTCGATCGGTCTCGACCGGCGTGACGCCTTGTGGGCCGTGCGCCGCTTGCCAGGTAGCAAAATTCTGCCGCTGTTCGCCGCCGCCGAAGCCGCTGAACTCGCCAAGGAGACAGACACTGCGCTGCCCGCGATGGCTTTGTCCGAACACGTCGTCACCGATTACCAGACGCTGCGTCTATCGCTCAAGGCGCACCCGGTTCAATTCCTGCGCGGCCTTTATCGGTCAGAAGGCATCCGCAGTTGCGCCGAGATCACAGCGATGAACCATGGACGCTGGACGACCGCGGCCGGTGTCGTGCTGGTGCGTCAGCGGCCGGGCCAGGGCAATGTGATCTTCATGACCATCGAGGACGAGACCGGCGTCACCAATGTCGTCGTCTGGTCGAGCCTCTTCCAGCAATTCCGGCGCGAGGTGATGGGCTCGCGCCTGATCGAAGTGCGCGGCACCATCCAGCGCAGCGAAGAAGGCATCGTCCATCTGGTGGCGCAGCAGTTGATCGACCGCAGCGCCGATTTGCAAAAACTTTCGGAAGCGCCGCGGCCGCACTTCCAGCTCACTCGCGCCGATGAAATCTTGCACCCGCAGCATCCGCGGACATCCAATCATCCGCGCAATGAGCGCATCATTCCGAAATCGCGTGATTTTCACTAGCGTGCGCGCTATCGATCCGATTCGCGCTGTCCGACGAACGCCTCGGATGCGCGAGAAAAAACCGCACCATTTCGCGACTTGCGTTCGGGCCGCGCGGATCGGTGAACGAGCCCGCAGGACTGCCGCCGGACCATGCGTGGTCCGTTCCATGCAGCACCCACTGCTCGAGAACGGCGCGGCCGGTCTCGTCTGCCTGAACGCGGCGCGTATAATCTATCCCACCTGCCGACTGACCGCGTGAAACGGTGACATCGAACGTCGCGGTCGCCTTCGCTTGCGCGATAACGCGGTCGCCGTTCACGGGATTGACTGTCTTGTCGCGGTCGCCATGAAAAACGATTGTTGGGATCGGTTGCATGCCGCTGCCGACAGAGCCTGTTGCGCCTTGCCGCATGGCCGTAAAGGCTGACGGCATATCGCGCGCAGCGCCGCAGGCCAAGCCGGAATGAACGCCGATCGCCGCATAGAGGTCCGGATATGTCGCACCCATGATTGCCGCCGCGGCGCCTCCCGCCGAAAGTCCGGCGACATAGACGCGCACGGGATCGACGGCAAAATCAGCCATGATCTGTTGCGTTATCCCGGCGATCAATGATGGCTCGCCGTCGCCGCGGCGCTGATCGTTCGGACTGAACCAGTTCCAGCACTTTGACGGATTCGCCGAGGACGACTGAGCGGGATAGGCGACCAAAAATCCCTGCTCCTGCGCCAATTCGTTCATGCGCGTCCCGGCTGCGAAATCGTCTGGCGATTGCGTACAACCGTGCAGCATGACGACGAGCGGAAGCGGTTCGCCAGTGTAACAGCTTGGGATGTAGAGCTTGTAGCCGCGGCTGCCGGCGCGATTATCGAAGGTGCGGCTTTCGAAGCGGGCGCCGGGCGGCAATGGCGCGCGGCTTACCGGCGCGTCGCCCGAGATATCGCGCAGTGCGTGGCCGAGATCGAGTTTGCCCAACCGATCGACAAGGCCGCGCATCGCTTCAGGCACGCGCAATCCGGACGATGCGCGCGTGCTTTCGTCATGAGTGCCGAATGCGGCCGTCCATTGCGCCACACCAGAAAGCGGTGGCGCCACATCGCGCATCGTGTCGCGCATCATGTTTGCGGCATGCGTCGATTCCGTTCCTGGGCCATGAGGCTTTGTCTCGGCGTTCGACAGGCCGGCCTTTGCTCCTTGCAGAACAGCAACCGCTTCCTTCAGGCGGCCGGCGCGGGTCAGGCGGGTGACCTCAGCCATGGTCGCGGGCAATTTCAGCATGATGCGCGGTCCTGTTGTTTTGGAATGAAGCAGAGAAGCCATGAAGGCCGAGTTGGCGCGCGAAGCGCAGCACTAACGAATGCGGTCGCCCAAGGCCGCCTTGACTGCCGGACTGGCATGGAAAGCCCCGAGGACGTGGATCGACGCAATCGTCGCCAGCGCCAGATCCGGCGACACATCATCGGCGATGCTTGCAAGACCGAGGACCTGAATGTGCAGGATCTCGCGCGCCCCGCGGACAGCCTCGAGGTCTTCGCGCGTGTAACGCAGCAACCCGAGTTCAAGGCGATGACGGGCGACCGCCTGCCTGACGGACTCGTTTTGGCGATCCAGTTGGTTGCGAATGGCGGTGCGGATGAAGTCGGTCCTATTCGAATAAAACCCCTCCTCCACGAGGAGGTCGATATGACCGAGATCGACATAACCCAGATTGACCGTGACTTTCTCGCTGTCGCCGGCCTTGCCGCTGCCTTTGGGTCGCAGGACCTGAATATTGTCCGCCATCGTGATTTCCATCCATAAACCATCCACATGGATGTTATATGGATGGCTAAAAGCGCCATACAAGGGGAGCGCGGCTTGAATCCGGCCTAAAAATTGGCCGAAGAAGCCCCTGAGAGAAAACGCAGCCCCCAACGTAAAGGGAAAAGTTACCAAGCTTGGACAATCTGAAAACAGTGCGGGACCAGCCGATCAGTGCTTGCCAGAACGGCGCTGATGGGATGCAATCCAAGACCGGTCCCGAGGTATGATGTTGATGGATGTCCTCGGAATCTTTTGCTGCACGAGGGAAACAAACGAAAATTCGCGCTTCTGAGCCTTTTTTCGCCTAAATCGCATCACATTAAGTCGAGAAAGATAATCGCCTGCGTGGGACATGGCGCGGCTGGCAAGTTCGTTCGGGACCAGTTCGTTCGGGAAATGCATTCGGGGGTTCATGACTGCGACGTTGGATTACGCCGCGCCTCTCGGGGGTTTCAATTCACCTCGACGTAAGGCTCGTGGGGCCTTCTTTTGGAGCGCGATCCTTTCCGGCTTCGGAGCCCTCTCCGTTGTCGCGACGGTTGCACTTTTGGCTGCGGCCTGGCTGATCATCGCCTCGTTCGCCGACAGCCGCACAATCAACGATGCAGAGGCGCTTCAAGCCAATACGACCGTCATCACCAAGTCCTATCGGGCACAGTCCCACGAAGCCGCGGCCGCGCGCTCTGATCGGGAGCCGATCCGGAGAGCGGATGTTTCCGCGCCCGGTTCGCTCTTTAACGCAGCGCCGCTCCCCGCATTCTCCAGCGCAATTCTTGCCCCGAATAGCAACATCATAGGATCCGCGGATCGGCTATCGCCATCCCTGAGCACGACCGGCTTTGCATCCGAAATGCAGCCGGACTTTGCCGCCGTTGAACCGGCTCCGCGCAACGATGCGGTGCAGGTCGCCATTGCACCGGATTCGACGGTTCGTCTTCCGCTGCTGCCGCCGCACCGCAAGCGCCAACAGGACGCGGCCGACGCCTCCAACCGTCCCATCGTGCTCGCAAGTGCGCAGCCGGAAATTCCCGAAATTCGCGATGAGAGCGGTGCCTCGAAAGTCGAAACGCCCGCTCTGGTGCCCAACCTCACCAACCGCACCGCCATTTACGATATCTCCGCGCATACCGTTTATCTGCCCAATGGTGAGCGGCTGGAGGCACATTCAGGACTGGGCGACCGGTTGGACGATGTGCGCTATGTGAGCGAAAAGAACCGCGGCCCGACGCCGCCACATGTTTACGATCTGAAGATGCGGGAAAGTCTTTTCCACGGGGTTCAAGCCGTGCGCCTGAATCCCGTTGGCGGCGGCAATCCCTTCGGCCGCACCGGTCTTCTCGCGCATACTTACATGCTCGGCCCGCGCGGGGATTCGAACGGATGTATCTCGTTCAAGGATTATCAAAAATTCCTGCAAGCGTTTAAACGCGGCGATGTCACGCGCCTCGCTGTCGTGACGCATTGGAAAGACGCGCCCCCCGCGGTCGCGTCCACCGGCCTCGGCGGCTTCCTGCGTTATGCCTTCGGCGGCTCGTAATCATCCAAAAGCCTGAAAACTCGCCGAAAGCCTGAACGTCCCGCGCGACCGGTCAGCGCGTTCTGCGCCTTGGATCAGCACATTCCCGCGACAACGCTGCTCGCCTGGTTGTGGGCCCGCCGATTATGGCTTGGGCGCGAGACGCCCCATTTGCAGCAAAACCTCAGCCGCGGCCATCATACCTAACCTATTGAATCATATATAATATATTCTCTATATGCCGGCGGCTGTCGCACTTCCCTGGTCAACCATCTGGCGTCGTTTGCGGGCGCGCCAATCGACCCGCAGACCTTTCACCCGGGCGTTTAATGGGATCGCAATGGGCAAGTCTTCGATGAAGGGTCTGTCGTGACCCGACGAATTCCGCCTGAGCTAAGGGAAAACTCTGCCGTTGCTTAAACGCGAAAAGGCCTTAGAAACCTGTGCGCAGCGCTGGCGGGCATAGTCGCGCTGGTTGAATCCCAATATTGTTGCTCTGACGAATCAATCGTGAGGGGACTACCATGGCAACGCAGATGACGAAGTCGCAGTTGATCGAGAAGATCGCTGAAGAGAATGAATTGGGAAAGAAAGACGTGAAGGGCGTTTTCGAGACGCTCGCCAGCATCGGCTACAAAGAGCTTAAAAAAAGCGGTGTTTTCGTGGTGCCGGGCTTTGCGAAGTTCGTCGTCATCAAGAAACCGGCCACCAAGGCGCGCAAGGGCGTCAACCCCTTCAACGGCGAGCCGATGATGTTCAAGGCCAAACCGGCCCGCAAGATCGTCAGGGCACGACCCGTCAAAGCAGCGAAAGACGCAGTGTGATACAAAGGCCCCTTAACGGGGCCTTTGTTCTTTTAGGGCGTACAGGAAACTTGAATGGATAAACAAGCGATGCGGGCAGAGGCCGAACGCCTCATCCGCGAGACAATGGAACGCAAGACGCTCGTCGTTAAGCAAGGCAAGACCCGTATCGAGACAACATGCGGAAAATGCGGTGCGCCCAATCGCATCGCCGCGGAGAAAGGCGAGACCCGCGTAAAATTCACCTGCAAGGAATGCGGCCACAAGCAGGAGACGCTTTGAGCGAAAGTATTTTCGCCGGCTAACGGATTCCGCGAGCCGGAAAACTGCTTTGGCTTGCTGCCGCCGCCGCGCCTGCTCCTCGGCCATCTCCCATCATTCCTCCCGGCATTCCGGACAATGCTGTCCGGATTTGCATCGACTGCGCGCTTGCCCATAAATTGCTGGATCGAGACCGTCCCGAAGACGGTCCTGCCAACCAGAGGTGCGCGCGCGATGTCGTCGACAGAACAATCAAGAAAATCAGGCACCGGTTCGGTCAAACTCGCGACGGCGACGTTCCCGGCCAAGGATGCGCTGGTGAAATCGAGCAACGCCGAGCTTGGCTGGGCCTCCGACGCCATGGCCGAGATGCTGCGCCGTCTCGATCTGCGCTATATCGCACTCACCCCCGGCGCCAGCTATCGCGGCCTGCACGACAGCCTGGTGAATTATCTCGGCAATCGCGATCCGCAGATGATCGTCTGCCTGCATGAAGAGCACGCGGTCGCAATCGCGCAAGGCTACGGCAAGGTGACCGAGCGGCCCATGGCCGTGGCGTTGCATTCGAATGTCGGCCTGATGCATGCCACCATGGCCGTCTTCAATGCGTGGTGCAGCCGCACACCGATTTTCATCCTCGGTGCGACGGGGCCGGGCAATGCCGAAGAGCGCCGCCCGTGGATCGACTGGATCCACACCGCGAAGGACCAAGGCGCGCTTATCCGCTCCTACACGAAATGGGATGACGAGCCGCATTCCGTCGGCTCAACGCTCGAGGCGCTGCTGCGCGCTTACCAGATCGCCGCATCGGAGCCGCGCGGCCCGACTTACGTCTGTCTCGACGTCGCGCTGCAGGAATCGAAACTCGATCAGCCAGTGACCTTTCCGGATGTCGAACGCTACAAGCCAGGCCTGCCGCCGGCGCCGAGCACCGCTGCCGTCGAAGAGGCCGCAAAACTTCTCGTCGGTGCGAAGAAGCCGGTCATCCTGATGGGCCGCGTCTCGCGCCGCGAGGACGACTGGCAGGCACGCATCGCACTTGCGGAAGCGCTTGGGGCCATCGTTCTCACCGACATGAAGACCGGCGCGGCCTTTCCCACCGAGCATCCGTTGCATCCGTTCGAGCCGCGCTTCCGGCCGTCCGAGGCGACGTCAGCGGTGATCAAGGAAGCGGATGTCATCCTCTCGCTCGACTGGATGGATCTCAGCGGTCATTTCGCGCAGACGCTGGGCAAGAACGTGCCGGTGCCGGCCAAGGTCATTCACTGCTCGCTCGACGAATTTCTCCATAACGGCTGGAGCATGGATTATTTCGGCCTGCCTCCGGCCGACCTGAAGATCGTCGCGTCGCCGAACGAACTTGTGCGTCCGTTGCTTGCTGCCGTGCAACGCCTGCGTGGCACCGATGCGCCGGCCGCAGCGAAATTCCCGGTGCGCAAAGCGCCGGCTCTGCCGAAGCCGCGCACGAAAGGCATGATGAGCCTGCGCGACCTCGCGCTCGTGGTGCGCGACTTCACCAGCACCCGCACCGTTACGGTCGCCAATTTTTCGCTGGGCTACCCGTCGGAAACGGTCAATTTTTCACATCCTCTCGATTATGTCGGGTTCGACGGCGGCGGTGGTGTCGGCTCCGGCCCCGGCAATGTCATCGGCACGGCGCTTGCCTTGAAAGGATCGGACCGGCTCGTCATGGCGGTGCTTGGCGATGGCGATTTCGCCATGGGCAATAACGCATTGTGGACGGCCGCCCATCTCGACATCCCGGTGCTGATCGTGATCGCGAACAACCGCGTCTATTACAACGACGTCGCGCACCAAGAGCGCATGGCTGTCGTTCGCGGACGCCCAGTCGAGAACAAGTTCGTCGGTCAGCAGATGAACGATCCGCCTGTCGATCTGGTCGGACTGGCCCGCGCGCAGGGGGTCGAGGGCGAAGGGCCATTCGAGACAGCAGATGAACTGGCGGCGGCACTGCTACGTGGCGAAGCCATGGTACGGGCCGGCCGGCCTTATGTCATCGACGCGCTTGTCGATGTCGGCGCGCCGGGCGAGAACAATCGCGGCCATACGGCCGGCCGCCGGGATTGAAGAAAAATCCCCTGCTCAAGAACGCTAGCGTTCTTGAGCAGCCTCCTGGATCAGCGTCTTGCCACGACCCAGCGTCGCCAGGCTCACAAAGAAAGCGCCGAGAGCGCAGAGTGCGATTGTCGCCACCATCGGCAGTGAGGTTCCGTCAAACACCAGGCTGACCAGCACGATCATAACCCCGCCTGTGATCATTTGCAGCGTGCCGCCAAGCGCCGAGGCCATGCCTGCGATCGGCCCATGCTCGTCCAGAGCAAGCACCATGGTTGACGGAATGACGACACCCATGCTGGCAAAACCAAAAAACAGAAGCGTCATCATCAGCGGCAAGCTGTCAAACCCCGCCGCCGTGAGCGCGAATAATAGGCCAGTGAGCGCCGCGTAGATCGTCACCGCCACGATCACCATCCGCGCCATTCCGAAGCGCTGGCCAAGTGCAGCCGCAAACTGCGACGCGCCGATAAATCCGATCGCATTCATCGAGAATGCGAGGCTGAACTGCGTCGGCGTTAAGCCGAAATGTTCGATATAAACGAAAGAAGAGCCGGCCAGGAACGCAAAAAAGCTCGCCATGCCGAGACCGCCGATGAATGTCAGGCCAAGAAATCGCCAATGTGTCAGCAAGAAAAAGAAGCTGGCGAAAAGATTGCCTGCACCCACGACGACCCGCGCCTCGCGCGGATGCGTTTCGGGCTGGAAGATGGCGAGAAGCGCCACGCCCGCGATGGCAACAAGTGTCACTGCCACAAACACAGCGCGCCAACCGAATGAGACGATGAGCGCGCTCCCGGTCAAAGGCGCGAGGATTGGCGAGACGCTCAAGACCAGCATCACCAGCGCCATGAGCCGCGTCGCCTCAATGCCCGTGTGCATATCACGAATGATGGCGCGGGGGATAACCATGACCGACGACGCGCCACTGCCCTGGATGAAACGGAAGACGACCAGCCATGCGACGCTCGGTGCCAGCGCACAGCCGACCGAACCAACGATAAAAAGCGCAAGGCCAACATAAAGAGGCGGCTTCCGGCCGACGATATCGGAAACCGGACCGTAAACAATCTGGCAAATTCCGAACGCGACAAAGAACGACACCAAGGTCATCTGCGTAGCCGCGGTAGAAGCGTGAAGATCGGCCGCGATGGTTGGCAGCGCCGGCAGATACATATCTATGGCAAATGGCCCAACGGCGGAGAGCAAACCGAGGACGATCGCGTTCTTTGCGTAGCTCGAGATCATGGTCTTCTTACTTTTGATTGCGGCGGCGCGATCTGCACGCAAATCCGGGCGATTGCGTGACCGCCGCTTATACCTGACTTGAAGATGATGCGGTCAAGAGCGGGACAGCCGAACCCTGAGGCAAAGTCCGGCGCGCCACCCATGACAAGGGCCAGCTAACATCTCTAACCCGGTTCGTTCGCGTGGCCGCGAACCTGTTTCGCTGTCTCGACCATATTGATCAAGGCCGGTCGGACCTCGCCCCATGTCCTGGTTTTGAGCCCGCAATCCGGATTGATCCATAATTGCCGGTCGGCCAGCCGGCCGCGTGCCAGTGCCATCAACTTCGTCATGTCTTCGACGTTCGGCACACGCGGCGAATGGATGTCATAGACACCCGGCCCGATTTCGTTCGGATATTTGTAAGTCTTGAACGCATCGAGCAATTCCATCTTCGAGCGCGATGTCTCGATGGAAATGACATCGGCATCCATCGCTCCGATCGCGTCGATGATGTCGTTGAATTCCGAATAGCACATGTGCGTGTGGATCTGCGTCTCGTCCGCTACGCCGGAGGAACACAGGCGGAAGCTTTCGACTGCCCAATCGAGATAGGTTTTCCATTCTGCTTTGCGTAGCGGCAGCCCTTCCCGCAAAGCCGCTTCATCGATCTGGATGATCGCGGCGCCTGCCTTTTCGAGATCCAGCACTTCATCACGAATAGCCAGCGCGATCTGGCGGCACGCAATACTGCGAGGAATATCGTCACGCACGAATGACCAATTCAGGATCGTCACCGGTCCGGTCAGCATGCCTTTCATCGGCTTCGTGGTCAGCGACTGCGCATATTCCCACCAGCCGACTGTCATCGGTTCGGGCCGGGACACATCACCAAACAGAACCGGCGGGCGCACGCAGCGTGAACCGTAGCTTTGCACCCAGCCGTGCGCGGTGAAGGCAAACCCTGTGAGTTGTTCGCCAAAATACTGGACCATGTCGTTGCGCTCGCACTCTCCATGGACAAGGACATCGAGGCCGATGTCCTCCTGCCAACGCACGGCACGCGCTGTCTCCTCGCGCAGAAAGGTCTCGTAATCGGCATCGTTCAAAGCGCCTTTGGTGTGGGCCGCACGGGCCTTGCGCACTTCGGCCGTCTGCGGAAACGAGCCGATCGTTGTCGTCGGAAAGGTCGGCAGGTTCAAGCGCTGGTGCTGTGCGCCGGCACGCGTCGCAAAGACGCTCCTGCGTTTCATCATCTCCGGCTCAATGGCAGAAACGCGCATCGCCACAGCCGGGTTATGCACCTTCCCCGATGCTTTTCGCGCGGCCGATGCCGATGCAGAGGCTGCCAATGCCTCCCGCACCGTGTCGCGACCGCTCGCGAGCGCTTTTCCCAGTGCCGCGAGTTCGTCCATCTTCTGGACGGAGAAGGCGAGCCACGTTTTGAGATCAGGATCGAGATTTTTCTCCTGCTCAAGATCGATCGGAACATGGAGAAGCGAACAGGATGGCGCGATCTGGATGTGATCCGTCCCGCGCTTGGCGACGAACGGCTCGATGCGATCGAGCAACGCCGGCAGATTGGCGCGCCAGACATTGCGGCCGTCGATCACGCCAAGCGAAAGAACCAATCCCAGCGGCGCCTTTGCCATGACATTCTCAAGCTGCTTGGGCGCGCGAACAAGATCGAGGTGAAGCCCCGCGACGGGAAGCGACAAAGCAAGATCGAGATTGCCGCCAAGACCGCCGAAATAGCTCGCCAACATGATCTTCAGCGTTGGCAGCGCATGCGCGATGCTCGCATAGGCCTGATGCAGCGCATTGCGTGTCGCATCATCGAGATCGAGCACAAGGCACGGTTCGTCGAGCTGAACCCAGTCGGCTCCGTTGGCGGCAAGTCGGCGCAGCACGTCGATGTAGACGGGGATCAAATTGCCGAGGAGCGAAAGCGGATCGAGCGAGGCGTCCTTGCTCTTTCCCAGTTTCAAGAATGTGACGGGTCCAAGCAAAACGGGACGCGTTTGATACCCAAGCGCCTTGGCCTCACGATATTCATCGACCGGCTTCAAGGACGAGAGCGCGAACGCCTGCCCTTTGGTGAATTCCGGCACCATGTAGTGATAGTTTGTGTCGAACCATTTCGTCATCTCCTGCGCCGGTGCGCCAACGTTGGAATGATGACCGTGCGCGCAGGCGTGATCCGGCGTTGCGCCCTGGCTTCCGCGCGCCATGGCAAAATACGTCGCGAGCGAAACCTTGCCGCCGGTCCAGCCATAGGCTTCGGGAATCGCACCGACCATGACGCTGGTATCGAGCACCTGATCGTAGAAAGAGAAATCGTTTGACGGAATGACGGTGACGCCATGCGACTTTTGCCGCGCCCAATTGGCGGCGCGCAGAGCCGCAGCAACGTCGAGAAGAGTCTTCTCGTCGGATTTGCCCGACCAGTAGCTCTCGAGCGCGAACTTGAGTTCGCGGCGCGGACCGATGCGCGGCGTCCCGAGGGTAGCGACTTCAACGGCAGTGGTTTGGAGAGAAAGAAGAGACATCGGCACAACCCCAATATGTTGGGGGCAAAGGCCAAAGCGGACGCGTCTGGGATTCCTGACGGCGGTATGCCGACGGAATCGCAACCGCACCACCGGGACACCCCGCCCGAGGACGTTCATGGTGTCGCGGCAGGTCTCCTGGCTTGCGGGTCTTTGCTTCTGTCCGCCTTCCCGAGACCTTGCCGGCCTCAGTGACATGAATGGACAGAAAACTCACCGCTTACAGTTGCGGGGGCAGCGCCAGCATTGCCTTAACGGCGCACTGGCTTCCCTCTTAGCTCCGGGCAAAATCCTCCCGGAGAACCTCGACAGATTCGACTATGGGAAATTACCGAGGAGCAGTCAAGAATCATATAAGGACATGTTTATATGGACAAATAGGTTGTCGGTACTTTTGGCGCATGACAAGGGGTTGACATCGAAGCCCCATCGCCCACTAAATGTAGGTGTCACGGTCTCTCGAGTCGCAAGATCGAGAGCTAAGAGGGAAGCCGGTCCGCTGTCGAAGCAAAGCCGGAGCTGCCCCCGCAACTGTAAGCGGCGAGCCAAGGTCCACCATGTGTCACTGAAGCCGACAGGCTTCGGGAAGGCCGGACCAAGGCGATGACCCGCGAGCCAGGAGACCTGCCGGGACAAACGTACGTCCTCGGGCGGGGTGTCCCGGTGGTGCGGTTGCGATTCCGTCGGCACGCCGCCGTCAGGAATCCCAGACGCGTCCGCTTTGGCCTTTGCCCCCAAACATATTGGGGTTGAGCCATGTCTCTCACGATCGAAACCACTCGTCTTGCGACTTCCGTGCTGCCGTTGCCGCAGCCGGTCGTCAAAACGGGAACAGAGCCCGCATATCAAATCATCCGCCGCAACGGCGCAGTGACGCCGTTCGACGTAACGAAAATCTCCATCGCTCTGACGAAAGCGTTCCTCGCGGTCGAGGGTGGCACGGCTGCCGGATCGCGCCGTGTGCATGATATCGTCGCGGCGCTGAGCGAGCAGATTGTGGCGGCCCTCACCCGCCGGGCGGATGCCGGTCGCACCTTCCACATCGAAGATGTTCAGGATCAGGTCGAGCTTGCCCTCATGCGCGGCGAACATCACAAGGTCGCCCGCGCCTATGTGCTGTATCGCGCCGAACGTGCGAAAGCCCGCGAGAGCGGCAAAAGCGAGGCAACGATAACCGCCACCTCGCCTGTCCTGCGCGTCCGCCAGCCCGACGGATCCCTGCAGCCGCTCGACGAACCGCGCCTTGCGCTCCTGATCACCGAGGCTTGCGCCGGTCTCGACGGCGTCTCGGCCGATGTCGTGCTGACTGAGACGCGGCGCAATCTCTACGATGGAATTTCCCTCGATGAACTGGCGCAGGCACCCGTCATGGCAGCCCGGCCCTTGGTCGAAACCGAACCGAACTATGCCTTCGTTAGCGCGCGGCTCCTTCTCGACAAACTGCGCAGCGAGGCCTTGTCCTTTGTCGAAGGGGGCATGCAGCAGGCAACGCAGGCCGACATGACGACGCGCTATGCGGATTACTTCCCGGCTTACGTCAGGCGAGGCATCGCATTCGACATTCTGGACAAGGAAATGGAGCGCTTTGATCTTGCGCGTCTTGCTGCTGCACTCAGGCCGGAGCGCGATCTCCAGTTCGAATTCCTCGGCATGCAGATTCTCTACGATCGCTATTTCCTGCACAGCGCAGGAACGCGCTTCGAACTCCCGCAAGCCTTCTTCATGCGGATTGCGATGGGTCTTGCCTTGCGCGAAGTGGATCGGGAAGAGAAGGCGATCGAATTCTACAATCTCCTGTCCTCTTTCGATTTCATGGCTTCGACGCCGACGCTGTTCAATGCCGGCACCCGGCGGCCGCAGCTTTCGTCCTGTTTCCTCACCACGGTGCCTGACGACCTCGACGGCATCTTCAAGTCGATCAAGGATAATGCGCTGCTGTCGAAATACGCCGGCGGGCTGGGCAATGACTGGAGCCGCGTGCGTGGCCTCGGCGCTCATATCAAAGGCACCAACGGCGAAAGCCAGGGCGTCGTTCCGTTCCTCAAAGTCGCCAACGATACGGCTCTCGCGGTCAATCAGGGTGGCAAAAGGAAGGGCGCCGTTTGCGCCTATCTCGAAACGTGGCACATCGACATCGAGGAATTTCTCGACCTGCGCAAGAACACCGGCGACGACCGCCGCCGCACCCACGACATGAACACGGCGAACTGGGTGCCGGACCTGTTCATGAAGCGGGTCGAAGAGGACGGCATGTGGACCTTGTTCTCGCCGGACGAAACGCCCGATCTCCACGACCTCACCGGCAAAGCCTTCGCGGAACGCTATGCGTTTTACGAAATGAGAGCCGCGCGCGGCGACATGCACGTGTCGAAGCAGGTGCGCGCGACAGATCTCTGGCGACGCATGCTCACGATGCTGTTTGAAACGGGGCATCCCTGGATCACGTACAAGGACCCCTGCAATCTCCGTTCGCCGCAGAGCCACACAGGCGTGGTGCATTCTTCGAATCTCTGCACCGAAATCACGTTGAACACGTCGGGCACCGAAGTCGCTGTCTGCAATCTCGGCTCCGTCAACCTGGTCAATCATCTCGCCGATGGCACACTGGACCATGCGCATCTGGCAAAAACCATCAAGACGGCCATGCGTATGCTCGACAACGTTCTGGAGGTGAATTTCTACACGATCCCCGAGGCGCGCAATTCCAACCTGAAGCATCGTCCCGTCGGGATCGGCATCATGGGCTTTCAGGACGCGCTCAATATCCTGCGCTTGCCCTATGCATCCGATGGTGCCGTCGCGTTTGCCGACGAAAGCATGGAGGCGGTTTCCTTCCACGCCATTTCGGGTTCGGTGGATCTTGCGGCCGAACGCGGCCCCTACTCATCCTTCCAAGGATCGCTCTGGTCGCGGGGAATCTTGCCGATCGACTCGATCAAGCTGGTCGACGAAGCCCGCGGCGCGCCGGTCGATGTGGATCGATCATCACGCCTCGATTGGGACGGCCTGCGAAAACGTGTCGTATCCGTCGGCATGCGCAACTCCAACACCATGGCAATCGCGCCAACTGCCACCATCTCCAACATCTGCGGCGTCTCGCAGTCGATCGACCCGGCTTATCAAAACCTCTACGCAAAATCGAACATGTCGGGCGATTTCACCGTGGTCAACGCGCACCTCGTACGTAATCTCAAGGCACGAGGACTGTGGGACGAAGTGATGGTCTCCGACCTGAAATATTTTGACGGCAGCGTCGGTCAGATCGATCGCGTGCCCGATGACCTCAAGGCGCTCTACGCAACCGCCTTTGAGATCGACAGCGCCTGGCTCATCGAAGCCGCCGCGCGCCGGCAAAAATGGATCGACCAATCGCAATCGCTCAATCTGTATATCGCAAATCCTTCCGGGAAAAAGCTCGACGCGCTGTATAGGCTTGCCTGGAAACGCGGATTGAAAACGACCTACTACCTGCGTTCGCGCTCGGCTACGCATGTGGAGAAATCGACCCTGAAAGGCACCGACGGCAAGCTCAACGCCGTCTCCGCAACGGGCCTTAACGCCACGGCGACTTTAACCAACGGCGCCAATGGCTACACGAACGGCCCCGCGAATAACGAAAGTTGGGGCAAAGCCTGTTTGATCGACGATCCCACCTGCGAAGCCTGCCAGTGAGCAGCGAAAGGAAGAACATCATGCTCGACTGGTCAGATACAGCAGCGGCCCCGGCTTCCACCATTCATTCTGCCCTTTTCAAGACGCATTCCGTTACGAGGGACGCTTCGATTCCTGGAACGATCGAGCGGGGCGGTAGTCGTGTCACTGTCGACGAGAAGCGCATGATCAATGCGCGCGCCGACGTCAACCAGCTTCTGCCGCTCAAATACCGATGGGCCTGGGAGAAATATCTCGCTGGATGCAACAACCATTGGATGCCGACCGAAGTCTCCATGCAGGCCGACATCGCACTATGGAAATCAAAAGATGGCCTCACCGATAACGAGCGCCGCGCCATCAAGCGCAATCTCGGCTTCTTCGCCGTCTCTGAAAGCCTCGTTGCCAACAATATCGTGCTGGCGATCTATCGGCATCTGACCAATCCGGAATGCCGGCAGTATCTCCTGCGTCAGGCTTTTGAGGAGGCCGTACACACCCATACCTTTCAATACATCGTTGAGAGTCTTGGCCTCGACGAAGGCGAACTCTTCAACATGTACCGCGAGGTGCCCTCGATCACTGAAAAGGCCGCGTGGGCCCTCACCTATACGCAGACCCTTGACGACCCATCGTTCAAGACGGGAACGCCCGATGCGGATCGCGCATTCCTGCGTGACCTCATTGCCTTCTATGTAATTTTTGAAGGCATGTGGTTTTATACCGGCTTTGCGCAGATTTTATCACTGGGGCGGCGCAACAAGATGGTCGGCATTGCCGAGCAGTATCAGTACATCCTGCGCGACGAGAGCATCCATCTGAATTTCGGCATCGACGTCATCAATCAGATCAAGATTGAGAATCCGCATCTCTGGTCGGATTCATTTCAAGATGAAGTACGCGCTATGCTGAAAACCGCGGCAGAGCTCGAGGTTGCCTACGGGCGCGATACGATGCCGCACGGCTTTCTCGGATTGAACGCAGGGTTGTGTGAACAATACATGCACTTCATCGCGAATCGCCGCTGCGCCCAGATCGGCCTCGCGCCGGTCTTTGGGGAAGCAGACAATCCATTCCCGTGGATGTCTGAAGCGATGGATCTCAAGAAAGAGAAAAACTTCTTCGAGACGCGCGTTATCGAATATCAAAATGGCGGGGCGCTTGGTTGGGATTAGTCGCTCGATCTGGTATCCATGATCAAGCGCTGCAACCCGCCATCGTCGAGCGCATCGTGCCGCGCCCGGCCGCCATGACTCGTGCTCGCAGAGCGACACACATCATATGCACACATCATATGCATCGAGCACCGTCACAGTCCCACAACTGCATATCCGCAATTGAAAGGAACCGGAGAGTATGGCTCGCATACGAACCGCCTCGGGCTGCTTGCGCCATCCTCTAAAATATAAGAGGATTGAGGAACGCTCCATCCGAAAAGATTGAATAATAAGAGATCGGCCAGCGCTACCGAGGCAGGATATTCCGCGATGAGAACGACGGTCGCCTCCACCGAGGTGGATATATGACGCGGCAGCTTGAAGTATTCAGAGCGGACTTATATCAACACGGGTGCTCGGCGCTGATCCAGATCGCCGATCCGCAGAACCGACGACGGCAATCCTGTTTCACATCTGTCAATTTTTTTTGTTGTTCCGATTTTAGCCGTCGGCCTGTGGCGCGATGCCGCACGCGCGTGGGCACGATCCATGCGCTGAATGCAACAAAATATGCATCACGCTGTTGCGATGGCCGGAGATCGAAATGCCGGCATTGAAATTGCGTACCGAGGGTGTCGCCGTCGAATTTCAAACGCATGCCGGATCCTTCCAGGCGCTTTCGCCGATCGACCTGGATGTCGGCGCGGGCAGGTTCGTGAGCCTCATCGGACCATCCGGATGCGGCAAGAGTACGCTTTTCAATGTCATCGCTGGATTGCTCGCGCCGTCTGCGGGCCGCGTCTTTATCGACGGACAAGACGCGACCGCGACGATCGGCCGGGTTGGTTACATGCTGCAGAAGGATCTTCTTCTGCCGTGGCGCACGTTGCTCGACAACGTCTGCCTCGGCATGGAGATTCGAGGCCTGCCCATGTCGGAAGCCCGCAAGCGCGCCGCGCCCTATCTTGAACGCTACGGACTGGGTGGCTTCCAACAGCAGTACCCCCGCGCTTTGTCCGGCGGCATGCGCCAGCGAGCAGCGCTTTTGCGCACCCTGCTGTTCGATACTGATCTCATTCTTCTCGATGAACCATTCGGCTCGCTCGATGCGCAGACCAAACTGGTTCTGCAGGAATGGCTGCTGCAGATCTGGGCGGATTTCGGCAAGACGGTGATCTTCGTGACGCACGACGTCGAGGAAGCCGTATTCCTCTCTGATGAAGTCTGCGTCTTTGCGAGCCATCCGGGCCGAATGGTGGAGCGCATCACCGTCAATCTGCCACGTCCGCGCCCGCGTTCCGTCATGTCGAGCGGGGATTTTCTGACGTTGAAGGAACGCTGCTTGCGCTTGCTTGGGCACGGTGGCGCAACGGTTGATCAAGCCACACCAATTCAAGCCGCGTGATCGAGGAGCTGCCGATGCCGCTTGCCGAATTCGTCGCGGATCGCCTGTCGTTCTGGCGCGGCAAGACGAGCCTTAGCCAGGCATCGGGGCCGCGGGTGCGCCGATTGCCGGTGCAGCGGATATGGCCGACATGGGCGATCGTGCTGGTTCAGGCCGCCCTTGTCGTCTGCCTCATTGCGCTTTGGGAGCTTTTTGCAGATCTCCACTGGATCGATCCGTTCTTCTGGTCGCAGCCGAGCGCGATATGGAAGACCCTGATCGTGTTCTTCACCGAAGGGTCGGCCTACATTGACATTGCATACACGTTCCGCTCCACGATTCTTGGCTTCCTGCTTGGGACCACGCTCGGCTCGCTACTTGGTTTGTCGTTCTGGTGGTCCGGCAATTACGCCAGGATCGCACAGCCGTTCGTCATCTGCTTCGAGTCCATTCCAAAGCTGGCGCTGGCACCACTCATCATCCTCATTTTCGGCACCGATCTGGCATCGAAAGTTGCCATCGCAACGGCGCTGACGATCATCGTTTCGACCTTGACGACATTCGCCGGCGTCAAGGCGGTCGATCCCGATAGCGAGCGCCTGTTCTATTCACTGGGCGCCAGCCGCTGGCAGGTCTTCCGGAAGCTTGTGATACCGCATTGCCTGCCGTGGACCATTTCCGTCCTCAGGGTAAACATCGGGCTGGCATTGACCGGTTCGGTCGTCGGCGAGTTCGTTTCGTCACAGCACGGGC
>Ga0310811_10000369_pt1 | contig 61513 bp, 62 predicted proteins | sample YCmetagenome_FD_207642 | JGI IMG/M metagenome (GOLD analysis project Ga0310811, IMG submission 207642) | Soil microbial communities from experimental microcosm in Duke University, North Carolina, United States - YC | ecosystem: Engineered > Artificial ecosystem > Soil microcosm > Unclassified ... | reverse complement strand
GTTTCCAGGCGGGGTGCGTGGAAGGCTTCGAGGTCGCCGATGCTCAGGCCGTAGCGGCCGCGGTACTCCGAGCCGTCCGCCAGCACCGCGCCGTAGGGCCCGACGGAGGCCGCGACCCAGCGCTCCCGCGGCGGCCGGTGCTCGTCCTCGGTCGCGGCTGCCTCGGCGTCGCGGGCCAGTTCGACGCTGCGCCGCATCAGCTGAGCCGCGTGGGAGTGGTCGATGCCGCGCGTCGCGAAGCCCTGGAAGCTCGCCTGGTAGCTGGAGGTGATCACGAGCTGGGCGCCGGCCGCGAAGTAGGCGGCGTGCGCGGCGGTGATCTGCGCCGGATCGTCCGCCAGCAGGCGGGCCGACCAGAGGTCGTCGCGCAGGTCGGCGCCCTGCGCCTCGAGCTGGTTCGACAGGCCGCCGTCGAGCACGACCGGGCCCGCCGCCAGGGCGTGCGCCAACGACGTGGTCGCGGGGACCGCCTGGGGGATGGTCATCGCGGTTGCCTCCTGCCCGAGACCGTGTCCGTCGGATATCCGATCACTCGATGGTAGCGCCGGGCGATCTTGATTCCGGGCAGGAGGCGGCTGACGCGTGTTCAGGCCGGGCGCAGCGGCGGCGGGTCAGGCCTTCCGGCAGAGGATCTCGCCGTGCGGCAGGCACAGCCAGCCGTCCTCGTCGGCGGCCCAGTCCCGCCAGACCTGGGCGATCCGCTCCAGGTCCTCGGCCGTGGCGCTGCCGCCCTCGACCGCGACCCGCGCGAACTCGGACTTGGTCGCCCGGTCCGCCCACGACGAGCCCCACCAGGCGCGCTCGGCGTCCGTGCTGTAGCACCACGAGGACGTGCTGGCGACGATGTCCGCGCGGCCGAAACCGGCGCGGGCGGCCCAGGCCTTGAGGTGTCGGCCGCCGTCCGGCTCGCCCCCGTTCGCGTGGGCCACGTCGCGATACAGCCGGATCCACTCCTCGAGACCCGGGTTCTCCGGATACCAGAAGAAGCCGCCGTAGTCGCCGTCCCGCGCCGCCACGTAGCCGCCCGGCTTGCAGACCCGGCGCATCTCGGCCAGCGCCCGGACCGGGTCGCCGACGTGCTGTAGCACCTGGTGGGCGTGTACGACGTCGAAGGAGTCGTCCGGGAAGTCCAGCGCGTGCACGTCGCCGGTGACGAACTCGGTGCGGTCGGCCACGCCCTGCTCGGCGGCGGTCGCCCGCGCCTGCGCCAGGATGCCCTCCGCGTAGTCCAGGGCGACGACGCGGCCGGGCGAGACCAGCTTGGCCAGGTCGGCGGTGATCGTACCCGGGCCGCAGCCCACGTCAAGGAGCGTCATTCCCGGACGCAGGTGCGGCAGCAGGTAGGCGGCGGAGTTCTCCGCCGTGCGCCAGGTGTGCGAGCTCAGCACGGAGGCGTGGTGGCCGTGGGTGTAGTGGGCCGTCTCAGACATGGGAAGCAGACTCCTTCGTCGGGTGTCGCGGTACTGCGACCCTAGCAAGCTCGTCCACAGTTCGGTCAATCTTGTCTCGGATAGCGATACAGCGTACCCGGCTCACCGCTGCGTCGCGCGCTCCCTGGTGATCCGCTTCAGGCCCTCCAGCAGCGCGCCGCGAACCGCCTCCCGGGTCTGGCCGAGCTCGGTCAGGATCTGCGCGGCGCCGTAGGCCGGATCACGGCAGGCACCGAGCAGCAGGTGCTCGGTGCCGACGTAGTTGTGGCCGAGGTCGAGGGCCTCGTCGAGGGCGCCGCGCATCGCCTCCTTGGAGTGTGCCGAGCGCGGGATCGCGCCGACGGTCGGTTCCGGCTGCCCCGGGGTGCGCGCGAGCACCCGCTCGAGGACCGCCTCACGACTCACGCCGAGCTGCCGCAGTGCGATCGCGGCCAGGCTGTCCTCGGGCTCGAACAGGGCGAGCAGCAGGTGCTCGGTGCCGACGTAGTTGTGGCCGAGCGCGCGCGCCTGGTCGATCGAGCCCTGCGCGACGGCCTGGGCCTTGGGGGTGAAGCGGTTGAAACTCGGGCTCCCGCTGGTGAACCGCTTGTGCGCGGCCTGCTTGCTCACCCCGAGGGCGCCGCTGAGCTCGGCCCAGGACATGCCGGCCTGGCGGCACTGGAAGACGAAGTGGTCGAGCAGCCGATCTCCGAGCGTGTTGAGGCTGGCGGAGTACTCGGCCGCCTTCGTGAGCTGGCCGAGCAGGTCGTCGTCCGGCACCTCGTCGCGGACGGACTGGACGAGGTCCTGCAGGTTCGGTGTAGGCGTCATGCGTCAACCGTAAGTTGACGAACCGAAATCGTCAACCCCAAGTTGACGATCTTCAGCCGGGGTACAGTGACCGCGTGCCGCCCCGGGAGTTCTTCGCCAGGACCGCGCCCGACGTGGCGCCCGAGCTGTTGGGCTGCCTGCTGACCGCGCGCTCGGAGGAGGGCTCCGTCACCGTGCGGATCACCGAGGTCGAGGCGTATGCCGGCGCGCGGGATCCCGCCTCGCACGCGTACCGCGGGAAGACGGCGCGCAACGCGGTGATGTTCGGGCCGCCCGGGCACGCCTACGTGTACTTCATCTACGGCCTGCACTACGCGGTCAACGCGGTCTGCATGCCGGAGGGCACCGGCGAAGGGGTGCTGATCCGGGCCGGAGAGGTCGTCGACGGCCTCGCTCTCGCCCGCTCACGCCGCGTCGCCTCGCGCGCCGACGCCGACCTGGCACGCGGGCCCGGCCGGCTCGCCACGGCACTCGGACTCACCCGTGAGCTCAACGGCACCGACCTGTGCGGGTCGCCGGGCGCCCTGGCGCTGGAGCCGGGAAGGCCCGTGGCCGGCGAGCTGATCCGCTCCGGACCGCGCGTCGGCGTCAGCCAGGCGGCGGACGTTCCGTGGCGCTTCCACGTCCACGGCGACCCCACAGTCAGCCCGTACCGTCCCGCAAAGCCCCGGAAGAGTGCTTCCGACCAGGGCGTATAGCGGCGCGTTAGTCAGATGTGAGGCGGCCTTGGCAAGCTTTACCCGTCAGGCGGCGCAAGGCCTGTCGGCCGACAGGGGAGCTGACAGTTCACGCGATCCAGATGGCAGAAGGCCGACGACCGGGCATCCCCACACTGTGCCCGGTCGCCGGCCGACCCGTGTCGCGCCGCGCGCTCAGCCCTTGACGCAGATGACCTGCCGCAGTTCCGCGGCCACCTCGACGAGGTCGGTCTGCGCGGCCATGACCTGCTCTATCGGCTTGTAGGCGCCCGGGATCTCGTCGATCACCCCGGCGTCCTTCCGGCACTCCACGCCTGCGGTCTGCCGCTCCAGGTCCTTCTGGGTGAAGGACCTGCGCGCCTTGGACCGGCTCATCACCCGGCCCGCGCCGTGGGACGCCGAGTTGAACGCGGCCTTGTTGCCGAGGCCCTTGACGATGTAGGACCGGGTCCCCATCGAGCCCGGGATGATCCCGTACTCGCCGGAGCCGGCCCGGATCGCGCCCTTCCGCGTCACCAGCAGCTGCTCGCCGTCGTACGTCTCCTGCGCCACGTAGTTGTGGTGGCAGGAGATGGTCTGGTCGAACGTCGGCTCGGCGCCCTTGAAGGCACGTGCTACGACGTGCCGGAACAGCGCCATCATCACGGCCCGGTTGTAGCGCGCGTACTCCTGCGCCCAGAACAGGTCGGCCCGGTAGGCCGACATCTCAGGGGTCTTCTCCAGGAACACGGCCAGGTCCCGGTCGACCAGGCCCTGGTTGTGGTCCAGGCCGCGCGCGATCCCGATGTGGAACTCGGCGAGCTCCTTGCCGACGTTCCGCGAGCCGGAGTGCAGCATCAGCCACACCCGGTCCTCGGTGTCGAGGCAGAGCTCGATGAAGTGGTTGCCGGAACCGAGCGTCCCCATCTGGCTCAGCGCCCGCTGCCGCCGCGCGTGCACGGCCGGGGCCAGCGTGTCGAACTCCCGCCAGAACTCCGTCCAGCGCGGGACGTCGAAGCCGCCGAGCTTCGCCGGGTCGACGGGCGTCGCGTGCCCGGCCCGGCCGACCGGGATCGCCCTCTCGATCCGGCTCCGCAGGGCGCCGAGGTCGTCGGGCAGGTCGGCGGCGGTGAGCGAGGTGCGTACCGCGGTCATCCCGCAGCCGATGTCCACGCCGACCGCGGCGGGACACACGGCCCCGCGCATCGCGATGACGCTGCCGACCGTCGCGCCGATCCCGGTGTGCACGTCGGGCATCACGGCGACGCCCGCGACCTGCGGAACCGTACTCACGTTGTGCAACTGCCGAAGGGCCTGCTCCTCGATCGAGGCGGGGTCGGCCCACAGCCGGATGGGAACCTCGCCGCCACCGGGCAGCTCGTGCATGGGCATGCTGAAATCCTTGTCAGGGTATGGAGAGAAAAGCCGATGAGGGTACTGCGGAGCGACCCGGAGACGGGCGCGGCGAGGTCCGTGGGGGAACTACACGCCCGGCCGGGACAGGGGCCTGCGACAGCGGTGCGCGGGAAGTCGCGACATCAGCACTGGAGTCCTCCTGTCCTCGGTCGATGGATCGGGCCGGTCCGCACCACACGGACGCTCAGCCGCGCCGGACTCCATTGACCCATACGGCGACGCCTACGGCAACGCAATATCCGGCGGGTGGCCCGGGCTTGCCGAGACCCCGGATGTCCGTGACGGAAACGCGCCCATGATGCGTATCGCGGTGCACACCCGGGTGCTGGCCGACCGGATAGCCGAGTACGAGGCCGCACACCGCGAGGTGCCGGCCGAGCCGACGGCCGCGATCCGGTCCGCCGGCGCCAAGCGCTCGTCGATCTGGCGCAGCGGAATCGAACAGTTCCACCTGATCGGGTGCGAGGACTGTGCGCGGCTGCTCGCGGAGCTGGAGGGCCTGTCGGTGAGCGTCGCATGGCAGACGCAGATGGCCGGCCTGTTGATGTCGCGCACGACTACTCGGCGGCCGGGGCCGGTCTGCCCGAGGCCTGGCGGCTGCCGGAGGACCGACCTCAGACGTGATCGGCGATCGTGGCCCGGATGTTCGGCATCGTCACGACCAGCAGCGTGCTGAATCGCTCGACGACCTGCCCGTCCGGGAACACCTCGCCGAGGATCCGCCGCTCCTGCTCCAGGAACGGCGCGGTGCCCGCGCCGAGCCCGGCGATGTACGACTTCGACGCGACGTTCGATATGTGCGTCTCCAGGTCGACGGTGCGCTCCCAGTCGAAGGTGAACCCGTGGGCGCGCAGGCCCTCGGGGAGTTCGACCCGCTCGAACATCTCGGCAGCGGAGTACCGGTTCCAGGCGGGCCCGGCCACGGCGGTGATCCGCTCGGCCTGGTCCCGCTCCCAGCCGGTGGACCGGTCCGTCTGGTTCCACCACAGCGCGAGCAGCCCGCCCGGCCGCAGCACCCGGCGGGCCTCGGGCAGCGCCAGATCGGGGTCCATCCAGTGCCAGGCCTGCGCGTACGTGATCAGGTCGGCGCTGGCGTCGGCGAGCGGCAGGGCGTGCCCGCTGCCCTGCACGGCGTGCACGCCGGGGGAGGAGGCGGCCAGCTCGGAGAGCATCGCGGCGGACAGTTCGACGGCGGTCACCCGAGCCCCGCGCTCGGCGAGCTGGCGGGAGGAGATCCCGGTGCCCGCTGCCACATCCACGACGCTCGCGTCGGCGAGGGCGAGCTCGCCGCCGAGCAGATCGTCGAGGGCGTCGAAGAGCTCGGAGGGGTACGTGGGCCGGGCCGCGGCGTAGTGCCGGGCCGTGGACTCGGTATCGAACTTCGACTTCTCCGCCATGCCGCCAGCGTACTGGATCACGAAGAGGGCGGATCAGGACGCGGCGGCCACGCCTATCGTCCGGTAGTGGTACTCGTGCGCCGTGACGAAGCCGAGCTGCCGGTAGAGCGCGAGCGCCGCTTCGTTCTCCCGCCGCACCTCCAGCATCGCGTGCTCGGCGCCGTGCTCTTCGGCCCAGGCCAGCAGTGTCCTGAGGATCAGCCGGGCCAGGCCGCGCCGCCGCGCAGCCGGAGCCGTCGCTATCGCGGCCAGGCCGACCCAGCCCCCTGACGCCATGGACAGCGCGGCGCGGCCGATGGCGAGCGGCTCGCCGGAGCTCTCGTCGTAGATCGTGGCGTACCGGTAGCGCTCGCCGGAGCCGAGGATCTCCTTGGCCTGCGGCGGGATCGTGCCCTGCCGGTAGAGCCTCAGCCAGCGATCCTGCGGGCGGTCGGCGGTGGACAGCGGCACGTTCGGGTGCTGATAGCCGTTGAGCGCCTCGAGGGCGGGCGCGACCGCGGCCGTCTGCCGGTACGCGTCGTCGTGCGCCTCGCCGCAGCCGTGCTCGACGAGCGCGACGTCGAACTCGCTGCCGATCTCCGCGAGCACCTGCGCGGACAGGCCCCGCTCGGTGTACCAGGCGCGAATCGCGTCGAGGGCCTGCGGCAGCGGGCGGCTCAGCGGGCCGAGGGGCCAGACGGAGTTGGCCCGGTTCGTGAATCCGGCTCCGGCGCGCAGCTCCCAGCCGTCCAGCGGCTCAGACTCGAGGTAGCCCCAGAAATCGGCCGCGACGGCGAAGAGCCCGTCAGCACTCGTTTGCGTCGGCCTGGCAGTCATGCGCTTGATCGTACCGGGCACCGCGGGCGGCCACGCGCCGCAGCAGCGAGTGCAGCAGCTCGGCCTCGGCGGGGGACAGGTCGCAGAGCAGCTCGGCCTCGGCCGCCTCCGTGGCCCGACGCAGCTCGCACAGCCGCGCCACGCCCGCCGGCGTCGCCCGGATCAGCTTGCTGCGACGGTCGTTCGGGTCCGGAACCCGCTCGACCAGGCCCGCCTTCTCCAGGTCGTCGACCAGGTAGACCATCACGGTCCGGTCCAGGCCGAGGAACTTCGCCAGCTCCGCCTGGTTGCGCGGGACCGGCTCGGCCGCCATCCGCAGCGCGCTGAAGCCGCGGGCCCCGTGGGGCAGGTCGCCGACCGCCTGGCGCAGCACGCCCAGATGCGCCCGGAAGGCGTTGGCGAGCAGCCAGGACAGGTCCTCCTGCTCGCCGGTCCGGGCGGGTGCGGCGGTGTCTTCGGCCATGTCGCCAGCGTACCGCATTGCGCGGGCTTGACAAATAATCTGCTCTACAGACATTCTTGAGCCAAGACGAGATGTCGATCAAACGATCCGAGGAGCGACTCATGGCCCGCCTGCTGCACATCGATTCGTCCGTGTTCTCGCAGAACTCCGTGTCGAAGGAGGTCACCGCGACCTACCGGGAGACCTGGGCGGCGGAGCACCCGGGCGGCCTGGTCGTCTACCGCGACCTCGGCGCCCAGCCGGTCCCGCAGCTCAACGAGCTGACGCTGACCGCCGCGTTCACCCCCGAGGAGGCTCGCACCCCGGAGCAGCGGGCCGCGCTCGCCGAGCGCGAGGAGCTGGTGAACGAGGTGCTCGAGGCGGACGCGTTCCTGTTCGGCGTCCCGATGTACAACTGGGCCGTGCCCGGCTCCTTCAAGGCCTGGCTGGACCAGATCCTGGTGAACGGCACGGTCGTCGGCGTCGACCCGCTGCCGCTGGCCGGCCGCCCGGCGACCGTCGTGGCCAGCTACGGCGGCGGCTACTTCCCCGGCACCCCGCGCGACGGCTGGGACCACGTGCAGCCCTACCTGGAGACGGTGCTGGGCAAGGCCCTCGGCCTCGACGTCCGCTTCGTCACCGTCCAGCTCACCCTCGCCGAGCGCGTCCCGGCCATGTCCGAGCTGATCCCGCAGGCCAAGGAACTGCGCGCCAAGGGCCACACCGACGCCGCCGCGCACGCCAAGGAGGTCGCCGCGCGCTTCGAGGCCGCCGGCGTCTGACCGGCCGTCAGCCGGCCGTCAGCCGACGGGCGACGGCCGGCTGACGCGGCCGGCGGGGGAGAGCGTCGGTCCGGCGGGCGGCGGCTGACAGAGGGTCGGCGCGCGGGTGACGTTCGGCGTTCGGATCTCTCAGGGCGCGAATTCGATGGGTACGGGGCGTGGGCTGCGGACATGGACCGCGCTCCGGCGGTCCGGTAATCTGCAGGTCCATCGAATAGTTCTGCATGGAATCATCAAGGTGATCTGCATGATAGATCCGAACCACCTGCGGACGCTTCGAGCCCTCGCCGACCACGGCACCGTCGTCGCCGCGGCCGAGACGCTGCACCTGAGCCCGTCGGCCGTCTCCCAGCAGCTCAACTCGCTGGCGCGGACCACCGGGTGCACGCTGCTGGAGAAGCGGGGCCGCGGCGTGGTGCTGACGCAGCCCGCGAAGATCCTACTCGAACACGCCGACGCCATCCTCGAGCGCTTCGAGCAGGCCGAGAGCGACATGCGCAGCTACCAGCACGGCGACAGCGCCGTGCTGCGCGTCGGCGGATTCTCCAGCGCCCTGCAGTGCTTCGTCGCCGACGCCGTCTCCACGGCGCTGCACCGCAACGGCGGCTGGAGCATCCAGATCGACGAGGTCGAATCCGAAGAGTCGATGGCGATGCTGCTCGACCGCGAACTCGACCTGTCCGTCGTGATGATCGCCCCGAACCGCCCGCTGCTCGCGGACCGCCGCATCAGCCTCGAACCGCTGCTGGCCGACACCTACCGCGCTGTCGTCCCGGCCGTCCACCCCCTCGGCGCGCTCGACGAGCTGGACCGGCTCAGCAGGCTCGCCTACGAGCCGTGGGTGCTCAGCCGGCACTGGACCTCGACGCACGAGATCATCATGGCAGCCTGCGCCGTGGCCGGCTTCCAGCCGCGCGCCGCGCACAACACCACCGACTTCGCCGCCTCCGTCGCCATGGTCGGCCACGGCCTCGGCGTCTCGGTCATCCCGCGCCTGGGCCTGCCCCGCGTCGTCCCCGACTCGGTCAAGATCCTCCCCATCACGGTCGACCCCCCGACCCGCCACATCGCCGTCGCCGTCCGCAGCGGCTCCGCCCAGCCCGGCTCGCCGCTGGCCCAGTTCCGCGCCCTGCTCAAGGAGAAGGTCGGCTACCTCGCCGAGCCGATGACCATCGCCGAAGCCGTCGAGCGCGCCGCCGAATCCCCGGTAGACGCCAAGCCAAGGAAGAAGGCTGACACGTAGCCCCCGGCGGGGCACCGTACATGGCGGTCGGCTACGCCCACCGACAAGCAGCGCCGCCTACGACAGGCCGACGCCGACGCCGCCCGAAACCGTGAGGTCGGTGCGCTCCGGCGGGAAGGCGAGGAGCGCGAGCACGTCGGCGGGCTCGGGAGCGCCCTCGCCGTGCGGCGCGGTGAGGGCGGCCTGGGCGGCCTCCTCGGAGTGCCAGACCTCGATGACGCGGATCGTGTCCGGATCGTTCGCGTCGTTCGCGATCGCGTAGATCTCGCAACCGGGGAAACCGCGCAGGCTCTCGGCGACGCGGAGCATGAGCGTGGACAGCTCGGGGCCGCGGCCGGGCTGCGCGGTCGCCTTCATCAGCCGTCCGATCATCGGTGGCCTCCCTGGTCGCTCGGGCCACGATCCTGGAGTCCGCGGCGATGGGAGCGAGGTTACGGGAGGCCGCCGACAATCTGATGGACGTGCCGCGGGGGTCGAGCGGTTCAGCCGCGGGCCAGCTTGAGGAGGCGGGTGAGGGGCTCGAGGTCGAAGGGGGCGTCGGCGCCGAGGATGATGTGCGTGGCGCCGGCCTCGAGGTACTCGTCGACCTGGTCGAGGCGGTCGTTGTTGATCATGACGGTGCGGTCGATCTCGTTCGGGTCGCGGCCGATCTCGGCGCACCAGTCGTTGAGGATCCGCACCTTCTCGCCGAACGTCGCGGGGTCGCCCATGCCGTTCCACAGCTGGGCGTACTCGGCGGTGAGCCGGAGGGTGACCTTGGGGCCGCCGCCGCCGATCATGATCGGCAGGTCGGGGGCGGCGGGGTTGAGCTTGGCGAGGCGGGACTTGATGCGGGGGAGCGCCTCCTTGAGGGCCCTGAGACGGCCGGGAGCGTCGCCGAACTCGTAGCCGTACTCGGTGTAGTCCCGCTCGAACCAGCCGGCGCCGATGCCGAGGATGGCGCGGCCGCCGCTGATCTCGTTGGTGGTGCGGGCCATGTCGGCCAGCAGTTCGGGGTTGCGGTAGCTGTTGCAGGTGACCAGGGCGCCGAACCGCGCGTGCCTGGTCGTCGCGGCGATCGCGGCGAGCGTGGTCCAGCACTCGTAGTGCGGGCCGTCGGGTTCGCCGAACAGCGGGTAGAAGTGGTCCCACGTCCAGATCGTGTCGACCTCGAGCGCGTCGGCGGCGGTCCACGCCTCGCGCAGCTGGTCCATCGTGCAGTGCTGCGGGCGCAGCTGGACGCCAACCTTGAATCGGGCCATCAGGTGCAGGTCCTCCCAATGAGCTCGGCCAGTGTGGACGGCCGAGGAGACGAGGGGTGCGCGAGGTGCGAGAACTGCGTCGCGCAGGAGAATCCGTCGATCAACAGCTCCACCCTACCGCCGCTCTCCTCGGACCAGAGGGCGGCATCGATCTTCCTCAGCCACTGCTCCTCGCCGATCCTGCGGGAGAGCGGCTCGTGCTCGGCGCGGAAGCCGAAGGAGCCCGCCAGGCCGCAGCAGCCGGCGTCGAGGACGTCCACCGTGTAGCCGAGTTGTGTGAGGATTCGCCGATCGGCGTCGGCGGAGTGCGCGGCGCGGGCGTGGCAGTGCGGGTGGACGAGGACGCGCACGCCCGATTCCTCGGCGGCGAGCGGGGAGAGGTCGTCGGCGTCGAGGCTCAGGAGGTGCTCGGCGGGGGAGCGGGCCAGCGACGCCAGCTTCGCGGCGCGCGGGTCGTCGGCGAGCAGGCCGGGGAGCTCGTCGCGGAACGCGGCGAGGCAGCTGGGCTCGGGGACGACGATCGGGACTCCGGCGACGATGTACGCGTCCAGGGTGTCGAGCAGGCCGCGCAGCGTGCGTTTGGCCAGCTTGAGCATTCCGGCGTCGTAGAGGGGACGTCCGCAGCAGGCCCATTCGGTCGGGACCGCGACACGTTCGCCGACCGACTCGAAGACGCGCCGCCACTGTTCGGCGATCTCGGGGCGGTAGGCGTCGGTGAACGTGTCCGGCCACAGCACGACGCTCGGTGCGTCCGGGAGCTCCGTGCCACGGCGTGATCGTCGCAGGGTTTTGGCGGCGACGGCCGGCACGGGGCGCTGTGTGGTGATGCCGGCGGACCTGCGCAGCAGCGAGCCGAAGCGGCTGGAGTTGAGCGCCGAGTCGGCGAGCCGGGGGACACGGGCCGAGATGCGCGCGATCCACGGCGTGAGGGCCAGGGCGTACATCGCGCGCGGGCGCAGCCGGCGGCGGTAGTGGTGGGCGAGGAATTCCGACTTGTACGTCGCCATGTCCACGTGCGTGGGGCAGTCGACGGCGCAGCCCTTGCAGGCGAGGCACAGGTCCAGCGCGTCGCGGACTTCCTTGTTGCGCCACGTATTCGGGGTCACCTCGCCCTGGAACATCTCGACGAGCAGCTTCGCGCGGCCGCGCGTCGAGTGTTTCTCGTCCCTGGTCACGCGGTACGACGGGCACATCACCCCGGCGTCGTCGCGGCGGCAGCGGCCCACGCCGACACAGCGTTCCGCGGCGTGCTGGAGGGTGGGTTCGCCGTCGAGCAGCGCGAAGAAGGCGCCCGGTTCGGGGCGCGCGCGGCGGTATCCCGGTCCCTGGCGCAGGTTCGTGTCGAGCGGGTACGGGTCGACGACCTTGCCGGGATTCATCCGGCCGCGCGGGTCGAAGACCGCCTTGACCTGCCTGAACGCGTCCACGAGCTCGGGTCCGTACATGCGCTCGAGCAGTTCGCCGCGCGCCTGGCCGTCGCCGTGCTCGCCGGAGAGCGAGCCGCCGAGCGATACGACGAGGTCGGCCGCGCGCTCGACGTACGCGCGGTACGCCCGCAGGCCGGCCTTCGTGTGCAGGTCGAAGTTGTTGCGTGTGTGGACGCAGCCCTGGCCGAAATGCCCGTACCACGCGCCGGAATACCCGAACTCGTCCCAGAGTGCTGAGATCGCGCGCAGGTACTCGCCGAGCCGTTCCGGCGGGACGGCGCCGTCCTCCCAGCCCTCGAAGTTGTGGCCGCCGTCCTCGCGGATCGCGGTGGCACCGAGCCCTGATTCGCGGATGGCCCAGGCGCCGCGCTGGTCCGCGGGGGAGACGAGGAGGCGGTGCGAGACGCGGGAGGGAAGAGCGGTGATCAGTGCCTGGGCGGCGGCGTCGGCCTCGGCGTCCGAGGAGCCGCCCACCTCGGCGAGGAGCCAGCCGCCGGATCCCGATGCGATGGCTTTGTCGAGGTCGGGCAGGACTGGCAGGTGCTCGACGTTCAGGCTGCGGGAGCGCATCTGGCGCACGAGGGTGACGTCGAAGCCCTCCAGGCCGAGCAAGCCGTGCGGGAGCAGGGAGGGGACGGCGTCGGCTGCGTCGAAGACGCTGGGGTAGCCGAGGACGACGAGTCGGCGGTGGCCGGGGCTCGGCGCCAGGCTGACGACCGCCTCGGTGACCAGCGCGCACGTCGACTCGGTGCCGACCAGCAGCCGTGCGACGTTGAGCGGCCGGTCGGGCAGTAGCTGCTCCAGGTTGTAGCCCGACACGCGGCGTGGGATGTCCGGGTAGCGTTCGCGCACCAGGTCCGCGTTCCGGCGGCCGATCTCGCGCAGGGACCCCAGGATCCCGGCTTCCGGCGCGCCCTCGCGCACCAGCGCCGCGTAGGCCGCCTCGTCGTATTCGCCGAATTCGTACTCGCCGCCGTCGTAGCAGGCCACGCGGAGCCGCAGCACGTTGTCGACGGTCTTGCCCGCGTAGAGCGCGTGCGTGCCGCAGGAGTTGTTGCCGATCATCCCGCCGAGGGTGCACCAGGCGTGCGTGGCCGGGTCGGGGCCGAATGTCAGTCCGTGCGCCTCGGCCGCGCGGCGAAGGTCGTCGAGGACGACACCGGGCTGGACGCGCGCCGTACGCGCCTTCGGATCGATGTCCAGGATGCGGTTCATGTGGCGGCTGAAGTCGAAGACCACCGCCGCGTTGCACGCCTGACCGGCGAGCGACGTTCCGCCACCGCGGCCGAGCACCGGCACGTCGTGAGCCGCGCAGATCTTGAGCGCGGCGGCCACGTCCCGCGCCGAGCGCGGGAAGACCACCCCGATCGGAACCTGCCGGTAGTTCGACGAGTCCGTCGCGTAGATCGCCCGAGTCCCCTGCCCGAAGTCCACGAGCTCCGGTGCGAGCGCCGCCGCCAACGCCCGCTCCAGCCCGCCTGCGTCCGCATATGTGGTGGACATATGGGCGATCTTAGAGCAGCCGGCACCTGCGGGTATGATCACGCCCTGTGAACTCACCGCCGGACCCGGGCGACCGCCCGCCCAACCTCACCCGCCGCTCGCTGCTGGCCCTCGGCCTCGGTGCGGGGGTGACCGCGCTCACCGCCTGGGGCGGCGGGCCCGGGTCGGGCGCGACGGGAACCCAGGCGGCGAACGACGGCGTGTCGCTGACCGACGTGTCCCTGGCGCTCGACTGGACGCCGAACACGAACCACACCGGCATCTTCGTCGCGCAGCAGCTCGGCTACTTCGCCGCGCGCGGCATCAACCTGCGGATCGTGCCCTACGGCTCGACGGCCCCCGAGACGCTGATCTCCACGCACAAGGCGGACTTCGGCATCTCCTACCAGGACGGACTGACCGAGGCTGCGGTCTCCGGCGGAGACATCGTCTCGATCTTCGCGATCACCCAGAAGACGAACGTGGTCATCGGGGTGCGCGCGGACTCCGCGATCAAGAGCCCGGCCCAGCTCGACGGGAAGGTCTACGCGGGCTACGGCGGCCCGATGGAGGTCCCGATGCTGCAGTACGTGATCCGCGCGGCGGGCGGCACCGGACAGTTCAAGGACGTCACCCTCAACACCGACGCCTACCAGGCGCTTTACGCCGGCCAGGCCGACTTCGCGATGCCCGAGCCGACCTGGGAGGTGCTGCAGGCCGCGCTCGTGGGCAAGCCGCTGCGCACCTTCGACGTCACCGACTACGGCTTCCCGGCGATCTACTCGGCGATCATCGCCTCCTCGAACCACTACCTGCACCAGCACGGCGACGTGGCCAAGCGCTTCCTCGCCGCGATCGAAGAGGGCTACGCGTACGCGTCCGCGCACCCGACCGAGGCGGCGAACCTGCTCATCCAGGCGAACCAGGCGGTGCTCGGCACGCAGACCGAGCTCGTCATGCAGAGCGCGCAGCTCGAGGCGGCCCAGTACTACAAAGACGCCGAAGGACGGATCGGCTACCAGAGCGCCGAGCGCTGGCAGGCGCTGACCGCGTTCATGTTCGAAAACGGCATCCTGACCGACTCCGCGGGCAAGCCGATCAAGACGCAACCGAAGGCCTCGACGCTGTTCACCAACGAATACCTCCCCGCGAGCGTGACCGCATGACGCTCGGTCGGCTCATTCGCATGCTCTGGCCGCCGGTTCTGCTGGCCGCCGTGCTCATCGCCGGCTGGCAGCTGGCCGCCGGGTACGCGATCAAGAACCCGGAAGTGCTGCCGACGCCCTCTCAGGTCGTTTCGGCCGGCTGGGGCCAGCGGCGCGCGATCGCGCACAACGCCTGGCCGACGCTGCGCGAGACCGAGCTCGGCTTCGCCTTCTCCTTCGTGCTCGCCTGGGTGCTGGCCACGGCCATGGACTTCTCGCCGGCGGCACGGCGCGCGGTATACCCGCTGCTGGTTGCCTCGCAGACGGTGCCGATCATCGCGATCGCGCCGTTGTTCGTGGTGATGTTCGGCTTCGGGATCGGTCCGAAGATCCTTCTCGTCGCGCTGGCCACGTTCTTCCCGCTGGCCGCGTCGCTGGCCGCCGGTTTCGCGAACGCCGACGCGGACGCCGACCGGTTGATGCGGTCGATGGGCGCGAGCCGCTGGCGCATCTTCTGGACCATGCGGGTGCCCGGCGCGCTGCCGTTCTTCTTCACCGGCCTCCGCGTCGCCATCACGTACGCGATCGGCGGTGCGATCTTCGCCGAGTACGCGGGCGCCGAGAGCGGCCTCGGCATCTACCTGCAGCAGATGCAGCAGGTCTTCCGTACGGACCTCGTGTTCGCGACGGTCGCGGTGATCGCGATCGGCAGCATCGCGTTGTTCGCGCTGACCTATCTGTTGGAGCGTTGGCTCACGCCGTGGCGCAAGCACGAGCGGGCAGGCCGGGAGGTCGTGCGGTGACCACGGAATTCCTGTTGGAGGCCAAGGGCCTCACGCATGAGTACGCGCGTGCCGGTCAGCCGCCGCTTCAGGTCCTCGACGGGCTCGACCTCCGGGTGCGCGAGGGTGAGATCGCGGCCGTGATCGGGCCGAGCGGCAGCGGCAAGTCCACGCTGCTGAACATCCTCGCCGACCTCGACAAGCCGACCAGCGGCGAAGTGCACGTCGGCGGCGGGCGCGGCGTCGCGTACATGCCGCAGAGGGACCTGCTCTTCCCGTGGCGCACGATCGAGGACAACGCGATCCTCGGCCTCGAAGTCGCCGGCGTGAAGAAGCGGGCGGCGCGCGAGCAGGTCGCGCCGCTGTTCGAGGAGTTCGGGCTGTCCGGCTTCGAGTACGCGTATCCGGCTCAGCTGTCCGGCGGCATGCGCCAGCGCGCGGCGCTGCTTCGGACCGTGGCGATGGACCGTCCGGTGCTGCTGCTCGACGAGCCGTTCGGCGCGCTCGACTCGCTGACGCGCACGCAGATGCAGCTGTGGCTGGCCGAGACCTGGCAGCGGCACGGGTGGACGATCGTTCTGGTCACGCACGATATCCGCGAGGCCGTCTTCCTCGCCGACTCCGTGCACGTCCTCGGCCCGCGGCCCGCGCGCGTCACGCGGCGCTTCGAGATCGACCTGCCGCGGCCGCGCAACGCCGGCACCTTCGCCCTGCCGGAGTTCGCCCTGCACGAGCGGGAGCTGCTCGACGCGCTCCTCAACGTAACCGCCTGACATGTCGAGCGCGCAGCACCTCGTGCACGGGATGGGCACCGAACCCGCTGAGGCCGACTGGCCGCCGCTGGCGCTGAGCGAGCTCGACAGCCTGCTCGCCGCGTTCCCCGCAGCGGCCGGCGCGCTCGGGGTTCGCTGGCGTTCCCCGCGGCCGCTCTCGGCCGCCGCCCTCGTTCGTACGCCGAACGGGCCGGAGGTGTTCGTCAAGCGGCACCATGTCAGCGTCCGTACCCGGGAGAGCCTGGCCGAGGAGCACGGCTTTCTGCGGCATCTCGCGGCGAACGGCGCTCCGGTCGTGCACGTGCTCGTCGATGCGCACGGCGATTCGGTGGGCGTGAGCGAGGATGGTGCTTGGACGTACGAGGTACACAGCGTCGGCGCGGGCGACGACGTGTACCGCGATGCGATCTCCTGGTCGCCCTTCCTCAGCCTGGAGCACGCTCGTTCGGCTGGCCGTATTCTGGCGACGTTGCACGAAACCGCCAGGGGCTACGCCGCACCGAACCGGTCCGTCGCGCCGCTGACCGGCGGGTTCACCATCTTCGGCGATCAGACCGATCCGCTGTCCGCCGCCGAGGAGTTCGTCGCCGTGCGGCCCGCGCTGGAAGTGTTCCTGGAGCGGAAGGCCGATTGGCGAGGTCGGCTGGAGCGCTGGCACATGCCGTTCTACGAGCGGCTTCAGCCGCAGCTCGGCGACCTCGAACCGCTGTGGACGCACAATGACCTGCACGCCTCGAACCTGCTGTGGCGCGGCGACGCGGCGGCGACCGTCATCGACTTCAACCTGGCCGACCGCGCGTTCGCCGTGCACGATCTCGCACTGGCCATCGAGCGGAACGCTGTCGAATGGGTCGAGCTGGACCAGAAGGGCGAGCGGGCGCTGCACGCCGAGGCCGCACGTGCGCTGATCGCAGGCTACGAAGAGGTCCGCCGCCTCACCGACGCCGAACGGGCCGCGCTTCCGGCTCTGCTCCCGCTCTGCCACGTGGACTTCGCGCTCAGCGAACTCGACTACTTCGCCGGAGTCACCAAGAACGACGCGAACTCGGAGCTCGCCTACCGCTACCTGATCGACCACACGGTCTGGTTCGCCGGCGAAACCGGAGCATCGTTCCTGCGGGACGTATTCACTCCTCGTGCCTGACCGCCCAGAGCGCGGCCTGCGTCCGGTCCGCGACGCCGAGCTTCATCAGGACATTCGACACGTGCGTCTTGACGGTCTTCTCCGCGAGCTGCAGCGACTTCGCGATCTCGCGGTTCGAGCGGCCGGCGGCGATCTGCTCGAGCACCTCCCGCTCACGGGCCGTCAACTGCGGCCCCTGCGGCTCGCCCGCCAGGTTGGCCGCTGACGCGGCGCCCGCCTGCGCGACGAGCGCCTCCGCCACCTGCGGACCGAGAAGCACATGGCCTGCTGCGACGGCGCGCACGGCTGTTGCGAGCGCCGCGGGATCGACGTCCTTGGAGATGTAGCCGCGCGCACCGGCCCGAAGCGCAGGCAGGGCACTGCGGTACTCGCCGAAGCTCGTCACCACCAGCGCACGCCCGGCCAAGCCCTGCTCCGCCAGCGTCTCCAGCGCGGTCAGTCCGTCCACCCCGGGCATGACCAGGTCGAGGAGCACGACGTCGGGCAGCAGCCGGGCCGTGAGCGCGGCGGCCTCGGCGCCGTCCGAGGCCTCGCCGACCACCTCGAGATCCGGCTCCAGCTCCAGGAACACCCGCAGCCCCTGGCGGACCATGGGATGGTCATCGGCGATGAGCACCCTGATGCTCTTCCGGCTCGAACCGCCGCCCCCGCTAAGCCCGGCCACCGGGCACCTCCAACTCGATCGCCGTACCCTTGCCCTCGCGCGTGCGCACCGTGAGCCGCCCGCCGACCGAATCGGCCCGCTCCCGCATCGAGACGAGCCCGAGGCCGCGGCCCGCCGCCTCGGGATCGAAGCCCCTGCCGTCGTCGCTCACCAGCAACCGCACGCCGCCGACCAGCCGCTCGGGGCCCGTCTTGATCGGCTGCACGGACACCTCGATCCGGCTCGCGCCCGCATGCTTGAGCGCATTGTGCAGCGCCTCCTGGGCGACCCGGAGCACGACCTGATCGTGCGTCGGCGGCAGCGAATGCGCCGCGCGGCAGGTGAAGCGCACGCGCGGGCCGCCGTGCGAACTGCGCGCCCGGTCGATCACCGCGACCTGCTTGCGCAGCGCCTCGGCAAGCCCGTCGCCTGCGAGATCCGGCGTGCGCAGCTCGCCGACCGCCGTGGTCAGCTCCTCGGCCGCCTCCGTCGCCAACGCTCCGACCTGCGCCAGCTGCTCCCGGGCGCGCTCCGGGTCCGACTCGACCAGGCTGCTCGCGGCCTGCGCCGTCAACCGCAGCGCGAACAACTTCTGCGCCACGGCATCGTGCAGCTCACGCGCCAGCCGCGCCCGCTCCGTCGTGATCGCCAACTCGCGCTCGCGCTCGTAGAGCCGCGCGTGCGTCAGCGCGATCGCCGCGTGTGCCGCGAGGATCTTCAGCAGCGCCTCGTCGTCGTCCGTGAATTCGGCACCCTCGCCGACCGGCTCGGTGTTGCCCATGAACAGTGCGCCGAGGATCAGGTCCCCGTCCCGTATCGGGACGCCGAGGAAGCCGCGCAGCCGCGGATGCGCCGAGGGCCACCAGCTGAAGCGCGGATCCGCCATGATGTCCTGCAGCCGCTGCGGATGCGGATCCTGCATCATCACGCCCAGCATCCCGTGCTGCCGAGGCAGCGGCCCGATCGCCTTCCACTGCTCATCCGAGACCCCCTCGACCAGGAAGCGCGCGAACGAGCCCGCACCGTCCGGCACCCCGAGCGCCGCGTACTCGGCGCCGACCAGGTCGCGCGCCGTCCGCAGGATCGTCCGCAGCACGGTCGAGGTGTCCAGGTGCTGGGTGACCGCGAGCACGGCCTCGCTCAGTTCGCTCATGGCGGCCAGCGCCGCGGACCTCGCGCTCGACCCGGCGCCGTTCTCGGACGTCATGCGTCCCACGGTACCGCCGACCTCCGAGGGAGCGGATCGGTCCGCATGCGGGCGCTTGGTCCTAGGACCAAAGTCCTGCGACGGACCGGGCTGCGGCCCGATCTCGGTCCGCACCGCCCGGCGGGACCGTCGAGACATGACGAACACGAACGCAACCGCGAAAACCTTCCGGGACGCCCGGCCGGTCGCCGTCATCACCGGTGCCTCCCGCGGCCTCGGGCTCGAACTGGCCCGCGAGCTGGCCGCGGCCGGCTGGCAGCTGGTGCTGACCGCGCGCGGCGCCGAGGGCCTGGAGAAGGCCGTCACCGAGATCGGCGCGTGCGCGGCCGTGACGGCGCTGGCGGGGAGCGTCGTCGACGACGACCACCGCGCCGGCCTGGCGCGCGCCGCGGCGGAACTGGGCGGCGCCGATCTGCTGATCAACAACGCCTCCACGCTCGCCGGCTACGACCTCAAGGGCGGCCCGATGCCGACGTTCGCGCAGTTCCCGCTGGTCGGGCTGCTGGAGACCTTCGAGGTCAACGTCCTCGGCCCGCTCGCGCTCACCCAGCTGCTGCTTCCGCAGCTGCGGCTCAAGCACGGCCGGATCATCAACATCTCCTCGGACGCGGCCGTCGAGGCGTACGCGGGCTGGGGCGGCTACGGCGCGAGCAAGGCGGCGCTGGACCAGGCCTCGGCGATCCTCGCACAGGAGGAGGAACCGGACGTGACCGTATGGTCCGTGGATCCCGGCGACATGCGCACGAGGATGCACGCGGAGGCCTTTCCCGGCGAGGACATCTCCGACCGGCCGCTGCCGTCCACCGTCGTGCCCGCGTTCCGCAGGCTGCTCGACGAGAACCCCGCCTCCGGCCGCTTCACGGCCGCCGACCTGCTCAAGCAGGAGGCCTGACATGAGCCTCGGCCTGGAGACCGGATTCGACTTCGACGTCCCCGAGGAGCTGGCGGCGCACGCGCCCGCCGAGGCGCGCGGCCTGGCCAGGGACGGGGTGCGGATGGTCGTCGGCCACAAGGAGGCGATGACGGCCGAGCATCATCGGTTCACGGACCTGCCCGAGGTGCTGACCCCGAAAGACCTGATCGTGGTCAACGACTCGGGCACGCTCCCGGCCGCGCTCACCGGACGCCTGATCGGCGGCCGAACCGTCGCCGTGCACGTGTCCTCGGCCGAGCCGAACGAACGCGGCACGTACCTGGTCGAGCTGCGCGAGCCCGCGCCGGACGGGGGCGCGGCGCGGTTCTACCCGGCGGCCGAGTCGCCGGCGCGGGCCGGCCTCGTGGTCACGCTGCCAGGACGTGCGCACGCGCGGCTGACCGAGCGCTTCACGGACCGGCTCTGGTACGCGGAGCTCAAGCTGCCGCGCGGCATGTCGCTGGTGGCGTACCTCGCCTGGTACGGCAAGGCGATCCGGTACGGATACGTCGACCGGGAGTGGCCGATCGAGGCGTATCAGACCGTGTTCGCGACCGAGCCGGGCAGCAGCGAGATGCCGAGCGCCGCGCGGCCGTTCACGGCCGAACTGGTGACGGAGCTGGAGCGGCGCGGCACGACGATTGCGCCGATCACGCTGCACACCGGGGTCGCGTCCCCCGAGGCGCATGAGGCGCCTTACGCCGAACGGTTCAAGGTGCCTGTCGCGACCGCTGCTCTGGTCGAGCGAACGCGACGCGAGGGCGGCCGCGTCGTGGCCATCGGAACCACCGTCGTGCGCGCCCTCGAATCCGCGGTCGACGACGCCGGGCACGTGCACGCGGCCGACGGCTGGACCGACCTGGTCATCACCCCCGAGCGCGGCGTGTTCGCGGTCGACGGGCTGCTCACCGGCTGGCACGAGCCGCGCGCCTCCCACCTGCTGATGCTCCAGGCCGTCGCCGGCCGGCCGCTGCTCGATCTCTGCTACGCCATGGCGATCGCAGGGGGCTATCTGTGGCACGAGTTCGGCGATGTGAACCTGCTGCTGCCCTAGTCGGCCGTCGCGGGGCGGGGCGAAGCGTCGTTGAACCGTTCACGCAGTCTTCCACGCGTGCGCGACTCGTATTCGGGGATTGCCGTGCTCTCCGGGTGGCCCCGGCTACGCACGGTGCATTACGCTCGCTGCCTGTGAATCGGGGACGGAACGCACTACCTGGAACGGGGGCTTGCACATGGGGTTTCTGGACGACATCGAGGACGTCACCGGCCTGCTGAATTCGCTGAACGGCTTCCTGCGGGACGCCGGGCTCGGCAACGTCGTCGAGGAGCTGGAGCACCTGGCCGACCAGGCCAGCCGGCTCAAGCAGGAGCTGGCCGCCGCGGCCTCGTCCACGCACTGGAGTGGTGCGGCGGCGGACGGATTCCGTGCGCGTGCGCAGCAACGGGAGGACGAGGTCGCGCAGCTCGTCGCCGCGCTCCATTCCGCGCACTCCGCAGTCGGCGCCGCGTACGCCGTCGCAGGGATCTTCTAGCTGGCGAGAATCAGCTGTCAGGTATCACGGAAGGGGGAGGATATGGCCGCGAGTAGCCAATACCAGGTGGACATCGCGTCGGTGAAGGCCCTGATCCAGGCCTGGCAGAAAGGCTCCGGCGAGTTCACCGCGATCTCGGCACGACTGTCGAATATCCATGAGCAGCTGATGAGCTGCGTCCCGAGCGCGCTGTTCGAGGGGCTGCTCGGCGAGGTGCCGCTCGCGGAGAGTTTCGCGAAGGTCGCTGCCGCGGCTTCCGTCGCGAAGCAGGTCGCGCAGGGGCTCGAGCACGACACGCTCTCGCTGGACGCGAACCTCGCGGCGTACGTCGAGACCGAGGCGTCGATTGAAGCCAAGTTCAGGTCGATCAAGAAGCACCAAGGCGGTGCAACCTCGCCGCACGGCACGACGCACACGTCCGGCGGAGGCCACAGTGGCAGCGGCTCGTCGCGTCACGGGTCGCACCATGGCTCGTCGTCCGGGAGCGGCGGCGGATCGAGCTCCGGCGGCGGCGACACCAAGCCGCCGGGGCCCGCGCAGTACGCCAACCAGGCGCAGGTCGAAAGCTGGATCGACCAGGCCTTTCAGGCTCTCGAGGCCAGCGGCGTGCCTGCGGGCGAGCTCGACAAGGCCGGCGTCCTGCTGATCATCGAGCACGAGTCCAGCGGCAACCCGAACGCCATCAACAACTGGGACAGCAACGCCAAGGCGGGCGACCCCTCGCGCGGCCTGATGCAGGTCATCGGGACGACGTTCGACGAGTACAAGCTGCCCGGACACAACGACATCTACAACCCGGTGGACAACATCATCGCGGGCGTCCGGTACGCGCTGTCGCGGTACGGATCGATCCAGAACGTCCCCGGCGTCAAGAGCGTGGACCACGGAGGAAGCTACGTTGGGTACTAAGCCGCTTCGAGCGGTCGGGGGACTGGCCGGAGTCGCACTGCTCACGGCCACGGCGTTGGCCGGATGCTCGAACAACGGAGCAACGACCGCATCGAGCACGCGGTCCGGCGGCGCTGGGAGCGCGTCGGCCAGCGCCTCGGCTGCGGCAAACCCGTCCACGTCCGCGAGCAGCACCGCCACGTCCTCGAACAGAACCGGCTCCGGGTCGTCGTCGACCGCGATCCCGACCGCGGCATGGATGCCGGCCTCCGCGATTCCGCTCTACGCGCACTATCACTGGTCCTCGCCGTCGAGCGCGGCCAAGTCGGTGAAGGCCCCGGTGCTGAGCGCCGTGCAGGACTGCCAATTGTCGCTCAGCAGCTCCGAACAGGCCGAACTCGGCGCGTTCCCCGCCGCCCAAGCCGACCTCTCACCGACCACCGGCGCCGGCGCCGGCGGGGGAGCGGACGACTGGGCGGCTCAGGAGACCATCCTGGCCGCGAACGACACCGATTCCGGCGACGTCCAGGGCATCTACAGCCTGTACACGGGCCTCGTCGCCGACCTCGCCGAGTGCGCGAACACTGCACCCGGAGCGAAGGTCACGGTGGCGCGGAGCCAGGGCGCCGAGTACGCGGCGACGATCACCATCCCGACGTCCACCGGCTCGACCATGACCTGGCACGAGTACCTCGCCGCGCCGTACGGGTACCTCGTCGAGCTGTCGGTCTATGTCGCGCCGTACTCGGGCGACAAGCCCAGCGCTTCCTGGGACGGGACGTCGGCGGCCACGGTGCTGAGCTCGCTTCAGGCGGGGCCCTGCTCGGTGACGAGGCTCTGCTGAGGTCGGGCGGGATCTGCCGATCCCAACCGGGGATCACCCGCTCGGATGACGGCCGGCCCGTACGGCGCAAGCGCTCTCCCGCGTCTGCCAGGTCAGCTGCCGGTCGAGTGGGCGGCGACGAGCCCGAGGACGAGGCTGATGGCGACCAGCGCGTATCCGGTGCCCAGCAGGCACAGCGTGCCCTTGCGCAGGAAGGCCGCCACGATCGCGATCAGAGCTGCGGCGACCGGCGAGATCACCAGCGGAAGGACGTAACTCACCATCGGCTCGTGGCCGGTGCCGTTCGCCTGCAGACCGGCCGCGAAGCAGGCCGCCGCGCCGGCGACCGCGAGCAGCGGCAGCAGTATCGCGGCCCAGCTCACCGAGCGTCGGCCCTCTACCTGAGCTTCCATGCAAAATCGCTCTCTCGTTCGGGTGGAAAGTATCGTACGCTTGGCGCTCGCATCGCGCAGAGCCAACGTCATTCACCGTCATTCACAGCAAGGGGGAAACGTCGTGACCGAGCCGGACCTGCCCGCTCCCGGGCCCGCCTCCGGGGCTCCCGACCCGTGGCAGTCCGTGCCCGCCGGCGGCCCGCCCCCGCCGCCCGCCCCGGGCACTCCCGGCTACCTGGGCTACGGCTACCCGCCACCCGGCATGCCGCCGTACTACTACCCGGGATACCAGGTCAGGCGCACGAACGGCCTGGCGGTCGCCGCGCTGGTCTGCGGGATCTGCGGCTTCCTCTACTTCATCCCGGCGCTCCTCGGCCTGATCTTCGGCATCATCGCGGTACGGCAGACGAAGCGGGACGGCACGGACGGGCGCGGCATGGCCATCGCCGGCATCGTCACCGGCTCAGTCTGGCTCGGCGTCCTGCTGGTGATCGTCATCGCGGTCGCCTCGTCGAACTGAGGCGCGGCCGAGGCGGGACGGAGAATCGGCACCGGGCCCACCCGCACCAATGGCCTAAACCGGCGCGAGGTGGGAAACACCCACTAAGTGAACACGCTTCCGCCCCCGGCGCGGCGCCCTCTGATAGGCCTGACCGCCTATCGCGAGCACGCGTCCTGGGGCGTGTGGCACACCCAGGCCGCGCTGCTGCCGCACAACTACGTGGACTTACTCAGCCAGGCGGGCGGCGTCCCGGTGCTGCTCCCGCTCAGCGAGGACGCCGCCGCGGCCAGCGTCGTCGCGTCCCTCGACGGCCTGATCCTCACCGGCGGCCCCGACATCGAACCGGTGCGCTACGGCGCCGCCCCCGACCCGTACGCCGAGCGCTTCCAGTCCGACCGGGACACCTGGGAGGCCGCCCTGCTCGGCGAGGCGCTGCGCGCCGACCTCCCGGTCTTCGGCATCTGCCGCGGCATGCAGCTGATCAACGTGCAGTGCGGCGGCACGCTCCTGCAGCACCTCCCCGAACTCGCCGGCGGCCAGCGCCACCGCCCCGCTCCCGGCGTCTTCGGCACCGTCCGCATCCGCCTCGACACCGCCGCCATGCCCGGCTCCATCCTCGGCCCCACCGTCGACGTCCCCTGCTACCACCACCAGGCCATCGATCTCCTCGGCGACGGCCTCAAGGCCACCGCCTGGGCCCTCGACGAGACCGTCGAGGCGGTCTGGAACCCCGATCGCCGCTTCCTGCTCGGCGTCCAGTGGCACCCCGAGGCGAGGGACGACCCGGCCCTGTTCGCGGCCCTGGTGAGGGCCGCGGCGTCAGGGGGCTGATGAGTCCTTGCGGACCGTCGCCGGTCGCGCGAACCCCGATCTCCCGAAGTCACGGTCAGCGTTCGAAGACGGTCGCCGCGCCGCCTTCGGGCGCGATTCGCGGGGCCCGCCGGTGACGTAGCAAGGCCGATCGCTCATCGCAGGCAGCCCGCTCACGTCCGCGCGAGCAGGATCCCCGCCTCCGCGACAGTGTCGACCAGGTGCAGCTTCTTCGCCATCGGCCTGCCCTCGGCGAGGTTGCGCAGCAGCGGCCAGGCGGGGAGGGTGCGCGTCCAGTGCGATACGCCGACGAGGATCATGCGGCGTGCGCCGGCTGTGCCGTAGTAGGCGGGGGTCGCGGCCTGGAAGATCTCCTGGACCGTGCCGGCCGCGCCGGGGAGGATGATGAGGGCGGCGTTGGCCTTGGCCAGGAGGGTGTCTTCGCGCAGGGCGTTGGAGAAGTACTTCGCGACCGTGGAGGCGAAGGGGTTCGGCGGCTCGTGGCCGTAGAACCACGTCGGGACCGCGAGGGACTGGCCGGCCTCGGCGGGGGGATAGAGGGTGCGGACCGCGAACGCCGTGCGGGCCCTGGGGGTGGGGTGGGGGGCGATGGTGGGGACGCCGCCCAGCATGGCAAGGGACTGGGTCAGGGCCTCGTCGGGGTACGGGGCCAGGTATGCGCCGAGGTTCGCCGCCTCCATGGCGCCGGGGCCGCCGCCGGTGGCGACGGTGAAGCCGGCTCGCGCGACGCTTCTGCCGAGCAGTGCTGCCTGGGTGTAGCCGTCGGTGCCGCGCTCCAGTTCGTGGCCGCCCATGACGCCGACGATGCGCTTGCCCGCCACCCACTCGTCGAGGGCGTCCTCGATCGAGTCGTCGTGCAGACCGCGCAGGGTGAGGGCCAGTACGTCCTCGCGCGCCCTGGGGCGCCTGGACCACTGGTAGGCGAGTGCGTCAGGGGTCTGATTGTAAGGCTTCGCCTCGATGCCCTCGTAGAGCTCCTCGGGGGAGTAGAGGCCGACGCGGTACGGGTCGAAGGGCAGGTTCGGCGCGGGCTCGAAGACGAGGGCTCCGCGCTGGCGGAGGTCTGCGGTCACGGTCTCGGTCAGGCCGCAGCCGAGGAACGCGGTGTCCTCGACGTCGGAGGATCTCAGTTCCCAGCCGCGTTCTCGGAGATTCACCGCTTGGATCCGGCAGCCCGCGAGGGTTCCCGGGTGCTTCGAGACGTACCTGTCGAACTGCTCCAGCGACTCGATCTCCACGACGAGCGAGTCTATCCCCCGGATCGTTGATCCGAGTTAACGTTTCCACAAGCCGGGATTGACCATCCCTTAGGCCAGGGGGCTTGACGACGATAATGGTCTAGTCCAATCTTCGCTGTACGGCACCACGGTGCAGCGTCACGCCGGGGCCGTCCACAGAAAGGGCCTCCCACTCCCATGGCAAGAAATCAACCTGCGCATGACAAGCGCGTCCGGGCCGCGCTCGCGGTCGCAGCGGCCGCGGCCGTCGCGGTCGCCGGGGCGGTCTTCGCCACCCAGGCTCAGGCCGCCTCGGGCAACCTGCTGACGAACGGAAGCTTCGCCGGCGGCAGCCTGTCCGGCTGGACCTGCGATCCGGGGACCGCGTCGGCGGTCACCTCGCCGGTCTACTCCGGCGACACGTACGCGCTGGCGGGCGCGGCGACCACCTCGGACGACGCGCAGTGTACGCAGACCGTCTCCGTCCAGCCGAGCAGCACGTACTCGCTGTCCGGCGAGTTCGAGGGCGACTACGTGTTCCTCGGCGTCAGCGGCGGTTCGGACACCTGGACCCCCGCCGCCTCCTCGTGGCAGCAGCTGTCGATGAGCTTCACCACGAGCTCGTCGCAGACCTCTGTGACCATCTACACCCACGGCTGGTACGGCGAGGGCACCTACTACGCCGACAACCTGACGCTCACCGGCGCGGCGGGCAGCGGTTCGACCAGCTCCAGCCCGTCGGCCAGTGCGACCACGACCACCGCGTCTCCGTCGCCGACCGCCACGACGGCCTCCGCCTCGCCGACGGCGACCACGGCCTCGCCGACCGCCTCGTCTACCGGCGGCTCCGGTTCCGGCAGCCACGGCCTGCCGAAGCACGTGCTGGCCGGCTACTGGCAGGACTTCACCAACGGCGCCAAGTCGATGAGCCTGGCCAGCGTGCCGACCGGCTACAACCTGGTCGACGTCGCGTTCGCCACGGCCGACTCGGCCAACGACGGCGGCGTGACCTTCTCCATCGACTCCGGCCTGTCCAGCGCGCTCGGCGGCTACACGGCGGCGCAGTTCACCACCGACGTCGCCACGCTGCACTCACGCGGCCAGAAGGTGATCCTCTCGATCGGCGGGCAGAACGGAACGATCAGCATCGGCTCGTCGAGCGCCGCGACCAACTTCGCCGACAGCGTCTACAGCCTGATGAAGCAGTACGGCTTCGACGGCGTGGACATCGACCTGGAGAACGGGCTCAACGTCACCTACACCGCCCAGGCGCTGGAGGACCTCAGCTCGCTGGCCGGCTCGTCGCTGATCGTCACACTCGCTCCGCAGACCATTGACATGCAGTCCACCTCCTCGGACTACTTCCAGCTCGCGCTCGACATCAAGAGCATCCTGGCCATCTCCTACACCCAGTACTACAACTCGGGCTCGATGAACGGCTGCGACGGCAACGTCTACAGCGAGGGCACGGAGAACTTCCTGACCGCGCTGGCCTGCACCCAGCTGAAGGGCGGCCTGAGCGCGTCGCAGGTCGGCCTCGGCCTGCCGGCGTCGAGCTCGGCGGCGGGCAGCGGCTACGTCTCGCCGTCCGTGGTCACCGCCGCGCTCGGCTGCCTGGCCAAGGGCACCGGCTGCGGCAGCTTCGTCCCGGGCACCACCTACCCGGGCATCGGCGGCGCGATGGACTGGTCCATCAACTGGGACGCCTCCAACGGCTACTCCTTCCTGGACACCGTGGGCGCGTACCTGAGTTCGCTGCCGTAACGTGACCACCCTGTTACTCAATACTTTGGTAAAGGCTGTGTTCCGGTCCTTGTAGCTGCGGAGCGGTGCGTGCCAGGCTCCCGGGCATGGCACGCACCTATCTGTCGACGCTTTCCCCGCGCCGCCGTTGGGGCATCGCCTCGGCCGCGGCCGGAGTCGCGCTCGCCCTCACGGCGGGACTCGGGGAGCCCTGGGGCTATTCAGCCGTCAGCGGCCTGCCGGGGGACTCCGGATCCAGCAACGTCCCACTGCTCGCCAGCACCCTTCAGGTCTTCCACTGGACGACGGCGTCCGCGGACCTCGGCGGGAGCAGGCCCTGGATTGCGGCGTTCGTCCTCGACCTCGTCTGGCCCCTGCTCATCCTGATCGGAGCCCGCGCGCTCGCCGGCGGGCTCGCGATGCGCAGGGCCAAGTTCTCCCTGATCATCGGCGTGTGGAGCATCACGACGCTCACCGGCGCGTTCGCCGGGGTCGTCGCGGGCCTGGTGGACCACGGGATGCGCGGCGGGGTCCTGCCCCGTGTCGCGTTCGCGACCGCCGCCGCGCACACCGGCGACGTGCTCGCCGTCCAGGCCGCGACGATGGCGCTGGTCGGCGCGCTGATCGGCTGGCTGCCCGGCGTCGCCGCGGCGATCGCCTACTCGGTCAAGCGCCCCGTCCCCGAGCCGGAGAAGACCGGCGAGGAGAAGACGCTGACCGGGGACACCGCCACGATGAGCCTGGAGAGCCTCGAGGAGATGCGGCAGGCCCGCCGGGATGACGGCAGCCGCATGCGCGACGCGGGCACCAGCGAGTTCTTCAGGGTCTGAGGCGACCCGCACCGTTTCACCTTCAGCCCGCGCACGTCGACGAGACGTGTCGCGGGCTGAAGCCTTCGCGGCGGGTGCGCCGAGGCTCTCAGCAGTCGTCCGCGCGCGCCCGCGAGAGCTGCCGCGCCTTGGAGGCCGGGGTGCGGCGCTCGTAGCCCAGAAGGGTGTACGCCAGGAAGATGTTGTGCTCCACCAGATCGTCCAGCGAGTCTGGGCCGTCCGGGCGATACCACTGGGCCACGGCGTTGCACGAGGCGATGATCGAGCGGCGCACGTCGTCCGGGTACGGGGTGGTGAAGATCCCGGCGGCGACCCCGGCGTCGATCGGCTGCCGGAACCGGTCGCTGGCCTCGCGCTGCCTGGCCCGGTAGCGCTCCCGCTCCCCGTCCTCCAGCGCGCGGGCCTCGTTCATCAGCATCAGGCTGGCCTCGGAGCGCTCGGCCCGGTAGCGCACGGTCGCGCCGACCACGGCGGCGAGCCGGCGGGCCGGATCGTGCCCGGCCTCGGCCAGTGCCTCGGCGCAGCGCGCCTGGTAGTCGTCCATCCCCTCGTGCAGTAGCGCGGCGAGAAGCGCCTGCTTGCTCGGGTAATAGTGGTACAAGGCGGACAGGCTGACCCCTGCCGCCGCGGCGATCTCCCGGATCGAGACCGCGTGGTAGCCCCGTTCCGCGAACTGCGCCGAGGCCGCGGCGAGCAGGGCCTTGTGGCCTGCGGGGCGAACCGTCACGGTGACTCCCTCCGGGGATGGACAACCAGTGCTACTGGCGAGTAGCTTAACGAGCGTTCGTTGAGTTGGCGAGACACAGGATAGGGGTCGGCGGTGCTCCGGAGCATTTACAACGAGGACCACGAGGCGTTCCGCGCCATGATCCGGGACTTCATCGAGTCCGAGGTGGCGCCGGAGTACCACGAGTGGGAGAAGGACGGCCACCCGCCGCGCGAGTTCTACAAGAAGCTCGGCGAGCTCGGCGTCTTCGGCATCAACGTGCCGGAGGAGTACGGCGGCGCGGGCGAGACCTCCTACAAGTTCGAGGCCGTCATCATGGAGGAGACCGCCCGCGCGGGCGTCACCTTCGGCGCGGCGGGCATCCACGTCAACCTGGTGCGCCCGTACCTGCTGGCCTTCGCCAGCGAGGAGCAGAAGCAGCGCTGGATGCCGGGCTACATCACCGGCGAGATGATGGGCGCGCTCGCGATGACCGAGCCCGGAACCGGCTCCGACCTGGCCGGCATCTCCACCACCGCCAAGCTCTCCGCGGACGGCACGCACTACGTGCTCAACGGCGCCAAGACCTTCATCTCCGGCGGCGTACTGGCCGACCGGGTGCTGGTGGTGGCCCGCACCTCCCCGGCGACCGCGGAGAACCGCCGCGGCGGCCTGTCCATCCTGTTCGTGGACACGAAGTCCGAGGGCTACACCGTCGGCAAGAAGCTGGACAAGATCGGCCTGAAGACCTCGGACACCGCCGAGCTGTCCTTCCAGGACGTCGAGGTGCCGGTCGAGGACCTGCTCGGCGAGGAGGGCCAGGCCTTCAAGTACCTGACCCACAACCTGGTCGAGGAGCGGCTGGCCATCATCGTCGGCTCGACCGCGCAGGCCGGCGCCGCGATCCGCTTCGCGGTGGACTACGTCAAGGAGCGCAAGGCCTTCGGCCAGCCGGTCAGCTCGTTCCAGAACACGAAGTTCGTGCTCGCCGACTGCGAGGCCGACTACCAGGCCGCGCAGGCGCTGACCGACCGCGCCATCGAGCTGTTCGACCAGGGCAAGCTGACCCCGGCCGACGCCGCCGCCGCGAAGATCTTCACCACCGAGGCGGCCGGCCGGATCATCGACAGGTGCCTGCAGCTGCACGGCGGCTACGGCTACATCAACGAGTACCCGATCGCCCGCCTGTACGCCGACACCCGCGTCTCCCGGCTCTACGGCGGCACCTCGGAGATCATGCGCACGATCGTCGCGAAGTCGCTCGGCCTGTAGATCCGGGCCCGGTGGCGGGGGTCCCCGTACCGGAGCAGCGCCCTGACGGCCCTGGTTGACCGCCCGATCCCGGACCTCGAAGTCCATGACACCCCTTCACCTGGGGTGTTGCAACGACTCCTAGAACTCAAGAAGGCGTGCGGGCCGTACGCCTATCCGCATAGGGTGGCGGCGTGATCGAATACGAGATACTCCCGGCTGGGCCGGAGCAGGCGGCGGCGGTGCTGGAGTTCTGGCGCGCGGCGGCCGAGGGCACCAGCATCAGCGACGACCCGGACGGTGTCCGGATCCTGGTCGAGCGCGACCCCGGGGCGCTGCTGCTCGCCGTGGACGGTGACCGGATCCTCGGCACGGTCATCGCCGGATTCGACGGCTGGCGCTGCCACCTCTACCGGCTCGCGGTCGACCCGGAGCTGCGACGCCGCGGCATCGGCTCGGCGCTGCTGGCGGCCGCGCACCGCCGCTTCGACTCCTTCGGCGGACGGCGCGCCGACGCGATGGTCCTGGAGCACAACGAGACCGGGCAGTCGGCCTGGAAGTCGGCCGGGTACCACCGCGAGGAGGAGTGGCGCCGCTGGGTGAAACCCCTCGGCTGATCGTCCCGACCCGCGCCGACCCGCGCGCAGGGCGGTGATCGCGGAATTGTCGGAAGGCCCGGCTAGGGTCGGGCCCGTACCAGATCTCCGACGGAGAGGAAGCGCCCATGGCCATCGTCAGCGGTTACGCCAGCGCCTCGATCGACTGCCCGGACCCCGCCGCGCTGCTGGACTTCTACCAGAAGCTGACCGGCTGGAAGACGGTGTTCGTATCCGAGGAGTTCTCGGCGATCAGCCCGGACGGCGGGCCGGTCAACGGCCTCGGCTTCCAGCGGGTCGAGCACTACCGCGCACCGGAGTGGCCCGGCCACGAGCGCCCGCAGCAGTTCCACCTCGACTTCTACGCCCCCGACCTCGACAAGGCGCAGCAGGAGGCAGTGGGGATCGGCGCGCGGCTCGCCTCGGTCCAGCCGCAGCCGGACAGGTGGCGGGTGCTGCTCGACCCGGCCGGGCACCCGTTCTGCCTCTGCGTCGAGCCCTGATCCGCGCCGGCGCAAAGACTTTGACGTCGGTGCCGGCCGTACCCTACGGTTGGCGCTCATCGAAACGACAGGCTTCGAATTCACATCGCGGCACGGGGAGTGCGGCGAAAGGGGGCGGAGATGGCCACGGCCAAGCTGAACCAGATCATCGCGGTGGAGAAGGGCGTCAAGAGCAAGTCCTTCTCGGAGCTGACCGAGGCACACCACCTGCTGCTCAAGCCTGCGCTGCTGTCCGGCATCTCGCGCAGCTACCAGCCGAAGGACGACGAGGGCGAGCAGCTGCCGCCGGAGTCGACCAAGGTCCAGGTGAAGGCCGAGGAGGTGCTGCGCAAGACGGCCGCGACGCTGACCAGGCTGTTCGACGTCACCGCGACGAAGGACTGGGCCAACTGCGTGGCCCGCGCGGACGTCAAGGTCGACGGCACGGTGCTGCTCGAGGACGTGCCGGTGACCTACCTGCTCTTCCTGGAGAAGCAGCTGACCGACCTGCACACCTTCGTCAAGAAGCTGCCGGTGCTGGACGCCGCCGAGTCCTGGGCGCAGGACCTGTCCTCGGACAGCTGGAAGACCGATCCGGTGCAGACGTACCGGACCAAGCGGGTGCCGCGCAACCACGTCAAGGCGGAGGCGACCGAGAAGCACCCGGCGCAGGTCGAGGTGTACTACGAGGACGTCACCATCGGCTACTGGACCACGGTGAAATTCTCCGGCGCGCTGCCCGCGCGGCGGGTGAACGAGCTGCTGGACCGGGTCGAGAAGCTGCAGCAGGCCGTGAAGTTCGCCCGGGAGGAGGCCAACGGCACCGAGGTAGACGACCGGCAGGTCGGCGAGGCGGTGTTCGGCTTCCTGTTCGGCTGAGCCGCGCAGAGAAGAACTCCATAGACTCCTTCCCGGTTGAGCCCCGGGGAGGTGGCGCGCAAGCGCAGGCTGAAACTCAGTGATCAGGCTGATGCGTACGGCGTGAAAGTGCAGGTTCGAGTCCTGCCCCCGGCACCCGCGCCGGGGTGGCCCAACCGGTAGAGGCGGCGCCGCTCTCAAACTCAGGCTCTCGCTCGAGACTCGGTCATCTCCGTCGATCCCCGAATCGACCGGACGCGGGCGACCACGTGAGTTGCCGGTTCGAATCCGGCCCGCGCCTCTTCACGGCGCGGTAGGCCCAATGGAAGGGCCGCACGTCTGATCAGGATGACCCGCGTTCTTAAACGTGTCGGGGTGTGCAAGTCGACGGGCCCGACGGTTCGGTCGCCGCTGCGGTGGAATCCGCACGGTGGCTCATCAGACGGGATCTGGGTCCCGGTGGATGGACACTCCGCCGGGACCCGCCCCTTTTCGGCGGCCGACGGGGTTCGCGCGGCGGTTCCTGGGCCCCGCCCTCAGCATCCCTTTTCGGGCCGTACCGGGTTATCGTGGACTGTGCCAGTACTGTGCGATCCCCTGCCTTGAACCGGGGAGTGCGGTAGCCGGGCACGGAGTCGCGATCGACGAGTCCGCGCTCGCGGCGGCCGTCGAACTGGCGCCGCGGGCGCGCGGCGGACGAGTGCTACCGGGCGGCGCGGTGGATCTGCTGGACGCCGCGGCGGCGCGGCTCGCCGCGGTGCGGAAGACCGAGGGTGACCGGCCGGTACTCGACGCGTCACGACTGCGGGGCGCGGCCCGACGGTTCCACGGAGTGGACACCCCGCCCGGCTTCGCCATACTGTGGCCGCCGCACCCCGCTCCGTCCCGAAGGAGGCTCGGCACCTTGGCGGTCACCGACGAGGCCATCGAGAAGATCAAGGGCATGATCGTGTCCGGGGCCCTGCGGCCCGGACAGCGGCTGCCCAAGGAGGCCGACCTCGCCACCGACCTCGGGCTCTCCCGCAACTCGCTGCGCGAAGCGGTCAAGGCGCTGTCGCTGATGAACATCCTGGACGTCCGGCAGGGCGACGGGACGTACGTGACGAGCCTGGAGTCCCCGCTGCTGCTCGAGGCGCTGAGCTTCATCGTCGACTTCCACCGGGACGACCAGGTGCTCGAGTTCCTCGCCGTGCGCCGGATCCTGGAGCCGGCCGCCACCGCGATGGCCGCGCGCTCGGTGACCGCCGCGCAGGTGGCCGAGCTGCGCGAGCTGATCGACTCGGTCGGGCCGGCCGACGGGATCGACAAGCTCATCGCCGCGGACATGGAGTTCCATCGCCGGATCTCGCAGGCCACCGGAAACCGCGTGCTGTGCTCGCTGCTCGAAGGCCTCTCCACGCCGACGATGCGGGCGCGGGTGTGGCGCGGGCTGACCGAGCCGGCCGCGCTGGAGCGCACGCTGGCCGAGCACACCGCCATCCTGGACGCCGTCCAGGCCGGGGACGCCGAGGCGGCCCGCGCGTGGTCCACGGTGCACATCGCGAACCTGGAGCGCTGGCTCGAATCCGTGCTCTGATTGGTTCCGCCGGAGACCTCTTCGGTCGGCCCGCCCGTTGCCGCCCGTCCACCTGAGTGTTCCGCCGAAGTAGTAGTGTGCGAATGTAAGCATCGGTTGTTCGCCGGATCCGCCGGGGGACAGTCGAAGGAGACGCACGAGTGGAAGCGTCCGCGGTGCGCGACCCGAACACGACGTACCCGTGGGGCATCGCGGTGTTCGACGTCGACCCGGGCTCGCACCCGGGGGATCAGACCTCGATCACGATGACCTACTACCACACCCCGGCGGCGACCGCGGCGGACCCGTACCCGGACCCGATCGCCTTCGACACCTTCAAGGCCGTCCGGCCGCGCCGCGACGGCCGGCAGCACCAGGACTCGCTGGGCGGTCTGGCCAGCGCTCGCTGAGTCGAGTGGGATCCGAGGCCCGCCTGGCGGGTGAGGTCGGCGGGCCCCGGCACGCGTGGGGCAGAATGCGGGCATGGCGAATGAGGAGAGTGACGAGGCCCACGAGCCGGTCGTCGGCACCAGCGCCCTGCTGCTTCAGCTGCCGGAGGTGGCCGGGCACCTGAAGCCGTGGGTCGATCGCTGGCCGCACGACGGGTTCACGACGCACGTCACGATCCTCGTGCCGTTCCTGAACGGCGCGGAGATCGACGAGGACGTGCTCGCCGAGCTGCTCGCGCTGTTCGGCGGCTTCGCAGCCTTCGACGTCACCTTCGCGGAGAGCGCGCGCTTCCCGACGGTGATCTACCTCGCCCCCGAGCCGGAGCAGCCGTTCCGGGACATGACCGCCGCGGTGTACGCGCGCTGGCCGCAGTGCCCGCCGTACGGCGGCAGGTACGATGCGAAGCCCCATCTGAGCGTCCTGTACGACCCGACCGAGGCCGAGTTCGAGGAGGTCGAGCCGGAGCTCCGGGCCCGGCTTCCGCTGCGTGCCCGGGCGGCCGCCGTCGACCTGCTGGTCTACGACGGCGGCCGCTGGAACCTGCGCGAGAGCTTCCCGCTTACAGGGTCCTGAGCGCTTCCTGCAGCGGGTCGAGGCCGAGCGAGCCGAGCGCGAGCGCCTGGTCGTGGAACTCCTTGAGGCTGAACGCGGCGCCCTTGCGCGCCTTCGCCTCCTCGCGGGCCTCCAGCCAGATCTTCTCGCCGAGCTTGTAGGACGGCGCCTGGCCCGGCCAGCCGAGGTAGCGGTTGAGCTCGAAGCGCAGGTTCGCGTCCTCCATCCGGGAGTGCGCGCGCAGGAACTCCCAGGCCAGGTCGGCGTCCCAGGTCTCTCCCTCGCGCCAGCCGGCCCCCTTCGGCACCTTCAGCTTCAGGTGCACGCCGAGGTCGACGACCACCCGGGCCGCGCGCAGCATCTGCCCGTCGAGCATGCCCATGTGCGCACCCGGGTCCTCAAGGTATCCGAGCTCTTCCATCAGCCGCTCGGAGTAGAGCGCCCAGCCCTCGCCGTGGCCGGAGACCCAGCACAGCAGCCGCTGCCAGCGGTTGAGCCGCTCGCTGTTCGCGATCGTGGCCGAGATCTGCAGGTGGTGGCCGGGGGCGCCCTCGTGGTAGACGGTGGTGACCTCCTGCCAGGTGGAGAACTCGTCGATGCCCTCCGGCACCGACCACCACATCCGGCCCGGCCGGGTCCAGTCCTCGCTCGGACCGGTGTAGTAGACGCCGCCGTCGCCGGTCGGGGCGAGGCAGGCCTCGATGCGGCGGGCCTGCTCGGGGATCTCGAAGTGCGTGCCGTGCAGGTCCGCGATGGTCCGGTCGGCGAGCTCCTGCATCCACAGCCGGAAGTTCTCCCGGCCCGCGATGCGCCGCTTCGGATCGCCGTCGAGCAGCTCCATCGCCTCGTCGGCCGACGCGCCGGGCTTGATCAGCCCGGCCACCCGCTTCTGCTCGGCGGCGAGCCGGTGCACCTCGCCCCAGCCCCACTCGTACGCCTCGTCCAGGTCGATCGCGGCGCCCAGGAACTCCCGCGAGGCCCGGCTGTAGCGCTCCCGGCCCACCGCGTCCTCGGCGACGGCCAGCGGCAGCAGCTCGCGGGTGAGGAATTCGCCGATCTCGGCGGTGGCCTGCTCGGCGGCCCGCGCGGCGGCGTCGAGCTCGCCTTTGAGCGCGCCCGACGCGTTCAGCGTGCCGACCAGGCCGGAGTAGACGCCGGAGCCCGGCTTGGTCCAGCTCGCGCACTGCTTGGCGACCTCGACGACCTGCCGCTCGGCCGGAGGACGGCCGGCCCGCGCGGCCTCCAGCAGCGTCTGCCCGAGCTCGCGGTACGCGCGCGGCACCTCGGCCATCCGGCGGGCGAGGTTGCCGAGGGCCTCCTCCCCCTCGGCCGGCATCAGGTCGAAGACCTGGCGCACCTCGTGGATTGCGCTGGCGATCACGTTGAGCGCGGAGGTGTCGTCGCCCGCCTCGTGCGCCTCGACGGCCAGTCCGAGGCGCTCGATCATGGCCAGCCGGGCGACGCGCTCGGCGTCGTTCTGCGGGGCGAGGGCGGTGACCGTCGCGAGCGTCGAGCGGTTGAGCTCGTCGCGCGCGGCGAAGCCGTCCTCGGTCATGTCGGGCAGTTCGTGGTCGTGCCCGGCGATGCCCGCGTAGGTGGCGAGAGTCGGATCGAGTTCCGCTGAGCGCTCGACGTATTCGTCGGCGATCTGGTTGAGGGTGGTCATGAACCCAGACCCTAATCCCTCGACCCGACACCTGCCGGGTGAATTTCCGCGGTGTCAGCTCTCGGCGGTCCGACCGCCGTCGGCGCCCTCGGCGCTGGTAGCGCCCTCAGTGCTCGCGTTGTCGGCGCACTCGTCGGCGGTGCGCGCGTCGATGCCCTCGGGCAGGTCGATCACCGGCACCGGGTCGATGCCCATCTGCTTGGCCATCATCGTCAGAACCTTGTCCTGCGCGATCAGGTGCGCCTGCAGCTGCGCGTTCTCGTGCAGCACCACGCTGACGTCGTGGAAGGTGGCCTCGGCGCGCTTGTCCGCCGCGTCCGCCTGCACGTTCTGGCCGACCATGATGATGGAGAGCAGGACCAGCTGCAGGAAGGTCTGCGCGATCCAGGCGATCAGCGTCCCGGTCCCGCCTCGGATCGCGGTGGGCAGGCTGAACAGGTCCATGATGCCGAAGGCGTAGGCGCACCACATCGAGCCGACGACCTTGGTGATCCAGATCGCCAGCGCGGTGTTGACGCGGGCCACCGGGCTGCCTGTGTCGTGCTGGTCGGCCACCTTCACCGGTCCGGCCGCTTGCCGGGCGTGCACATGCGGGTGCGGGATGTGCTCGTAGAGGCTGCTCATCGGTGGTTCTGGTCCCTCCGCGTCGAGGCCGCCGTACGCCGGCGGCCGTGGTTGGCGCGCGAGTCTATCCCGGGGCGCACGGGGGCCGACTCGGTCGTGCGGCAAGATGGTCGATTGTGACCGCATCGAAGCTTCCGCTGCTCATCCTCAACGGCCCCAATCTCAACACGCTCGGCACCCGCGAGCCGGAGATCTACGGCCACGACACGCTCGCCGACGTCGAGGCGCTGTGCGTGAAGACCGCCGCCGAGTTCGGACGCACCGTGGACTTCAGGCAGAGCAACCACGAGGGCGTACTCATCGACTGGATCCACGAGGCGCGCACCGCGCACGACGGCCTGGTGATCAACCCGGCCGGCTACTCGCACACCTCCGTCGCGCTGCACGACGCGCTTGCCCTGCTCGAGGGCAAGCCGATCCTCGAGGTGCACATCTCGAACATCCACAGGCGCGAGGAGTACCGGCACTTCTCGTACGTCTCGTCGGTGGCGGACGGCGTCATCGCGGGTTGCGGCGTGCAGGGCTACGCGCTCGCGATCGCCCGGGTGTGCGCGCTGCTCGGCTGATCCGGGTCGGGCGGCGGTCGTGGCGATCGACACGGACATCTACCAGCACCTCGGCGCGGCGGTGGCCTCGGCGAGGAGAAGCTCTAGGCCACGCCGCGGATCCGGGTCACGAAGACCGAGCCGAGTATCGTGACCACCGCGACCGCGACGTAAAGGCTCGGATACCCGCCGAGGTGGGTGACGATCGGCGCGGCGAGCGCTGGGCCGAGCACCTGGGGCGCCGAGTTGGCGATGTTGATGATGCCGAGGTCCCTGGCGCGATCCTCGGCGCTCGGCAGCACCTGCGTGATCAGCGCCTGGTCCACGGACAAGTAGACGCCGTAGCCGAGGCCGAGCAGTCCCGCGCAGACGATCGCGCCGGTCCACGTCTGCCACACGGCCAGCAGCAGCGCTGCGAATGCCATCGCGTAGCCCGCGAAGACCACGGCGGGCTTGCGGCGGCCGGAGCGGTCGGAGAGCACGCCGCCGACGACGACCGTGAGCAGGGTCGTGGCCGTGTAGACGAGGATCAGCACCAGCAGGCCGTTGTCGGGGTCCGGGTACTTCACCTTGTCGCGCAGAAAGTAGAGCAGGTACAGCGTGCCGAGCGCGTTGCCCAGCTGCACCAGGAAGCGCGTTCCCCAGGCCCAGGCGAAGTCAGGGTGCTGCCGGACGGGGAAGCGGAACACGGCGAGGGCCGAGCGCGCCTCGAATCGCGGCAGCCGCTCCTTCGGGATCTGCGGGTCCGGGTGGCGCAGCGTCATCGGCAGCGCCGTGAGCAGCACGAGGATGCCGACCGCGAAGTAGCCGGAGACCTGGCCGGTGATGATCTCCGCGACCAGCGCGACACCGACGACGACGCCGAGAGACTGTGTGAGCCCGACCCAGCCGGAGACGAGGCCGCGCTGATCGACGGGGACGCGGTCCGGGACTGCGGCGCTCAACCCCGCCTGCATCGCGTTGAGCCCGGCCTGCGCGACGCACCAGCCGAGCGTGACGCCGAGCAGGCTGTGCCGGCCGCTGAGCAGCGCCAGCCCGGCGCAGCCGAGCAGCGCTCCGCCCGCGATCCACGGCCTGCGCCGGCCGAAGCGCGACGAGGTGGCGTCGGACGCGGCACCGGCCAGCGGCCCGACCAGCACGGCGATGAGCGCGCCGATCGCCGTGACGATCCCGAGCACGGTGGTCTTGTGCGCGGGATCGATGTCCTGGACCCGGTTCGGCAGGAGCTCCTGCAGCGGGCCGAAGTACCCGATGTAGAGGCCGAGGTTCGCGATCGACAGGAGGCTGATCCAGCCGCCGCGGACGCGCACGCTCGGCGCCGCGAGCTCGGACTCCACGACGGTCAACGGATCAGACCTTCCGCTGGTCGGCGAGCGCGGTCCGATACCAGTGGTACGAGTCCTTGGGGATGCGCCGCAGCGTCTCGAAGTCGACGTGGACCAGGCCGAAGCGCTGGCTGTAGCCCTCCGCCCACTCGAAGTTGTCCAGCAGCGACCAGGTCAGATAGCCGCGCACGTCCACCCCGGCCTCGATCGCCCGATGCAGGGCATTGATGTGGCTGTCGAGGTACCCGATCCGGGCCGCGTCGTGGACAGCTCCGACTCTCCCGTCCTCGCCCGCCTCACCGGGCTCGTCGGCCGTCGAGCAGCCGTTCTCGGTGATCGTGATCGGCGGCAGCGCGTCGCCGTACCGCGCCTTGAGGCCGACCAGCAGCTCGGTCAGCCCTTCGGGGATCACCGGCCAGCCGAACGCGGTCGTCGGCACGCCCTCGAACTCGCGGAAATCGAAGGGCAGCCCGGTCACGGCCGGATCCGCGGCGGCGATGCGCGTCGGGTTGTAGTAGTTGACGCCGAGGCCGTCGATGCGGGTGCTGATGATCTCCAGGTCGCCGGGCTCGACGAACCCGGGGTCGGCGGGCAGCCGCATCGCGCTGAGATCGGGGTACGTGCCGAGCAGGATCGGGTCGAGGAACAGCCGGTTGTGGAAGGCGTCGTAGATCTCGGCGGCGGCGGCGTCCTCGGGCTGCTCGGAAGCGGCTCGAACCGGCGTGCAGTTGTTCGCGATCAGCACTTCCTCGGCGCCGCTCCCGCGCAATACCGCCGTGGCCAGCCCGTGCGCCAAGAGTTGGTGGTGCGCGACCGGCATCGCGTCGAACATCAGCGCCTCGCCGGGCGCGTGCATGCCGAACGCGTAGCCGTAGGCCAGTTGCACGATCGGCTCGTTGAGCGTGATCCAGCTCTTCACGCGGTCGCCGAGCCGAGCCGTGACAGCGGCCGAGTAGTCGGCGAAGTGGTACGCCGTGTCGCGGTTCATCCAGCCGCCCGCGTCCTGCAGCGCCTGCGGCAGGTCCCAGTGCAGCAGCGTCGGCAGCGGCTTGATCCCGTGCTCAAGCAGGGCGTCGACCAGGCGGTCGTAGAAGCCGAGTCCCGCGGCGTTCGCGGTGCCGCGGCCGGTCGGCTGCACGCGCGGCCAGGCGATCGAGAAGCGGTACGCGTCGATGCCCAGATCCGCCATCAGGGCCACGTCCTCGGGCCAGCGGTGGTAGTGGTCGCACGCCACGTCGCCGGTGTCGCCGTTCTTGATCCGGCCGGGCTGGTGGGTGAACGTGTCCCAGATCGACGGTCCCCGGCCGTCCTCGCGGACCGCGCCCTCGATCTGATACGAGGCGGTCGACACGCCCCACCGGAACCCCTCGGGAAAGCCGGGCAGCGCCACGTCTCTCGTACCCTCCGCTGAATGTGAACCGACGTTCAGAAGAGTGTCGGGCAGCGGGTGGCGTCGCGCAAGAGTCGGCCAGTGACAGGATGGGGCCATGGAATTGAGAATTTTCACCGAACCCCAGCAGGGCGCGAGCTACGAGACGCTGCTGGCTGTCGCGAAGGCCGCGGAGCGGCTCGGCTTCGACGGGTTCTTCCGCTCCGACCACTACCTGAAGATGGGCTCGGTCGACGGCCTGCCCGGGCCGAGCGACGCGTGGATCACCCTGGCCGGCCTGGCCCGCGAGACCAGCCGGCTGCGGCTCGGCACGCTGGTGTCCCCGGTGACCTTCCGGCTGCCCGGCCAGCTCGCGATCATCGTCGCGCAGGTGGACGCGATGTCCGGCGGCCGGGTGGAACTCGGCCTCGGCGCGGGGTGGTTCGAGGAGGAGCACACCGCCTACGGCATCCCGTTCCCGGAGAACAAGCACGCCCTGCTCGAGGAGCAGCTGGCCGTGGTCACCGGGCTGTGGGGCACGCCGGTGGGCAAGACCTTCAGCCACACCGGCAAGAACTACCGGCTCGTCGACAGCCCCGCGCTGCCGAAGCCCGCGCAGCCGCAGGTCCCGCTGATCATCGGCGGCGGCGGTCTCAAGCGCACGCCGCGGCTGGCCGCGCAGTACGCCGCGGACTTCAACTCCGGCTTCACGAGCATCGAGGACACCCGCGAGCGCTACCGCGTCGTGGACGAGGCCTGCCGCAGGATCGACCGCGACCCGAAGACGCTGACCCACTCGATCGCCCAGGTCGTCTGCGTCGGCCGGGACGGGGCGGAGATCGCCCGCCGCGCGGCCGCGATCGGCCGCGAGGTCGACGAGCTGCGCGAGAACGGCCTGGCCGGGACCCCGGCCGAGGTGGCCGCCAAGCTGCAGGCGTACGCCGCCGCGGGCGCCGAGCGCGCCTACCTGCAGGTCCTGGACCTGTCTGACCTCGAGCACCTCGAGCTGATCGCCGCGGAGGTCCTGCCGAACGTCTAGCCGGCCCACGTTGCTCCGGCCCGGCCCGACGAACCGGGCCGGAGCGGATTCTCGGGAGATCTTTAGCCGACTTTTGGAAGATAGTCGTACCGGCGTGGGATGAATCTTGCTATAACGGACGCCATGGATCAGCCGGACCCGGAGCCCGTGACGCCCGAGCACTGCCCGAGCTGCGCGAGCGCCGCCGGTGTCGTGTGCGCCGCGTCATCACCCGGTGACGGCTCGTGGCTGGATGTGCGGCTGCCCGACCGGGTCGCCTGGTCCGGGCTCTGGCTGTGCGCCGCGGGCTGCGCGGTACTCGGCGTCGTCGCCTGGATCCTCGCCCCCTCGACCGGCTGGTACCAGGCCGCCGCCGTTTTCGTGATCTTCGCGCTGACCTTCGGTGGCCTCGGGGTCTGGCAGACGCGGCTCAACCGCAGCCGGATGCTCGGCGCCCTGCCGCTCGTGCACAAGACCCACGCCCGCGCGCTCTACTGCCGGGTCTGCGAATGCGTGTACTTCAACAGCCTCAAGCTCCCCGCCGGGATACCGGTCGGCACCGCGATGACCGCCGCCGAGTACCGCAGGAGGCTGTGGTACGCCTGCGGCTTCACGAAGCCGATCTGACCCGCAGCGTCTGCCAGCCCCAGAGCAGCACCGTGCACGCGCCGAATACCGCGCCGAGCGCGCACACTCCGCTCCAGCCGTCCGCCGCGTAGATCACGCTGGCGAGCGCCGAGCCGATCACGCCGCCGATGAAGTAGCAGGTCATGTACGCGGAGGTCAGCCGGCTGCGTGCGTCCGGCCGGAGCCGGTAGATCTCCGACTGGTTCGTGATGTGCATCGACTGGCAGGCGAAGTCGAACACCACGATGCCCAGTACCAGCAGGGGTATCGACGTCCGCGCGAACGCGGTGGGAAGCCAGGCCGCCGTCAGCAGCACGGCGCTCAGGATCGTCATGCGCCCGGCGCCGCCGCGGTCCGCGTTGCGGCCCGCGAGCGGGGCGGCGAGCGCCCCGGTCATCCCCGCGAGGCCGAACAGGCCGATCAGCCCCGTGGACAGGTAGTGCGGCGATCCGGCGAGCATCAGCCCGAGCGGCGCCCACAGGGCGCTGAAGCCGGCGAACGCGAGCGCGCCGTAGACCGCGCGGATCCGCAGCAGCGGCTCCTCGCGCATCAGCGCGAGCACCGAGCGGAGCAGAGCGCCGTAACGGATGTCGGCGGACACCGAACCGCGCGGCAGCCGGAAGCGCAGGATCAGCGCGAGCAGCAGCATGAGCCCGGCGGCGAACCAGTAGACCGAGCGCCAGCCGCCGAACTGCGCGAGGTACCCGGACACGGTCCGGGCCGCGAGGATGCCGAGCAGCAGCCCGCTCATCACCGTGCCGACGACCCGCCCGCGCTGCTCGGGCGACGCGAGGTCGGCCGAGAACGCGACCAGGATCTGCGCCGTCGCGGCGAAGACGCCGATCAGTGCCGAGGTGACGTAGAACACCGACGCGGTCGACGAGGTGCCGCACACCGCGAGCGTCGCCGCGTTCAGGCAGCACATGACCGTCACCAGGCGGCGGCGTTCGAGCAGGTCGCCGAGCGGGACGGCGAGGATGAGGCCGAGGGCGTACCCGAGCTGCGTGACGGTCACGGTCAGGCCCGCGCCCGCCGAGCTCAGGTGCAGGTCGTCTCGGACGTAGGCGAGCAGCGGTTGCGCGTAGTACAGGTTCGCGACCGTCGAGCCGATGGCGATCGCGAGCAGCAGCGCGGTCGCGTTCGTCAGGGGTCTCGTCGCGGGCGCGGGCGCGGGGGCCGGGGCGGGGGAGCCGGTCAGGTGCGCGGCCTCGGTTCTCGGCTTACCCATGCTCCTGAGCCTACCGGGGAGATCCACTGAGCCGACCACTCGCTCGAACCGGTGAGATTCGGCGCCGTCCGGATTTCCCGAGCCCGATTCGGCGCATCACTATCCGCGAGAGCTTCTCCAGGGTCGCCGCGGCGGAAGGAGGAACCGGCTGGGACAGGGAGAAATGGTTCGTGGGAATGTAGAGGTCGCCGCGCGGCGGCCGTCGGAAGACCCGGCGGCCACCGCGCGGTCCTTCCGTCCCCGGCCGAGATCCCGTTCCGCCGCGGCCTCAGCCTTCGGCGCGCGCCCGCCGGCGCACCCGCAGCGCGCGCCACATCTGCAGCAGCTCCCGGTCCTCCGGCATCGCCTCGTCCGGGCACACCGCACGGTGGTGGATCCGGCTCCAGCCGCCCGAGTCCCGCCCGGGCCACAGCCGCCCGCGCACGACGTGCCGCGCCGCTTCCTCGGGCACCCGCGCGCTCGGGTACTCGCCCGGCACCACCGCGTCGTACCCCTCGCCCTGCGCGAGCGGGAAGACCTCCACCGGCTGCTCGCACTTCGGACAGCGGTCCACGCCCCGCCGCCGGTACCGGCGCGGCTCACGCGCGCCCGCCGGACGTCCCGGCTTCGGCTCGGCGTCCTGCGCCTCGAAATCCCATAGCGCATCCTGCACGGTCCCACCCTAGTCTGGCCTTCATGGAGCGCGCGGATGCCTCACTCCGGCAGGCCGAGAGTGTCGCATGCCGGCTCGGCGATATCGGCTGCGAGGATCCGGTGGCGGTCGGGTCTTCATGACGGGACGGAGCGGGCAGTGAGGCTGACGGAGGAGGCGTGCCGTGCCGCGTTCGGCGGGGCGCGGGTCGCGCGGCTGGCCACCGCGGGCGCGGACGGTGCGCCGCATGTCGTACCGGTGACGTTCGCGCTCGACGGCGACAGCGTGTACTTCGCCGTCGACGCGAAGCCGAAGAGCTCCGCGCGCCTGAAGCGGCTCCGGAACATCGAGGAGAATCCGCAGGTCAGTCTGCTCGTCGACGAATACGACGAAGAATGGGAGCGGCTGTGGTGGGTGCGGGCCGACGGGCTTGCCCGGGTCCTCGGGGCCGGCGAGGAGGCGGCGCGTGAGCTGCTGCGTGCGCGGTATCCGCAGTACGCCGACGTGGCCATGGACGGTCCGGTCGTCGAGATCTCGGTCGAGCGCTGGAGCGGCTGGCGTTACGCAGGATATTGACGAACGTGGTCGGCGTTGGTCTGGCCGCATGGCGACTTCACGCATCAGCACCCTGAAGGACCCGCGCATGGCCGCGGTCCGGCGACCGGGTATCAGAGCGTGCTGTACCCGGTCGAGGAGGGCATGGAGATCAGCTGCCGGGTATGACTCCGATCGTCGGAGAACCGACCGGGTTTCTGCTCTCAGCTGATAAACGGCGATCCGGTTGCCCGGGAGAGGCCGGCCGCGCAAGATCGGGATATGCGTATTCTCATCATCGGCGGAGGCCGGTTCCTCGGGCGGGCATTCGTGGCCGAGGCGCTGGGTGCCGGCCATCAGGTCACGGTCTTCAACCGCGGTCGACAGAGCACCGACCTCCCCGGCGTCCGGGTCGTGCGCGGCGATCGCGAGAAACCCGAGGATCTGGCCGGGCTCGTGGAGAGCGCGCCCGAGCCGGCCGACGGCGGCCCGGCGTGGGACGCGGTCGTCGATACCTGCGGCTACCAACCGAAGATCGTCGGTGAGTCGGCGCGGGCGCTGCGGGACAAGGCGCGCGCGTACCTGTTCATCTCGAGTCTGAACGCGTACCCGCGCTGGGCCGCAGAGCCGGTCCGCGACGGCTCGCCGAAATACGAGTGCGGTCCGGAGGAGACAGAGGGCGAATACGGTCCGCTCAAGGCGGGCTGCGAACGGGCGGTGCTCGAGTTCTTCCCGGACCGCACGATCTGCATCGACGCGGGCCTGATCCTCGGCCCGTACGAGACCTCTGGCCGCCTCACCTGGTGGCTCAAGCGGATCGCGCGCGGCGGCGACGTGCTCGCTCCCGGCGAGCCGGACCTCCGCATCGGCCCGATCGACGCCCGCGACATCGCGCTCTTCGGCCTGCGCTGCATCGAGAACGGCGAGTACGGCGCGTTCCCGACGGTCGGGCCCGCGACGGAGACCTTCGGCGACCTGCTCGAAGCCTGCGTCCGGGAGACCGGCTCCGGGGCCCGGCTGCGCTGGGCCGGCGACGCGTTCCTGCGAGCTCACGAGATCCCCGAGTGGACCGGCCTGCCGGCCTGGTCGGCCATGGACGGCGAAGGCGCGGCGGTCTGGGACGTGCGCTCGGAGCGCGCCCTCGAGGCCGGACTGCGCTGCCGTCCGCTCGCCGAGACCGTGCGCGACACGTGGGCCTGGCTGCGCGAGGTCGAGGGCCTGGAGGACGGCGAGGGCCGGATCAACGGTCACGGCATCGCGCCGGAGGTCGAGGCGGCGGCCCTCAAGGACCTGATCGGCGAGGGCGGCGGCCTGCGCTGATACTGAGGTCCGTCAAACCGCGGGCGAGGAGGTACTGGCCGAGGATGTAGGTCGCCATGACGGCGAATCCCGTGCCGCGCGGCATGTGCCAGTGTGCGAGCCCGCCCGCGATCATCGAGTCGGACAGGACGAAGAGCGCGCCGCCGATGCGGGTCCGGCGATCGCCCGCGAAAGCGCAGATCCCCATGAAGATCAACAGGAGGCTGTAACCGGTGATCGGTATGCGCATGCTGCGGGCGACACCAGGCAGGAGGTTGTCGATCAGTATGACCCAGAGGACGCCGTAGAGCATCGCGCCGACGGCCATGGCCCGTCGCCGGTCGCGTTGGACCTTGCAGCGACCGAACAGGGCGATGTAGCAGAGGTGCGTCGCGGCGAAGCCGGCCATGCCGACGAGGAACCACGTGCCGCCGAACAGCAGCATCGTGTCGCCGATCGTCGAGCCGAGCAGTGCGGCCAGCAGCAGGGGCGGCGTGGGTCGGCCCTGGGCGAGTAGCACGGCCGCGAGTAGCGGCATGAGTAGCGGCTTCGTGAGATCGAAGCCGAGGCGGGGCCCGGCCGCCTCGAATACGAGGTTCAGCGCGACGACGGCCGCGAACGCCGGGAGCGCGTAGCGCGGCCAGACCGGTATCGGAGCCGAAGGCGTGAGCTGCCGGCTGGTCGCGGCGTCGGGACTCATGAACGCAGAAGGTACCGTATCGGCATGCCAGTGGAATTGGACGGGCCGGAGTGGGAAGTCGTTGTCGGCAGGCTGCGGACCGGCGGCTGCGTGTTCGCCGAGGACGAGGCGCGCCTGCTGCTGGCGGAGGCGGACGACCGTGCCGCGCTCGACGCGATGACCACGCGCCGGGTCGCGGGCGCGCCGCTGGAGCTCGTCCTGGGCTGGGCCGATTTCGGCGGCGTGCGGATCGCGGTCGAGGCCGGGGTGTTCGTGCCACGGCAGCGGACGCGGTACCTGGCATCCCTCGCGTCCGGTTTCCTCGCACCCGGCGACGCCGTCGTGGACCTGTGCTGCGGCGCGGGACCGATCGGCGCCTCGCTGCTGGAGGCGATGCGGCAGCGCGGCGACGGCCGGATCGAACTGCACGCCGCGGACGTCGACGAGGCGGCCGTCCGCTGCGCCCGAAAGAACCTGGCGACGGCGATCGAGGCGGGCGACGCCTTCGTCTACCGGGGCGACCTCGACGCGCCGCTCCCGGCGAGGCTCACCGGCAAGGTCAGCATCCTGACGGCCAACGTGCCGTACGTCCCCACCACCGAGATCCAACTGCTCCCGTCCGAGGCGCGCGACTACGAGCCCTCAACCGCACTCGACGGCGGTGCGGACGGCCTCGACATCCTGCGCCGCGTGGCAGCGGAAGCCGCCCCCCGCTGGCTCCGGCCCGACGGCCGGCTGCTGATCGAGGTCAGCGACCGCCAGCAGGACGCCGCCGTCGCCGCCTTCCGCGCCGCCGGACTGGAGCCGAGCGTGCACGAGTCGGCGGACTACGCCTCGACGGTGCTGATCGGTCGGTTCGGATCCGGCCTTCGGGCGCGGTAGGCAACCGTGGTGGTCGAGTCGGCGGACTACGCCTCGACGGTGCTGATCGGCCGGTTCATCGCCAGGTTCGGATCCAGCCTTCGGGTGCGGTCATGAAGCCGTCGAAGTCGTCGCGGTGAATGGAGCGGCCGGCGCCCGGCACGGTGCGGATCTCGAAGCCGCGCTCGCGCAGCGTCTCAGCGTCCTGCGCGTCGAGCATGACGAGGGACGGCACGTCAGGGCGCTGCGGTAGTCCGCTGGCCGGTCGCCGGTCGCGTCGCCGGTCGCCGGTCGCCGGTCGCCGGTCGCCGGTCGCGGTGCCGGTGCCGGTGCCACGTGCGCGAGGCGGACATGATGCCGTGCACGAGCAACGCTGCGCGATCGCCCGCGCCCCACTCGCTGGTGTTGGGCTTCATGCCTTGGAAGGTGCACGCCCTGACGATGGCTATTGCAGGATTTACGAGGTAAGGTCAGTAGTGGTGTAATCATGTAATCGAGCGTGGGGAGCATGCTCATGAACAAGGGAATGGGACCGGGTCGCGGCCGCTGGGGCGGCGCCGCTCAGCAGAACCCCGAGCCGCTGTCCGCCGAGCAGGCCACGGCCTGGTTCGCCGGACGGCTGCCGGACGGCTGGTTCACCGCGTCGCCCGAGGTCACCGTGGATCGCGAGGAGATCCTGGTCGTCGGCACGCTGCCCGACCTCACCGACGAGTTCATCGACGCCGCCGCGCGGGCGGCCGCGCACGCCGGCCGGATCAGCCGCTTCCGCGAGCAGACGCGGGACGAGCGGATCGAGATCGCCCGGCAGGCCGAGCACCGGTTCGGCCGCAAGGTCGCCTGGGGTGCGACTCTCGGTGAGACGACCGAGCTGTTCACGGTTCTTTCGGTGCCGGTGATGACGCGGCTGCGGCAGCCCGAGCGCATCGTGCTGGACACGCTCGTGGCCGCGGGCGTCGCGCGCTCCCGGTCGGATGCGCTGGCCTGGGCGGTCCGCCTGGTCGGCCAGCACGCGGACGGCTGGCTCGGGGAACTGCGCGAGGCGATGACGCGGGTGGAGGACCTGCGGAGTCAGGGCCCGGATCTGGACTGAGCCGGATTGAGGCCGGCGCGTGGCCTGCTCGGCCGGCCAGGGCGGGATCCGCGACCGAGCCGGGTTGAGGGCGTAGCCGGCGCGTGGTCCGCTCAGCCGTTCAGCGGGAGGACCATCAGCGAGGAGGTAGCGGTGGCGATGAGCTTGCCCGATTCGTCGGTGAGCGTCGCCTCCGCCGTGCGGACCTTGCGGCCGCGGTGCACGACCTTGCCCTCGGCGCGCAGTTCGCCGCCGTCGATGGAGCCGGGCCTGATGTAGCGGACCGAGATGTCCAGCGAGGTGTAAGCCTGGTTGGCGGGCAGCGTCGTGTGCACGGCGCAGCCCATCGCCGAGTCGAGCAGGGTGGCCGCGATGCCGCCGTGCAGCTGGCCGAGGGGGTTGGCGAAGTCGGGGCGGGTCTTGCAGGTGAACACGATCCGGCCGTCCTCGACCTCGGGGCACCGGATGTCCAGCAGCGAGGCGAGGCCGGTCGGGTCCATCGCGCCGTCGCGGTAGAGCTCGAACAGGCGCAGGCCGGTGAGCTGCGCCGACGGCTGGGCGGGTTCCTGCTGGGCGGTCACGGCGGTCCTCCGGAGGCGTCGTCGTATACGTCTGCTGCTACGAGGTTGACGACGTCAAGTTGACAGCGTGAACCTGGTGCGTGTCAACATGGCGGAATGAGCGGTACTGAGCGCGCGGTGCGGGCGCGCACGCGGGCGCGGCCCGGAGAAGGGCAACTGCTGCGCGAGGAGATCCTGCTCGCGGCGCAGGCACTGCTCGACGAGGCCGGGGACGAGTCCGCGCTGACTCTGCGCGCGGTCGCCACGCGCACGGGTGTGAGCACCCCGGCCGTCTACCGGCATTTCGCCGACAAGAGCGCCCTGATCGCCGCCGTCTGCATGCGCGTGTGGGAGACGCTCGGCGCCGTCGTGCGCGAGGCGATCGAGGCGGCGACCGACGATCCGTTCCAGGGGCTACGGCACGGCGCCGTGGCATACATGCGCTTCGGCCTCGAGCATCCGGTGCAATACCGGCTGCTGATGATGGGCGCGCCGCGGTCCGGCGAGCCCGGGCCGGAGCAGGAGGCCGCGATGGCCTGCCTGCAGTACATCACCGAGGCCGTCGAACCGTGCGTCGCCGCGGGGGTGCTGCGCGGCGATCCGCAGCAGATCGCGTTGCGCGCGCTGGCCACCGTGCACGGCTGCATCGCTCTGGTGATCGCGCACCCGTACTTCCCGTGGCCGCAGGACCCCGACGACTTCCTCGACGCCGCCGCCCGCACGACGGGCCTCGGGACCGCGGCCCTCGGCTGGCTCGAGAGCGAGCCGCGCGAGGCCGCGCCGACCACCGCGCAGTATGCCGGGGCCTTCCGCGACTGGGTCGCCGCGCTGGGTCAGTTCGAGGGGTCGTAGACGATGCCCTGCATGGCCGCACGCGTGCTCGGGCCGAGGTGCACGACGTACCACTCGCCGCGCCAGGAGATCAGCGAGAAGACCCCGATCGACGCCGCCCGCCCGTTCACCTCGTAGTTCAGCCTGGTGCCGTAGACGCGGTAGTACGAGCCCTTGTTGTACTCGGCGCCCGGCTCGATCCACTCGGCGTTCGACTCGGGCACGTCCATGCTCACGAAGCGGGCGCTGGCGGCCGAGCCGAGGTGGTCGTGCGCGGCCTGGATGTCCAGGTCGTACCAGGCGATCAGCCGGTTCTGATAGTCGGCGTCGATGTCCCAGATCGCCTTGACCTGCCGGTAGGCGGTGAGCGGGAAGAAGAAGGCGTGGGCGAGCTGCGGCTTGTCCTGGACGATCGCCCGCCAGAGCGAGTACCCGCCGGCCTGGAACTGCGCGTCCCGGTCGCCGGGCAGTACGTTCGTCTGCGGCAGCGTGCCCGGGTCGACGGCCGCGGCGGCGGTGGCGGCGGTCGCGCTCGCGGTGGGGGAGGGCGCCGCGCTGTGCGAGGCGGTCGGCGTCGCCTTCACCTGCACTGCCTTGACCTGCGGGCTTCCGGTCGTGCCGCCGTCGGCCGCGGATGTTCCGCATCCCGCGGCGAGCAGGGCCGCCGCCGTGGCCGCCGCGGCGAGGAACACGTGGGTCTTGCGAGGCATGCGCGTCATCATCCTCCGTACGTCGGCGGGGCCCGGCTCCCTCCCCAGCACTCTGCGCGCGGGCCCGTCGCCCGTCCGCCTGACGCTCCGTCAGCCGCCGTGAAGCTCACCGGATCGGCGCAAGATATCCGCTCTGCAGCTATTCATACGCATACGTCCGTGTATCTTCGTTAATGCCAGATGTGATGGCCGGTCAGGGGGCCGGTCGCGCCGATCCACTGCGCAAGGAATCAAACTGATGAACCCGGTACCCGAGCCCGATGCGTCCGTCGCCGAGGTCGAGAACGAGGCCGAGGCCAAGACCGCGGAGCAGCGGCCGGACGGCGAGAAACCGCAGGATCCGAAGAAGGCCCGGCGCAGGCGTCGGCGCACGTACGTGCTGCGCGGCCTGCTGGCCGTCTTCGTGCTGGTCGTCGGCTACGTCGGCGTCACCCTTCCGCCGTACCTCACCGCGCCGGGGACCGACCCGTTCGCCGCCCGGGTGGCCGAGTGGGCGCGCGATCATCACATGAGCTTGCTGGTGACCTGGCTGGAGAACGAGACCTACACCGCTCCGGCCACCGGCGGGAAGCTGAACTCCGGTCAGCTCGCGCAGCTCAAGCCGAGGAACCAGGACACCTCCGGCACGCGGGAGAACCTCAAGCTCGCGCCCGCCGACTCGCCGGCGAACATCACGCCTTTCGCCTCCGGGTCCATCCCCGGTGAGGGCGTCTTCTCCCCGGCCGTGATCGGCCCGCTCGGCAATCCGATCGTCGAGACCACCGCGCTGCGCCCGGACGCCGAGCACACCTCCAACCTGGCGTACGTGGCCTGGCTCAACCAGCACGCGCTCTCGTTCACCCTCAATCCCGGCTACGACCAGCCCGGCGGCACCTGGGCCGAGCCCGACTACATCAGCCAGTCCATGCGCGACCGCCTGGTCGCGACCTGGAACGGCGGCTTCAAGGTCAACCCGGACGACGCGATGGGCGGCTTCTACGAGGACGGACGCACCGCCGTGCCGCTCGTGGACGGCAAGGCCGCCGAGGTCTTCTACAAGGACGGCACGCTCAAGATCGGCGCCTGGGGCCGCGACCTGGCGATGACCTCGGACGTGGCCGCCGTGCGCGAGAACCTCAACCTGCTGGTGGACGACGGCAACGTCACCGTCGGCGAGTACGACGGCTCCGGAGCCGATTGGGGGTACACGATCCGCGGCTGGTACTACATCGCCCGTTCGGGCGTAGGCGTCACCGCGAAGGGCGACATCGTGTACGTCGGCGGCACCGAGCTGTCCGTCTACACGCTCGCCAAGCTGCTCAAGGCGGCCGGCGCGGTCTACGGCATGGAGCTCGACATCAACCCGGACTGGACGTCGTTCATGACCTACGACGGCCTTCGGAATCCGCAGAACCTCACCGCCACCAAGCTCTGGGACTTCAACCCGCCCGCGGACCGCTACTTCTCGCCCTCCGACCGGGACTTCGTCAGCGTGCACGCGCGCTAGGGCGGTCAAGCGAGGTTCGCGGAGACGGCTTGGTGATGCGGCGACCGCTGTCAGGGGCGCACCCGCACGACCGTCACGGTGGCCGCCGCGCACTTGGACGCGGCCTGCGAGAGCGGGCCGCCCACGACGCCGATCGGGGCGCCGCTCAGCTGGATGGTCGAGACTTCGGCGAGGAACTCCTGCCAGGACTCGGTGGCCGCGGCGAACCGGACCAGGCAGGCCGCCTCCGCCTGCGTGTTGTTGATGGGCGCGCCCGCCAGCGCGGTCTCGCCCGCGTCCTTCTGGGCGACGCTCCAGTTCCCGGCGGAGTTCGGGGCGTTGCTCGCGGTGCTGCCGGGGGTGGGCGGCGTGGTGCTCGTGCAGCTCGCGAGGGCGGTGCAAAGGCCGGATACGGCGGCGGCGAGCGCGAGCCGGCGACGCCAGGGCCCACTGCTGGTCGAGAGATCCATACATCGAGCATCCGATGGGACGGCTCCCGGCGCGCAGCGCAGTAGCCAGTTCGGGGCATCGCCGCCACCGGTCGGCCGGGTGCCGCCTGCGTCGGCCCCCGTTGGCCCGAACGGTCGGATCACCGCGCGGATATCCGTACCTTTCCTTAGATTGGGACTTGCCCGGACCCACGACGAGAGAGGCAGCGCGATGACGGCTGGCAACGGTCCCCAGTCCTCCATTCTGGTGGTCGACTCCGACCCCATCGAGCGCGACGCGACGGTGGAGGGCCTGCGCCGCCACCTCGGCCAGGCCTGCCGCGTCTACGGCGCCGGGGGGCTGCGCGAGGCCTCGGAGGTCCTCGCCCACCTGCACATCGAGGGCCGCGCGGTGGCCCTCGCCGTCTGCGCGCACCGGCTCGCCGACGGCACCGGGGTGGAGCTGTTCAGCCACATCCGGCGCTCCTCGCCCGCGACCAAGCGGCTGCTGCTGACCACGATGGACCAGGCCGACTCCGCGCTGCAGGCCATCAGCCTGGCGCAGACCGACCGGTACGCCGTGCTGCCGGCGCACCCGATCGAGGTGCGCATCCTGCCGATCGTCGACGACCTGCTCGGCGAGTGGTTCGGCGAGCACTCGGCCGCCGAGATGGGGGTCACCGTCCTCGGCCACCGCTTCGCCGCGGCCAGCTACACCGTCAAGGACTACCTGACCCGCAGCCTCGTCCCGTTCACCTGGATGGACCTCGGCGAGGACCCCGAGGCGCAGGCGATGGCCAAGGACCTCAACCTGCCGAACCCGGCGCCGACCGTGGTGCTGCTGGAGGACGGCCGGACCCTGTACGACCCCTCCATCGCCGAGCTCGCGGGCGCGCTGGGCCTGACCCAGGAGGCGACCCGGCAGTCCTACGACCTGATCGTCGTCGGCGGCGGCCCCGCGGGCCTCGCGGCGGCCGTCTACGGGGCCTGCGAGGGCCTGAGCGTCGTCGTCATCGAGGACGACTGCCCCGGCGGCCAGGCCGGCATGAGCACGAAGGTGGAGAACCACCTCGGCTTCCCGGCGGGCCTGAGCGGCGCCGACTTCGCGCACCGCGCGCTCGCCCAGGCCCGCCGCCTCGGCGTCGAATGGTGCTCCGCGAAGGTCGCCACCGGCCTGGTCCCGGGCGACGGCTCGCACATGGTCACGCTGGACAACGGCAATTCCGTCGTCGGCCGCAGCGTGCTGATCGCGACCGGCATGACGTGGCGGCAGCTCGACGCCCCGGGCGTGGAGGAGCTGCACAACGCAGGCGTCTACTACGGCAGCTCGGAGACCGAGGCCCGCCAGGCCGCGGGCGAGGACGTGGTCCTGGTCGGCTCCGGCAACCCGGCGGGCCACGCCGCGCTCCAGTTCGCCGAGCACGCCCGGACCGTGACCCTCGTCGTGCGCGAGGACGAGCTGCGCGCGGGCGGGATGTCCGAGACCCTCGCCGACCAGATCCTGCAGCGCGCGAACATCAGGATCCGGGTGGACACCGAGATCGGCGAGGTGCGCGGCTACGGCCGGCTCGAGAAGGTCGTGCTGCTGGAGAGCGCCACCGGCGAGACCGAGATCATCCCCGCCACCGGCCTCTACATCATGTTCGGCACGGTTCCGTCCTCCGAGTGGGTGCAGGGCGTCGTCGCAGTGGACGAGCTCGGCTTCATCCTGACCGACAACGAGATCGGCCGCCGTCCCGAGCTGCTGCCCGAACCCTGGCACGCCCCGCGTCCGCCGTACCTGTCGGAGACCTCGGTACCCGGCATCTTCGCCGCCGGCGACGTGCGCGCGGGATCGGTCAAGCGCATCGGCTCGGCCGTCGGACAGGGCGCCGTCGCGGTCGCCGCGGTCGCGCAGTACCTGCACACGCTCAACGAGTCCGCCAAGCTGGAGGACCGGCCGCAGCTGGTCAGCGGCGCGGACGAGGGCCACATGCTGGAAGCCGCGGGCGACGGGGACATCCAGCCCGACTGACCGACCCGAGCGACCTGGACGGATGCCTGCCTGACCGCCCCTCGAACTCGTCCACTGCGGTGGAGTTCGAGGGGCGGTCCTTGTCGAGGCCCGGCATACGGGAAGATCTCTCGCAGCGAGCCCGGGGCCGCCCTCGAAGGGCCGGCCCCGGGCTCAGGGCTACCCCAGTTCCAGCGACATCACCCCGTAGACCAGCGACTGCTGCAGGGACCTGATGGGCCCGGTGTACATCCGGGCGGTGCGCGAGGACGGGGCGAGGCCGTGCAGCTCGGCGAGGTTGCGGGCCACGTGGTGCGGCTCGGGGATGTCGATCGCGACCGTCGCGTCCCCCGCCTCGCGCAGCAGCGAGGCGAGGACGGCGGCGGCGTCGCGCGGGGTGGTGGCCAGCAGCGGGCCGATGCGCACGCCCTCGTTGGCCGGGCGCAGCACCCCGTAGCCGGTCAGCAGACCGTCGCGGAACCGGGCGCGGGTGATGTGCCGAGGGTCGGCGGCCCAGCGCGAGGCGAAGGGGTGCCGGTCGGCCGGGTGCCCGGCGGCGTCGAGGGCGGCGAGCAGCTCGAGGTGCTCGGGTTCGACCGGGACGACCCCCTCGACGTCCTCGGCCTTGTGCTCCAGGTTCGGCCGGCCGCGGTGGCGGACGGTCGTGTAGGCGGGCAGGAAGCCCTGCGTGCGGTAGTTGTCCTGCTGGTCGGGGACGCCGTCGAGGCCGATCGTGCGGGAACCGGCGTGCTGCATGCCGGCCTTCCAGGTCGCGATGCCGAACCCCTGCCCGCGCCGGTCCGGGCGGACCAGGTAGAAGCCGAGGAACGCGTAGTCGGGGGAGTAGTTGACCACGCTGATCGCGGAGACGACCTTGCCGTCCAGCCTGCCGAGCAGGAATCCGCGGGGATCCTGCATCAGGAAGTGCTCGGAGTCGTGCCGGCCGGGGTTCCAGCCCTCCTTGGCCGCCCACAGCACGACCTGGTCCCATTCGCCCGGACGCGCCGGACCGATCTCGAAGCCCATGTTCAGTCGTTCTCTCGTTCGCTTGGTCGGTGCCAGGCCGCTCACGCGGCTCACATCAGATCGGGGTCGATGACGGCCTGCTCGGGGGTGATCGTGTTGCGCGGGCCGTGGAAGGTGCGCCGGGCGCTGACGAACCACCAGACCGTGGCGACCGCGAGCACGACGGCCAGCGCGATCGGCGCGTAGTTGAAGTCGTCGCGCGTGATCGGGCTGTACTGCGGCAGCATGAACAGGATATTGCTGAACACGATCCAGACGACGGCGAGCAGCGCGATCGGCCGCCCCTTCGCGCCCAGGTTCCACGGTCCGGCCTCGAACTCGCCGCCGAGCCGCAGCCGCAGCAGGATCGGGATGCCGTACGCGGTGAACAGGCCGACGACGTTGACCGAGACGACCGCGGTGAACGCGGCGCTGTTCCACCAGCCCGGGAGCGTCAGCACGATCGAGCAGGCCGCCGCCAGCCAGACCGCCGCGACCGGGGTGTGGGTGCGCGCCGACAGGCGGTGCCACAGGCCGCTGCCGGGGATGGCGCCGTCCCGGCTGAACGCCCAGATCTGCCGGGAGTTCGAGGTCATGTTCGCCAGGCCGCAGAACAGCAGCGCGACCACCGGGAACAGCAGCAGCAGCTTCGCGCCGGCCAGGCCGACCGCGTCCACGAGGACCTGCGCCGGCGGCACGCCCGCCGAGGACTCCTTGCTCCAGTTCTGGCTCGCGTACACCAGGGAGAGCACGAGCACGAGCCCGAAGATCGCCGAGAAGCGGATGGACTGGGTGATGCCCTTCGGGGCGCTCGTCGCGGCGCCCTGCGTCTCCTCGCTCATGTGGAAGGAGCCGTCGAAGCCGGTGTAGGTCCACGAGGTCACGAGCAGGCCGAGCAGGCCGCCGTACAGGCCGTTCGAGAAGCCGGTGTTGTTGACGAACGCGCCCGCGTAGTTCAGCGGCTCGTGGTGCGTGGGCGCGAAGGCGAGGGTGACCGCGATGACCACGACGCCGCCGAGCAGCCACCACACGGAGATCCGGTTGATCATGCCGACCGTGCGCACGGCGAAGGTGTTGAGCAGGCCGTGCAGCACGAGCAGGCCCGCCGCGATCAGCACCGTGTTGTGCAGCGTCGCCGTGTAGCCCGGCCACTGCATGCTGATCCAGGCCTGCAGGAAGGTCGCGGCGGCGAAGTCGGTGGCCGCCGTGCCGCCGATCTGCCCGGCGAAGTTGAGCCAGCCCGTGTACCAGGACCAGGCGGCCCTGTTCCGCTTGGCCAGCCGCGCCGAGGCGTAGTAGAGGGCGCCGGAGGTCGGGTAGGCGGAGGCTATCTCGGCCATCGCCGCGCCGACCGCGAGCACGAGCACCGAGACGGCGATCCAGCCGAATATCAGGATGCGCGGACCGCCGGCCAGCATGCCGAAACCGAACGCCGAGAACACGCCCGCGAGCACGTTGATGATCGTGGCGGAGATCGCGAAATTGTCGAAGGTCTTGAAGCCGCGGGCCAGTTCCCGCTGGTAGCCGAGTTGGTTGAGGGTCGCCTCGTCTTCGGCGACCTGTGCGGCTACGTCCGTGGTGGTCATGGGGAGAGTCCTCCGGTCGGATGGGTGAGGATGCGGCGGCGGGCGGTGCGGGTCAGCCGCGGCGGCAGTCGCGGTAGACGCGGGAGAGCACCTTCTCCGGCGGTCCGTGCCGGGACCAGGGGAAGGGGCTGGCGTACGGGTGCACGTGCTGGAAGACCCGCCAGGCCGGTCCGAACCGGCCGCCCCGGTGCAGCGCCTCCGCCAGTACGCTGAGATCGGACACGGTCGCCGAGGCCGGCGGGCCGTCGGTCGCGTTCGGGCCGAACCAGGCGCGGCCGAGCTCCTCGGCCGCCGGGTCGACGGCCTTCTCGCCGCGCAGCTCCAGGTCGAGCATCTCCAGCAGGGTGCGCCGGCGCTGCTCGGCCTGCGGCTCCACCGGGCCGCGCGTGGTCAGGTGGCCGAGCAACTGGTGGATCTTCGCGACCCGCTGCGGATCCGGCTCGACGGGCCCGGGACCGTGGTCCTGCTCCAGGCCGGCGAAAAGCGGCAGCAGCTGGTTGATGCCGTACGGCGGGCCGACCGAGGCGAGGTACGCGGCGGTGTCCGACGCCAGTTCGGCGCTGCCGCCGTGCCGCGGGTAGCACAGCGCCAGCAGCCGCTGGCCCGCCTCCCGGCTGCCCGGATGGCGCGCCTCGACCTCCCGCCACAGCGCCCAGGCCGGGTCGCCGCCCATGCCCGGCGGCGGGGCCGGGACGCCGCCCCGCCCGGCCCTGCGCAGCCGGTGCAGCGTCAGCTCGATGACGAAGGGCGTCGGATCGGCCGGCCACGCCCGGTGCGCGGCGGTGCAGGCCTTCGCGGCGATCGCCTCGAGCGCCTCGCGGTCCCGGCGCGCGGTCAGCGCACGGTGCGCCGCGACGCGCGCGTAGAGCAGCAGCGCGTCCGGGTTCTCCGGCTCCTGCTTGGCCCAGTTCTCCGCCACGTTGCTGGACGCCGCGGTCGCGGCCAGCACCAGTGTGCGGAACGCGCGGGCGTCGTGGTTCCCGGCCGCCCGGGTGTCGGCCAGGGCCTCGCGGGCGGCGCCGACGCGCAGCGCCGCGACGTCCCCGCGGGCGACGGCGAGCACCCGGTCGGGGCCCGCGGGGTCCCAGTCGAAGGCGGGGGACGAGCTCACATCTGCTCCGTACGTGTGTCAGCGGCCCCTCGCGCAGGTGGGTGGAGGGAGGCGGCGACGGGGTGTTCCGGTGCCCGGCTGTAGCCGACCGGTCACGGATAACGGGCAGTACCGTACCGGAGGGCCGGAGAAAGATACAAGAGGTCATACTTACCGGCCGTATGCGCACGGGTACCGGTATTCCGTGCAATTGACCGCGCACGGGCCGATGCACATTGCTGATGCAATCCCGTTCGGGTGCCTCCCCGGCATGGCGCCTCGATCAGGGCCGCGCCGCCGCCTACGCTCGGGGACCATGGCCGACGAGTACCTGGAGTCTTCCACCCCGACCCTGAGCCCGCCGACGCAGGCCGTCGCTGACGCGGGCGACGAGGGTTACGCGAAGAGCCTGGCGCCGCGGCACGTCGGCATGATCGCCATCGGCGGCGCGATCGGCACCGGCCTGCTGCTCGGCGCGGGCGGGAAACTGCTGGTCGCCGGGCCCGCGCTGGCGCTCTCGTACGCGGTCGCCGGGGTGTTCGCCTACTTCGTGGTGCGCGCGCTCGGCGAGCTGACGCTGCACCGGCCCTCCTCAGGGTCCTTCGTCAGCTACGCGCGCGAGTTCATGGGCGAGCCGGGTGCGTACATCGCGGGCTGGATGTACGTGCTCAACTGGTCCACGACCGGCATGGCCGACAGCACCGCCGTCGCGCTCTACATGCACTACTGGGCCGCTTTCCAGTCCGTCCCGCAGTGGCTGCTCGCACTCTGCGCGCTGATCGTGGTATTGACGATCAACCTTGTATCCGTGCGTCTTTTCGGGGAAATCGAGTTCTGGTTCGCCCTCATCAAGGTGACGGCGATCGCGTCATTCCTGGTTGTCGGTGTATGGCTGCTCGGCACCGGCCACGAGGTGGCCGGCAACACGCCCGGGATCAGCCTGATCCGCGACAACGGCGGCTTCTTCCCGCTCGGCGTGCTCCCGGTCTTCACCGTCCTGCAGAGCGTCGTGTTCGCCTACGCGGGCGTCGAGATGGTCGGCATCACGGCCGGCGAGACGAAGGAGCCCGCGAAGATCGTCCCGCGCGCCGTGCGCTCGGTGACCTGGCGCATCGCCCTGTTCTACGTCTGCAGCGTGCTGATGCTCGCGCTGCTGCTGCCGTGGAACCGGTACTCCGCCTCGGAGAGCCCGTTCGTCACGGTGCTGTCGAAGATCGGCGTCCCCGGCATCGGCGGCATCATGAACCTCGTCGTGCTCACGGCCGCGATGTCGAGCCTCAACTCCGGCTTCTACAGCACCGGCCGGGTGCTGCGCTCCATGGCCGCCGCCGGCTCCGCGCCGCGCTTCACCGGCCTGATGAACGCGCGGCACGTGCCCTACGGCGGTATCCTTTTCACCTGCGCGTTCGCCACGCTCGGCGTCGGGCTCAACGCCTGGCTCCCCGGCCAGGCCTTCGACATCGTGGTCAACTTCGCGGCCCTCGGCGTCGCCACCACCTGGATCATGGTCATGCTCTGCCACCTCCTGTTCGTCCGCCGCACCCTCACCGCGGGGCCAGGCCGGCCGGTCCGGCCGGAGTTCCGGCTCAGGGGCTGGCCGTGGGTCAACGCGGCCACGGTCCTGTTCCTGGCCGCGATCGTCGTCGACATGGGCGTGCAGGGCGGCGACACCGGCCGGTGGACCGTCGCGGCGATCCCGGTGATCGCGGCCGTGCTGCTGACCGGCTGGGTGCTCTCCCGCCGCCGCCTGCCCGGCCGCGGCAGGTGACGCTCGTGGAGTCCGGCCTGACCGGGGCCCAGGTCGCCGAACGCGTCGCGGCCGGCCGGACCAACCGCGTGCCGACCCGCTCCAGCCGCTCGCTCGGCGCGATCGTCCGGGCTAACGTCTTCACCTGGTTCAACGGGCTCATCGGCTCGCTGTTCGTGATCATGCTGATCGTCGGGCCGATCCAGGACGCCCTGTTCGGCTTCGTGATCATCTTCAACGCGCTGATCGGCATCGTGCAGGAGTGGCGGGCCAAGCGCACGCTCGACTCGCTCGCCATCGTCGGCGAGGCCCGGCCGCGGGTGCGCCGCGACGGCGCCGAGGTGCAGGTCCGGACGGGTGACATCGTCCTCGACGACGTCACCCTCCTGGCCCCGGGCGAGAAGATCCCGGTCGACGGCGCCGTCCTGGAGTCCACCGCCCTCGAAGTGGACGAATCGCTGCTGACCGGCGAGGCCGATCCGGTCCGCAAGGACGTCGGCGACGAAGCGCTGTCCGGCTCGTTCGTCGTCGCCGGGCAGGGCGCGATGCGCGCGGAGCGGGTCGGCGCCGACTCGCACGCCGCGAAGCTCGCCGCCGAGGCCCAGGAGTTCACGCTCGTCCGCTCCGAGCTGCGCGACGGCATCGCCCAGATCATCAAGTATCTGACGTATCTGCTGGTGCCCGCCGGAATCCTGCAGATCATCGTGCAGACGGCCATCGCGGGCGGCCTGCGCAACGGCATCAGCCGGACCGTCGCCGGGATCGTGCCGATGGTGCCGGAAGGGCTCGTGCTGCTCACGTCCGTGGCCTTCGCGGTCGGCGTGGTGCGGCTCGGCCGGCGCAACTGCCTGGTGCAGGAGCTGCCCGCGATCGAGGGTCTGGCCCGCGTCGACACCGTGTGCCTCGACAAGACCGGCACCCTCACCGAAGGCGGCATGCGGCTCGCCGGAATCGAGCCGCTGGCCGAGGAGGCCACCGAAGCGCAGGTCCGCGAGGTCCTCGGCGCCCTCGGCGCGCTCGAGCAGCGGCCGAACGCGACCATGCTGGCGATCATCGAGGCCTGCCCCGCGCCCGCGGCCGGCTGGCCGGCGCAGACCGTGGCCGCCTTCTCCTCGGCGCGGAAGTGGAGCGGCGCGACGTTCGCGGACGGCCGCGGCACATGGCTGATCGGCGCGCCGGACATCCTCGGCGCGGGCACGTACGCCGCCGAGCAGGCCGAGCGGGTCGGCGCCGGCGGCCTGCGCGTTCTGCTGCTGGCGAACTCGCCGAAGGAGCTGTCGGCCGAGGGCGCGAACTCGACCGCAGACATGGACCCGCGCCCCGTCGCCCTGATCACGCTGGAGCAGCGGATCCGCGGCGACGCCGCGCCGACGCTCGCGTACTTCGAGCGGCAGAACGTGCACCTCAAGGTCATCTCCGGGGACAACGCGGTCTCGGTCGGCGCCGTCGCCCAGCCCCTCGGCCTGCCCGGCGCCGAGCACCCGGTCGACGCCGGCGATCTCACGCCCGGCTTCGCCGACGACTTCGCCGCGGAGATCGCCGACAACGCGGTCTTCGGCCGCGTGACGCCGCGTCAGAAGCAGCAGATGGTCCTCGCCCTGCAAGGCCGCGGGCACACGGTCGCGATGACCGGCGACGGCGT
>Ga0310811_10000368_pt1 | contig 61568 bp, 56 predicted proteins | sample YCmetagenome_FD_207642 | JGI IMG/M metagenome (GOLD analysis project Ga0310811, IMG submission 207642) | Soil microbial communities from experimental microcosm in Duke University, North Carolina, United States - YC | ecosystem: Engineered > Artificial ecosystem > Soil microcosm > Unclassified ... | reverse complement strand
CAAGCCGCAGTCGCCGACGATGTCGTGATCACGAAAACGGACATCCCCGGGGCCGACGTGAACGCCGTGCAGGCGGCAATCAGAGATCTCAATCCAGGGGTTCGTTTTCACACGTCGGCGCCCGATAAGCTTGTCTTGCCGTCCGAATTGCGCTCCGCCGATATCTACGATCCGGAGACGAAAAGCGCGGATGTCGTGCGGTGGCTCAATGCGGAAGCCTATCGCGACGGCGGCGGAGCAGAATCGCACGATCATGCGCATGGCAGCGGCGGCCACCATCATCACCATCACGACGTCAATCGGCACAACGCAGAAATTGGATCGTTTTGCCTGACCTTTTCAGAGCCACTGCATTGGGAGCACGTCGCAAACTGGCTCGACGCATTGGTAATCGCTCATGGCGATCAGCTCCTGCGCGTCAAAGGCATTTTGTCGATCGCGGGGCGCGAGAAGCCGATTGTGGTGCAGGCCGTGCAACGGCTCTTTCATCCGCCGTTCGAGTTGCCGCGTTGGCCCGACGGCGCGCGTAACTCACGTATCGTGTTCATCACGCGCGCCTTGTCGCGCGATTTCGTCGTCCAAGTCTTCGAAACCATTCGGCAGAGACAGGTCGCTTCCGCGAAATAGGTCTTTGGCCGCCCAGTTGAAGCTACAGGAGAACAGGTGAATGGATCGCGTAATTAAGAATGCCCGTCTGATAACCTCGAAAAGCCAAGTGAGGGGTTCGATCGGCATCGAAAATGGCCGCATCGCCGGTATCTACGAGCCGGGGTCGGAACCGGCTTGTGCCGATGTTATCGATGCGTCTGGACTCGCGGTCCTGCCAGGCGTGATCGACATGCACTCGCATCACCGCGAGGGCTCCGAGCCCGGTTTCGAGTACAAAGATACGATCTATACCTCGACCATGCAGTGCGCTGCGGGCGGTGTGACAACGTCGGTCGCCATGCCGAACGTCACTCCCCCGCCGAACACGCTCGACCTTCTGAAGAAGCAATTTGCGATCTACGAGCGCGATGCCGTCGTCGACTGGAATTTCAATCCGGCGCCAACCGTCGCCGATGAGATTCCGCGCATGGCGGAGCAGGGGATTGCCGCCTTCAAGATCTTCATGGTCGTGGACACCGGCCGATCCTATCCGCATATGCCGGGCATCGGCGTGCATGACCATGGCCGCATCCTGGAAATCATGCAGGCCTGCGCCAAGGTGAATGTGCCGCTGATGGTGCACCCGCACGATCAGGCACTCATGGATGTCATCGAGAAGGAATATTGGGAGCGGCAGCAGCGCGATGCGTTGGCTTACGCCCGAGCTTATGCTGCGCATGACGGGGTGATCTGGGAGACCGCGATTGCGACCCTGCTGCGGTTGCAGAAGGCGGCGGGCTGCCACCTGCACATCCTCCACACCCAGACGAGCGGGAGCGTCGATCTGATCCGACGCGCCAAGGCGGCTGGGCAACGAGTCACTTGCGAGATCAATCCGTGGGCGCTGTTCCTGGGTTGCGATTGGTCGTCGATCCAGCGTCTTGGCTCATACGCCCTGTCGTATTGGGTGCCGGAGAAGAACGTCCCAAGCCTTTGGGAGGGCTTGAATGATGGGACGATCGATATCGTGGCGACTGACCATGCGCCGCATACGCGCGAGGAAAAGGAGATTGGCTGGAAGGACGGCTGGAAGGCGCACACCGGCACGCCGTCCACGCAGTTCTATCTCAGCATGTTCCTGACGGCCGCGCTGGAGAGCAAAATCCCGCTCTCGCGGGTCGTCGAGGCCACTTCGACCGCACCCGCGCGCATCTTCGGCATCAAGGATAAGGGCGACGTGTTGCCGGGCTACCATGCCGATCTCGTTCTCGTCGATCTTGAGCGCGAGTATGAGATTCGGGATGAGGACGTCCTCAGCCTCACCGGTTGGAGCCCTTATGCGGGGCGGAAGGTGCGCGGCAAGCCGGTGCAGACGCTCGTTCGCGGCCGCACGGTCTACAAGGATGGCAAGGTCGTGGGCGAAAAGGGCTGGGGCAAACAAGCCTCGGCCAGCTATCCCGGTTGAGCGAAGGACTGTGGCGCTTGCGTAAGTTCTACGAGTTCTTAGAGGAGGACACGCGGGCCGCTGCGGTGGCCCGTGTGACACTATCGGCTGGGTCTGTTCTTCTCGTCTGGCAAATCCTGTCGTTTTTCGTCAAGGACAGACTTCTGCTGGTCCCACCCGCGGATGTCGTTGTTGCGATGGTGCATGAAGCGCAGCAGGGAACCATGTGGGACAATGCGGTGGCGACCGTCACCGCGGTGGGGACGTCCTTCCTCGTATCGGTCCTTCTCGGCATTGCGATAGGACTTACGCTTGCCTCCAGCCGCGCTTTGTCGTTGACCGCCGGTCCGTTGCTCAGCGCATTGAACTCGGTGCCGATCATCGCGCTCGCGCCTCTCTTCATCGCATGGCTTGGCCTTGGATTTGCGTCGAAGTTCGTGCTCGTGCTGCTGGTCGCCGTGTTTCCGGTCGTGGTGACGACGGAAGTTGGCCTTCGGGCAACGGATAAGCAGCTTGTCGAAGCGGCAAACTCATTCAACGCCACGTCCTGGCAAGTATTCACGACCGTGACGTTCCCGTTTGCCCTGCCATTCATTGTCAGCGGCGTTAGGGTGGCCTGGGCCCGCGCACTTGTTGGCATTGTAGTTGCGGAATTCTTCGGCTCGTTTGCCGGCTTCGGTTTTGCCATCATGTCGGCGAGCCAAACCTTCGATACTGCGCGCGTTCTTGGATATGTGCTCCTCCTCGGGGCGATGGGCCTTTTCGGGGGATTGCTATTTGAAACGCTGGAGCGGCGGTTGGCGCCATGGAGGCAGGAATGAGCGGCGTCGCGCGGCTGAAGATCGAAGGTGTTTCCAAGACGTTTATGCGCAAGAACAAGCCGTCCGTCGAAGCGTTGCGCGATATCAACCTCTCGATCGCGGAAGGCGAATTCGTCGCCATTGTCGGCGCAAGCGGCAGCGGAAAATCCACACTGTTGCGGATCATCGATGGCTTGCTCGCGCCGAGCAAAGGCAACGTCCAGGTCGATGGCACACGCATCGACCGCCCAGGCCGCGACCGCGCGATGGTGTTTCAGCAGGACGCTTTGCTGCCTTGGAAAACCGTTATTGAGAACGTTGCCTACGGCCTGAGCCTCGCCAAAGTTGAGAAGGCGAAGGCCCTGAACACTGCGCAGCGATTTGTCGATATGGCCGGCCTGCGCGGTTTCGAACACCATTATCCGCATCAGCTTTCGGGCGGCATGCGCCAGCGGGTCAACGTCGCGCGCGCACTGGCGGTCGATCCAAAGATTCTGCTCCTCGATGAGCCGTTCGCAGCGCTTGATGCGCAGACGCGCGAGATCATGCAGACCGAGCTCCTCGGCATATGGCAGGAGACACGCAAGACGGTGGTTTTGATCACCCATCAGATCGATGAGGCGGTCTTTCTTTCCGACCGCGTCATCGTCTTCAGCGCGCGGCCGGGTTGCGTCCGGCAGGAAGTGCCGATTGCTCTTCCACGCCCGCGCGCCCTCGACCTCAAACGCCAGCCAGAATTCGTCGGCCTCGTCGACCAAATTTGGAAAATGATCGAGGCCGAAGTTCGGGCATCGCTGGTGCAAAGCGCCTGACCGGCTGGTCGTCCGCTATTTGAATCCGGCAGGCGCGCGTTCAGCTATTTGGCCCGTTGCCGCCTATCAGGCAGTCCGCTGTCAAGCTTTCGTCGTTGAGCGGATGTAGCGCCGCAATCGGGCTACGGGGGAAAGCAACGGTTTTGAGACGTGCCCACCGTGGCGTGCGCTATTCTACAACAATCTTTATCCCGGGAAATTGTTCGAGCTTCTTCCCGCGTAACGTTGTCAACAAAACGCGTCGAAATTCCTCGGCGCTCGCCGACAAAGACGCGCCGCGTAGTTTCATCACACCGACCGTCCGAGAAACGTCAGGGCCGGTGATCAACCTGAAATGCACTTGTTGGCGCAGCGCGCGGTTACTGAGCGCCAACGCTGGCACGACCGATACGCCGCCGCCTTGCGCGACGATTTCGACGACGGATGTCACGCGGCCGACCTGATAAATCGTGTCTTGAAAGATGCCGGCGTCAATACGCGCCCGGTCGACGGCGGCGCGGACGCTTGAGTCTTGCAGCATTCCGACGAAATCGACGCCGGCAAGGTCCCGCCATGTCACGCGCTTCTTTCCAGCGAGCGGATGGCGAAGAGGGGCGATGAAATAGAACTTTTCCTCAAGGATTGGTTCGAAGGCGATTGCTGCGTCCGGTTTGACGAAACTGGCAACGGCCAGATCGGCGTCGCCGCGTTTCAAAGATTCCACCGTGCGATCGAGATAGTCGTCGCGGACCAAAATCGAGGCCCGCGGATAGCATGTCCGGAATATCCGAATCGCCTCCGGCAGCACGCGAGTCGCGATCAAGGAGAGGCAGCCAATCGTGACGCGCCCGTTACATGGGTCGGAACTCGATCGGGTTTCAGATACGGCGGTCTCGAGACTGGCCAGGATGCGTTCGGCACGTGGAAACAGCGTGTGTCCGGCCGGCGAAAGTTTCACACTGCGCTTTGTACGCTCGAACAGCCGAGTCCCAAGCAATCGCTCCGTTTGCAGCACGGCTTGACTCAGTGCTGATTGAGACATGTGTGTCAGTTCCGCCGCGCGGCTGAAACTCTGCAACCGGGCGACAGCGAGAAAAATCTCGAGTTGGCGGACCGATGGGAGAATGGGCATGCGATGGGATCGAGCCTGCTTATATATCGATCTGGCGTATATATTGTATTTTTTAATCGATTGGACGCAATAGCGCCAAGGTGCTTTAAGCGGCGAAACTGTCGGGGCATCGTTCCGCAGAGGAACGCAATCCCCACAAGCTCAACATTCGGGATTTCGAGTTCATGAACAAGCCCGCGCTCGCCACATCCGAGTCTCGAATCTGGAATTTCAAGCTTCTCGCCCACCATCCGTTAAACGGCTTCGGTAATATCGGCGAGGGGATGGCGATCCAAGTGGCCAAGGACGGCAGGCGGATCCTGTGGCTCGCACACGAGAGCGCGCCGACCAATTTTACCGGCGTGGACGTCTCTGATCCGCGTGAGCCCAAAGTCGTGGTGCAGACAACGTTGCCGCGCCCGGATATGCGTTCGAATTCACTGGAAGTGTGCGGCGACGTAATGGCCGTCGCATATCAGACGAAGCAACCGGGCCTCAAACCGGCTGGTTTCGAATTGTTTGACATTTCTTTGCCGGAGCAGCCGAGAAGCATCTCGTTCTTCGATGCATCGGGCCCGTATTCGCGCGGGGTGCACCAGCTTTGGTTTTGCGATGGACGATACGTGCATATGGCGTCCGGAGCGCCCGACTTTAGACCACGCGAGCCAGGCGACGACCAATTCTACCGCATCATTGATGTCGGTAACTTATCGAAGCCGGTTGAAGCCGGCCGCTGGTGGTTGCCCGGAACGCGCGATGGGGATAGTGAGCCGCCGCCCCCACGTCATCCGCCACACATGATCGACACCCGCGTCGGTGGCTTTCGTGTTCACAATACGAATGTTTATCCCGAGCGTCCCGATCGCGCGTATCTTGGCTACATCGATGCCGGGATGATCATCCTCGACATTTCAGATATGGCGCGTCCGAAAATGGTGTCGCGGTGGGACAATTCGCCGCCTTATTACGGATTCACCCACACCGTCTTGCCGTTGTTCGAACGTGGTCTGCTCATTGTCACCGAAGAGTCGGTGAAAGACGACAGCAGCGATCTGCCAAAATTGATGTGGGTCATCGATGGGCGCGACGAGCGCAATCCGGTGCCAATTTCCACACTGCCGGCGCCGCAACACACGACTGCGAGCGCGGGGCGGGCGCGAATTGGCGCGCACAATATTCATGAAAACGTACCGGGCCCCTATAGCTGGAAGTCGGATCAGATCATCCTCGGAACATTCTTCAGCGCCGGTCTACGTGCCTTTGACATCTCAAACCCATATCAGCCGGCGGAAGTCGCACACTTTGTACCGGCATCCTCGCCGCTGTCTCCATCGGGATTTTTGGGGATGAACGACGTTTTCGTCGACGAACGACAAATCGTCTACGCGGTGGATCGTGCCGGCGCTGGTCTGTTCACGTTAGAGATGAATTTCTGACCGGTGAGAAGTCAATCACTAAAACAATAAAGAGGCATTGGGATGAAACGCACAATTCGAACGGGCGTTGCGCTGGCCGCAGCAACGCTTGTTGGCACGACAGTTGCGACAGCAGACGATTTTCCAAGTCGCCCGATCACCCTCGTATCGCCTTATGCCGCCGGAAGTGGCAACGACATTCTGGCGCGCACTGTCGGTAAGGCGATGGGCACGGTCTTGAAGCAGACGGTCGTCATCGAGAATCGGGACGGGGCCAGCGGCACCATCGGATTGAGCTATGTTGGTCGTGCCAAGCCGGATGGATACACACTGGTTATGGGCGGCATTGGCTCTGTAGTGCTACATCCGGCCCTTGAGGGTGAAAAGAAAACCTTCGATCCGCAAAAGGAGCTTGCGCCGGTTTCGCTGGTCGCTAAGGCCTCGCCGGTGCTGGTGGTAAACTCCGGCCTGGGCGTCAAAACCTTGGCTGAATTGATCAGCCTGGCGCATCGCACGCATGTCACCTATGGCAGCCCCGGTACTGGCAGCGCCATGCATCTCACCGGTGAACTGATGAAAGAGGTCACCGGAGCGCCGGTTGTGCACGTGCCGTACCGCGGCCAGAGTTTGGTTATGAACGACGTGCTGAGCGGAACCATCAACTTCGCCTTCCTTGATCCACCGGTGGTGCTGCCATTCATTGCCGACAAACGAGTGCGGATCATCGCCGCCGCTGGCAAAGAGCGCGCCGCTGAATTTCCGAATGTCCCAACCACCAGTGAGCTCGGATATCCGCGGCTTGTCATGGAGAACTGGTATTCGATTTATGCTCCGCATGGGACGCCTTCGGCAATCATCGCCCGTTTGACTTCGGCGATACGGCAGGGAATGGCATTGCCGGAGGTGCAGCAGGTCATTGAAAAAACCACGGGGCTTATTCCCCTCGCCAAGGGGCCTGACGCGCTCCAACAGCAAACTTTGGACGATGATGCGAAATGGCAGCCTCTCGCCGCCAAAGTGCGTCAGTGACGTAAACCGCGCATACCAGTTGTAAGGAGCCGCGCATGATTCACCGCAACGGCAATATCGATATTTTCTACGAGGTGCATGGCGCCGTCGACGACAGAAATCGACCTTGGATCGTATTTGCGCATTCACTCGCCTGTACATCCGCAATGTGGGGTCCGCAGATCGCCGAATTCGCTCAGCGCTATCGTATTTTGACGTTCGACACGCGCGGCCATGGGCATAGCAGTGCGCCAAAACCAGGTGACAATGGCGCCGGATATGCCTTTGACGATCTTGTTGCCGATACGGAAAGCCTTCTTACGGCACTGGGCATCGAACATCCGCATTTTGTGGGTTTGTCAATGGGCGGAATGTTGGCGCAAGCGTTCGCATTGAAACACCCAGGGCGGCTGCGCAGTTTGACCGTCGCGGATTCGGTGAGCGAATGGCCGCCGGAGACGATCGATATTTTCGCGGGTCGCGTGGCGCAGGCGCGTAAAGGCGGGATGCAGGCGGTCGTCGAAGGCTCGCTCGGCCGTTGGTTTACACCGAAGTTCCGCAAGTCCAATCCCGCCGACGTCGCGATGATCGCACAGCTCATAGGGGAAACGCCTGTCGATGGCTACGCCGGCTGTTCCTATTCGATTCCACGCATCAACTTCACGTCGCAACTCAAGACGATCAGCGCGCCAATTTTAGTCGTGGTCGGGAGAGAGGATCCGGCCACCACTGTCGCCTTTGCCCAGCAGATTCATGCCGCCGCGCCTGGCTCGTCTTTGGCGATCATCGATGGGGCGTCACATCTTTCGAACATGGAACAGCCCGGCGCTTTCAATCAGGCGGTTCAAGCGTTCCTCAATCAGACGTGTTCGGACTAAGAACATGCGCGTGCGTCATCCCGCCGTGCGAGTGTATCAACGAGTCCGCTGGGATGGCCGGCGAATTGGGTCATTCCGGGCAACTTGGTACGGCGTGGCTGCGCTGTGGTGTTTGTGCGCCGCGGGAAACGGCGATCGTCGCCGTGCAGCTTGATCGATGCGAACTGGCGGAGCGCAAATCAAATAGAGGGGAGTGTGTCGTAGCAGGGTGCCACGGGCGGTGACAGCCTCAATATTGGCGCAACCGCCCTTGCTCGGCTCGACAGCAGACGCAAAGCCCATGCTATAAGAGGGCTATGGTAACCGACACCGTCTTCACTCCAGTCCGAACGGCGCGTCTGTCCGAAGAGATTATCCGCCAAATTGCGCGATTGGTGGACTCGGGTCAGCTTGCAATCAACGAGCGGTTTCCCAGCGAGCGCACGCTCGAACGCCAATGGCAAGTCAGCCGCCCCGTTTTGCGGGAGGCATTCCGTGCATTGGAAGTTCAGGGGTTTGTGGAAAGCCGTCCCGGGGGTGGCCGCTATCTGCGCGCGTCGTGGATTCCAGACCCCGCTCAGCAGCGTCGTAGCCGTCTCGTGGCTAATCGAGAAAACTTGCTGCAAATTTGGGATGCGCGGGAAGGAGTGGAAACCAAGGCGGTGGAACTTGCCGCGCTGCGCGCAACGCCGGCCGAAATGGCGGCGCTGGAGCGTCCTCTTAAATCACTGGCATCGCTGCCGCCCGCAGAGGCGGCGCGCCTCGACCTCAACCGCGACTTTCATCTCGTCATTGCACGCGCTGCCCGCAATCCATTAATCGAAGAGATGATCAACAGCCTTGTCGCACGGTGTAATGAAATCGGCTTCAGGGAGATGCTGGATGTTGAAGACTTTGCCAAGCTGCTCAATATCCACCAGCCGATCTTCGATGCGATCGTTGCGCGCGACTCGCAGGCTGCCCGCGCCGCCATGATCCGTCACTTCAACGAACTGCGAAAGACGATCGGCGAGATTTGACAGCCATCTTTTGTTGATCGCGCGGTCTCAACTTGGCTGGTGACGCGTACAAGTTGGCCGGCCGGCGAGACGTGCTGCTCTGCGTGAGATGATTAGTCCCTAGAAATGCATGCTCACTATTGCCCAAACTGGGCAACCCAGTTATCCAGGCGAGAACGCAGGAAGGGTCCATCGGCAATCGGTTCCTGGCAGCGAAACCGCGTTAGCGGCACCACGTCGGCGTGCGGTGACGATCCAAACGCGACCAAAAAGATTAGGGGGAGTGTTGTGATGAAGCGGAGTGTGTTCTTAGCCTTGGCGTTGTTTGCGTCAGCTCCGAATGCTTGGGCGCAGGATTATCCAACACGGGTAATCACCCTGATATCTCCGTTTCCGCCGGGCGGTCCGTCCGACACGGCGGCTCGATTAGTCATCGGTCCGATGTCGAAGGCTCTCGGGCAGCAGATCGTCGTCGAAAATGTGACTGGCGCCGGCGGAGTGATTGGCTCCAACCGTGCGGCAAAGGCTGCGCCGGATGGCTATACACTGATTGTCTCCGGATCCGGCACCCACGCTGCCGTGGAGTACCTGCATAAGAACTTGCCGTATCACTCGACGGACTTCGAACAGATCGGGCTGATCAATACATCCCCGATGATCCTGGTAGCCCGACATGGTGTGCCGCCCAATACGTTGACGGACTTCATCACCTACCTCAAGGCGAACGAAAAGAAGCTGACCGAGGCGGACGCTGGCGTAGGCTCGATTTCGAATCTCGCTTGCTCGGTGTTCCATTCGCTCGCTGACGTCCATCCGACCGTGGCGTCATATCGGGGCACCCCTGAGGCGACGATGGACCTCGTCGCCGGCCGTGTCGACTTCGGCTGCAATCAGATCGTCAACATCGTCCAGCACGTCAAAAATGGTAGCCTCAAAGCCTATGCGGTGACGAGCGACAAGCGATCGTCAATGCTGCCGGACGTCCCCACGACGGCTGAAGCGGGCTTGCCCAATTTCAATCTCACGGTCTGGTTCGGTCTTTCCGCGCCTAAGACAACACCGCGCCCCATCATAGAGAAGCTTAACAAGGCACTGAGCGTAGCCCTCGACGATCCCACCGTCGTCAAGCACTTCGCCGACCTTGGCTACGACGTTCCGCCGCCGGAGAAGCGCAGCGCCGCTTATTTCGACAAGTTTTACAAGGACGAGGTCGCGCTTTGGTCCAAAGTGCTCGGCGGTTCGAGCGCGACCAAGAACTGAGCCCGAAAGTCCGCCTCGGTCGTGGACCGGGGCGGGCCCCGCCCGCACCGAGCCCACCAGACTGAGATCATGATCGAGTTCACGTTGAACGGCACAGTCGTTGCTGTCGATCTGCCAGGCGAGACGCCGTTGCTGGAGGCTATCCGCAATCGTTTGCAGCTTTTTGGCTCGCGTTTTGGATGCGGTGCCGAGCAGTGCGGAAGCTGCATGATGCTCGTCGATGGGCACGCGGAATTTTCTTGCACACGCACGCTCGACAGCGTGGCGGGGCGCCAAGTGGTGACGGTTGAAGGCCTCGGGACGCCGGCGGCGCCGCACCCGTTGCAGGAGGCGTTTCTGGCGGAGCAAGCGGGGCAGTGCGGCTTTTGCCTTTCGGGAATGTTGATCGGTGCGGCAGCACTACTTGCCACGACCCCGGATCCTGATGAGGCAACCGTTCGCGCCGCGTTGAACCGCAATCTTTGTCGCTGTGGGGCACACAACCGCATTGTTCGCGCTGTTCTTCGCGCCGCTGCCAGGATTCGCAATTCGCAATGACCAGCAAGCTAACGACTTCGGCGCCTGTCGCCTCGGGTAGCCCGCTTCCAGGCAGCTTGAACGGCAACCGTCGCCTTTCGCAATGGCTTGAGTTTCACGGGGCCGGCCGCGTAACGATCCGCCCGGGCAAAGTCGAAATCGGCCAAGGCATTCTGACGGCGCTGGCACAGATTGCAGCCGATGAGCTCGACGTATCGCTATCGCGCGTGGATGTGAAAGCAGCCTCCACCGACGCGAGCCCAAACGAAGGCGTCACCTCAGGCAGCCGTTCCGTGACTGAAAGCGGCATGGCTCTACGCTACGCCTGCGCCGCCGCGCGGCAGATCTTTATCTCCGTCGTTGCGCAGCGGACGGGCGTGTCGATCGATCAAATACGCGTTGTCGACGGCGCCTTCGTTGGTCCGTGCGGGGAAATCGGCTCGTATTGGGCCGAAGCGAATTCCGGATTGCTCGATTGCGACGCGCCCCCCGACGTAAAGCAGAAAAAATCTGCGCAACGCATCATTGCCGGAAGCGCGGCGCCGCGGCTCGATCTGCCGGACAAAGTGTTCGGAGTCCCACGCTTCATCCATGACATCCGGCTTCCCGGAATGAAATTTGCCCGCGTTGTTCGTCCGGCAACGCGCGGTGCCCGGCTGACCGGCGTGCCGGAGGCGCCGGCCGGAGCTCAGATTGTCGTCGATGGAAACTTTCTGGCTGTCGTCTGTGACACCGAGGCTGCGGCCAACGCGGCGGCAGAGAGGGTTGCGCGGCGCGCGACGTGGCAAGAGCAAGAGTCGTTGCCAGACCAAGCGCGGCTGCGCGCGTTCCTGCGATCGACCCCGTCTGCCAGTACAGTAACCGCGAGCCGGACGGCGGAGACGAAGCCCGTTCGCGTCCATAAAGCCGAGTTCTTCCGTCCATATCTGGCACACGGATCGATTGGCCTGTGCTGCGCTCTGGCCCGCTTCGATAGCGGACGACTAGAAGTCTGGTCGCACTCACAAAGCATCTTCTTGTTGCGGCAAGACATCGCCCGCACGCTCAGTCTTCCGATCGAGTCCGTCATCGTCAATCATGCGGAAGGCGCGGGCTGCTATGGACACAACGGTGCAGATGATGTCGCGTTGGACGCATGCCTGGTCGCCTGCGCCAATCCCGGTACCCCGATCAGGTTGCAGTGGAGTCGCGAGGATGAACTTGGCTGGGCTCCCTTGTCGTCTGCCATGCTCGTGGCCGTGGAGGCCGGGGTCGACGAAAGCGGTCATATTGTCGGCTGGACGCACGATATCTTCAGCAATGGCCATTTGTTGAGACCAGGTAATTTCGACAGCCCGACGCTTCTTGCGGCCTCGGAGGTGGCGAAGCCTTTTGCGATGCCGATTGCCAAGAATCCACCCCTGGCTGGCGGTGGTGGCGCGGACCGCAATGCTATTCCGCTTTACAAGACCGGTGGACTGCATATCGGTGTGCATTGCCTCCAAGAAATGCCCTTACGGACGTCGTCGTTGCGCGGCCTCGGTGCGATGGTGAATGTGCTCGCCATCGAAAGCACGATGGATGAACTCGCGGCCGCTGCAGGCATCGATCCGGTCGACTATCGTCTGGCGCATCTCGACGATCAGCGGGCAAAGGACGTCATCGCCGCCGTCGTTGAGATGGCTGGCCCAGCGCCGGACCCGCGGCCGGAGGGGTATGGCCGCGGTCTCGGCTTCGCGCGCTACAAAGGCACGAGCAGCTACTGCGCGATCATTGCGGAGATCGAAGCGGCCGAAGAGGTTCTGGTGCCCAAGCTCTGGATCGCTGCAGATGCGGGCGAAGTCATCAATCCGGAAGGCGCGGCGCACCAGATCGAGGGCGGGGCTGTGCAAGCCTGTAGTTTCGCTCTCAAGGAGGCGGTCCAGTTTGACCGTCGCGGTGTCACGAGCAATTCCTGGGAGGGCTATCCAATTCTCCGCTTTGCGGAGGTGCCCCAGGTAGCGACGCGCCTCTTGCCTCGGCCCGATCTGCCGCCAATGGGTGTCGGCGAATGCGCGACCGGCCCAACGGTCGCCGCGATCGCGATCGCCATCCACGACGCGATCGGCGTTCGTCCGCGGACGATGCCGTTCACCGCAGAACAGCTGGCCAGCGACATGGCAGAAATGTCCTGATGGAGAATCAAATGGAAATTGCGAGTGATTGGCGGCCGACGAGCGAAATCGAACTCGTCGCCGGGACGCCTCCGGGCGGAGGGCAGGACCGGCCCGCGCGCGCTTTGATCGACGTGTTGAATAAGCAAGACTTGCTCGGCCAACCAATCAAACTCACGAACATCGGTGGTCGGGGTGGCGGCAACGCCTGGGACTATCTGCGAACGAAAACCGGCAATCCGCATGTCTTGGCGATCAATTCGCCAACCATCATCAGCAACAAGCTGCTCGGTGTCAGTGACCTTGAATACTCGCAGCTCACGCCGCTCGCGAATCTCTATACGGAATATCCGATCTTCATTGTTCGCGCGGACTCCTCGATCTCTGATGTGGCCGAGCTGATCCGTCGTTTGAAGGCGGACGCGGCGGGGGTCAAAATCGCGCTCGCCACCGCGATCGGCAACACCAATCACATTGCATTGGCGCGCTTGACCAAGCATGCCGGCGGTGACGTCAAAGCCCTGCAGATCGATGTTTTCGATTCGGCGCGCTACGCCATCGCCCATGTCGTCGAAGGCAAGGCGGAGCTGGGCGTTATTACCGCTGTCAGTGCGGTGCCCGAACTCACCGCCGGCACCCTCCGGACCGTGACGCTATCAGGTCCACAGCGGCTCGGTGGAATCTTCGCAAGCGTGCCGACGCTGATCGAGAGCGGGACCGACTGCAAGATCGGCATGTGGCGTGGCGTCGTCGCGGCCGCCGATATCGAGCCTTCGGCCATCGACTATTGGAACCGAACGCTGGCGGCGGCCACGGCCACCGAAGAGTGGCGCTCCGAACTGGCGAAGAAGTATTGGGCCAATACGTTCATGACCGGGGCGCAAGAGCGCGCTTTCCTGGACGAGGAGCGGGGCCTCATGTCCAGCGCGCTCGGAGAATTGGGGCTTCTCCCCGCAAAATAAGGCTGGTCATCGGTATGAACCAAACCTGGAAGCCTGATCGGGCCGTGCGGATTATCGCGGGAACGCCACCCGGCGGTGGTCTCGACCGCGTCGCCCGGGCCCTCGCCAAGGCGATCGCGGCTACGGGCCACATCGAGGTGCCGGTCGAGGTCGTCAACGTTCCCGGCGACGGCGCGCGCAAGGCCTGGACCCATTATGTGGACAACTATCCAGGCGATGGTCACGTGATCGGCATCAGCTCGCCCAATCTGACCACCGATTACCTGGCGGGTATCGCAACCTTCGAACATTCCCGCTACACGCCAATTGCGACGCTGGTGACCGAATATATCGCCTTTGCGGTCCGTTCGGATTCGCTGTTGCGGACTGGAGCCGATCTGCTCGGCCGCCTCGGTCGTAACGCCTCGCCGGTCACGGTTGCGCTGTCAACAGCGCTCGGTAATCCCAATCACATAGGCCTTGCCAAGTTGACGCGGCATGCAGGCGGCGACGTGAATGCACCAGCCATTCGGGTCTTCGACACGGCACTTGACGCGGTCGCTGACGTGATCGCCGGCACTGCGGATGTCTGTGCGGTAACCGCCGCAAGCGTATTGCCGGAACTTGAGGCGCAACGGCTGCGCATCATCGGTATCACCGCCCCTGAGCGCATGTCCGGTGCATTCGGCGACGTACCGACCTGGAAAGAGCAGGGCGCCGACTGTGTCGTCGGCGCTTGGCGAGGTGTGACAGGCCCCGCCGGCCTTCCGGCGACGGCGGTCTCATTTTGGGAGCACCTCCTCAAGAACGTCACCGAACAACCGGTTTGGGGCGAAGAGCTCGCGCGGCTGTGCTGGTCGCCGATGTTTTATACGGGCACCACGCTGCAAGGCTATCTTCAGAAAGAGCGCGCCGAATTCGTCAGCGTCCTGGGAGAGCTGGGGCTTCTCAAGGCGAGCTGATGCATTGAACATGTTTCGCAATCACAGGAAGCGATCAAATGCAGGTGACGGTTATCGACGACTATCAAGACACATTTCGTTCGCTTGATTGCTTCGGCAAGCTCAAAGGGCACGATGTCAAGGTCTGGCACGCGCCGGCCGAGACCGAAGCCGCTCTGGTCGACATGTTGCGCGATGCGGAAGCGGTGATCTTGACCCAGCAGCGCACTCCGATGCCGCGCGGCGTCATCGAGAAGTTGCCCAAGCTGAAGATGATCAGTCAAACTGGTCGCAACACCGCGCATCTCGATCTCGTTGCCTGCAAGGAACGCGGCATCGTCGTTTCCGCCGGCGGCGGCGGTGGGCCCAATGCCACTGCCGAACTCGCCTGGGGCTTAATCATCGCGGCGGCTCGCCATATCCCTTCCGAGGTCCAGGCTCTGAAGGAAGGTCGGTGGCAGACCTCGCTCGGCACCGGCCTTGCGGGTAAGACGCTCGGGATCTACGCCTTTGGTCGCATTGGCAGCTTGGTAGCGCGGGTCGGCGCGGCTTTCGGCATGCGCGTGGTTTGCTGGGGGCGCGAGGGTTCACTCGCGAGGGCGAGAGAAGCGGGGTTTGAAGCTGCCGCAAGCCAAGAGGCGTTTTTCGCTGAGGCAGACGTCATCTCTCTGCATCTTCCAATGAACAAAGACACGCAGGGGATCGTGAAAGCGTCCGATCTGGCGCGCATGAAGCCATCCGCGATTCTCGTGAACACGAGCCGCGCCGGTATCGTGGAGGCGGGTGCGTTGGTCTCGGCCTTGAAGAATGGGCGCCCGGGCCGAGCCGCGGTGGACGTCTACGAAGTCGAGCCGGTGCTGCGTGCCGATCATCCGTTGCTGAAGCTCAATAATGTGGTTTGCACCCCTCACCTCGGCTACGTGGAAAAGGACACCTACGAAGCACTCTTCACCGCCGCAATTGACCAGGTGCTCGGATTTGCTGCGGGGCAGCCAATCAACGTCGTCTCGATCTAAGTCGCATGCACACCCCGTTGAATGAATGGAGCGCAAGCGAAATCGCCGCGGCGGTCAACCGCGGCGAACTCTCCTGCGAGGCTGTTGCGCGTGCTTGCCTGGAGCGCATCGCGGCCCGCGAAACGGATGTGCGAGCATGGGCGTATTGCGATCCCGATCAGGTCATCGCCGCGGCGCGGGACCTGGACCGTAAGGGCGCATCGGGTCCACTCGCTGGGGTGCCGTTCGGCGTCAAAGATATCATCGATACCGCCGACATGCCGACCGAATGGGGAACGCCGATCCACCGTGGCCGGCAGCCGGAACGTGACGCCGCTTGTGTTGCCTTGTCGCGGAAGGCTGGCGGACTTCTGATTGGCAAAACGGTAACAACTGAGTTCGCCAATCACCATCCCGGGCCGACGCGAAACCCGCGTGACTTGAGCCGTACGCCCGGAGGGTCCTCAAGCGGATCCGCAGCGGCGGTCGCGGACTTCATGGTGCCGATCGCAATCGGGTCTCAGACCACCGGTTCGACCACTCGGCCGGGGTCTTTCTGTGGCGTTATTGGGTACCGGCCTACATTCGGTGATTTGCGGCTTCACGGAGTGATGGAAGCATCCGCCTCAGTCGACACGCTCGGCATTCTGGCGCGTTCTGTCGAGGATGTGGCACTCTATCGTGACGTGCTCCTGGGCGTCCCACCGGTCGCCGTCGACTCAGCGGCGCAGCCACCGCGGATTGGCTTTTGCCGGACGCACAATTGGGATTCGCTCGATTCCTCGACCCGGACTCATCTGGAGGAGGCGGCGCAGACGCTGGCGCGTGCAGGCGCCCACGTCAGCGATGTGCGGATGCCGCCGGAATTCGCCCGCCTCGATGAAGCGCATCGTTGGATCACCAGCTTCGAATTTGCGCGGACTTTCGCGTGGGAGATCGAACATCACTGGAACGAGATCAGCGAGAAGTTACGGAGCGGGCGGATAGCGGATGGTTTGTCATGTTCGCTTGAGACATATATGCGGATGAAGGCGTTCGCGCAGCATTGTCGCGCGGCTTTCGATTCCGTAATCGCCGACTATGATGTGCTGCTGACCGCGGCAGCATTCGGCGAGGCGCCTGTGGGCTGGAATGCGTTTGTCGGCGCGCCGGTATTCATGATGTGGACAGTGCTGCACGTCCCGACGATCACCCTTCCGGTGTTCCAGGGGCCGAATGGCATGCCTATCGGCGCGCAGTTGATTGCGCGGCAGCAAGATGACCGTTCACTATTTGGGAGAGCGCGATGGGTACAGCAGCGGCTGACATCGTAGGTTTACCAGTGTCTCTGCGTTTCTAACAAATCGTCCGTCCGCGCGGGGCGGAGACCGCAAGCGAAAACGTAGAAGCAAAACCGAAGGGGGAAATAATGAAGCACACGCTCAAGGCTGTATGGTCCGCACTAATCCTGGCCACACTGACACTGATAGTGACGCCGGGGCAGGCGCAAGAGTTCAGTGGTCAACCAATCAGGATGATCGTTGGTCTCGCCGCGGGCGGCGCCACCGACGTGACCGCGCGTATGATCGCGCAGAAGCTATCGCAAAGCCTTGGAACGGCCGTCATCGTCGAAAACAGGCCTGGCGCCTTTTTCGAGGCGGCCTATCGCGAAGTCACGAACGCGGCTCCGGACGGTCATACGCTCTTTATGATTTCAGCGAGCACCACGGTCGCTCAGCCCGTCCGTAAGGACTTCCCTTATGATATTCGCAAGCTGACGGCGATCTCGGAAGTGTCACAAGGCCCGTTCATTCTCACTTCGCGCAAGGGCTTGAACTTCAAAACCGTCAATGATCTGGTCGCGTATGGCAAAAAGAACCCGGGCAAGCTGACTTTCGGCTCTGGTGGCGGCGCGGGTAGCTCGCTGTCGCTCGCGACGGAGTTGTTGCGGCTGCGCGCGGACATCAAAATCGTCAACGTCCCCTACAAGGGCGCGGCGAATGCACTTACCGACGTCCTTGGCGGGCATATCGACGCCATGTTCGATGCGCTTCCGGTTGAGGTCGGCCAGGTAAAAGCCGGCGGTGTCACCGGTCTGGCAGTCACGGGCGACAAGCGCTCACCTGCGCTGCCCGAGGTTCCGACCATGATCGAGTCCGGCTTCAAGGACTTCGAGGCCTATAATTATTTCGGCTTGCTGGCCCCGCCTGCCACGCCGCCGGCCATCGTCAAGAAGCTGCATGACGCGGTCGTCAAAGCGGTGGCTTCGCCCGAGATTGTTGCCGAGTTCGAGAAGCAGGGCATGAGTCCGGTCGGTAGCGAGCCCGAAGAGTTCGCCAAAATGCTGGCCGAGGACCTTGAGCGTTGGACGCAGGTGATGAAGCAGGCCGGCATCGAACCGCAATAGACCGGGTGCGGCGACATTTCACTGGGTCGGCCGATAATTTGGCCGGCCCAGGCAACGACTGACACGCATGAAAGGCATCACATGATCAATAACTGGACCGATCACTTCGGTGATAATCTCTCGTGGTCAAATGCGACCATGGTCACCAAGGGCATGGCGCCTTACGGCGTGGTGGCGATCGGCGAAATTGAGCGCATCGGCCAGAAGCTCATCGCGCGTGGCAACAATCCGACCGACAAAGATGCTTGGTCCCAGGAATGGTGCGCGATGGCCGAGCACGTCGCCAAAATGGGCGAAGAGGCCGAAACTAAAGGCCGCACTCTGACCGCCGGCGACTATTTTATGCGTGCCGGCTATTATTTTTACACCGCCGAACGCATGGTCTATCCGGGAGAGTCGAAGACATCGATCTACGCGAAGGCCCTTAAATACTTCAACAAGGGCTTCAAGATCCGCTACCCGAAGTTCGAGCGGGTCGCCGTTCCTTACGAAAACACGACCCTGCCTGCCTATTTTGTGAAGGCCGAAGGCGTCACCGGACCGGCACCGACCGTCGTCGTATTCGACGGTCTGGATAACTGCAAAGAGATGAGCTCCTTGTTCTGCGGTCTCGAATTCGCCCGTCGCGGCTTTAACACGCTCGCCATTGATGGGCCCGGCCAGGGCGAAACATTGCGCATCCAGAAAATCCCAAGCCGTTGGGATTATGAAGTGCCCGGCAAAGCAGCCTTCGACTACGTCGCCAGCCGAAAGGAGGTCGACAAAAGCAAGGTCGTTATCATGGGTTACAGCTTCGGGGGCTATTGCGCGCCGCGCATCGCCGCGCTGGACCAGCGCTACGCGGGTGGCGTCTCCTTCGGAGCCATGTGGTGGGACATGCACGCGTGGCTCGTTCGCTCGCAAGAGCAGATGAAGAAAGGCTCGATGGCCACCTCGCACTTCCAGATCCCGTGGGTATTCGGCATACCCGACCTCGATTTCAACAAAGCTGTCGAGCTCATGAAGAATTTCACGCTCGAAGGCATCGCCCAGCAAGTGAAGTCGCCCTTTTTGGTCATGCATGGCAAAAACGACCGGATCATCCCGCCGGAGGAGGCGGAGACTCTCTACGGGAAGCTCGGTTCGGCCAATAAGATGCTCAAGATCTTCGATGCAAGCGAAGGCGGCGCCGAGCATTGCCAGGTCGACGACCGCCAGGCCGGGGTCAACTGGATCGCCGACTGGCTCGCCGAGAACGTATTCGCAGCGAAGGGCAAGTAAGTGATGAGCGAGCACAAGTGCGGCAACTGGATTGAGCATTTCCCCGGCAATGCGAAATGGAGCAACGCCATCCAGATCGTAAAGGGAATGGCGCCCTGGGGCGCCGTCTCTCTCAGGGAGATAGATGAAGTGGCCGCGCGCATGGCGTCACGCGCCAACGAAAGCGATCACGAGACCGTATGGAAGGAAGAATGGGCGGCTATGGCCCGTACCGTCGCGGCGGAGGCCGACAAAGCTGACGCCGAGGGCCGCAAGATCACGGCCGGTGACTTCTACATGCGGGCGGGGAATTACTACTACAGCGCCGAGCGCATGATCCCGCCGGGCGAGGAGCGTCTCGGCTATTATAAGGAGGCGATCCGCTGCTACCATGCCGCGGTGGCGCGACTGTATCCGAATGTTGAACATGTCGATGTGCCCTATCAAGGCAAGGCAATGGCCGCCTTCTTCATGAAGGCTCCAGGGGTGACGGCCTCCGCGCCCACTGTCGTCGTCGTCAACGGCATGGATAACTGCAAGGAAATGAGCGTGATCTTCGCGGGGCTCGAATTCGCCAAGCGCGGCTTTCACACGCTCGCGGTCGATGGACCCGGCCAAGGCGAAACGCTGCGGCTGCGCGGCATTCACGGGCGCTACGACTACGAACTCGCCGGAGCCGCGGCATTCGATTATCTCGCCACGCGACCCGAGGTCGATACGAAGAGAATCGCGATCATGGGTTACAGCTTCGGCGGCTATTACGCTGCCCGCATCGCCTCGTTCGAGAAGCGCTACGCCGCCGGCGTGTCGCTCTCAGCCGCATATTGGGACATGTACAATTGGCAGCTCCAGGCGCAAAAGAACAGAAAGGCGGGTAAGCCAGGTCACGCCAATCCGTTTCAATGGCGCTGGGTGATGGGCGCCAAAGACGAGAATGATGAGCTGGAGATTGCGAAGAAATTCAGCCTGGCCGCGGTCGCGGGCAACATCGAATGCCCGTATCTCGTCACTCACGGACAAACCGACAAGGTGATCAAGGCCGAAGAGGCGCCCAAGCTATTCGAAGCCATCGGTTCGAAGAACAAGCAGCTCAAGATTTTCACCGCCGAAGAAGGAGGCGCCGAGCATGCCCATGTCGACGACCGCCAGAAAGGCGTTGCATTTGCCGCCGATTGGTTAGTGGCAAACATGAAATAATGAAAATGGCCGGGCAAGCCCGGCCATTTTCACTTTTCGGGGTGATCGCCCTAACGCGCTTCGGAACCTGAGTGCGCTCGAAGATCGATTTGCCGCTCGGCGCCAGCCCGTCCGCCCGCACCGCGAGGAAGTAGGTGAGGTGCTGCGTGAACGCGACTCGGCGCGATCCAACGAGCGCCATGATGGTCTCTCCGGTCTGGAATGGCGTTTACGGGCCGCGCGCAAGCAGCGTCTGCGCTGCTTGCGAGACATTTTCGGCTGTGAAGCCGAAGTGTTCGGAGAGGGCTGGCCCGGGCGCGGACTCACCATAGCGGTCGATGCCGATGACGGCGCCGTCGAGGCCGACATATTTGCGCCAGAGGTCGGAAGCGGCCGCTTCGATGGCGATGCGCTTGACGCCGCCGGGCAGGACCGAGCTGCGATAGCTTTCGCTCTGCCGGTCGAAGACGCTGGTCGAAGGCATTGAGACCACCCGGGCGCGGATGCTGCGGGCGCGCAGTTGCGCTTGCGCCGCGACGGCCAGTGCCACCTCCGAGCCAGTCGCGATCAGCACGAGATCCGGCGTGCCTTCTTCGGTCTCGCCGAGAATGTAGCCGCCGCGGGCGATACGCTCGGCCCGCGGCGGCGTCCCGGCCTGGGGAGGGAGGGACTGCCGGGACAGCACGAGACTCGTTGGTCCATCGGTGCGCGCGATGGCGGCACGCCAGGCGACCGCCGTCTCAAGCGCATCGGACGGACGCCAGACATCCATGTTCGGCATCAGCCGCAGCGATGCGAGATGCTCGATGGGTTGATGCGTCGGCCCATCCTCGCCGAGGCCGATAGAGTCGTGGGTGAACACATAGATCACGCGGATGCCCATCAAGGCCGAGAGCCGCAGCGCATTGCGGGCGTAATCGGAGAAGACCAGAAACGTGCCGCCGAAGGGGATGTAGCCACCGTGCAATGCGATCCCGTTCATGATCGCGGCCATGCCGAATTCGCGCACGCCATAGTGAATGTAGTTTCCGCCGTCCGTCTTGCCGACCGGCCGGCAGCCACGCCAATCGGTGAGGTTCGATCCGGTGAGATCGGCCGAGCCGCCGAGCAGCTCGGGAAGCGCGTCCGCCAGCGCCTTGATGGACGCTCGCGATGCCTTGCGCGTCGCGACCGGATCGGCCGCACGGGCCGCCGCGTCGATCCACGCCTTGGCGCGCGCGGCAAAATCGTCAGGCAATTCGCCGGCCATGCGGCGCGCGAACTCCGTCGCCAAGACGGGATAGGCGGCTTGATAGGCCTTGAAGCGCTGTCGCCATGCATGATGGTCCCGCGCGCCGCGCTCGCGGCCGCTCCAGGCCGCCTTGATGTCCGCCGGCACTTCGAAGGGGGCCGACGTCCATCCCAGTGCCGCCTTCGTCGCCGCGGCCTCTGCCGTACCCAAAGGCGCGCCATGGACATCGTGCGAGCCGGCTTTGTCCGGCGCGCCCCAACCGATGACGGTCTTACAACAGATCAGCGTCGGCTTGCCGGTCAGCTTCTGCGCCTCTGAGAGTGCGCGCTCGACGGCGGCTGCGTCGTGACCGTCGACATCGCAGAGCACACGCCAGCCGTAGGCGGCGAACCGCGCCGGCGTATTGTCGGCGAACCATCGCCCGACGGGGCCATCGATCGATATACCGTTGTCATCGTAGATGACGATCAGCTTCTCCAGTCCGAGCACGCCGGCCAACGAGCAGGCCTCGTGCGACAGACCCTCCATCAGGCAGCCATCACCGACGAAGGCGTAGGTGCGATGGTCGACGATGGTGTGGCCGGGGCGGTTGAACTCGGCCGCCAGCAGTTTCTCGGCCAGGGCCATGCCGAAGGCGTTGGCGAGGCCCTGTCCGAGCGGGCCGGTCGTCGTCTCGACGCCGGGCGTGACGCCGTATTCCGGATGACCCGGTGTCTTCGAGCCGAGCTGGCGGAAGCGTTTCAACTCGTCGATGGAGAGGTCGTAGCCGGTCAGATGCAGCAGGGCATAGAGCAGCATGGATGCGTGCCCGTTGGAGAGCACGAAGCGGTCACGGTCAGGCCAATGAGGATCGGCGGGATCGTGCTTCAAATAGCGCCGCCAGAGCACTTCGGCGATATCGGCCATACCCATCGGCGCGCCGGGGTGGCCCGATTTGGCCTGCTCGACGCCATCGATCGAAAGCATGCGCAGTGCGTTCGCGAGACGGCGGTGATCGGCATTGGCATCGATCTTGGTCAATACGTTCATCATCCGTCTCCTCGGTCTGCGCGCTTCTTCTTGTCCATGAGCTGCCAAAGCATCGGCGTGAAGATGAGCTGCATCGCCAGCGCCATCTTGCCGCCGGGGCAGACGATGGTGTTGGGACGGGACATGAAGCTGTCGTGCAGCATGGAGAGGAGGTAAGGGAAGTCGATGCCGCGCGGGTTGCGGAAGCGGATCACCAGCATGCTCTCGTCCGCGCTGGGGATGTCGCGGGCGATGAACGGATTCGATGTGTCGACGATCGGCACGCGCTGGAAGTTGACGTGCGTCTGCGAGAACTGCGGGCAGATATAGTTCACGTAGTCGGGCATGCGCCGCAGGATGGTGTCGACAACCGCCTCCTGCGAGTAGCCGCGCACAAGCTTGTCGCGATGCAGCTTCTGGATCCATTCCAGATTGATGATCGGGACGACGCCGATGAGGAGATCGGTGTATTGGGCGACGTTGACCGTATCGGTGACGACCCCGCCATGCAGCCCTTCATAGAACAGGAGGTCCGTATTGGGCTCGAGATCCTCCCAGGGCGTGAACTGCCCCGGCTCCTGCCCGCAGGGGGCGGCTTCGGCGGCGTCGTGCAAGTATCTCCGCACGCGGCCGGTGCCGAATTCTCCGTAACTACGGAAGAGCTTCTCCAACGCCTCGAACAGATTGTTGTCCGGCCCGAAATGGCTGAAGTGCTGATCGCCGCTTTTCTGCGCCTCGGCCAGCTTGATCCGCATTTCGGCGCGGTCGTAGCGGTGAAACGCGTCACCTTCGACGATGGCAGCGTTGATCTTTTCGCGCCGGAAGATCAGTTGGAACGTATGCCGGATCGTGGTCGTGCCGGAGCCGGAGGAGCCGGTGATCGCGACAATGGGATGCTTGGTCGACATTGGATCGTCCCGCCGTCAGGCCGTTCTAAACAGGGTGCGCACATTGAAGAGCGGCGCTTCCAGCGCGCTCTCCCCCATGTCGAAGAAACTATGGTACCGCACGATGCGATCGACTTCGGCCTTGCATCCGAGGATGAGCGGGATCCGTTGATGCAGGCTGTCGGGCGCGACCGTCAGGATGCGCTCGCGGCCCGTCGAGGCTTCGCCGCCGGCCTGTTCGATCAGCATGGCCATCGGATTGGCTTCGTACAGAAGGCGAAGCCGTCCGGCCTTGGCGGGTTGCTTGCTGTCGCGCGGATACATGTACACGCCGCCCCGCACCAGGATGCGGTGGACTTCAGCCACGAGCGAGGCGATCCAGCGCATGTTGAAGTCGACGGCGCGTGGCCCGCTCTTTCCCAGGAGGCATTCCGTTACGTAGCGGCGGACCGGCTGCTCCCAGAAGCGCTGGTTCGACGCATTGATCGCGAATTCGCAGGCAGTCTCCGGAATCCGCATGTCCGGATGAGTCATTGCAAACGTGGCGAGCTCGCGGTTGAACGTGAAGGCGTGAGTCCCGTGTCCAAGTGTCAGCACCAGCATTGTGGATGGGCCGTAGAGCGCGTAGCCGGCGGCAATCTGTTGCGTGCCTGGCTGCAGGAAGTCCTCGGCCACAGGCTCGGTCGTTCCGCGCGGTGCGCGCAGAACGGAAAAGATCGAGCCGATCGTCACATTGACGTCGATGTTCGACGAGCCGTCGAGCGGATCGCAGACAAGCAGGTAAGGGCCGCTGCGAAACCACTTAGGAACCTGGTAGACATCTTCCATCTCTTCGGAAGCGATGCCGCAGAGCGCGCCGCTCTCCTCGCAGGTTCCGATGATGATATCGTTGGTCAGCGTGTCGAGGAACTTCTGCTCTTCGCCCTGGACATTGATGCCGACGCTGTGCCCGGTATAGCAGTCGAGGACGCCTTGCGCGGTGATCGCGCCGATCGATTTGAACGCGTTCTGTAGATGCTCAAGCAGCACGACAAGGTCGGCGTCGAGCGAAGGAACGCAGCTCTGTGCTTCGCGGAAGTACTCAGCGACCGTCTGCCCCCGCCTTGGCATTGTCGTCCTCCGTCGATTGTTGTTGGTTCTTGTATTGAAAGACACGGCTGGCCGTGATGTCCGCGGCCGCGATGGTCTCGAGGGCGCGCCGGTCGATCGGCGCCGCCCTGTTCTCGAACAGGCGCTTGGCCTGCCTCAGGCGAGCGCGATCGAGCGCATTGCGGATCGAGCGGGCATTGGCGAAGCGCGGTTGCGTCATGCGCAGGCCTATGTATTCCCGCAAGGCGGCCCGCGCCTCGGCGTCGAAGCGATAGTGCATCGCGGCTGCCATCAGCTCGGCGATGCGGTGCAACTCGTCAGCCGAGTAATCGGGAAAGTCGATGTGGTGGGCGATGCGCGACGCCATGCCGGGATTGCTGCGGAAAAACACGTCCATGCGCTCGCGATAACCGGCGAGGATCACCACCAGGTCGTCGCGATTGTCCTCCATGACCTGGAGCAGAATTTCGATGGCTTCCTGGCCGTAGTCGCGCTCGTTTTCTGGCCGGTAGAGATAGTAGGCCTCGTCGATGAAGAGGACGCCGCCCATGGCTTTTTTGATGACGTCCTTGGTCTTCGGCGCGGTATGGCCGATATATTGCCCAACCAGGTCGTCTCGCGTCACGTTCACGACGTGGTCCCGCCGCACGTAGCCGAGCCGGTGCAGGATCTGCGCCATGCGCCGCGCCACGGTGGTCTTGCCGGTGCCGGGATTGCCGGTGAAGCACATGTGAAGCGACGGCGCCTGCGCCTCGATGCCCATGAGCCGGCGTGCACGTTCGATCAGCAGCAGCGCTGCGATCTCGCGGATGCGCGTCTTGACGGGGATCAAGCCGATCAGTTCGCGATCGATCTCGGTGAACGTCGCCTCGATGTCGCTTTCGGCATAAAGCTGGGCGAGGTCGACCTTATCGACGAGGGGACAGTCGTTCACGAGCTCGACCACTGCGTTCATCTCGCCCTCGCTAACGGTAACGTTCGCCAGCCGGCTGTTCGGCGGCGTAGGGGCGCAGGGTGTAGTGGACCGTCCGTCCCGGTCCTTCGGAGCGGACGAGATCGAAGCCGGGTTCTTCCTTCGGACGATTGACGATGAAGAACATGCGGATTGACTCGAAACCTCGGTTCCGGTCGAAGGCGAGCACCTTGATGTATTTGTCGGCGTGCGCCTTGCGGCACTCATTCACCTCGTACAACGCGCCGGCCGCGTCTCTGAGATCGAACATCGGCGTGCCCCACATGTCCCAATAGGTATTGCGCGGATGCGGATCGTCAGTGAACTCGACCGCCAGAGACCATCCCTGCTGGAGAGCGTAGTCGCATTGCAGCCTGATCTCGTCGTCGGTGAGATCGGGGAGGAACGAGAATTGGCCCTGGGTGAGGCGCATGGCGAGTATCCTTGCGGTCAGACGGCGGCGACGGGCGTGGGGACGAAATCGACCGAGTCGGTCGATGCGTAGTCGAAGGTGACGTTCTTCCAGGTATCGAGCGCGGCGCGCAGTGGCGTGCAGGTCTTGGCGGCGTTGGCCAGGACTTGCGGCCCTTCGCGCCAGATGTCCTTGCCTTCGTTGCGTGCCTTGATAATGGCCTCGAGCGCGACGCGATTGGCCGTGGCGCCGGCTCGGATGCCCATCGGGTGTCCGATCGTTCCGCCGCCGAACTGAAGCACGACATCCTCACCCAGATACGTGATGAGTTGATGCATCTGCCCAGCGTGGATGCCGCCCGAGGCGACCGGCATGGTCTTTTTCAGGCTGGCCCAGGACTGGTCGAAGAAGATGCCGTGTTCGAGGTTCTGCGGCACGTGCGTCTCGCGGCAGGTGTCGTAAATGCCGCGGATGACGTTGGGATCGCCTTCGAGCTTGCCGACCACCGTGCCGGCGTGGATATGGTCGACACCGGCCATGCGCATCCACTTGGCGATGACGCGGAACGAGACGCCGTGATTCTTCTGTCGGGTATAAGTCGAGTGGCCGGCGCGATGCAGATGGAGGATCATGTCGTTGCGGCGCGCCCACTTCGAGATCGACTGGATCGCCGTATAGCCGATCACCAGATCGACCATGACGATGACGCTGCCGAGTTGCTTGGCGAATTCGGCGCGCTCGTACATGTCCTCCATCGTCGCCGCGGTGACGTTGAGGTAGTGGCCTTTGATCTCGCCGGTACGGGCGGCCGCCTTGTTGACGCCTTCCATGCAATAGAGGAAGCGGTCGCGCCAGTGCATGAAGGGCTGCGAATTGATGTTCTCGTCGTCCTTGGTGAAGTCGAGCCCGCCGGTCAGCGCCTCGGTGACGACGCGTCCGTAGTTACGGCCTGACAGGCCGAGCTTCGGCTTCATCGTCGCGCCGAGGAGGGGGCGGCCGTAGCAATTGAGACGTTCACGCTCGACGACGATGCCGGTCGGAGGGCCCTGGAACGTCTTCAGGTAGGCGACCGGCAAGCGCATGTCTTCGAGACGCAGCGCCTTGAGCGGCTTGAAGCCGAAGACATTGCCGATGATCGACGCCGTCAGATTGGCGATCGAGCCTTCCTCGAACAGATCGAGGTCATAGGCGATGTAGGCGAAGTACTGCCCCGGTGTGCCGGGCACGGGATCGAGGCGATAGGCCTTGGCCTGGTAGTTCGGATAATCGGTCAGCCGATCGGTCCAGACTACGGTCCATGTCGCCGTCGAGGACTCGCCGGCAACGGCCGCGGCGGCCTCTTCGGGATCGACCCCGTCCTGCGGCGTGATGCGAAATACCGCCAGAACATCCGTCGGCTTGGGCTCGTAGTCGGGATCCCAGTAGCCCATCTGCTTGTATTGCAGCACGCCCGATTGGAAGCGCCGTTTTGCGTCCGTGATCTTGGTGACGACTGGCTTGTTCATGGGCCCGGTCCTCGTACCGCCGACTATCGGAATAACGCAGAGCGTAAGCCGGGGCTTGCATGAGGAAAAACAAAATGTTTTTGTCATAAGAGCAAGGGAAGCCTTGGGTATCGCGCCATGCGCCAAGCCACGGTCCGCCAGCTTCAAGTCTTTGTCGCCGCTGCGAAATCGTTGTCGTTTGCGCGGACGGCGGAGCAGCTTCACCTCACCCCTGCGGCAGTGTCCTTCCAGATCAAGCAATTGGAAGAGATCACCGGCTTTCCGCTGTTCGCACGCATCGGCAAGAAGACCTCTCTCACCGAGGCGGGCCGCTCACTGCTCGGCTACGCTGATGTGGTCATGACCGCGCTGAGCGACGCCGATCAGGCGATGCTTGCGCTCAAGAGCGGCGGGGGAGGGCGGGCCTCGGTCGGCCTGGTCAGCACCGCGAAATACGTCGTGCCGCACATCCTCGCGCGCTTTCAATCGCAGTATCCGCAGGTGACGGTCCGCCTGGTCGACGGCAATCGAAGCCAGATCCTGGACCGCTTGGCGCATGGCGACGTCGACCTCGCCATCATGGGCCGTCCGCCCGATGACTTCGACGTCGACATGTATCCGTTTGCGTCGCATCCGACGGTGCTGATCGCCCCGCCGGCCCATCCGCTGGCGAAACGGACAAGCATCCAATTAGCCGATCTCGCGGACGAAACGTTCGTCTTTCGCGAGGAGGGATCCGGCACGCGTTCGCTTCTGTCGGCGTTTTTTGACGGCGCAGGCTTTCAGCCGCGGGTGTCGATGACCTCGAGCAGCAATGAGACGATCAAGCAGGCGGTCATGGCCGGGATGGGTATTGCCGGCATTTCTCAGCACACCATCGGACTCGAGGTCGGCCTGGGCCTGATCAAGGTTCTGCCGGTGGAAGGATGGCCGCTGATGCGCCGTTGGTTTGTCGTCAATCGGCGCGGCATGCCGCTGATGCCTCTGCACGAGCGGCTGCGCGATTTCTTCGCGTCTGAGGGCCCGGGCATTATCGCCCAGCTGGAACAAAGCTACGCGTCTTTCTCCGCAATCTCCGCTTCGAGGCGAAAGCGCGATAGCCGATGAATAGCGGCGCTTCGGGCGAGCGCCACCGCCCGGTCCACGAGGCCTCCAAGCGGCGCCCGACATTGCAATCTCAGTCGGGTGTCATCAAGCACGTCAACCTGTGACGAACAACTCGTCCAAAGTGACCTTCCTCGTGGCGAGCCGTTGCTCGACAAGATAGGCCGAGAGCGTTTCCCAGACGTTGCGGTTGGCCTCGGCGCCGTAGGACCAATAGTCCGGGCCAAGCACACGCCGCGACTCGTCGATGGCATCGATCAGCCATGGCACGGCAACGCGCAGCGCATCGGTGTCGTAGAGGTCGGCAATCGCGCGGTCGCGCGCGGTATAGAAGGCCGCGTAGAGACGAGGAGCGACGGTCGGATGCGCCGCATGCACATCGGCGCGGATCGCGATCGTGTGCATGATCGGAAACAGCCTGGTGCGGTGGAAGAAATCCTGCTCGACCGTTTTGAAATCGGTGAACAGGCGCAGCATCTGCGGATCGCCGGCGAGAAACGACGATGGAATGTGATTGGAGATGATGGCGTCGAGCTTGCCCGCCTTGAATGCGCCAACCAGCGTCTCGTTGTCGCCAAGGACTTCGACTGTGCCGTGACCCGATGGCGGTGATTTTGCTTTCGCAGGCGCTTCGAGGCCGCCGGCCACCCACTGCACGCGGTCCGGCGTCACGCCGTAGTCGTGCGACAGCATGCCCTTGATGAAGACGACGCCCGTGGAGTCGAGCTGTGCTGCGCCGACGCGGCGGCCGATCAGGTCCTCGGGCTTGCTGATTCCCGCGCCTGACCGCACATAGATGCAGGAATGCCGGAACATGCGCGACAGTGCGACCGGGATGCCGACAAACCGTGCATCACCTTTGGCCTTGAGCTGCATATAATTGGCGAGCGAGACTTCGGCGACGTCGAACTCCTCCCGCTCGAGCATGCGGGTAAAGGCCTCGCGCGGCCGCATGACCGAAATCTGGAGGTCGATGCCTTCGGGGCGAACGCGGCCATCGATCAGCGGCCGCGTACGGTCATAGTCCCAGCAGGCAAGACGCAGCTGCAATTGCTCGCTCATCACTCAGCCCTGTTTCAGATAACGATAGACGGCGCGGACATTCGACGGCAGCCATTCGCGATAGCGTGGCAGGCCCTCGTAGTCCGGCAGCGAGACCTCGCGCATCGCGGCGTCTTCCGATGCGCCACCGGCGACCTTGGCTTTCACCGCATCGAGCAAGGTGATCAGCAAAGTGCGGAAGGCGTCGACCTCCCTCAGCGTGCTGACATCACCATGGCCCGGCACGACGTGTTCGAGATCAAGAGACTTGATCTTGTTCAGGCATTCGATCCAGCCGTGCAGAAAGCAATCGCCGAGCCAAGGGAAGCGCCCCACGAACAGCAGATCGCCGAGAAAGGCGATCTTCTGGTCCGGCAGATGGATGATCATCTCGCCATCGCAGTGGGCCGGACCGACATAGTCGAGCTGCACCCTACCGTCGACGCGGTCGAATGTAACATGTTCGCTGAAGGTCTCGGTTGGAGCAACGAGCTCGAGGTCCTCGAGCCCGGGCCGCTGGACCCGCGTGGTGAACCATTCGTACAGCGGATCGTTCGGGGGCACCAGTTCGTCGAAATTCGATCCGAAGAACAAGCGCAGTCTCTGATCGAGGCGATCGACGCGCCACCGCGTCATGCCGCGCGTGCCCATATAGTCGTTCATCAACGCCGGCGTCTTGTCTTGCGCCACGATGGGTATATCGGCAAACGCGACGTTGCCCGCGGTGTGGTCGAGATGGAAATGGGTATTGATCAGGCGCGTCACGCGCTCGCCGGCAGCCTTTTCTATGGCGGCACGAAAGGCGCGACCCTGCGCGGCACTCTGCTGCGCATCCATGGCGAGCAGTCCATCCTTGGTCGACACGGCCCCGGCGTTCGAGTCGCCATGAACGCCGATCCAGGCGTAAACGCCCGCAGCGATTTCCTTCAGCGCGGGCTGTGAACCACGTTTGTCTGTCACGGCATTCCTTCCACGTCTGCTATTTGTATCGCCACACATTCATACGATCATTTGCAGACGAGACATGTGTACCGCGTCTTGCGTCCGGCTCTTCGACGAGTAGTCTGCGCGCGGACAACGGAGAGAACTATGACACTCAAGCAGAATCCAATCATTGCATTGGAAGAACACTATTGGGATCCCGACCTTGTTGCGATGTTTCCCGGACGCGAGGGCAAGCGCGCGTCAGAGCTCGAACGCCGAATGTTCGATATGGGCGAACTGCGGCTGCGCGAGATGGACGAAGCGGGCGTCGACATCCAGGTGCTGTCGCATGGCGCGCCGGCGACCCAGAAGCTCGACGCCGAGACATCCGTGCGCATGGCGCTGCAGACCAATGACCGTCTCGCCGCGTTCGTGGCCAGCAAGCCGGATCGGTTTGCCGCGCTCGCCGCGCTGCCGACGCCCGATCCGAAGGCCGCCGCTGACGAGTTCGAGCGGACGGTGACGAAGCATGGCTTCAAAGGCGCGATGATTCACGGCCTCACCAACGGCCAATTCATCGACGAGCCGCAATACTGGCCGATCTTCGAGCGGGCCCAGGCGCTTGACGTTCCCGTTTATCTGCATCCGTCGTTTCCGCATCCCGCCGTGATCGAGGCCTATTACAAGACGTACGCGGCCGAATTCAATTGGCTGATCGGACCCGCACTCGGCTTTACCGTGGAAACGGCAACGCAATGCGTGCGCATGATCATCAGCGGCGTGTTCCAGAAATATCCCAAGCTCAAGGTCATCGTCGGCCATCTTGGCGAGGGACTTCCGTTTCTGCTGTGGCGCATGGACCATTTCCTCTCGCGCGCCGACCGTCCGTTCCGCGAAGTCTTCGAGAACAACTTCTATCTGACGACCAGCGGCAATTTCTCCGACATTGCGCTCAATGCCTCGATCGCCGCGCTTGGAGTCGACCGGATCATGTTTTCGGTCGACTGGCCCTTTGCCACCAACAAGGAGGGTGTCGACTGGATGCAGGCGACATCACTCAATTCAGTCGACAAAGCCAAGGTGCTCGGCAACAACGCGGCGTCGCTGCTGAAGTTGTAGGCATAGCGGATCAACGAGGCACCACGCGCAGCCAATCGAGCGCGGGTGCTTCATTGCGGGCCGGGCGAGGCAGATAGCGGCCCTCGGCCGGCCCGACGACATCACCATCGCGGGCGGCAATGCGCCCGCCTTTGATGGTGGCCACCGGCCAGCCGCGCAGCGTCTTGCCTTCGAAGGGCGAGAAATCCGACATCCCCTTGAGCATTGCCGGGGTCACGGTCTTCTCGAGCTCGAGATCGACGACGACGAGATCGGCGTCGCTGCCAACGGCGATCGTGCCCTTTTGCGGATAGATGCCGTAGACCTTGGCCGGCTGACGCGTGCAGGGATCAATCAGCGTTTCGAGGGGCACGCCGCGGAGCCGGCCGTAGTGCAACAGCGACGGCAGATGCGTGCCGAGCACGGCATAGCCGGGGCGTGCACCATGCAGACCGCCGCTTGGATTCTTCGCGGTGCGGCTACGCGATGTATTGTCGGTTCCGATGGTATTGACCGAGCCTTCGAGCAACCCGGTCCACACGGCGTCGCCATGTTTTGCGCCGCGAATTGGCGGCACCATCTTCAATAGGAATTGGTTTGGATCGTCGCTGTTCAGGCACAGATAGGGGCTGACGGTTTCGACCGTCATCTTCGCGCCGTCTCGGCGCGCGGTGCGGACCGCTTCGAGGCCCTCGGCGCTCGACAAATGGACGACGTAGAGGTGCGCGCCGGCGACCTTGGCGAGATAGGATGCGGTGCGGATGGCGAGTGCCTCCGCTTCCGGCGGGTGCGCCTTCTCCCAATCGGCGAGGTTGCCCTGCGGCAACGTCTTCAAATCGACGCGGGCCTGATCGATGAGTGTGCCGGTTTCGCAATGAACGCAGACGATCGTATCCGGCCCGAGTTCGGCGACGGCGCGAAAGCCCTTCAGCAGCAACGCATCGGAGATCGATTCGACGACCCCCGGAAGGCCCGACATGTAGAATTTGAACGAGCGGATGCCGAAGTCGCGGGCATATTGAGGGATTTCCTCGATCTGCTCGGCGGTGAAAATCTGCGGATGGAAGACGGAGTCGACATAGCTCAGTTCGTCCATCGCCTTGCGGAAACCGGGCAGGTGCAGATTGTAGGAGTCTTTCAAGCTGCGCAGGAAGATGCCGATTGTCGTGACCCCACCGATCAGCGCGGCGCGGGTTTCGGTCTCGGCTTCTTCTTCGTAAGAGCGTTCGATGCCGATGTGCGTATGAGGATCGAAGATGCCGGGGAGGACGTGCTTGCCGGCGGCGTCGAACACGTCCGCGCCGCTCGACGCGAGGTCTTCGCCGATCGCCACGATCTTGCCGTCTTGCATCGCAACGTCGGCCTTTGACGAACCGACGCCGGGAATGACGATGGTGCCGCCGGCCACGACCAAGTCGAATTTTTTGCCGTCTCGTCGGCTCATGATCGTGTCCTCCTGAACTCATGCCGGCGCTGATGTGCGTCGGCGGCGCAAAGCTTGCGCATTGATTGCCCGCCGAGCTTTAGCATGCAGGGGACAAGTGTTCTATAGCCAACTCTGTTTGTATTGTTGGCAGTGTGCTTGTGTGGGTGCACATAATGCAGGCTGGACAGCATAAAACTGTCATAGCAGTATACGCGCCCATAGAGCGCTGACCTGTAACGATACAAAAATGGCTACAAATAAACGAAATCCGCCTTCGCATGGAGCCGCGCGCTCGATCCTGCGCCCGCGCGCCGCGCCGGCGGCTGCGGTGGAGATCGTGCTCTCGCGCTCGGGAGAAACAGCGCTGTTCGTGCAAATTCGCGAACAGGTGCGCGGCCTCATCCAGCGCGGTGTTCTGCGTCCGGGCGTGCGCCTGCCGGCTGTCCGGGCACTGGCGAACAAGTTGCAGGTCAACCAGATCACGGTGGCCAGGGCCTACCGTGAACTGGTCGAGACCGGCCTCGTCGAAGGCCGGCGTGGCGGCGGCAGCTTCGTGCGTGGCTTCTCCGGCCTGCGCACGCACGCAGGGGAGGCCGATCGCGCGCCGACCCAGCCGATGATGGCCGAGCGGCTCTACGAACTTGCGCGTGCGCCAGGCGTCATCTCATTCAGTTCGAATTACCCGCGCCTTGATGCAGCCGGCCTTGCCGAGTTCAAGACCTGCATGATGGAGGCGATGGATCTGCATCTTGAAGCCGCGATGCAGTATGAATTGCCCGCCGGGCGGCCTGAAGTGCGCGAGCAGATCGCGCGCTTTCTGTCCGATGAGGGCATGACGGTCGATGCGGGCGATCTGCTCATCACGTCAGGGGCGCAGCAGGCGATCGATCTCACCGTGCGCGCTTTGTGCCCGCCGGGTACTCCGGTCATCGTCGAGCGGCCGGCCTATTACGGCGCGATCAATGCATTCCGTTTGGCGCAGGCGCGCATTCTCGAAGTGCCGGGCGACGACGATGGTGCCGATCTCGCGGCCATCGAGGACGGCTTCAAACGCGGACGCGCGCGCGTCATCTACCTCAATCCGACGTTCCAGAATCCAAGCGGTGTGACGATGTCGGCGGCGCGGCGCCAGGCCATCCTGGCGCTCGCGCAGCAGTATGGTGCGGTCATCATCGAGGACGACCACGCGTCGGACTTGCGGTTCCGCGGAGAGCCGGTCGTGGCGATCCGTGCCATGCCGGGCGGCGACGAACGCGTCATCTACATCCGCACATTCGGCAAAACGATTCTGCCGGGCACGCGGCTGGGCTTCATGGTTTGTCCGCCGGCGCTGTTACAGCGCCTGCTGCTGATGAAGGCGAATGCCGACCTTCACAGCAATGGCCTGACGCAGCTGGCGCTTGCCCGCTTTCTCGAGCGGCGGCGCTATCCGCCTTTGCTGAAGAAGCTGCGCCAGACCTATGGCGAGCGTCAGACCAAACTGTTTTCCGCGCTCAAGGCAGGGCTGCCGCCGAGTTGCCGGCTCACGTGCCCGGAGGGCGGGCTCAGTCTCTGGCTGACGCTGCCGGACGAGGCCGACACATCCGAGCTTTACTTCCGCGCCGTGCGCCGCGGCGTTGCCTTTGTCGACGGCAGCGTCTTCTACGCCTTCGAGCCGAAGACCCGTTCGATGCGCCTGAGCTTTGGCCTCATTGACGACGGCCAGCTTCTGGAAGGCGCGGGACGGCTGTGTTCGCTGGTCCGCGACCTGCAGCACGGCGTCCGCTCCAGCAGTCTCGTATTCACCTGATCTCACGCAAGGACATCCGCGAATGGACGACAAGATCATCATTCAACCGAAGGATATGGCCGAGGCTGTCGGGCCCTTCTCGCGCGCCATTCTGATCGGCAATTACCTTCACATCGCCGGCACGACGGCGCTCAGCCACGTCAAGGGCGATTACTACGAGCGCAAGATGCCGCCGACGATCGAGGAGCAGACCCGGCTGACGCTCGACAATATCCGCAAGTGTGTCGAGGCCGTCGGTGGCACCATGGAAGACATCATCAAGGTCGTGGTGATGCTGAAGAACCCGAGCGAGTACAAGCGGATGAACGCCGTGCGCGCCGAGTATTTCAAGAAGGATCCGCCAATCAGCACGTGCTTCAAGGCCGATCTGATGAACGACGATGTGCTCGTCGAGATCGAAGCAACCGCTTACGTGAAGAATCCGGTGGTCAAGAGCTGATCCGTTGCTCTTGGCCGTGTCGTTGAGTCTTGAGGATTAAGATGTTCGTTCGCCGTCTCGTTTGCCTCATCGTTTTCATGGCCGGCTTGTCCGCGTCGGCACCGGCCGCCCGCGCCGCCGATGACTATCCGGCTCATGCCGTTACCATCATCGTGCCATTTGCGCCCGGCGGCGTGACCGACCTGCTCGCCCGCATCGTCGCGCAGAAGCTGAGCGAGCGGTTCGGCTATCCCGTGACGATCCTGAACAAGGGCGGGGCCGGCACGCTGGTGGCCGCGGTGGCGACCGCGAATGCGCCGGCGGACGGCTATACGCTGATGCTGGCGACCGGCAGCACCATGTCGATCAACAGCTCTTTGTATAAGCAGTTGCCCTACAATCCGGACACGCAACTGACGCCGGTCGCCATGGTCGCGTCGTCGCCATTCCTGCTTGTGACCAATCCCGGTCTGCCGGTGAAGTCTGTGCAGGACCTGATCAAGCTGGCGAAGGAAAAGCCCGGCCAGTTGAACTACGGCACCGGCGGCGTCGGCAGCACCGTGTCGGTTCTGCCCGCACTGATGAAGAGCATGACCGGCACGGAGATGAACGAGGTGCCCTATCGCGGCACAACTCCGGCGCTGACCGACACCTTGTCTGGCCAGATCCAATTCATGTTCGTCGATATCGCCACCAGCGAGGGCGTGGTCAAGGAGCACCAGGTGCGTGTCCTCGGCATCAGCACGGCCAAGCGTTTCGAGGGCCTGCCAGACGTGCCGACGATCGCCGAGAGCGGCGTTCCCGGCTTCGAAGGTGACTCCTGGCAGATGATCGTCGCGCCTGCCAAGACGCCAAAGGAGATCGTTACGAAGCTCAACGCGGCCATCGCGGCCATCGTTGCCATGCCGGACGTCCGCGAGCGGATGATCAAGCTCGGCACAGTGCCGGGTGGCAAAGAGACGACGGACGAGCTTCGCACGTTCGTCAACGCAGAAACCGTGCGGTGGGGCAAGGTGTTGGCCGACGCCGGGGTCGCACATTCGCAATAACACGCCTCAGGCGAAGCGCCGGTCGCTGTCGCTACGAAGGAGCGCGCATGCTGTCTGAAGTTGGCCGCCCTGGAGCCGAAAGCGATCACGGATCGCCTGGCGCTTTCGTGCGCATCGACAAGGTGGACAAGTCGTTTTCGTCGCAGAAGCGGCAGGTCAAAGCCGTCGACGGCGTTTCGCTGTCCATCCGGCCTGGCGAGTTCGTGTCGGTGGTCGGTCCGTCCGGCTGCGGCAAGAGCACCTTGATGATGATGGTGTCGGGCCTCATTCCGGTGTCGGCGGGGCGGATCGACGTGCGTGAGCAGAAAGTCACCGCGCCGGTGACCGACGTCGGCATCGTGTTCCAGCGGGACGCGTTGCTTGAGTGGCGAACCGTTCTAGACAACGTCTTGTTGCAGATCGATGTGCGCGGTCTTGAACGCGCGTCCTATGAGGCGAAGGCGAGGGCGCTGCTCAAGCAAGTCGGCCTCAGCGGATTTGAGCAAAGCCATCCGTGGGAGCTTTCGGGCGGCATGCGGCAGCGGGTCTCGATGTGCCGCGCGCTGATCCACAATCCGTCGATGTTGCTCATGGACGAGCCGTTCGGCGCGCTCGATGCTCTCACGCGAGAACAGATGAACGTCGACCTCCAGCGCATATGGATGGAGGATCGCAAGACGGTGCTGTTCATCACCCACAGCATATGGGAAGCGATATTTCTTGCCGATCGGGTCATCGTCATGAGCCCGCGGCCGGGGCGAATCGCGAAAGAGATCATCATCGACCTGCCGCGTCCCCGGCGTCTGGCGATTCGAGAGTCGACCGAATTCGGTCACTACGCGTCCCAGGTCCGGGAGCAATTCCAGAAATTCGGTTTGCTGGTCGAAGGGTGAAGGCATGAGTGCAATGGAAATGTCTGACACATCGATTTCAGCGCCGGCGGCTCCCGCCAAGAAGGAGTCACGTTCGCGCGCGCCGATCGTCTATGGCGTCGGATCCGGCCTGGCGCTGTTGGTCGCCTGGGAGCTCTTCGTCCGCCTGGATCACGTTTCGCCACTTCTGCTGCCGGCACCGAGCGAAGTGGTGATGACGATGGCGAAGAATTTCCCGCTGCTTCTGCAGATGAGCGCGGTCACCGCCGGCGAATTCCTGCTCGGTTTTCTGCTGGCGATTGCCGTCGGCGTCCCTCTCGGGGCATTGGTCGTTTTTTCGCGCCCGGTGCGGCTTGCGGTGTATCCGCTCCTGGTGGCGTTCCAGACGATTCCGAAGGCGGCGGTAGCTCCGATTTTCATCGTTTGGCTCGGTGCTGGAATGACCTCGAAAGTGCTCATCGCGCTTGCGATCTCATTCTTTCCCATCGTGATCGACACGGTGATTGGGCTGCGCTCTGCGCAACCGGAGACCATCTATCTCGTCCGCTCGATGGGGGCAGGAGCGCTCAAGGTCTTTTGGTATGTCCGCTTCCCGGCCGCGCTGCCGGCCATCTTCGGCGGCTTGAAGGTCGCCAGCACGCTGGCTGTCGTCGGCGCCATCGTGGGTGAGTTCGTCAGCGCGGACCGCGGCCTCGGCTATCTGGTGCTCGTGGCGAACGGCGAACTCAACACCCGGCTGGTGTTCGGCTGCGTCGTCATGCTCACCATTCTCGGCACGCTGTTCTACGGGATTCTCGAAATCGCCGAAAAGTTCGCTGTGCGCTGGCATGTTTCGGCGCGGCAGCTTGAAGGCCTCGATACCGGGCACTGATCATTGTTACGAATTTAAGGGGACATCACATGGGTACGCAGAACGGACGTTCGACGTTGGTTACCTCACGCCGCACTTTCATGCGCGCCGCGGGCGCGGGGGCGATGCTCTTATCTGCTCCCGGCATTCTCCGCGCCGCGCCGTTGACGAAGGTCACGTTCCAGCTGGACTGGATCGCGTACGGGCGCCATACGCCGTACTACGTGGCCCTCGACAAAGGTTACTATGCGGCGGAGGGGCTCGATGTAAATATCGAGCAGGGGACCGGCGCGATGCAGGGCTTCCGTTATCTCGCGTCCGGCGGCGCTCAGTTCATCTTTCAGGACATCGGGTCGATGATCGCGCTGCGGGCGCGCGACGGCATCAAATTCAAGGCGTTCGCGTGCATTTATCAAAAGGCACCGCATACCGCGTTCTATATCAAGAACAAGGGAATTGCGTCACCCAAGGACCTGCAAGGAAAGAAGGTCGCTTACTCCCCGGGAAATTCACCGAAAGTGATGTTTCCGGCCTTCGCTGCTGCGAACAAGATCGATGAATCGACGTTGCACTGGCTCTCGGTCGACCCGAATTCGATGAACTCGGTCCTGCTGAACCACCGCGCCGAGTCGATTTTGACGTACATCTTCACGCAGCCGGTCTTGCAGAAGGCCGCGCAGGGCGGAGACGAAGTCGGCGCCTTCGTGTATTCCGACTACGGAGCCGAGTTCTACGCCAACGCGCTGATCGCGCTCGACGATTACATCGAGAAGAACCCGAAGATCGTTCGCGGCTTCACGCACGCGACTTTGAAGGGCTTCTCGTACGCGATCGACAATGCCGAAGAGTCCGCCGCGATCATGAAGAAGTACCAACCGCAGCTCGATGTCGACATCGCGGCGAAGGAAGTGCCATTGCTGCGTCAGCTCGGAATTTCCGACGACACCAAGAAGCTTGGCCTTGGCGTGATGACGAAGGAAAAGATGGAGCAGACGGAAGATCTCACCGTCAAGTACCTGAATTTGGGCAGCCATCTTCCGGTGGCCGACCTTTATACCAACGAGTTTTTGACCTGAGGACGTGGACGTAAAAGGTGACAAACGTGCTCAATGAACCTCTGGCGGCGGCGCGCCGTCTGACGAACGTGCCGCTGCTGGCAACGCTGGCGGAGAAGGTCGAAGCAAAGCACACGGCACTGCTCGTCATCGACATGCAGAACGACTTCTGCGCGTCCGGCGGCCTCGTCGATCGCGGGGGTCGCGACGTCTCGGCGGTGGCCGAGATGGCGCCTCGCCTAGCGGGTCTGATCGCCACCGCGCGTGAAGCGGGCGTCCGCGTCATCTTCGTGCGGTGCTCGTATTCGACCGACGCGAACGTCTATCTGTCGGATGTGTGGCTTGAACAGGCGGCGCGGCGGCAGGGCGGCGGCTACACGCTGTCGCCGGTCTGCCAGGACGGGACTTGGGGCTGCGACTATTTCGGCGACGTGCGCCCGCAGCCGAACGACATCATTGTCGTCAAGCACCGCTACAGCGCGTTTCACGGCACCGACCTGGAATTGATCTTACGCGCCAACGGCGTGCGCACGGTCGTCCTGACGGGCGTCTCGACCCATGTCTGCGTCGAGACATCGGCGCGTGACGCGTTTGTCCGCGATTTCTACGCCGTCACCGTGCGCGACGGAACGGCCGCATACTCCGCGCAGGAACACGAGCACGCCTTGGCGATTCTCGACCGGTTTTTCGGCCAGGTTGTCGACAGTGCCGAGTTGCAGGAGCTGTGGAACGCTGAAAAGGCGTGAGTGAGGGATCGCGATCAGCCGTCGATCGTGATGTTCGCTTCCTTGATGATCGGGCCCCAGGTGTCGCTTTCGTCTTTTACGAACTTTCTCAATTCGTCCGGCGACGAACCCACGACGACGTTCCCGACCTGCTCCATTGTCTTGCTGACGTCGGGTTGACGGATCGCGCTGACTAGGGCGCGGTTGATCTTCTCGACGATCTCGGCCGGTGTTTTCGCTGGCGCGAACACGGCAGTCCAACCGGAAGACTTAAAGTTCTTGATGCCCGACGCATCCATGGTGGGGACGTCCGGCAAGACGGCGAGAGGTTCCGGCGTCGTGACCGCCAGCGCGCGCAAGGCGCCGGACTTGATCTGCGGCAACAATGCCGAGACGTTGTCGCACGTCACGTCCACGCGGCCGGCGATCATGTCCGTCACGGCGGGCATGGTGCCGCGATAAGGAACGTGGGACATTTCCACGCCCAGCCTGCGCTTCAACAATTCGCCGGACAAATGGCTCGATGTCCCATTGCCGGCGGACGCGTAGAGCAACTTCTTCGTTTTGGCGTAGGCAATGAACTCCTGCATCGTCTTGGCCGGCGAGCTCGCCGGGACGACAATGACGTTAGGGACGAGAACCAGGAGCGAGACGGGCGCGAAGTCGCGCGCCGCGTCGTATTTGAGATGTTTGTAGAGAAACTGGTTGACGGCGATTCCACCTTGCGTGAACAGCAGCGTGTAGCCGTCGGGCGCGGCACGGGCGACGACCTCATTGCCGATATTGCCGCCGGCGCCTGGCCGGTTTTCGACGACCATTTGCTGGCCGAGGGTGGCCGAGACGGGGCCACCGACAAGCCGCGCGGTGATGTCGACATTGCCGGACGGCGGGAATGGAACGACCGCGATGATCGAGTGGCTCGGCCAAGTCTGCGCGGAGGCAGAACGTCCGACGACAACAAGTGACGCAGCGGAGGCGATAAGACTACGGCGATCGATCATGAATGGACTCCGGCAGTTTCTGTTTGTCTAGCGCGGCGCGGCGTGGGCCCGCACGGCCTTTTCGTTGATGTCGGTTCCCCAGCCCGGGCGGTCCGGTACGGCGATCTCGCCGTTGCTGATGACCAGCGGATGGGTGAACAGGCTCGCGACCCACGGCGCTTCGTCGACGACCACCTCCGCAATCCGGAAGTTTGGAATGGCCGCGCCGAAGTGTGCACCGATGAGCGTGGAAAGGTGGCCGTGGTAGTTGTGGATCGCGACATTGACGTCGTAGCAATCGACCAGCGAAGCCATCCTGGTCGCTTCGATCATGCCGTTCCACTGCGGATCGATGATCACGACGTCGACCCCGGTTCGCTCGAGATAGGGTTTCAGGTTGCGGCGGCCATAGACCGTTTCCAACGACGCGATCGGAGTCGTCGTCGACTGCCGGATCGCGGACAAGGATTGCGGATCATGCAGGTCGAATTCGAGCCAGAGCAGGCGGAGTGGCTCCAGCGCTTTCGCGATTTGGCGAATGCCGTCCGGCTTGAAATTGCAGTTCAGGTCGATGGACACTTTGACGTTCTCGCCCGCGCCCTGACGGAAGGCCGATAGCAGATCGACAATTCCGTTCAGGAGCCTGTCGTCGAGATTGAGCTCGGGGTGGCCTGAACCTGTTCCAAAGCCGGCCTGATAGTTCGTTGCCTTGCCGTCCGCGAAAGTGAGAATGTTCGTCTTCAGCGCCGGAAAGCCGCGGACAGCCGCCTCACGGCCAAGCGCGACAACGTCGTCGAGACTTCGCACCGGAGCCGCGCCGAAGAGATCGGGATGCCGGACCCGCAACGTCCCGCAATGAGACCAGTAGGCGGGTAAGCGATTGCGCACCGCGCCTCCGAACAGGTCATAGACCGGCACTCCCAGCGCCTTTGCCTTGAGATCGAGGCAGGCGTTCTCGATCGCGGCAATGGCTTGGGAGATCATGCCGCCGGTAGCGGTTCTGGTGTGGGCATAAAGCTTGGCACTGATTTTTCCAATCTGACGCGGGTCCTGTCCAAGAACCTGCTCGGACATTTTTCTGATCACGCCGGTCAGGCCGGGAACGGATCGACCCTCGCCAAATTCGGACCAGCCCACCAAGCCGGTGTCCGTCGTTATCTTCAAAAACGAAAGCGTGCGCCACCCGGCACTGGCGTGTATATCCTCAACTGCCGTTATCTTCATGGTCCTGCCTTACGCCCCGCAAAGACATACGCGTCCCACGATGCGGGCTCTATGCCGGGCGCGATCAATATGTCTGGGGTCTCGTCAATGACTGCAAAGCCTACGCTGCTGATTATTCTACGCTCGCATGAGAGAATTCGCACGCAGTATTATGACGGCATCGCGAAGACCTTCCCGGAATTGACCGTCAACATCGTTTCGAATGTCGCTGACGCCGATCCGTTTCTGGCAGACGCCGATATCATCGTGACGCATGGACCGCATCTTGAAGACAAGGCGGACCACGTTTTTAGCCATGCGAAAAGACTGAAGTGGGTGCAAGGCATCGGTACCGGCGTCGATAATATTGCCGATCGCCAGGCTCTCCCCAGCGATGTGATCGTGACGAATATTCACGGCGTCCATGGCGCGCCCATGTCCGAAGCGGCGATGTCATTGATGCTTGCGTTGAGCCGGAAATTGCCGCGGAGCCTCGAGAACAAGGCGCAGCACAAGTGGGAGAACTGGCCGTCACGGCTGCTGAACGAAAAGACGGTCGGAATTCTCGGCCTGGGTTCGATCGCCGAGGCGATGGGGCCGCGCTTCAAAGCTTTCAATATGACAGTGCTCGGAATTACATCCGGCGTACGTGAGTTGCCGGGCTTCGATCGCATTTACGACAAGGCCAAGCTGATGGAGGTCGTGCGCGAGCTCGATTATTTCATCGTGCTCACGCCTTACAATCCCGGCACGCATCACATGGTCAATGCCGAAGTGATTGCCGCCATGAAGCCCGACAGCTATCTCATCAATCTCGCGCGCGGTGGTGTGGTAGACGAGAAGGCGTTGCTGGACGCCCTGCGCGCGAAGAAGATCGCCGGCGCGGCGTTGGATGTGTTCCAACAAGAACCGCTCAAGCCGGACAGTGCACTTTGGGACTTGGATAACGTCATCATCACGTGTCATCAGGCTGCCACGCACGACAATTCGGCCCGCAACAACCTTCCGACCATTCAAGAAAACATTCGTCACTTTTTGGCCGGCGACTTGGCAAAGATGAAGAACGTCATCAGACGGGATCGCACAGCCTAAGAAACATTGGTGGACAATTCCATGACCTCTCCGTTGAGTTTCAACGTTTCCGAGAACGGCATCTCAATCCCGGCGCTGGGCTTCGGTACGTCGCCGATGACGGGTGGAATGTCCTCCGAAATCGTCGTCACAGCCTTGAAGGCTGGTTATCGTCACATCGACACCGCCCGGAAATATGGGACCGAGCCGGCCGTCGGCGTTGCGATGCGAGCCTCAGGGCTCTCGCGACAAGACATCTTTCTCACCACCAAGGTCTCGCACGAGCATCTTCGCGCCGGGGACTTCGCGAAATCCGTGGATGCAAGCCTTACCGCGCTTAACGTCGATTACGTGGACCTTTTGCTGGTGCACTGGCCTAATCCGGACATTCCGCTGAGCGAAGCAATGTCGGCACTTGCCAAGGCCAAGCGGCAGGGCTTCGCGCGGAATATCGGTGTGGCCAATTTCAACATTGGCCTGCTCGACCAGGCAATCAAGCTCTGCCCGGAACCACTCGTTGCGTTGCAGGCGGAGTGTCATCCCTATCTCGACCAGTCGAAACTCTTGGCGGCTGCGCGTGACCGGGGCCTTGTCTTTATTGCCTATTGTCCGCTCGGCCGCGGGCGGCTCTTCAGCGACCCAGTGCTCGCCGAGATCGCGGAGGCGAGGGGGCGCAGCATTGCGCAGGTCGCGCTCCGCTGGCTCGTCCAGCAGAACATCGCTGGCATTCCGTTCTCGTCGAACCCGCAGCGTATCGCTGACAATTTCAATGTGTTCGACTTCGTCCTGTCTGATGACGAGATGCAGCGGATCGCCGCGCTCAGGCGCGCAAACGGCCGGATCGCGAACCCTGTCGAGAGGGTAACCGGCGGCTGGGACTAGGCCGCTGCGGAGCGCGCGCTTAGGCGCGCGGCTAGGCGAGAAACCCGCGCGCAATGCTCGCTGGCGGATCGCAAACACGGGCGCTTCCACCAATTCCGATCGCCCACGACCATTTGCAGCCCGGCACGGCCTTGCAAGATAGAGGCCTATGCCCACCTTTGCAGGAAGGGCGTGTGCAGATGGCGAAGCAGGCGGCGTAAGCGATGGCGGTTTCACGCGTCACGAAGACGCAAAAGCACGAACGTTTCGTGACCGATGCAGCGACAACGCGATTGCTAGACGATCCCGTCTGGACTGCCTTGACTACCGGAAACCGAGCCCTCGCGGAGGGAGGTCCTCTTGCCTGGCGATACCCGCCAGAGATTGCGCCTTTTGCCGCGATCGCGGACAGAACGCCGTCGTCCTTCGCGGCCCTGGCGACCCTCGTGCCGCCCGAGGGTCAGCTTGCGCTTGTCTCCGTCGATCAGCTCGTCCCGCCCGCATCCCTCGCGATCTCTTTGCAGGCCGCGATCATCCAGATGGTCCTGGAGGCGCCCATCGGGGATGTGCGGGCGGAACCGGAGCCCATCGTGCTTGGCGCGGCCGATGTTGCCCCCATGCTGGACCTTACCGGCCGGACGCGGCCCGGGCCCTTCGGCCCGCGGACGATCGAGTTCGGCCGGTATATCGGCCTTCGTGTCGACGGTGCGCTCGTGGCGATGGCCGGCGAACGGATGCGGTTCAGCCGCTGTGTCGAGATCAGCGCCGTCTGTGTCGACCCCGCTCATCGCGGCAAAGGCTTTGCGGCCCTTCTCGTGACGCGGCTCGCCCACAGTCTTCAAGCGCAAGGGCTGACGCCGTTCATGCACGCTTTCGCCGACAATACCGGCGCGATTGCGCTGTACGAGAAGCTCGGCTTCGTCACGCGCCGCACGCTCTTTGTGACCGGCCTGCGCGCAGCATAGGCGAAACGAGACGGCGCCGAATCCGCACAAGGTGCGGATTCGGCGGGAGGGTCTGCAATCCCGCCTATGAACCGTGCGGACGAATGCGCCGTTAGCGCATTTTCAGGACGATGACCTGGTCGCTGCTCGGATCGGTGACAGGCCGCAGCTTCTTGACCTGATCGCTCGGCACAGCGGGCGCCTTGTTACCCCAGGCATCGCGGACGAAGCTCAAGACGTCGGCGATTTGCGCATCGGTCATTTGGACCCTGAACTGCGGCATGCGGTAGGCGTCCGGAACGCCTTTCACAACCAGGGGCTCCGCACCGTTCAAGACCAGGTTGATGAGCGACGAGGCGTTGGGATCGAGCACCGCCGGATTTCCGGCCAGAGGCGGCATGAACGGGGGCTGGCCTTTGCCGTCGGCACCGTGACATGCGGCACAGGCGCCGAGATAAAGCGCGGCGCCGGATTGGGCGCTCCCGCCTTGCAGCGCCTTCGCTGTCGCATCGCTGTAGGTGAAGGCGGGCTGGTCCTCCGTCGCAGGCAACGACTTGAGGAACACCGCCATGGCGGTGATGTCGTCGTCGCTCAAATACGGCGTGCTGTTATTGACGACGTCGAGCATCGAGCCGAACGCGACGCCTTTGTTGTTGTGTCCGGTCTTGAGAAAGGCGCGGAGGTCATCGACCGACCAGCTGCCGAGACCGGTGCGCTGATCGCCGCGCAGAGTCGGCGCCGACCATGCGTCGAGCTCTGCGCCCTGCAGATAGGCAGAGCTGCCGGCGTCGAGCGCCTTCTCCTGGATGGCCCAGCCACGGGGCGTGTGGCAGGCGCCGCAGTGCTCGAGGCCTTCGACGAGATAAGCGCCACGATTCCACACTGCGTCGTGTTCCTGGCTTGGCGTGAAGCCGGTCTTCGGCGCAAAGACGGCATTCCAGACCGCCAGCGGCCAGCGGGGGCTCAAGTACCAGGCGATCTCGCTGGGTTTGTTCTGCTGCTTCACCGCAGGCACCTTCTTCATGAAGAAGGTGTAGAGTGCCTTCAGATCATCGTCGGTGATCTTGGCGTAGGACGGGTAGGGCATCGCTGGATAGAGGTGATGCCCGTCCTTGGCGACGCCGGTGCGCACCGCGCGATCGAAATCCTCCAGGGTATAGTTGCCGATCCCCGTTTCGGGATCCGGCGTGATGTTCGTCGAATAAATCGCTCCCATGGGCGTTCCCATGCGGAGGCCGCCCGCAAAAGCCTTGCCGCCTTTCACCGAATGGCAAGCGACGCAATCGCCGGCGCGGGCGAGATACTCGCCCTTGTCGGCAATGGCTGTATCGGCGGATGCCCCATTCTCCGTGGGCGCAGCCTGTTGGGCGTGCAAGGGAGTGCTGGCGCACAAGAGAAAGAGCGCCACGGCAAAAAATCTGGATTGGCTCATAACGTGCTGATCGTCTCATGCGGGCGGCGCGTCGTTGCGCCGCCGAATTGGAAAATGGATTGCGCCGCAGCCGAAGAGGCCGTGCGCGTTCAAGCCGCGGTGTACGACAGATCGTGGTCGTTGATCGGCAGCGAGCGAATGCGTTTGCCGGTGACGGCGAAGATCGCATTGGCGACCGCGCCGGCAATCGGTGGCACCGCAGGTTCACCCGCGCCGCCCCAGACCTTTCCGCCGCCGGGGACGAGGTGGACGTCGATCTTCGGCGCCTCGGCAAGCCGCACCATCCGGTAGGTGTCGAAATTGCCCTGCACCGCCGCGCCGTTCCTGATCGTGATCTTCCCGAACAAGGCAGCGCTCAAGCCGAAGATCACGCTGCCTTCGGCCTGCTCGGCGATCGTCAGCGGATTGACCATATAGCGCGTGTCGAGCGCGACCGTGACGCGGTTTACCTTCAGGTCCCCGTTCGGCTTGACCGTGACCTCGGCCACCTGCGCGCACAGGCTGTCGGTGTCCTCACAAATCGCGATGCCGCGGCCGGTGCCGCGCGGCAGGGGCTTGCCCCAGTCGCCTTTTTCCGCCGCGGTGTCGAGGACCTTCAGCCAGTCCGGCTTGCCTTCCAGGAGCTTGCGCCGCACCTGGTATGAATCGAGGCCACTCGCCGCGGCGATCTCGTCAAGGAAGCTCTCGATGGCGAACACATGCTGGTTTGAACCCGGCGAGCGCCAGAACCAGACCGGGAGATGCGTGTTCTTGATCAGCGCTTCGACGCGCGTGTTCGGTACCTTGTAGCCGTTGTCGGCGAGGCCCGCGGTGGCCTGGAACTCCGGTTTGCCGGGCGTTGTCTTCCGGCCCACGCTGTCGAAGATCGAAGACGTCACAACACGCATAGACCACGCAGTCGGCATCCCGTCCGCGCCAGCGGCCGCCTTGAAAGCCACGACCGCATGCGGACGGAATTTGTCCTGGCGTGTGTCTTCCTCGCGCGTCCACACCAGCTTGACGGGCCTCTGAACGACCTTGGCGATGGCGATGGCCTGGGCGATCTCGTCGCTGGCATCGCGCCGCCCGAAGCCGCCGCCGACGAAGGCATTGTGGACGTAGATCTGGTCCGGCTTGAGGCCGGTGAATTTGGCGCAAGCTTGCGTCGTCCAGTCGGCAGCCTGGGTGCCGACCCACACATCGAGACGGTCGGGCTGCAGCTTCACCGTCGCATTCATCGGCTCCATCGGCGAATGCGAGAGATAGGGTGTCTCGTAGACCGCCTCGAACGTTTTCGTGGCGCCGGAGATAGCCTGATCGACGTTGCCGGTGTCGCGGACGGTCGCCATCTTCTCGTTGAGCAAGGCATGGAAGGTGGCTGACAGCTTTTCACTGTCGACGGATCCGGCCTCGCCCGTGTCCCATTCCGGCTGCAGCCGCGCCAGCGCCTGCTTCGCGCGCCAGAAGCTGCCTTCAGCAACAACAGCGACCGCATTGTCGAGCCGCACCACGCGAAGAACGCCAGGCGCGCCGGTGACGACGGACTCGTCGACATTCTTGAGCTTGCCGCCCGGAACGGGGCACGCAGTGATCGCGGCGAACACCATCCCCGGCACATTCGCGTCGATGCCGAATTTGGCCGAGCCGTCGATCTTGTGCACCACGTCGATGCGCGGCATCGGCTTGCCGATGAAGGTGAACTGATCGGGCGTTTTGATCGCCGGTTCCTGCGCGAGCTTCACCTTCGCCGCATCCGCGGTCAGTTCGCCGTAGCGAAGCGTCCGCGCCGTCGGACCATGGGTCACGACGCTCGAGGCCGCCGTGCATTCCGAGGCGGGAACGTTCCATCGCGCCGCGGCGGCCGCGATCAGGCGCTCGCGGGCGCTGGCGCCGACCTGCTGCATTTTCTTCTGCGATGCGCGCACAGAGCGGCTGCCGTTCGAGAACATGTCGCCATAGACCTTGTTCTCGCGGACATTCCGGTTGGGCGACGCGTATTCGATCCGCACCTTCGACCAATCGCAGTGCAGTTCTTCGGTGATGATCATCGGAAGCGCCGTCATGCTTCCCTGGCCCATCTCCGCGCGCTGATAGCGAATCAAAATCGAGTCATCCGGATCGATCGCGATCCAGGCATCAACCTCGTTCGCGGCGTAGGCATTGTCATCGTCCCATGGCTGGGCGACGACCGTCGCGGCTTCGGCAAGCTCGGGGCCAGTGCCGATGCCAAGCATCAGGCCGCCCGCGGCGCTTGTCGCGGCGATGACGAAATGGCGGCGGGTGAGATTCGTGTTCATTGGCGCCACCTTCACGCTTTCAAAAGGTCGGCTGCGCGATGGATCGCGCGGCGGAGCCGTTCGTAAGTGCCGCACCGGCAGATATTGGTGATGTTCGCGTCGATCTCGGCGTCGGTCGGATTGGGATATTGCTTGAGGAAGGCGGCCGTCGCCATGATCTGTCCCGATTGGCAGTAGCCGCACTGCGGCACGTCCTCGGCCAGCCAGGCCTGCTGCACCGGATGCTTGCTATCGGGCGAGAGCCCCTCGATGGTGGTGATGCTTGCCCCGGCCAGCGTGCCGATCGGCACCGAGCAGGAGCGCATCGCCCGGCCATTGATGTGGACCGTGCAGGCGCCGCATTGCGCGATCCCGCAGCCGAACTTTGTGCCGGTCAGCCCGGCCGCATCGCGCAGTGCCCACAGCAGCGGGGTGTCGGGTTCAAGGTCGACGTCGTGCTGGGTTCCATTGATCGTGAGCGTTATCATATGGACTCATTTATGGTTGGTGGCTCGGCCTGATGCGCGCCAAATGGTTTCGAATTAATCTAAGGAAATCCTGATCGATGGGCAAGCTGGTCGCCGTTTCGTCGAACGACGCCCATCCCTAAAAATGGATTCGATTGCGGATTAACAGTTTGTAATGCAGCGCGACGAACGTCGCGTAGTGGTCGAGCGTAAACGTCTCGTAAATGTTCCCTGAACGCTATTTTCTATGCAGTGCATCTCGGGCCCTGACGGATCACCCGGAGCCGGATGATCGCAGGTCTCCTGAAGACGGTGCTGACGTTACTTCAGCAGCACCGGCATCGGGTCGGCCCCGCCGTTCGGAATGCCGACGCGGCCCGCCGCCACCACCGCGGACACCATGACGTAGAATCCCGTGACTGCGGCCAGGTCTACGACCTGTTGCTCGCCCAGGATCTGCTTTGCCTTGGCGAAGGTCGCGTCCGAGAGCTTCTTGGTGTTCAGAAGCTCGGTCACCACGTCATACACAATCGCCTCGTCCGGCTGCATCGCCGCGGGCCGCTTCCCGTCCTTGATGGCGGCGATGATCGCGTCCGGCACGCCGGCCTTGCGCGCCAGCGGCTCGTGCGCCCACCACTCATATTGCGCGTCCCAGATGCGCGCTTCCATCAGGATCGCCATCTCGTTGAGGCGATGGGGGAGGGAGGTCTTCTGCCGCAGATACTCTGTCATCAGCAGATAGCGCTTGAGGAGCTCGGGGCTCGTAATGAGCATCGCGTATGGGCCGCCCAGCCCGGCGCTTGACTGCTTGAGGACGCCGGCCGCCGCCTCTTTCTGCTCGGGCGTGAGCTGGTCCATGGTCTTGGTCTGAAAGCGAGGCCCGTCCTCTGCACGCGCGGTCCGCGGCAGAGCGGTTTGCGCCAGCAACGCGAAAGCGATCGCCGTGGCGACCGCACATCGTCCCATCCTCATGCGTCATCTCCCCTGAAGGCTTGTTTTGTCCGATTGCACGCAAAGGAGAACGCGAAGTCAAAGCGATTGGCCACGGGCAAAGCAAATATGCACAAAAACATCCGTGCGGGATCCTCGCTCTTTCCCTCCGGGGCGTCCGAAGCGCATGGCCCGGTGACAGAGAAAAAGCAGAGATGCGCAGGGACGAGCGGCGCGGCGCCGGTGTTGTTCTTAGCTGGCGTTGCCGTCGCAATGTGGATGCCTCTCAGGGAGAATTCTCATGTCCGTATCGGCGAAGTGTCTTGCCACCGTCATCGTCGTCGGGGCCCTCGCAAGTTCTGCGCGGGCCGAACTCCTGACGCACAAGGATCTGTCCTACGATATCGCGAAGACCATGGCGGAAGGCGCGCTCGCGGAGTGCCACAAGCGCGGTTACAGCACATCCGTCGTGGTGGTCGACCGCGCCGGCGCGACGCTGATCGCGATGCGCTATGATAATGCCAGCCCGCACACGATGGAGAATGCGCGGCGCAAAGCCTATACGGCACTCTCCTTCCGCCAGACCACCGAGGACTACGCAAAGAAACTCGAATCCGGGAATCCGGTGGTGAAACAGCAGGTCACATTGCCGAACGTCATTGCCATTCCGGGCGGCGTGCCGATCAAGGCCGGCGCCGACGTCATTGGCGGCATCGGCCTGTCCGGCTCACCAGGCGTGGACGAGCAGTGCGTCCAGGCCGGGATCGATCTGGTGAAGTCGCAGCTGCAGTAGTCTTCGGCTCAAAGCTGCGTCATCCCGCCATCGACGACCAACTCCGATCCGGTCATGAACGAGGAATCCTCGCTCGCGAGGAACAGGGCCGCTTTGGCGATTTCCTTTGCTTCGCCGAACCGATGAAGTGGCACTCGGGCCTCGACGTCCGCGCCGGCTGCGTTGAGCTGTTCCTCGGACAACCCGAGCTTGCCGTGAAACGGCGTGCTGATCGGGCCGGGACTCACGGCGTTCACGCGGATTCCGCGCGGTGCGAACTCGGCGGCTAACGATCGCACGAGCGAGCGAACGGCCGCCTTTGTGGCAGACAGGATGGAAAGGCCGGGCGTGCCCACGGCATTCAGGAATGAGGTCGTCACGACGACGCTACTCCCTTTGGACAACAGGGGAACAGCCTTCTGAATCGCAAAGAATGCACCTTTGAAATTCACAGCGAATTGTGTGTCGATCTGCTCCTCGGTGACGCTTTCGAAAGGCGAGGCCAGGCCCATCCCGGCATTGGCGAACAAGACGTCGATACGGCCGAACGTTTCGCCGATCTGTTTCATGATGCGCTCGACCTCCGACGCTTTGCTCACATCACCGGCTATCACCGTGACGCTCTCGCCAAGTTCACTTGCGGCCGATTGCAACCGGGAAGGGTTCTGCCCGACGACGATGACCTTGGCTCCTTCATCGCGAAACAACTTTGCCGCTTCGAGGCCGATGCCGGAGGTTCCGCCGGTAACGAGGACGATCTTGTTCGACAACTTCATGATTCTTCTTCCGGGTTTGAGTGGCTAACCGGAGCGCGTGCTCCGTAACCGCAACCTCGTCGTTGACCGGCGTGGTCACAACAGAGATGATCTGCTCCTCCGGCGTAGAAAAACTTGCGCGAGATTTGATGAGGGCGCCCAATCACTTGAATGCGCTTCGGGCTTTCGAAGCAGCCGCTCGCCATCTCAGTTATGTTGCGGCGGCGGACGAACTCAACGTCACCCCCGCCGCGGTGGGGCATCTCGTTCGCGGCCTGGAAGCGACAGTCGGCGTTGAGCTCTTTCACCGCTCTCAGACGGGACCCGCGCGTCTGGTGTTGACCGACGCGGCGCAAGCCGTATTGCCGGAACTTCAGACCGGGTTCGATCACCTTGCCGTCGCGTTCGAGCGCCTGAAGGCGGCGCGCGGGCAAATCACCATCAGCGTGACCGTGCCGCCCGCTTTTGCCGATAAGTGGCTATTGCCGCGCATCGAGCGCTTTGCCGCCAGTTATCCGCGATATGAGCTCCGTATCGATACCAGCGGCCGGCTTGTCGACTTCGCGGCGGAGCGAGTGGACGTTGGAATTCGTTACGGCGCCGGCCGCTGGCCGGGGCTCGAATCCACGTTCTTGCTGCGCGACGCGTTTTTTCCGGTGTGCAGTCCGGCTTTGCTCGCGGGGGCACATCCACTGCGCGGCCCGGAAGACCTCGCGCACCACAGCCTCATCCACGATCGCTCGATGGCGTTCGACAGCAAGTTCCCGACTTGGCGCTCATGGCTCCAGACGGCAGGGTTTCCGGACATCGACTGTGATCGCGGACTGCAAATCAACGACTCCGCTGCTGCCTATCAGGCCGCCATCAATGGGAGCGGCGTCGCTCTCGGCAGGACGACATTGGTCGCGGACGACCTGGCAACCGGGCGCCTGGTTCGCCCCTTCGGCGACGCCATGGATTGCGAGCTTGCATACTATCTGGCTCATCGGCCGAAAGCGGATAGCGACCCTGGCATTGCTGCGTTCAAGGCGTGGATCTGCGCGGAAGCGAAGTCGAGTTCAACGGATGACCGCTAGCGGCTCGTCGTCTCAGAGCGGCTTGAGCGCACCCATCATCGTGGGGAGAAGCTCCGACACCGTCGGGTGAATGTGCATCGCCCGTTGCAACAGCGTGTAGGGCGCCTTGGCGTACATCAGGTCGAGCAAGACGTGGATCACTTCGTCGCCTCCGACGCCGAGGATCGCGGCGCCGAGGATCTCCTTGCTGTCCTGGTCGACCAGAACCTTCATGAAGCCCTGCGTTTCGCTTTCCTCGTAGGCGCGGCTCACGTTCTCCATGGGGAGCGTTGCAATGAGCGCGCGGCGGCCCGACGTCCTTACTTCGCTCTCCGTCATGCCGATGCGGCCGAGCGGCGGGTCGACATAGAGATTGTAGGCGAGGATGCGGTCGCTGACGCGGCGCCGGTCGTTGTCGAGCAGGTTGGCGGCGACGATTTCGAAGTCGTTATACGCCGTATGCGTGAAGGCGCCTCTGCCGTTGCAGTCGCCGAGCGCCCAGATGTCGGGCACGTTGGTCTGCAATTGATCGTCAACCTGGATGTAGCCACGCTTGTCGAGGGCGATGCCGGCCTTGTCGACGCAGAGATCGTCGGTGTTGGGACGCCGTCCGACGGCAAGGAGGAGGTGCGTGCCGATGACTTCGGGCGGGCCCGTCTCGCAATCGAGGCCGACGGCGATCTCTTTGCCGCGCTTCGCGAGGGTGATGCACTTGGCTTCCACGCGAATATTGATCCCCTCACGCCGGAGAATGTCGGCGACGGCCGCCGAGACGTCCTCGTCCTCGCGTGCGATCAGCCGCGGCGCCATCTCGACGACGGTAACCTCGCTGCCGAACCGCCGGTACATCTGCGCGAACTCCAGGCCGATATAGCTCCCGCCGACGATCACCAGATGCGGCGGAACGATATCGAGATGCATGATCGAGCTGTTGTCCAGATGGCGCACTTGATCGATCCCCGGAATGTCGGGGACCAGCGCGCGCCCGCCGACATTGATGAATATCTGGTCCGCCTCCAGGACGTCATCGCCGACCGCGACTGCGCGCGGCGAGACAAAATGCGCGTGGCCTTCATAGACCGTGCAGCCGTCGAGTGATTTCAAGGAGCGCTCGACGCCTTTGCTGTAGGTGTCGACGACCGCGTCCTTGCGGGCCTTCACCCGCTTCATGTCGACGCTGACGCCGCCGTCGATCATCACGCCGAATTCCGCACCGCGGCGCGCCAGATGCGCGGCATCGGCGCTCGCAATCAGCGTTTTGGTGGGCGTGCAGCCGGTGTTCACGCAGGTGCCGCCGAAGAGCTTGCGTTCGATGATGGCGACCTTCCGTCCGGCGGCGGCGAGACGGCGCGCGAGAGAAGGACCCGCCTGGCCGGTGCCGATGATGATCGCGTCATATGAAGTCATTGCTCACATCCTTGTTACACGCCGATCCGATGGCGCCGCCGGCAACGAGCCCGCGTGCCTGAGCGCGGCCCTATTCGAGCACCGCCGGCGCGTTATCTTTCCGATGAAACATGGCGGGATCACCGCGCAGGCGATCGCATGGCGCGAGCGATTCACCATGGGCATCGATTCGCAATGAAACCGCCGCGGCCATCCGGCGTTACCGCCGTTCCGCTTCATCCGATAGTGTATCGTTCGATCATATGCCGGAGTGATCTCGTCGAGCTAATGCGCTTGAACGGCTCTTTATGGAGACGCCGTACCCGCATATGCGTGAAGTGGAGCGAACGCCAAATCAAATGTTCGTCTCTTTGATCACGACGTCAGGCAAACGAACGTGTGTTGTGATTGTTCTCACCGCAGCCGAACAATGCGCTCGTCACAAGCGCATCGTCAAAGGAGGTGCCGATGAAGATCATGCCCAGTCTATTGTTGGCCTCGATGCTTGCTTTGTCCGCGGCGCCGGCTCTGGCGCAGGAAGAGGCGACAATCGGCGACCGCAGTGTCTATATTTTTGGGAACGGCAAGATGATGCACAAGTCGGTCGACGAGACCGGCCACGCAATGATCATGAAGCATTTCAAGCCGATGAAGGCCGGAACGATGATCTATTACAGCAACGGCCGATACTACATGGCGGAAGACGCCAAGATGGAGAACGGCAAGATGATGTCCGAGGCGCTGTTCGGCCGGACCTTTGGCTTCTCGCAATGACGGCGCGTTGCCGGCAATGACCTGACGTCTGCGTTGCGATAGAGAGGCCGTGGCCTCTCTATCGTCGTGAGCCGGCGGTTCAGCTTGCCGCCGCAAGCTTGTCTTGCGTGTTCGTCGCGAAGTCGCTCGCGTCGTGGCGCTCCCGCAACTGGCTCGATGGCTCCCCCGAGATTCGGTTGACCATGCGTCCGCGCTTGACGGCGGGCCGCGCGAAGATCGCGTCGGCCCAACGCTGCACGTTCTTGTACTCCTGCACGCTCAGGAACTCGGCCGCGCCGTAGACCCAGCCTTTGGCCAAGCCCCCATACCAGGGAAAGATCGCGATGTCGGCGATCGTGTAGCTGTCGCCCGCGATGTAGGGGACCTGCGCCAGACGCCGGTCGAGCACGTCGAGCTGGCGCTTCACCTCCATGGCGAACCGGTCGATGGCATATTCGAACTTCTCCGGCGCGTAGGCATAGAAGTGGCCGAAGCCGCCGCCGAGATAGGGCGTGCTGCCCATTTGCCAGAACAGCCACGACAGGCACTCGGCGCGCGGTCCCGGCTCCGTCGGCAGAAGCGCGCCGAACTTCTCGGCGAGATAGAGCAGGATCGCGCCGGATTCGAACACCCGGATCGGCGCCGGCCCGCTGCGATCGACGAGGGCCGGAATCTTCGAGTTCGGGTTGATCGCGACGAAGCCGCTGCCGAACTGCTGGCCGTCCCCGATCCGGGTCAGCCAGGCATCGTATTCCGCCCCGCTGTGCCCGAGCGCGAGCAACTCCTCGAGCATGATCGTGACCTTCTGGCCGTTCGGCGTGGCCTGCGAATAGAGCTGCAGCGGGTGGTGGCCGACCGGAAGCTCCTTGTCATGCGTGGGCCCGGAGATTGGACGGTTGATGCTCGCGAACTTGCCGCCGTTCGGCTTGTTCCAGGTCCAGACTTTTGGGGGAACGTATTCGGAATTGCTCATTGGGCGCTCGCTCCATTTTCCGCACACATAAGATGCGGTGAGGCCGACGACGAGGTCACAACCGTGCCCTCCCGGCAACAGCCGCGGGCCCATGGGAACCATGCGGTTTCGTCACGCGGCCGGCGAACCGATCAACGGTGTCTTTCGCCCTGCGTCCAATGATTTGAAATATATACGAGTACGTGTATATATTAAAAATACAATCTTCGGCGAGCCGATCAACCAGGAAGACCTCGCACAGGCGATGCTGCATTTCTGCTTCAGCACGATCGACGGGCTCGCCAAGCTCGGGATCGTCCAGAGCGAGATGGAGGAGGAAGCCACCCTCATGTCGTGGAAGACGGTGGCCTTCCTGCTCGGCCTGCGCGAGGAGATGCAGCCGCGCGACATCGCCGACGGGCGTCTGCTGCTGGAGACCAGCTACAAGCGCCACTTCGATCCGAACAACGAGGCCGCCGCGCTGATCGCAGAGGCGCTCGGCGTGATCTACGAGATCCTGCCCTGGGGTTTCGGGCAGGTATCGGCGGCGATGATGCGCTTCCTGATGGGCCGCAAGATCGCCAATCTGATGAAAGTACCGAACCCGAAACTCATCCTGTGGTTCTTCCGGCTCACGCATTGGCTCTGGAAAGACCACAAGCTGTTCATGCGCATCGCCGAATGGCTGAGCCCGAAGATGATCCGCTGGCTCGACGACAACCGCAAGCTGACCAGCCAGCTCAACATCAAGGTCAAATAACTCGCGGCGCGGGGGCGGCGCGTGATGACGGACGATGTGATCGATGTCGCCTGGCTGCGGCTTGATTGCCTGACGCCGCGGCAGCTTTCACTTTGCGATTCGCTGTTGGATCAGAGCGAACACGAGCGGTCGGCGCGCTTTCATTTCGAAGCCGACCGCGACCGGTTCATCACGCGCCGTGCGCTGTTGCGGCTCATGCTGTCGCGGCATGCCGCTGTTGCGCCGTCGTGCTGGCGCTTCGCCGCGGGCGCGCATGGGAAGCCGTTCATTGCCTATCCGCTACGGACGGGTCTGCATTTCAATCTGTCGCACAGCAAAGGTGTCGTCGCCAGCGCGGTGACACGCGCCGGCGAGATCGGCCTCGACATCGAAGCCATCGATCCGCACTATCGGTCGCTTCAGGTCGCGCAATTCGGCTTTGCCCGCGAGGAGAGAGAAGCCCTGCGCGACACGGCGCCTTCCTTGCGCCCGCGCGCTTTCACCGCGCTGTGGGTGCTCAAGGAAGCCTATGTGAAGGCGCTCGGGGAGGGGCTTTCGATCCCGCTCGACTCCTTTGCCGTCGCGCTCGATCCCCCCGCACTGTTGCGTACCGCCCATGGACTCGGCGGACCGCGGGATTGGCGTTTTCATCTCTACCATCCGACGCCGCATCACCTCGTGGCGCTGGCATGGCCAAGGCGATTGCCCGCACGCGTCGCGATCACAGAATGGACGCGCAAAGACGTTGAAGCCTCGGTGGACATCCTCCTGCCTGACGATGCGAAAGACCCCACACGCCAGCATGGCGCGTGGGGTCTTCGTCGGACACGTTCCGACGCGGTTCGCCGCTAGTCACAACGGCGGATGCGCGTCACATACCCATTGTGATGGATGACCCTGACGCGACACTCGCCGCCATAGGCGTAGTCGCGGTCATAGCGGTAGCCGTCGCGATAAGGCACGGCATAGTGTGGTCCGTAATAGCCCTCGTCGTAATAGCCGGGGCCGGGACCGACGCCCACGCCGACCGGGCCCGCGCCTACGTAAACGCCCTGCGCCGCCGCCGGCGCGGCCATGGCGATTCCGGCTGCCGCGATCAGTCCGAGTGTAACTGTCCTCATTGGAGCCTCCTCGTCTTTATGCGCTGTTGACCAACGCGCCACCGACGAGGCCCGTTCCTCGACTTTTGTCGGCCACGCGACGCGTATGGGGCTCGTCGCTACACAATGTTTTCCGTTTGTCAGGTTGCGTGATGTTCCGCCCCGGCACCGCCGGAATTTCACCGCCGATTGCCCTTCAAAAGACCCGCATCGTTGCGCCAAATCCCGCCCGAGGGCGCGTGAAGTGGAGGACATCCGATGGTTCGTCGGGGCCCGCGCGCCGCGCTCTGCGCGTTTCTCGCGGGCGTGTCTTTGAATGCCATCGCGAGCGACGCGGCGACAACGTCGGGCATAACACCTGCGCTGTCGCGGAACGCGACGACGGTCGCGCCGGCAAGGCCGAAATCATCCGCGAAGTCGTCCACATACACGCCCTTCTATTCGGCCGGCGCGGTGCTGCAATGGATGAACAGCTATCGCGACAAGCCGGACCCGATGCGCGCGGCAGGCGCGATCCATGAACTCAGCGGCCTTGGCCAATTGCGCGATCCCGAATCCGCCGGTGTCTATCTCGGCTTTGCCGCCGGGATCCTCGCCGGCAATCCGAAGAAGGCGGATGTGCTGGTGGACAAGATGCTGCCCCTGCCGGCGGAGGACCAGTGGCTGGTCGTGCGCGCCATCGCCTATTCCGGCGTTCCGCAGTGGCGGGCCGTGCTTGCGCATGTCGCACCGCAGGTGACGGCGCGCGAGCCGATGCTGCAGAAATACATCGCCGCCAAACTGCCCACCTTGGCGCAGTTCAGGCTGGAGGCGCAGAAGCAGGACTGGTTTCAAAAGGTGACGAAAGTGTCGCTGTTCACGCCGAAGCCGAAGACGAAGCCGGTGGTGCTGGAGCCTACACCGGAGCTTCTCGATACGTTCTGGGGCTTCTACTACGCGACCGGCGACTCGACGTCGCTCCAGCGCATCATGAGCCTGCTGCCTTGGGCCAAGAACCACGATGATCTGCAAAAGCTTACCCTCGGGGGCATGGCCAAGTACACGTTGGCCCAGAACGCCTCACGCGATCCGGTGCTGCTCGCCACCATCAAGACCCTGCGTAATTCGGAGTCCAAAGACGTCAAACCGGTGCTCGACGAGGTGATCGAGGCTGCCGATGACGTCGACGTGTCGCACGTGCGCAGCGAGATGCTGGCCTCGCTCGACGAACTCAAGACCAAGGGCCCGGCATATCGACGGAAGGCCAGTTTTTGGGGCCAGATCGGCGAGGGCGCCATCGCCGCCGGCTGCATTACGGCTGCCGTTGCCGGCCAAGTGGAGTTCGGCATCCCTTGCGTTGTCGGCGGTGCCGTGTCCTCCGGCGCACTGCATCTGTGGACGTCGCAGGAGTGATCTTGCCGTCATCGCCCGCTTTCGCCGGAGATGACGACCCGTTCGCGGAGAGGTCAAAACATCCCGTATCCGAAATTCAGGCGCTGCGTGATATCGTAAGGCGCCTTGGAGAGCGGATAGGCATAGTCCACCCGCAACGGGCCGAGGATTGAATCCCACACCAGCCCGGCGCCGATCGATGAGCGGATCACGCTCGAATTGCCGACCATCGAGCTGGACAATGCCGGGCTGTAGCTCGAAGTGCCGCTGGTGCTCCACAGGCTGCCGGCGTCAGCAAAGACCGAGGCCTTGAGGCCGAGTGTCTGCGGAACGAACGGAAGCGGCGCCTGCAGTTCGTAGGTCGTCGCCCAATAAGCATTGCCGCCGATATTGTCCATTGTCGTGCCCGGCGTCAGGTCGCGCGGGCCGAAACCGTTCGGCTGGAAGCCGCGCACCAGCGAGGGCCCGCCGAAGAAGTTGTCGAGCAAGGGGAGCGACTGCCCGCCCCATGGCGTGATGTAGCCGGTCTGCGCCTTGGCCATGCCGACGATGTCGTCGGGGAACTGCGTGTAGTAGCGGACTTTGTCGGTGTTACGCAGGTACTTCACATCGCCGCCGAGACCCGCCACGTCGTTGTTGACGTCGATGCGCATGCCCTGCGTCGGGCTGCGCTCGTTGTCGAGCGTGTCGTAGGTTACGCCCGAGCCGACCGATGAGACCCATTGCGCGCCGGCGGCCGCCGCCTCCTGCACCGGAAGCGATGACACGCCTTCGGTCGGATCGAGCGACAGCGACTGGTTCTGGATCGAATAGCGCCAGGACAGGGCCAGCGTGTCGGTCAGCGGCGTGCCGGCGGTGATCGCCGCGCCATACGTCGTGCTGTTATAGGATTGGTATTCGCTCGAGTCGGATTCCTTGCCGGAGATGTCGAGCCCGAGCGACATGTTCTGGCCGAACGCGTAAGGGTCGGTGTAGGCGATATCGAGCCCCTTCGTATACTGCCCGTAGGTGACCGAGACTTTGGCCAGATCGCCGCGGCCGAGGAAATTGCTGTCGCTCATGCTGACGCTTCCGACAACGCCGTCGACGTCGGAATAGCCGCCGCCGATCTGGAAATCGCCGGTCTGCTGTTCCTCCACGGCGACATCGAGCACGACCCGGTCGGGCGCCGAGCCCGGCTTTTTGCTGAACTTCACCGATTTGAAATAGCCGAGTTTCTTGAGCCGCTTTTCGCTTGTCTCGATCAGCGCGCGATTGTAGGCGTCGCCTTCGCCCACCTCGATCTCGCGCCGGATCACATTGTCCTGGGTCTTGGTGTTGCCGTGGATGTCGATGCGTTCGACGTAGAGCGGCGGGCCCTGGTCGATGTCGTAACTGACGTTGATCGTATGATGAGTGGGGTCGCGGCCGACATCGGCGCGGGCGCTGGCGAAGGGCTCGCCATGCTTGGCGAGGTCGAGCGAGAGGTCCTCGACGGTCTTGTCGACTGCATCGGCGTTGTAGACGCCGCCTGCGCGCATCAGTAGCCGCGTTTTGAGATGGGCTACGTCAACACCGTGCAGCGTTGTATCGACGCTCACTTTGCCGAAATGGTACAGCGGGCCTTCGTCGACGGTGAAGGTGAGGATGAGGGCTTTCTTGTCGGCCTCGAAATGCGGCGCCGCCGAGACGACGGTCATGTCGTAGTAGCCGTGCGCGCGGTAGAACTGCTGCAGCAGGCTGCGGTCGCTCTCGACCTTGTCCGGATCGTAGAAGTCGTTGTCGAGCAGGAAGCTCAGCACATTCGTCTCGCCGGACTTGATCACGGCTTTCAGCTTGTTGGCGCTGAAAGCCTTGTTGCCGGAAAATTCGATGTGTTTGATGCCGGTGCGCGGGCCCTCCTTGATCTCGAACACGAGGCTGACGCGGCCGTTCTTGGCGGCGATCGTCTTCGGCACGACGCTGGCGCCGAAATGGCCGTTGCGCCGATAGGCCTGCATCAGCTTCTCCACGTCCGCCTGCACGACGGGCCGCGACAGCGGCTGGTCTCTCTGCGACTGCACCATCGGCGTGATCTGCTTGTCGGTGAGTTTCTTGTTGCCCTCGAAGGCGACCTTGGCGATCAGCGGATTTTCGTCGACGTGCACGTGGAGAACGCCGTCCTTGCGCGCGACGTCCACATTGCTGAATTGCTGCGACGCGTACATTTGCTTCACCGCCGCGTCGATATCGGCATCGGTGAAGTGTCCGCCCGCGCTGGGGGTGAAGTAGCTTTTGACCGCCTCGGCGCCGATACGATGATTGCCATCGACGATGATGGCTTCATCCGCTTGTGCCGGCAGTGTCGAGAGACAGAGAAGAGCCGCCAAAGCGAACGCGGCAGCCGCGCAGCGAACCATGAAACGAGACGTCCGGCGATGCGCACCCCGAAAGCGATATCAGCCGCCGGCTTGGGCGGAACAATGACCGGATTCGATTGAATCTGAGGCCGACATGGGGCGCCACGGGCATCCATGTCTTTCTTATTGGGCAAATGAGCGAAGTAAAGCGTGGATGGCCGGGTCAAGCGCGG
>Ga0310811_10000367_pt1 | contig 61654 bp, 51 predicted proteins | sample YCmetagenome_FD_207642 | JGI IMG/M metagenome (GOLD analysis project Ga0310811, IMG submission 207642) | Soil microbial communities from experimental microcosm in Duke University, North Carolina, United States - YC | ecosystem: Engineered > Artificial ecosystem > Soil microcosm > Unclassified ... | reverse complement strand
ATGTAAGCTTTAGTGCGGCACCTTCAAAAGAGGATTCAGCTACTGTTAAAGAACAGGTTGAAAAACTGGTACCTGAACTGAAAAGCACCACGAACGACTCGCTTTTTGTGCAGATAAACGCCGAAACGAAAGCCCCGCTTACATTTAAACGCAAGGGGCAGTTGGGCGACCCCCAGTTGGATTCGGTTATGTTTAACCAATCAAACGGATTTGTTTATGGTCCGTATTTTTCAAACGGAAGCTACAAGATAGCCAAACTTATCGATTCAAGAGTAGGCCCTGATTCTGTAAAAGCACGTCATATCCTGTTGCCTATCGGCGCCGGGGGCGAAGCTGAGGCAAAAGCAAAAGCCGATTCGTTAAAGAAATTGATACAAGCCGGTAAATCGTTCGATGAGCTTGCTAAAACATATTCTATCGATAAGCAATCGGGCGAAAAAGGCGGTGATCTCGGAACATTCGGGCGTGGCGCTATGGTAGCGCCATTTGACGATGCTGCGTTTGATGGAAAAAAAGGCGAACTGCAGATCGTCACCACACAATTTGGTGTGCATTTGCTACAAATAGAAGAGCAAAAAGGTTCCTCGAAAGTGGTTAAAGTTGCCGTAGTAGATAAACCGGTTGCCGCAAGCAGCAAGACACAGGGTGTGGCTTATAGCAATGCCCAAAAGTTCCTGGGTGCTTTAACACGGGATAACTTTGATGCCGAAGCAAAAAAAGAGGGCTTAACAAAGAAAACGGCAGAAGATATACAGCCGCTGGCCTCTTCGTTCCAGGGTGTGGACGATGCCCGCCAGCTGGTGCGCTGGGCGTTTAAAGCTGATAAAGGCGACGTGGCCGACCAGGTATATGTTGCAGGCGACCAGTACATCGTTCCCGTTCTGACACAGATCAAACCTAAAGGTACTTTGCCGCTTGATGCAGTAAAGAAACAGATTGAGGGTGCCGTACGCAACCATGTAAAGGCAAAACAACTGCTTGATAAATTCCAGGCTGCAGAAAATGGAACGGCTAACATCGACCAGGTTGCTCAAAAAGTTAACGAAAAAGTGGTTCCTGTTCAGAATATAGTTTTCGCTAACCCGGTGATCCCCGGTCTATCACTTGAATATAAAGTTGTGGGTACGGTGTTTGGTTCTAAGCCGAACAAACTGTCGAAGCCGATTGAGGGCGAGCATGGCGTGTTTGTATTTTCGCTTGATAACTTCATTAACCCCGCGCCGCTTGCGAACGCAGTACGGGAGCGCGAGCAGATCGGCCAGGCGTTAGCCCAGCGGTCGCAATCAGCCCTGTTTGATGCGCTGAAAGATAAGGCGAATGTAAAAGATTACCGTTCTAAATTCTTATAATAGATTTTAAAGTAACTTTGTATCCGGGAATGGCGTGCGGCCGTTCCCGGATTTTTTATTTAGCCTCAACCTGCCCTCTCTGAAGGAGAGAGGATTAGCAGAGGCAAAATGCTAAAGGTTTTTAAAATGGATATCCAGGAAAATATAGTTAATAAGGTTGCCCAGAGCGGGTTAGTAACGCTTGATCCGGCTGCATTTTACCCGCAGGGCGAGCGTGTGGTATATGATATTAAGGATAACCTTTACATGGAGCTGATATTGCGCGAGAAGGATTTCAGGGAGTTTGTGAAAGGGCACGACTGGGCGCAATACACAGGCAAAAATGTTGCTTTAACCTGTACAGCCGATGCCATTGTACCCGCCTGGGCCTACATGCTGATAGCAAATAAACTGGCTCCCTATGCCAAAGACGTGGTTTTTGGGGATGCTGCCGTACTTGAAACCGTGTTGTTTGAAAAAGGCATGGCCACTATGGATGTGGAGCAATATCGCGATCAGCGTATCGTTATTAAGGGGTGCGGCGATACCGAGGTGCCCGTATCGGCTTATGTTGAATTAACTAAAAAACTGACGCCGGTAGCTAAAAGCATCATGTTTGGTGAGCCCTGCTCGACAGTCCCTATATATAAACGAAAAGACTAATGATAGCCTTTAATACCGGCGGCCGATGAAGATATACCTGATCGCATTTCTTCTGGCAGTTACCAGCCTTAATAAAACCCAAGCCCAGCAACTTAATAAAATAGATGAGCCTGCCTTTAAACCCGGGGAAAAGCTGAGCTATAAGATGAAGTATGGTATTTTTACCGCAGCTGAAGCCAATATCCGCGTTGAGGAAACCCCGTTGAAATTTGAGGATAAGCCTTCTTATCACATCATCGCTGAAGGAAAGACCGCGGGCACTTTCGATGTTTTTTATAAGGTACGCAACAGGTACGAGACCTATGTTGATGAGCAGACGATAGAACCATATTTTTATGCCGAGAACAGGCACGAATCGAACTATAAGCATACCGATATTGTCGTATTTAATCATCGTAACCATACCATCAAGGCTAAAAAAGGCATTTTCCCCCTTGAAGGTAAGGTATTCGATTTTCTGTCGTCCTATTACTACGCCCGCTGTATTGATGTATCGAAACTGCAGATAGGAGAGAAGATGGATATACAATATTTTTTGGAAGACGGCGTGCATACCCTTACTATAACTTACATGGGCAAGGAAAAAGTGACATGCAGCATGGGTACCTTTAATTGCCTTAAGTTTAACCCCACTATTATACCAGGGCGTATTTTCAGAAAAGACAGCAAACTGTATCTTTGGATAACGGACGACGGCAACCGCATCCCTGTAAAGGCGCATGTGGAATTGATAGTTGGCAGTCTCAATATGGACCTTACTGCTGCATCGGGATTAAAGTATCCGTTGAACCCGGTGAGTAAAGATTGAAGGTTGTCCGGAAGTCCGCATAAGTCGGAAAGACCGGAAGACTACATTTAGAAATTTGAATTATGATAGAAGTGGGCAGTGTTTTGGTGCACGATGACGTGGTGAAAGAAAATTTTGTTTGTAACCTGAAGAAGTGCAAAGGGGCCTGCTGCCTTGAGGGCGATTCGGGTGCTCCGCTTAATCACGATGAACTTGCCATACTTGACGAGATATACCCGAAAGTGAAGCCTTTTATGACCGCAAAAGGCATTCAAACAATTGAGGAAAACGGCACTCATGTTACCGACTTTGAAGGCGACTACACTACGCCTTGTGTAGACACAAACAAAGAATGCGCGTATGTGACCTGGGAAAACGGCATTACCAAATGCGCTATTGAGAAGGCTTATGAATACGGTTCCATAAGCTGGAAAAAGCCGATCTCGTGCCACCTGTACCCTATCCGAATTACAAAATATCCCGAATTTGAAGTCTTAAACTATGATCGCTGGAGTATTTGCAGCCCTGCCTGCGCTTTTGGCGATGAGCTAAAAGTGCATGTGCACGAATTCCTGAAAGAACCGCTGATCCGTAAGTATGGGGCGGACTGGTATAAGGAATTGGAAGATGCGGTAGACAATATGCCGCTTTAGTTTTTCATTCAGCTTACCTCATCAATTCCGTAATCATCGCCAAATGGTGGTCGTCATGCTCGGCGACAAATAGAAACAGGTCCATAGTGCGCATAGGAGTTTTTAACCGGGGATGCAGCGCCGATTTGAAGATGATCTGTTCATCCAACTTTTCAAGCGCCAATATGGTTTGTGCCCGTATCTGCCTGAACCCGCATAGCAGGTCGTCCAATGATCTTGCGTTATGATTTGCCTCATCTGTCTTGCGGTTTGCCAGGTCCGTGGGGCGCAGTTCTTTTTCGCCTTTAATGATATCATCCAGGCGCCCCTGCCAAAGCGGTTCCAGGTCGGTGAGGTGACCTATATTCTCTTTTATTGACCAGGCGCCGCCGGGCTTAGTCTCCAAAATTTCGGCAGGGACCGACCGCATTTTTTCTTCGAGCCGGGCCGGTGTGCCGCGAAGGCGCTCGCTAATGGATGGGAAAATGTTTTGTTCGCCACTGAAGTCAAATTTCCTGTCGAACCATTTGGTGTGTTTCATAGCGATTTGCCCGATTATTACGCCGAAGCTAACATGTACAGATCACATATCCACGAACGTGCAAAGAGTTTTACTTTACGGTTATAATGTCAAAGAACGGGCGGCTTATTTTCACAATAAACAGGTAGCGGTATATACAAATTTCGATTATTAAACCCGTTAAAGCGGTGACAGTGTTTTGTCAGCAATTGCTTGTAAGTGTTCACGGAAAACGCAAAAATGGGGCACTTTTTGGTGATGATGATTTTTGGATATGCTGATAATGAGAGGATTGTACCCGGCTTGTGTTTGGCAAGCGGCGGTAGCGTGAACACCTGCTAACAGATGAAAAAGTTCATAAACAGGCAGCATGCCAACATTTACAATTAAATTGGATAATATTGTATTGTAAATACGTTTACTTATCCCATGAAAAAGGCGTTGATCACTGGCATTACCGGGCAGGACGGGGCATACCTGGCTGAGTTTCTGCTTAAAAAAGGGTATGAAGTGCACGGCGTCAAAAGGAGATCGTCTTTATTCAACACCGACCGTATCGACCACCTTTACCACGATCCGCATGAAACCGGGGTAAAATTCAAGCTTTATTATGGGGATATGACCGATTCGACCAATCTTATCCGTTTGGTACAGGAGGTTCAGCCGGATGAGATCTATAATCTTGCTGCCCAAAGCCATGTCAAAGTGAGCTTTGACACGCCCGAATATACTGCCAATGCTGACGGTGTAGGGGTATTGCGATTACTGGAGGCCGTCCGGCTATTGGGGATGGCGGAAAAAACGCGTATTTACCAGGCATCCACATCTGAGCTTTACGGATTGGTGCAAGCAGTTCCGCAAAGCGAAACCACACCATTTTATCCCAGGTCGCCTTATGCGGTTGCTAAATTATATGGCTATTGGATCATCGTCAATTATCGCGAGGCTTACAATATGTACGCCTGCAACGGTATCCTGTTCAACCATGAAAGCCCGGTGCGTGGCGAAACATTCGTGACGCGTAAGATAACCCGCGCGGCGTCGAAGATCGCCCTTGGTCTGCAAAACTGCCTGTATGTGGGTAACCTGTCGGCCCAACGCGACTGGGGTCATGCAAAAGATTATGTCGAAGCGATGTGGCTGATGCTGCAGCAGGATAAGGCCGAAGATTTTGTGATAGCTACCGGCGTAACCACTACCGTGCGCGATTTCATAAGATCATCGTTTGCCGAATTAGGGATAGAAATAGAATTCAGCGGTAAGGACGAACGCGAGAAGGGTGTCATCATCGATATTGACCAGGACAAAGTAACTGGGCTTGGTTTAAACGCCGACGCATTAAGATTTGGACAGACGGTAGTAAAGGTAGATGCGAAATATTTCAGGCCGACAGAAGTTGAACTGCTGATAGGCGATGCGACGAAAGCAAAAGAGAAACTGGGCTGGGTGCCAAAATATGATCTGGAGGCGCTGGTAAAGGATATGGTGTATGCTGATCTTCAGTTAGTCAAAAAAGATGATTACTTGACAAAGGGTGGATTTAAGACCCTAAACTATTTTGAATAAACAAGGTTATTATAAAACTAAATAAACCTCTATGAGAAAATTATTTACCCCTATACTGATATTCGTCCTTTTTTCGGGCGTTGCCAGCGCGCAATCGGAATATCAGCCATACTCATACCAGTTCTACCAAAAGCTTAATCCTGATATTTATAACACACAATCGCGTGCGCACACTGCTCTAAAGCCTTTTTTTATCGACGACAGCCTGGTAAAAACCCATTATGATGCGCTAATGGGGTTAGGCGCAGACAGCGGAAAACATAGCTGGGCGCACCGCAAATTATTCAATGAGCACCTTTTCGATGTTCGGGAAAAGGACTATACCTTTTTTGCTGATTATCTGCCAGATCTGACCATTGGGAAGGATTTTTCGGGGAGTAAAAATACCTGGCTGAACACACGCGGCTACCAGGCAGGCGGTACCATAGGCGGTAAATTTTACTTTTACACTAGCGGTTTCGAGAACCAGGCTGTTTACCCTGAATATCTTAACACTTATATAAACCAAGTGGGGCAGGTGCCGGGCCAGGGTTACGACCGCAGCTCCGGGAAAAATACGAAAGACTGGTCGTACGTAACGGCGCTGATCTCTTATACACCTGTAAAATACCTTAATATTACGCTTGGACAGGATAAAACTTTTATTGGGGATGGCTATCGCTCGATGTTGTTGTCGGATGTTGCTGCGCCATACCCTTTTCTGAAATTAACAGGTAAATTGGGCAATGTGCAATATATGGCTATGTGGGCCTATATGGACGATCCGCTGGCGCCAAAGTTCAATTCGTTTGGTGATGACCGCAGAAAATGGGGCGTGTTTCATTATTTAGATTGGAATGTGAGCAACCGTTTTTCGGTAGGTTTCTTTGATGCGGTGATATGGGCCGCTGCTGACGACCAGGGACATCCACGGGGCTTCGATTTCCAGTATGTTAATCCTATCATATTCCTGAGGCCCGTTGAAGCGCAAAGCGGTTCGGGTGATAATGCCCTGATAGCTATGACCAGTAAATACAAGATCAGTAATGGTATTACCGTTTACGGGCAATTTTTACTTGACGAGTTTATTTCCAAGGAATTTTTCTCAAGCGATGGCAGTTCGCGCAATAAATATAGCTGGCAGCTGGGCATCAGGGGTGGCGATATGTTCGGCGTAAAATCACTGAGCTATTTGTTCGAGACGAATAACACTAAGCCATACACTTACTCAGAACGGTCGGAGATCATCAACTATTCGGAGCAGGGCGAACCCCTGGCGCATCCATGGGGTGCAAATTTCCGCGAATTTGTGGGTCTGCTGAACTATACTTACAAACGGTTTGATTTCTCGGGCGAGGTGGATTACGGGCACTACGGTCTTGACCTTAAGGACGTAAATGGCAATACGATCAATTATGGTAAGGACATTTTCCAGGTGTATATTGACCCGGCACGGGAATTCGGCAACTACACAGGTCAGGGCCTGACTACCAATATGATCTATCTTGAAGGTAAAGTGGCTTATCTTCTCAATCCGAAATATAATTTAAGAATTGAGCTCGGGGGTATCATCCGTGACGAAAAGAATGCGCAATTCCACGACAAGACGGCCTGGTTTACGATTGGATTAAGAAGCTCGTTCAGGAATTTATATACTGATTTGGCCAGTTATAAAACACATTAGGCTGCGCTGTTATGAAGCGATAGTATGGGCATTTCTGCGGATGCCCATATTTTTTACCTGCTTAACAATAGCGGCAGCATCATAACCGCATTCGGCCCAAAGTTCAGGTTGTTCGCCGTGTTCAACAAAATGATCTGGAATACCCAAACGGATCACTTCAGCCTGGTAATTATTGTCGGCCATAAACTCAAGCACTGCACTTCCTGCACCACCGTCAACGCAGCCATCCTCCACGGTAACCACCTTGCCGAATTTCTTAAACACCTCGTGCAGTAATGCCTCATCCAATGGTTTTGCAAAGCGAAGGTCGTAATGGGCGGGATAAAAGCCGTCGTTATTAAGTTCGGTTGTCGCCTTAACTACTTCGTTGCCAATAGCGCCTATGGAAAGAATTGCGACGTCTTCCCCATCGCAAATTTTGCGGCCTTTGCCAACAGGTATGGCCTTCATCGGGCGCTGCCAGTCAACCATCACACCTGTGCCACGGGGATAACGAATTACAAATGGCCCCATGTTTTCCTGCTGGGCAGTGTACATCAGGTTACGCAGTTCTTCTTCGTTCATGGGCGCAGATACCGTCATATTTGGTATGCAACGCATATAGGCAAGGTCGTAAGCGCCGTGATGCGTTGGGCCGTCGGCGCCGGCGATACCAGCACGGTCGAGACATAAAACCACATTCAGCTTTTGTATGGCCACATCGTGTATCACCTGGTCGTAGGCCCTTTGCATAAAGCTGGAATAGATATTGCAAAAAGGCACAAGACCCTGTGTTGCCAAACCAGCCGAAAAAGTTACCGCATGTTGTTCGGCAATACCTACGTCAAAGGCGCGCTCGGGCATGGCTTTCATCATCATATTGAGTGAACAGCCTGAAGGCATGGCCGGGGTAATGCCCATTATCTTCGGGTTTTGCTCTGCCAGTTCAATAATGGTATGGCCGAATACATCCTGGTATTTTGGGGGCTGTGGTTTTTCAGCTTTACTTTTCTTGATCTCGCCGGTTATTTTATCAAACAAACCCGGAGCGTGCCATTTGGTCTGGTCCTTTTCGGCTAATGCGTAACCTTTGCCCTTTACCGTAACGCAATGCAAAAGCTTTGGCCCGGGTATATCACGCAGGTCGCGCAGCACACGCACCAGGTGTTTTACGTCGTGCCCGTCTATCGGCCCGAAATAGCGGAACTGCAGTGATTCAAATAGATTACTCTTTTTTAGAAGCGTACCTTTGATACTTTTCTCGATCTTCTTGGCCATTTTGAAGGCATCGGGACCGATGGAAGATATCTTAGTAAGCACATGAGCTATATCATCCCGGAAACGGTTGTAAGGTTTCGAGGTGGTAATGTCGGTCAAATAAGCCTTTAATGCACCCACATTCGGGTCAATCGACATGTTGTTGTCGTTCAATATAACCAACAGGTTTGAATTTTCTATACCAGCATGGTTCAGCGCTTCGAAAGCCATACCGCCGGTCATAGCGCCATCGCCGATCACGGCTACGTGCTGGCGGTCAGTCTCTCCCTTGTAGCGGGAAGCCACAGCCATACCCAGCGCGGCCGAAATGGAGGTAGAAGAGTGCCCAACGCCAAAAGTATCGTATTCGCTTTCCGAACGTTTTGGGAATCCGCTTATACCGCCATACATACGGTTGGTATGAAAAATATCGCGGCGGCCGGTCAGTATCTTATGTCCGTAAGCCTGATGTCCAACATCCCAAACCAGCTGATCGTAAGGCGTATTCAGGATATAATGCAGTGCAACGGTAAGTTCAACCGTACCGAGGCTTGCACCGAAATGGCCGCCATTTACCGATACTACATCAATGATATATTGGCGTAATTCCTGGCAAACCTGTTCGAGCTGTTCTTCGGTAAGTTGCTTTAAATCAGACGGGTAGTTTATTTTTTGTAGTAAATCTCCAGCTGCTACCTGCATTGATATCCTTTTAAAAATTCAACTTACAAAAGTAAGCTATTTTAATGTTATTATTTGCGAAAAAAGGCCGTAATAATGTATTTAACACTGCGGGCCCTATTAGTTTAAGCACAGATAATAATAGCGAATTTGCCTTAGCGGTCGCTAAGAAAGTTTTCCACTTTATTTTCGCAATCTTAATAACTTTTATGGCGATACCCGGTTATTAGCGTATACTTTTGGGATTGATATGATTGAAGAGAGTTTCGAGATAAAGTTACCACAGTTTGAAGGGCCGTTCGACCTGCTGCTGTTTTTCATTGAAAGGGATGAACTGGATATCCAGGATATTCCTATCGCCCGCATAGCGGACGACTTTCTGAATTATATCCACCAGATGAACAGCCTGAACATGGAGCTGGCCAGCGAATTTATTTTCGTTGCGGCCACGCTGATGCGTATCAAGGCAAAAATGCTGTTGCCACGTTACGAGGCGGAAGAAGGCACGGAACACGACCCGAAGGCAGAACTGATACGAAAGCTGATAGAATACAAGAAATTTAAGGAAATATGCGAATTGTTGCGGCCTTTGGAGGACGACCGTTTTAGGCGCGAGAAGCGCGGCAATATAGCGTATGATCTGCAGCAGGTAGATAAAGTGACTGTGCCGGGCGAGGAGCTTTCCGAGATCAGCCTGTATAAACTGATGAATGTGTATGATAAAGTGACCAAACGCTTTTTGAACCGGAGCGAAGAAGTGACCCATACCGTTGTGCAATACCCTTATACCATAGAGGAGCAAAAAAAAGCTATCAACGATTTGCTGGCAATAAACCAGCGACTTGACTTCAAATCAATCGCCAACCGTTCGGAGAATAAGGTGCATTTTGTATATAATTTCCTGGCGGTATTGGAAATGTTGCAGCAAGAGATCATCAAGATACAGATCGGGTTGGGTTTCAATAACTTTTGGATATCTGCCAGGTAGTTACCAGCGATCGGTGATCAGCGATCAGTTGTCGCCGATTCCTGTCAAATTCGTCATAACAAACATTTTCCTTTCTGCAAAGCCGGGCGGAAATCACGGCATGTCCCGTTCAAAGGCTAATTCGCTATGTTAACAACTGTATTTTACTCACACAGCGCACTAATTAACTAATCACTAATCACTAATCGCTCAATCTTTGCTAAATTAGCGGCGTTTTTAGCCCCCATATGAAAAGAGACAAATTAATATTTAAGCTGCTGGATGAAGAACAACAGCGCCAGGAAGAAGGCATTGAACTGATTGCGTCGGAAAACTTTGTTAGCCGCCAGGTAATGGAGGCAGCAGGCTCCGTTGCTACCAACAAATATGCCGAAGGCCTGCCCGGAAAGCGTTATTACGGCGGTTGCCAGGTAGTTGATGAGATAGAAACCATCGCTATTGAAAGGGCAAAGCAGCTATTTAATGCCGAATGGGTGAATGTTCAACCGCATTCAGGCGCGCAAGCTAATGCCGCAGTAATGCTGGCCTGCCTGCAGCCCGGCGACAAGATATTAGGATTCGACCTTTCACATGGCGGCCATTTAACCCACGGTTCGCCGGTTAACTTTTCGGGTAAATTGTACGAGCCGCATTTTTACGGCGTAAAAAAGGAAACCGGGCTGGTGGATTACGATCAGCTAAAAAAAGTTGCCCTGGCCGAAAAACCAAAAATGATCATTTGTGGTGCGTCCGCTTACTCGCGCGACTGGGATTACGAGTTTATCCGCAAGGTAGCCGATAAAGTGGGAGCTTTGGTCCTGGCTGATATATCGCACCCGGCCGGGCTGATAGCAAGGGGCCTGCTGAACGATCCGTTGCCGCATTGCCATATTGTTAGCACCACCACACATAAAACCCTTCGCGGCCCGCGTGGGGGCATTATTATGATGGGTAAGGATTTTCCAAACCCATTTGGGCAAAAAACCCCAAAGGGAGAGGTGAAAATGATGTCGGCAGTGTTGGATATGGCTGTTTTCCCGGGTACGCAAGGCGGACCCCTTGAACATATCATTGCCGCCAAAGCAGTAGCATTTGCTGAAGCTTTAAGCGAAGACTATATGAAATATATCGTTCAGGTGAAAAAGAACGCCGCCGCCATGGCTAAATCATTTGTCGATCGCGGTTACGAACTTATTTCGGGGGGTACAGATAACCACCTGATGCTGATCGATCTGCGTAATAAAAATATCACCGGTAAAGCTGCCGAGAACGCCCTGGTAGCTGCCGATATAACCGTAAATAAAAACATGGTTCCGTTTGACGATAAGTCGCCGTTTGTAACTTCGGGTATCCGCGTGGGCACCGCTGCTATTACGACGCGCGGCTTAAAAGAAAAGCAAATGGACCTGATAGTTGAACTCATAGATGCTGTAATAATTGATCCCGAGAATGAACCTTCTTTGCGTAAAATACGTAAAAGGGTGCATAGGTTAATGGAATCGTTTCCATTATACCGGCAAAAGGGCTCGGATTAATTAAGTGAATAAACAGCAATTAACATTCTCAGAAGATAAACGCTTAACGGCTCTGCGATCATACCCGGTCCTGGAGACATCGCCGCACAAGGAACTTGACGCTATTACCCGTCTTGCCTCTTTTGTGTGCAAGGCTCCTATTGCGCTTGTCACTTTTATCGATGCCGATAGACAGTGGGTTAAATCGAGCGTTGGCATAGATATCAAGCAGGTTCCGCGTGTTGATTCCTTTTGTAACCATGCCATCACGGGTGCCGGTATACTCGAAGTTGAGGACCTTTGCGAACACGAAATTTTTAGTAAAAACCCTTTTGTTGTAGAAGAACCCCACGTGCGGTTTTACGCCGGCGCACCGCTTATCGATCCAAATGGTTTCAGGCTGGGCGCATTGTGCGTCATGGATACCGTTCCCCGGAAACTGGACAGCGAGCAACTGATGTCGTTACGTACTCTAGCCGACAGCGTGGTGTCGCACCTGGTGAGGATCCAATATAAAAAGGAGCTAAAGGCCAGCACTGTCACCAACAACGACTTTTTAAGCTTGTTCAATACATCGTCCGTTATCCATTGTTTGATGGATAAGGAATTCCGGATAGAGATGGTGAATAAGGCCGCTGCTACTATTTGGGGCTATAAGCCATCGCAGCTTATCGGCGATGTTTTCTGGACATTCTTTTCTGAAGGGATCACGGTGTCGGCCAGGCAACAAATCAAGAATGGATTAGCAAAACAACTAAAGACATTTGAAATTAAAACCCCGGTTTTAACAAGCGGCGGTGGCGTAAAATGGCTTATATGGCAACTGATATTCAAAGATAATAAGTGGTATGCCACCGGCCGGGATGCAACCCTGCAAAAAAAGGTGGAGACCGAACTGGATATCCTATCATTCGCGGCAAAAAAATCGCCGAGCGGTATTGTAATGCGCGATAACGAGGGAAGGATCATCTGGTTTAATGAAGCCCTGCAAAAACTACTGGGTTATTCGCTCGACGATGTAAGGGGCCAAACCGTTGGCACGCTCGTTATTGGCGAAGAAACGGATATGGCCGTGTATAGCGGGGCGGTTGAAGCCTTTAAGGAAAACCGGGCCTACGAAATAGAACTCAAAGTATATAAGAAAGACGGCAGCCCGATATGGGTGTCTATTGCCAATAGTCCATTGTTTAACGAAGATGGCAGCGTGGAGCGCCACATCAGCATGATGGTGGACATCAGCGAACGTAAGGAAGCCGAAAAAGAGCTGAAATTATTATCGCTTGTGGCCAGCAGCACTACCAGCGGAGTTGTGATAAACGACAACAAAGGCAAAGTGGAGTGGGTGAACAAGGCTTTTGAAACCATAACCGGTTACAGTATTGCGGATGCGAAAGGAAGGCCCCTTGGCGATGTGCTGAGAGGTGAACTAACGGATGTTTCTATCATTCAGAAATCACGCGAGCTTTCAAGGAATAAGCAATCATTTGAGGTCGATTTGCTGGTTTACCGCAAGGATGGCCTGCCGCTATGGATATCCGTCATTAATTCGGTGATACTGGACGGCGACGGCGCAGTTGATAAATACATTGAAGTTATTATAGATATAACAGCTAAAAAGAAGGCTGAAATAGAATTAATAGCGGCGAAAGAAGAGGCCCTGCAGCTAAGCCGGGCCAAGGATATGTTCATATCGGTGATGAGCCACGAGATACGCACCCCGCTGAATGCAGTGATCGGTATGTCGCACTTATTGCTGGATGATAATACCGAAGAGATACACAAGGAAAACCTGGGCATACTCAAGTTCTCCGCCGAGAATCTGATGACGCTCATTAACAATGTGCTTGATTTTACCAAGATAGAAACAGGCAATATCGAGTTGGAAAGAACCGCGGTGGAGCTGCAGGAGCTTGTGCAGGGTATTACAAGTTCGATGCAGTTTAATGCGAGCGAGAAAAAGATTTACCTGAAACATTCCATAGACGAAGCTGTACCAAAGACCGTAATTGGCGACCGGACACGTCTTTGCCAGATATTACTGAACCTGGTAGGTAACTCGGTGAAGTTTACCGAAACGGGTGGCGTAACCATTGATCTGCAGGTTATCGGGCAGACTAACAGCTATGTAAAAATACGTTTCGCCGTTTCTGATACTGGTATAGGCATTGCAAATGACAAAATAAACACCATCTTTGAGTCGTTTAAACAGGCCGAATCTGATACCTCGCGCAAATATGGCGGTACAGGTTTGGGGTTAGCTATCACCAAGAAACTTATAGAGTTACACGATGCCACAATTCATGTGGATAGCGTTTTAGGAAAAGGATCGACTTTCTGGTTTACAATAAAATTTGACAAGGAGCACGCAAGTGCTGTAAATGACAATAATAAAGTGGAAACAGGTTTACAATTAAATGTACTGGTTGTTGATGATAACCAGATAAACAGGTTATTAATTAATAAGGTGCTTACCAAGTGGGGCGCAACTATTGAGTTTGCCGAGAACGGGCAGGAAGCGGTGGAAAAAGTAGAAAGCAACCCTAACCTGGATGTTGTTTTGATGGATATACATATGCCGGTAATGGGCGGCCTCGAGGCTACCCAGATCATCCGTTCAAAGGACGAAGCGTACTATCAGCAGTTGCCTATTATTGCGCTTACCGCGTCGATGCTGAACAGCGAGATCAACGAGATCAACAGCTCGGGTATGAACGACTATATCCTGAAACCGTTCGACCCGAAAGGATTATATGACAAGCTGGTGAAGTATCAGAAGGTTAGTTAACCGGTGATTGGTTAATCAACTATCTTGCAAATCGCTTCAATCCTGAAATCGTGTCCTATTCAGCGTAAGCTATCGTAGCGATACTGAGTTTCAATCCCTCAACTTTAAGTAATTCGGTACCGCATGCCTCTAAGGTGGAGCCGGTAGTTACCACATCATCAACAAGCAATATATGCTTGTTTTTTAGTTTTTCGGGGTCGCTGACTAAAAACACTTCCTGCATATTTTCGAAGCGCGAGAACCGCGACCGGTGCGTTTGGGTTTCAGTCGCCCTTACACGCACCAGGTTGTTTTCTGCCACTGGCGCGCTTAGTTTCTCTGAAATACCCTGGGCAAAGCAGGAGCTTTGATTGTAACCCCGCTTGCGCAACCGGCTTTTATGCAGCGGCACCGGAATAATAAGATCTACCGTTTTAAAGACAGGGCTTAAAACTAATTGCTCCCCTGCAATGTTGCCCAGCATGTTGCCTATCTTTTGCACTCCCTTGTATTTGAACTGGTGCATCAGGTGCTGCATTTTGCCGCCTTTTACAAAATAGCAAAGTGCATAGGCGGCTTCGGCATTCAGTTTACCCCAAAATTGCTGCGCTACAATATTGTCAGGCTTTAAATGAAAATTGGTAAAAGGCAAACTGAAACGGCAATCAGTGCAGATCAAATCTTCACCGGCAACCAGGCTTTCACCGCATGCCTGGCAAAGCTCGGGGAATAATAAGGCGACAAAATCGGCAAGATACCCTGCTTGTAATTTCATGCCTCAATTTAAGAGTTTTCTTTAAGAACTAACGGTTTTCGCCTTTTCTTTAATAGCCAACTGCCCGCACGCTGCATCGATATCCTTGCCCCGGCTGCGGCGGATATTAGTGATTACACCCTGGCTGCGCAGGTATTCGGCAAAGGCTTCTATCTTGTCCTCGCCTGCGTTCAGGTAATTGGCGAATGAGATAGGGTTGTATTCTATAATGTTTACTTTACACGGCACATGCTTGCAGAATTTCGCCAGCTCCATGGCATCCTGTAACTCGTCGTTAAAATCATTAAAGACGATGTATTCATACGTTACCGGGTTCTTCGTCCGCGCAAAATAATATTTTAATGCCTCTGCCAATGCCTTTAGCGAGTTTTGCTCGTTTATCGGCATAATGGTATTTCGCTTGTCATCATTTGCAGCGTGCAGCGATAGGGCCAGGTTAAATTTCACCTCGTCGTCCCCCAGCTTTTTGATCATTTTGGCGATCCCGGCTGTAGAGACAGTGATCCTTTTAGGCGACATATTAAGCCCGTCTTCGGCAGTAATTCGTTCAACCGATTTAAGCACATTGCTGTAGTTAAGCAGGGGCTCGCCCATACCCATATATACTATATTCGTTAAAGGAATACCGTAATTTTCTTTTGCTTGTTTATCTATCAGCACCACCTGGTCGTAGATCTCATCGGGATTCAGGTTACGCTTGCGCTCCATATACCCTGTTGCACAGAATTTACAGGTAAGGCTGCATCCAACCTGGGATGAAACGCAGGCGGTCATACGCTCGGGTGCAGGTATCAAAACGCCTTCTATCAGGTGGCTGTCGTGTAAAACAAAGGAATTTTTTATAGTTTTATCGGCGCTAAACTGTGAGTTGTTAATTTTTACATTATTGATTAAAAAATTTTCATCCAGTTTTTTGCGCAGTTCTTTTGAAATATTGCTCATTTCGTCAAACGAAATGCATGACTTTTGCCAAAGCCACTCATAAACTTGCTTTGCCCTGTAACTTTTTTCGCCCATTTCGGTAAAATGGTCTGCCAGCGCGTCTGCACTTAAGCTACGTATATCTACCTTACCTTTTGTTGCCACGCTGCAAAGTTACTTAATTTAAAATCAATGCCTTTTTGCGGCCTTTTTTAATTACCGTAAAAAGAACAATAGATGCTAAATATTGTCTTATTTAATCAGGTAGGGCATTTTTTGCACTATGATCGGATGGGGCATATTAAACTAAGTTGAATGAAAATTTTTAGAGCCGATTACGTTTTTCCAGTTTGTGCCGATCCAATCAAAAACGGGGTTATTACCGTCAACGACGAAGGTAAGATCATTTCCGTTTCAAATAATCACGACTCAAATGATAAATCAGTTGAGTATGTAAAAGGGATAATTTGCCCCGGATTTGTCAATACACATTGTCATCTCGAGCTTTCCCATTTAAAGGATAAAATACCTCCGCGTGAAGGCCTGATCAACTTTATCAAGAATATCCAGTTGGTGCGAAATGCTGACGCTGGCGTGATAACTGATGCTGCCGTAAAAGCGGATAAGGAAATGTATGATAATGGCATAGTAGCTGTAGGCGATATTTGTAACAGTAATATTACAATACCTGTCAAAGCCCAGAGCAAAATATATTACCATTCCTTTTCAGAAGTATTTAGCTTTCAGCCGGCACGGGCGCAGGAAGTTTTTGACAAGGCGCTCGCCCTGTCGAATGAGTTCAAACCTGGCTCCGGTTCAATAACTCCGCACTCGCCCTATTCGGTGTCAAAGGAACTATACCGGTTAATAAAACAATACTGTGAAACTGGCACCAATCTCCTGAGCATACACAACCAGGAAAGCGACGAAGAGAATAAGTTCTTTCGTTATCGTTTGGGGGGCTTTCTTGACCTGTACGATCACTTTGGCATTGATATCAGCCATTTTAAATCGCAGGCGCGCAATTCCCTCCAATCTATTATACCGCTGTTAACCAATAAGCAGGAAGTGCTGCTGGTACATAACACCTGTACCAACCTAAAGGATATTTATTTCATTAAACGGTTCGATACCAAAGTGCATTTTTGTTTCTGCCCGGGAGCAAATCTTTACATTGAAGACAAATTGCCTAAGGTGGAACTTTTTATCGATCAGGGATTCAATATCACGCTTGGTACGGATAGCCTGGCGTCGAACACTAAACTTTGCATACTGAACGAAATGCGCTTGCTGCAGGAACGGTTCCCGGTATTGAGTACCGAAAGGCTCATCCAATGGGCAACTGTTAATGGCGCCAGGTATTTAGGAATAGCTGACGAAAAAGGCACGATAGAGGAAGGTAAAACGCCGGGCCTTAACCTGATCACCGGCCTGGATAACCTTAGGATCACATCGGCCACCAAAGTAAGGCGCTTGATTTAAATGGTGTAGGTTGTAAATATTGAATAAGGTCTAAACAGAATTTTAGATCTTACGTTAATATTTTTACAGAAATTGCCCCGATATTTTCAACCGCTACAACTAACTATGATAAAGCACTTCGACATTACCGTTACAGGCCATGTGCAAGGCGTTTTTTACCGCGCGTCCACCAAAGCGGTCGCCGACCAGCTTGGAGTAAAAGGCATTGTAAGCAACAAGCCGGATGGCAGCGTTTTTATTGAAGCCGAAGGGGATGCTGTATCGTTGAGTATGTTTCTGGATTGGTGTAAGGAAGGCCCCGAACACGCAGAGGTAATTTCTGTGCATTCGGATGAAGGCGAATTGAAAAACTATCGTAATTTTGAGGTGTTGCGAAAAAGCCGGTAACACAAAGCCGGTTATACTTAACTATCCTATTTGATCATTGTCGACCGCTAAAAAATTTGCAGGGCAAACCGCTGTTTACGGTTTAACAACCATCGCCGGCCGTGTATTAACCTTTTTCCTCACACCGGTTTATACCAGGGCGTACCCCCTTGGCACTTATGGTATCCTGACCACGATGTTCAGCTATGTTTCCATCCTGAATGCAATAATGGCATTTGGTATGGAGACCACTTTTTTCAGGTACCTTAATAAATATGAGGATAATAAACAACGCGTTTATAACAACGCTTTTGCGTCAGTATTTGCAATAACCGTAATTTTTCTCCTGCTTACAATACCTTTCGCCGGCCATATTGCCGACTATATTAACGTAAGCAGCGCTACAAAAGCAGGACACAAGTTAGTGGGTACCGCAGCGGGCACCAGTCATTCCGATTTTGTTCATTATGTAAATTATTTTCTTGCCATTTTGGTAATAGATGCATGGTGCGTTATTCCATTCGCTAAAATAAGAGCCGAGGGCAAGCCCGGGCGGTACGGACTCATTAAAACTGTTAATATCGCCATTTTTATTTCGCTCAACCTGATCTTTATATGGGGCCTTCCTTTTTGGATCAATCACAATTTAACTGGTTCGGCCTGGATCAGTGGGTGGTACATAAAAGGATGGGTGGGATATGTTTTCCTGTCGAACCTTGTAGCAAGCATTATCACATTGCTGCTTTTATTACCCGAATTGTTAAAGATAAAATTTAAGCTCGATGGAAAGATGCTTGCCGAGATGTTTACCTACAGCTGGCCGGTATTGATAGCCAATTTGTCGTTCCTGGTTAATGAAAATGCAGACAAGTTGATGCTGGGCTGGTTGCTTCACCCTAATATTGCCTTGCGCGAAGTAGGTATTTATGGGGCCTGCGCTAAAATATCCATTTTCCTGAGCATTTTTGTACAGGCATTTCGCCTGGGCGCCGAGCCATTCTTTTTTAGTCACGCCAAAAACAAGAATGCGGTACAAACATACGCCCGTATCATGAATTATTTTGTGATAACCGTATGTGTCATATTCATAGCGCTGATAGCGAATATCAACATCCTCAAATATTTTATACCCAACCGCAGCTATTGGGTTGGGCTTGATGTGGTGCCACCGCTGGTTTTCGGCTATGTGAGCCTTGGCATTTATATGAATTTATCGGTGTGGTATAAGTTATCCGATCAAACCAAATACGGGCTTTATATTTCGGGTATCGGCGCCATAGCCACCATAGTATTAAATGTTCTGTTCATACCCAAATACAGCTATATGGCTTCGGCCTGGACATCGCTCATCGCCTACACCGTCATGATGGTGCTATCCTACATTTGGGGCCAAAAAAACTACCCGATACCTTACAATCTAAAAAAGAACCTTGCTTATATAATTTCCTCAATTATAATCGTTTTTGTATCGTTCTATATCTTCAAGCGTAATATCTTTGCAGGCGACGCTTTGTTGATATTGTACGCTTTAGCGGCATTCTATTTCGAGCGTAACGATTTAAAGAGCATACTAAGCAAGCGATGATCATCAGGATAATTAACCGATCTAAAAATAATTTACCGGCTTATGAAACCGCACACGCGGCAGGTATGGACCTGCGCGCCGACCTGGAAAGTGCTGTAACTTTGCAGCCTATGGAGCGTAAACTGATCCCGACAGGTTTGCATATCGAACTGCCCGAAGGGTTTGAGGCGCAGATACGGCCGCGCAGCGGGCTGGCGTTTAAACATGGCATAGGTATAGTAAACTCTCCCGGAACGATTGACGCTGATTACAGGGGAGAGATCAAAGTATTGCTTATCAATTTTTCGGCTGAACCCTTTGAGATCAATACGGGCGACAGGATAGCACAAATGATAGTGGCCCGGCACGAGAAGGTAAGCTGGGAGGAAGTAGAAATATTAAACGAAACATCGCGGGGCGCGGGCGGTTATGGACATACCGGGGTAGGATAATGAAGAAATTGCGGATCATATTTTTGATATTTTTAACGCTTCCGTTGGCAGCCCTGGCGCAAAAGGACAGTGTTAATAAAACAAACCGGGTGGTAATGGTTGTAGGTAAGCCGCTTACCCCTGGCGACAGCGTGATGGTAAAACAACTTTTCTTTTCGGCGCTGCGCGACAAGACAATCGAGAATGCCACACTGGCCGCCGAAATGTTCAACCAGGTTTTACAGGTCGACCCGGCAAATGATGCCGCCATGTATGAACTGGCCTCCCTGAAAAAAGATCAGAACGATTATGAGTCTGCACAGGAATTACTGGAGAAGGCGGTAACAGTTAAGCCGGAAAATGAATGGTATTGGGTGGCCCTTGCTGATTGTTATGAAAAAAATAATGACGCTCCCAAACTCGAAAATGTATTCAACGAGCTTTTGAAAATAAACCCGGATAAGCCGGATTACTATTTTGACCAGGCCAACGTTTATTATCTCGAAAAAAAATATGACCAGGCATTGGCTGTGTATGAGAAACTTGAGAAGATGATAGGCCCATCTGATGAAATAATCGCCAAAAAGGAAAATATTTACCTGAAACAGGGAAAGGTGGATAAAGCTGCGGCTGATATACAGGGCCTGATAGATGCCAACCCATCCGAGATACGGTATTATTTATTGCTGGGCGAGATATATAATTCGAACGGGTTGCAGGATAAAGCGCTCAAAGTGTTAAAAGAGGCTGAAAAGGCCGATCCTGGCAGCGGTCGCGTTCACCTTGCGCTGGCAGATATTTACCGCGACAAAAAAGATAATGAAGCAAGTTATAACCAGCTGACGCTGGCTTTTAAACTACCGGATTTGGAGATAGAGCAGGAAGTGAAGATAGTATTGGGTTATGTCCCTAAGTTTCCCGACCCGAATGCCAAAGCGAGCGCACTAGAATTAAGCCGCTTGCTTACCCTAGCCCATCCTGATGATGCCCGCGGGTATGCACTGTACGGCGATATGCTTATTCAGAATGAAAAATACCCGGAAGCCAAGACTAACTACAAGAAGTCACTGGCGCTGAACGACCAGGTTTACGAGGTGCAGGAGCAATTGGTACGGCTCGATCTGGGGAGTAACCAGTTGGACGAAGCAATAAAGGATGGTGAAAACGCTTTATCACTATTCCCTAACCAGGCATGGCTAAACTATTTGGTTGGCGTTGCATACGAGCAAAAAAAAGACTTCAAAAAAGCTTTGAGCTATGTAAAAAATGCAACCTCGCTCGAGAGCCAGGATAATGATCTTTTGGCACAAAGCTATTCGGTTTTGGGCGATTGCTACCATTCAACGGGCGACGAACAAAAGTCGGACGATTCTTACAACAAAGCCTTAAGCTATAATCCTGACAACGCTTATACGTTGAATAACTATGCCTACTACCTTTCGGTGCGCGGCGCTTCGCTGGATAAGGCTGAAGCAATGTCGAAGCGTTCGAACGAGCTTCAACCTAATACGGCATCATTTGAGGACACTTATGCATGGATACTCTTTAAGCAAAAGAAATTTGCCGAGGCAAAGATCTGGATCGAGAAGGCAATCTCGCATGATAAAGATCGCAGCGCTGTGCAAACCGAACACTATGGAGATATAATGTACCAGTTGGGCGATAAGGATGCTGCCCTGGCAAATTGGAAAAAAGCAAAACAATACGGAGGCAGTTCACCTGTTTTAGAACGGAAGATCAATGAAAAAAAATACATTGAATAAGCTGTTCATTGTTTGCGGCTTACTGGCGATAGTAAGTTGCAAAGCAAAAAAGCAGTTGCTTGTAAATAAGATCAGTAAAGACACGATCGCCGCCAGCTCGCCTGTATTAATGACGAGGTTGAACAGCATAAGATCTGCACAACTAAATTTTGCGACGTTTTCGGGCAAAGCTAAAACCCAGTTGAATATTAACGGAAGCGGCAATAACGTGACGATGAACGTGCGTATAGAGAAGGGCAAGCGGATATGGGTATCGGTTACGGCTATCGTTGGGATCGAAGTTGCCCGCGCACTGATAACGCCCGATAGTATATTGGTGATCAACAAACTGCAGGATCTGTACCTGCGAAAGCCTTTTAATTATATCTACAGGTATACCAGTGAGAAACTTGACTATAGTTCGGTCGAGGCGCTGATAGTGGGTAACGCCATACCACAATTGCTTGATGAGAAGGCCGAGCTGAAAACCGATACTGCTGACACGGAAATTAAAGGAACGCTGGACAACCTTATTTATAACCTGGTAGTAGGTGCCGATCTGAAAGCCAAGGAAACCAATTTATCAAACCCGGGCGAAGCGCAGGAGCTGCACGTCAATAACAGCGGCCCGATGGCGGTTGGGGATAGGACGCTATCGTCGCAGATCGATATTAACTCGGTAGTTGGTAACAAGAAAATAAAGATCAGCCTGCATTATATCAAAGTAGATTTAGATAAACCGCTTGAATATCCTTTCAATATTCCGGATGACTATTCCCCGGCAAGGTAAATTTTATATTTTTGGCGAATGAGGGTTTTCAAACAGTTTCTTATTATATCCGGGTTGTTGATCGCCGCACTGCATGTACACGCGCAAAGCAGCGACGAATTAAAGCGCCTGAGGAATAAATATAACGAAGAACTGGAGCAGCTAAACCGTGAATATGAGGAAACCGCCAATAACAAAAAAAGCTCGCTGCGGCAGTTGAGCCTGCTGAAGGAACAGATCAATATTCGGGAGGAAAAGATAAACTCCATCAATTCTGAAGTACGGCTGCTGGACAACCAGATATCGGAAAACAACACCTCTATTCATAACCTGCAAAGCCAGCTCGACCTGTTAAAGAAGCAATATGCGGCCATGATATTGTTTGCCTACCATAACCGCAGCTCGTATAACAAACTAATGTTCGTATTTGCGGCCAAGGATTTTAACCAGGGGTATAAACGATTAAAATACCTGCAGGAATTTGCCGGGTACCGCGAACGGCAGGCACAATACATCGAAAGCACCGAGAAGGACTTGCATGTAAAGATCAACCAGCTGGATAATACTAAAAAAGAGAAGAACAATATCCTTGCCGACCAGATTAAGGAAAAGGTAACCCTGGGCAAACAAAAAAAGGATGAAGCAAGGGTAGTGTCCGATCTTTCGAAGCAGCAAGGGCAACTAAAACAACAGCAACGCGACTTGCAACGGAAAATAACCAAGACCAACCAGGAGATACGCGATGCTATCCGGAAGGAAATAGCGGAAGCCAGGCGAAAGGCGGAAGAAGCTGCAAGGGCTGCCGCTGCGGCAAATCCATCCGGTAATAAAAATGTTACATCTAATAAAGAGAAGCCAGGCAGGCCAACCGATAGCGAAGTTTTAAATACAACAAAAGAAGCGGCAAAACTCTCGAGCGACTTTTTGGACAACAGGGGCAAGCTGCCCTGGCCGGTGACAAATGGCATGATAATCCGTGGCATGGGGGTTTATACTATAGAAGGGATAAGGACAGAAAGCGATGGTTTAGAGATAAAAACTAATGCTGGGGCCCCCATAAGAACAGTTTTTGACGGAAAAGTACAGGCTGTTGAAAATGTTTACGGTACTTATACCGTTATAGTAATTCACGGTGAATATTTTACAGCATATTCTAACCTGAAATCGGTGACCGTTAGCACGGGGCAAAAACTAAGTACCAAACAAATGATTGGTACTGTAGCAACGGACCCGGCGACAGGGGAATCGGTAGTGCAATTTGCGATTTATAAGGGCATTAACCCGGTAAATCCTAAGATTTGGCTTTACCCTGAATAGAATAATTTTCAATCTTGTACTATTTTATTACGTATATTTGTAAATTCATTTAGAGGATATGTTTAGTTCGGTATTATTGTTTTTGAACATTGGCGGCGGGGAGATGGTTCTTATTGTTTTCGTGGCACTGCTGCTTTTTGGTGGTGAAAAACTTCCGGAAATAGCGAGAGGGCTTGGAAAAGGAATACGCGATTTCAAAGACGCTTCGGATGGTGTAAAGCGCGAGATAGCTAACCAGATCAATAATTTCGAGGACAAAAAGACAGAGCCGGCTGTAGTTACTACTATCGAGGAACCATCTCATTTGTTACCTGAAAGCGAGATGCAGCAACAACTGCCTGAACACGCGGAAGCTACAGAAGAGCAACCAGAAGTAAGCGGCGTGGCAAATACAATACCTTATGTTGAGAACCACACTACTCCTGTACATGAGGAAACACACGCTACCGAGACTAAAATAGAACCAGTTAAAACAGCACACGAATAATTCATTAAATAAAACTTAAAGACATGGGCTCATTAGGCGCACCGGAAATTATTTTAATCCTAGTTATTATACTAGTATTGTTTGGCGGAAGAAAAATCCCTGAATTGATGAAGGGCTTGGGAAAAGGGATGAAGGAGTTTAAAGACGCCCAAAACGGCGAAAGCTCTACAACGACAACCACCGAAGAAAAGCCAAAAAACTGATCCGGCAGGTTCAGCCAATAGCTATTCTGTAAGCACTATCATAAACTTATCTGCTGAAATCTCCATTTCAACGGATAAGTTTTTTATTTTAGCCCCATGACTACATTCTATTCCTCTTTTGATGAAATAAAGAGGGAATTGCAAAGCGGCCGTATCACGGTTGAAGGATTAGTAAAAAGCTACCTCTCCCGTATCAGGGACAACGCACACCTGAATGCTTTTAATGAAGTATTTGAACAGGAAGCTATGTCGCGTTCCAAAACAATTGATATGCGTATCAAAGCCGGGACAGCGGGCAGGCTTGCAGGCATGGTCATCGGTATTAAGGATAATATCTGTTATAAAGATCATAAAGTATCTGCTTCGTCCAGGATACTTGATGATTTTACGTCTGTATATTCTTCCACTATAGTTGAACGGCTGCTGGCAGAAGACGCCATCATCATAGGCCGCTGTAATTGCGATGAGTTTGCGATGGGTGCCTCCAATGAGAATTCCCACTACGGCCCGGTAAAAAACTATGCGGATACAAGCCGTGTACCAGGCGGTTCATCCGGTGGTTCGGCGGTGGCGGTACAGGCTGGTATGTGTCACGCATCTATCGGTACAGATACCGGCGGCTCGGTTAGGCAACCCGCGTCCTTCTGCGGCTTGGTGGGATTGAAACCAACTTACGGTCGAATTTCCCGGCATGGAATTATAGCTTATGCATCATCTTTAGACCAGGTGGGGCCCATCACGCGTTCTGTAGAGGACGCTGCCTTGTTGTTGGAGATCATGGCAGGCGCCGACGAATACGACTCTACGCTCGCCCAAAAACCCGTGCCTGCCTATAGGAATGAATTGAAACCCGCTGGTTCAAAAAAGAAGATCGCGTACCTGCAAGAGGCGCTCTCAAGCCCGGGTGTTGATAATGAAGTAAAGGGCTCACTTATCGAATATATTGAAAAGCTGCGTGCCGACGGGCATACCGTTAATCCGATAGCCTTTGAATATCTCGACTACATCGTGCCCACTTATTATATCCTGGCTACAGCCGAAGCTTCATCCAACCTGGCGCGGTACGACGGGGTGCATTACGGTTACCGCAGCCCGGCCGCAACCGATCTGCTGACCACTTATAAGCGCTCGCGCTCCGAGGGTTTTGGTAAGGAAGTTAAGCGCCGTATTATGCTGGGCACATTTGTACTGAGTGCAGGTTATTACGATGCCTATTATGCCAAGGCGCAAAAAGTGAGGCGGCTGATCAGGGAGAAAACGGATAGCCTGCTGGAAGAGTATGATTTTATTTTAACCCCTACCGCTCCCGAACCGGCGTTCGCGCTGGGGAAAACGGAAAAAGATCCGGTTGTAATGTATCTTTATGATATTTTTACCGTACAAGCATCATTAGCCGGTGTTCCGGCTATTTCCTTGCCGGCTGGTGCTACTAATAAAGGTTTACCCCTGGGCTTACAATTATTAACCAAGCGTTTTGCCGAACAGGAATTGTTAAATTTCTCTAAATATTTCTTAGAGCTATAAAAATTTAATAGATTAGTAAATCCTAAGGTAGAAATGAAGAGATTATTAGTGCTTACAGCCGCCCTCTGTCTTATCCAATTTTCTAAAGCCGCCACACCCTTCTTACACACATCACAAGGGGCATCAGGGGTTCCGGAATGCTGCATTGTTTTACCCGTAAAAAACGGGAGCGACTCTGCCCTTACCCGTATGGAAATACCCGTTTATACAGGTATTTACCGCAACAATATTTTCAGAAAACGCCTCGATTCGATCCAAAAAGATGTACAACTGGACTACAATGAATACGTCCAGGCCGAAATAGACAATTATCTGTCTACCGAGCGCGTCGAAATTTCACGCGAGTTGGGCCTGTCTAAATACTACTTCCCTATTTACGAAAAGGCGTTCCGTGAAACCGGTATCCCTGATGAGATCAAATACCTTTCGGTGGTCGAATCGCGGCTTAATCCTAATGCCGTTTCACGCGTTGGCGCTACCGGCCCGTGGCAGTTCATGAACAACACCGCCAGGATTTATGGGCTTACGATGGATGATTATGTCGACGAACGCAAGGACCCTGTACAATCAAGCTATGCGGCTGCGGCTTACCTGAAAGATGCTTATCAGCAATTCGGCGACTGGCTGCTGGCCATTGCCTCCTACAATTGTGGTAAAAGCAACGTAATAAGGGCTATTGAAGAGGCGGGTTCAAATGATTTTTGGGCCATCCGCCAATACCTTCCTGCCGAAACAAGGGATTATGTGCCACTGTACATCGCTATTACCTATGTGATGAAATATCACAAAAACTATAATATCGTGCCGCAAGAGTGTTACTTTTCTACAGAAACCGATACGGTACAGGCCGATAAATTTATTTCATTGACCAGCGTTTCGCGTACCTTATCTATCGATCTGGCACAACTTACACTGCTTAACCCGTCCTACAAAAGATTGATCGTAAATGGCTCGGCCGAATCGCCAAAGAGCTTGGTTATTCCTAAAAATTTCAAGGCGAAGTATGCGGCATTATACGGTTCAATTAATTGCGAGCTGGCAGATGCCGATCTTTCGACCTATGGTTTGTACGACAGAATAAGGCGCATAGAAAGCAGGCCGCCTATACATCATCGCTCAAGAAAATTTGATACGATGGCATCGGTCGGGCAAAAGAAAAAAGTGAACAGTTTTGTGAGTTACCACCTGGAAGCGCCGGTGGTGGCTAAACTTAATAAAGGGTAAATACAAATAATTAAAATATAGGCCCGGTTCTGAAAATGATCAGAGCCGGGCTTTTTTCGTTTTGGCTATGCCAGCCCCCGAAAAGAATTGTAATTTTGGATAATCGAATTCCTAAAAACAACCATGCATAAAACCAACCGGAAGCAGGACGCGCTTGATTACCATTCAAACGGGCGCCCGGGCAAAATACAGGTAGTTCCTACCAAACCCACCAACTCACAGCGCGACCTTACCCTCGCTTACTCGCCTGGTGTAGCAGAGCCGTGCCTGCGGATAGCCGATAACGTAGAAGATGTTTATAAATATACCGCGAAGGGTAACCTGGTGGCGGTTATTACCAACGGTACCGCGGTGTTGGGGCTGGGTAATATTGGGCCCGAGGCGGCTAAACCCGTGATGGAAGGTAAAGGTTTGTTGTTCAAAATTTATGCCGACATCGATGTGTTCGACCTTGAAGTGAACGCGAAATCGGTAGATGAATTTGTGTCGATAGTCAAAGCCCTGGAGCCGACATTCGGGGGCATCAACCTGGAGGATATTTCCGCGCCAAGTTGTTTCGAAATAGAGCGCAGGCTGAAAGCCGAAATGAAGATCCCGGTAATGCACGACGATCAGCATGGCACCGCTATCATTTCGGGCGCTGCCCTGATGAATGCCTGCGAGATACAGGGTAAAAAGCTGGATAAGATAAAAATGGTAATAAACGGCGCAGGCGCCGCGGCTGTTTCCTGTTCCAAAATATACTTGTCGCTCGGGGTTAAACGGGAAAACCTTGTGATGTTCGACATCAATGGTTTAATTACCCCTGAACGCACCGACCTGGATGATATACGAATGTTTTTCGCAACAGAAAGGAAGGACATCAGCACCCTGGCCGATGCAATGAAAGGCGCCGATGTGTTTATAGGCCTTTCGGCGGGGAACGTGGTAACCCCGGATATGTTAAAGGCGATGGCTAAAAATCCCATAGTTTTTGCGATGGCAAACCCGGTACCAGAGATTGCCTATGACATTGGCGTTAAAGCGCGTAAGGATGTACTGATGGCTACTGGTCGCGCCGACTTTCCTAACCAGGTAAACAACGTGCTGGGCTTCCCATATATCTTCCGCGGGGCGCTTGATGTACGTGCAACTGCAATTAACGAGGATATGAAGCTGGCTGCGGTATATGCTATTGCCGAACTGGCAAAAAAGCCCGTACCCGAGGAAGTAAACCTGGCCTATAACGCCCGCAACCTGAAATTTGGTAAAGATTATATCATTCCGAAGCCGATGGACCGCAGGCTTATTACCGAAGTGTCATCGGCCGTGGCGAAAGCGGCAATAGCGTCGGGCGTAGCGCGAAAAACGATCACCGATTGGGATGCATACGAAGAGCGGCTGCGACTGAGTATAGGCGCCGATGACAGGATATTAAGAAACCTGGCCAACAAGGCTAAACAAAATCCTAAGCGGGTGGTATTTGCCGAAGCGGACAATTACAAAATACTGAAAGCTGCCCAAATTGTAAGAGAGGAGTGCATCGCCACGCCTATACTGCTGGGTAACTGTGCACGAATAAGGAATATCATCAAACACAGTGACCTGGAGCTGGATGATGTGGAGATCATCGATCCGCGCGATGAACCGGGCCGTTTCCAGGAATATGCCGATTATCTATACCAAAAAAGGCAAAGAAGAGGCATTACCGATACAGAAGCAAGAAAGATGCTTACGCAACGTAACTATTTTGGGGCGTGTATGGTGCAGTTTGGCGACGCCGACGCACTGATCTCGGGGTTAACAAAGGATTACGTAGCTACGGTAAAACCGGCGCTGCAGGTAATAGGCACGCAGGAAGGCGTTAACAGGGTTGCAGGAATGTATATGATGCTGACTAAAAAGGGCCCTGTTTTCATAGGCGATGCCACGGTGAATGTTGATCCAACGATAGAAGAGCTGGTTGACATTACGGTACTGATTGACCATTCTGTTAAACAATTTAACGTTAAACCAAGGATAGCGGTGCTCTCCTATTCTAACTTTGGTTCGAACGAGGGTGAGATCCCTTTCAAAACCAGGGAAACCGTGCGCCTGCTTCACGAACGATACCCGGATATTATGGTAGACGGTGATATGCAGGCTAACTTTGCATTGAACCCTACCTTGCTGGCAGATAATTTTCCATTCTCCACGCTTAATGGCGCGCCTGCCAATACGCTGATATTTCCAACGCTTGAATCGGGCAACATTGCCTACAAGTTATTACAGGAAATAGGCGATGCCGAGGCCGTTGGTCCTATATTGCTCGGGTTGAAAAAATCTGTTCACGTGTTGCAGTTGGGCAGTTCGGTCAGGGAAATTGTCGATATGGTTACCATAGCCGTGGTCGACGCCCAGGAAAAGGAAGGCAATGAAACCCAAAAAGTTGTTTCACGTACACGTAATTAATACTAAAAGGCACTTATGTACGCTTATATTGATGGTAAACTGGCCCATAAAAGCCCATCTTATGTGGTTATTGATGCGGGCGGTGTGGGGTACCAGGTAAACATATCACTAAACACTTATTCAAAACTTGGCGATACCGAGCGTTGCAAACTATTTACCTGGTTGCATGTGAAGGAAGATGCACACACCCTTTATGGCTTTGCCGACGAAGGCGAACGGCGGCTGTTCCTGCATTTAATATCCGTTTCGGGCATCGGCCCTAATACCGGCAGGATGATCCTGTCCTCGATCACTCCCGAAGAGATACAGGCGGCCATTGTAAAAGGGGATGTTTCACAGATACAGCGAATAAAAGGTATCGGGCCAAAATCGGCGCAACGCCTGATACTGGAACTACAGGATAAGCTGAAAAAGGACGGCCCTGACACGCTGATAACTGTTCCGGTGAACAGAACGGTGAAAGACGAAGCCATGTCGGCACTGGTAATGCTGGGCTTTGCCCGCAATGCGGTTGAGAAGGTGCTTGATAATGAATTAAATAAAAATGGTGGTAATTTAACCGTGGAACAACTAATTAAATTCGCACTAAAAAGTTTATAATTACGTAGATTTTTACCCCTTGACGCTTGATCCGGACTTTTACCTTTAAAGCTGCTTTATTGATGTTGCTGGTTTTCGCTTTTTGCGGGATCAGAACAGCCTTCGCACAGCAGCCCGCATCAAAGCCGGATTCACTAACCATCAGGGCGCCATTTAAAAATACCGAGTCGCGAAATAATCAACTAAAGGAAGGTTACCTGCTGCCCGACCCTCCCGGCCTGGTGAAAACCATTGAATATGACCCGGTAAAGAACCAATATGTGCTGTATCAGCGGTTGGGTAACTTCAACTACCGTCCGCCTAAATATCTTACTTTCAGCGAATACCTGGTATTAAAGCAGCGCGAAGATACGCGGGTTTACTTCAAACAGCAGGCGGATAACTATGCTTACCAGTCGCAGCAGGAAGGGTTTATCCCCCAGATCAAGGTGCGCAGCCACACTTTTGAGCAGATGTTCGGCAGTTCGGACATAACCATCCGGCCACAGGGCTCGGCCGAGATGATCATGGCCGGGCAGATCAACAGCAACCAGAACCCGCTGTTCAATACCAAACAACGCAGCCAGTTCAACTTCAATTTCAACCAGCGTATCCAGATGAACGTAACGGGTTCGATAGGTGACAAGCTGAAAATCTCGACCAATTACAACACCGATGCGCAGTACCAGTTTGAGAACCAGATCAAACTGGACTATACCGGGAACAAGGACGAGATCATCCAAAAAATAGAAGTAGGTACCGTAAGCTTTCCGTTAAACACTACCCTGATAACAGGTACGCAGGCCCTGTTTGGCGTTAAAAGCAAACTTAAATTTGGCAACCTGAATGTAACGAGTATCTTCTCGCAGCAGCGTTCACAATCCAAATCCATCACCATAACAAACGGCGCGCAGCAGGGGAACTTCAGTTTCACGCCTGCTGATTATGAGGCTAACCGTCACTACTTTTTGTCGCAATATTTCAGGGATAATTACGATAAGGCACTGGCCAATATTCCCATCATAAGCTCAAATATCAACATTACCCGGATTGAAGTTTGGGTTACCAATCGTACCAACAACACAACCGGTTCGAGGGATATATTGGGTTTGATGGACCTGGGTGAAAATAAGCCCTACAACAAAACGCTCGTGCAGGGCGGTGCAGGTTACAGTGGTTTGCCGGCCGGCTTTTCGGGACCGGGCTTTCCGCAACAATCCAACAACTTGTTGCAGAATTTACCCGCCACTGCAAGGCAAACCAATTCGAATGCTATTAACGCCTATTTCCAGGCGACAGGCGGCAATGATAACTATGCCAGGCTGACCTATGCACGAAAACTGACCGATAAGGAATTTACGCTGCACCCGCAACTGGGTTATGTGTCGTTGAATTACCCCCTAAATAACGACGAAGTATTGGCCGTTGCGTACCAATATACCGTAAATGGCGTGGTGTACCAGGTGGGTGAGTTTTCTACCGACCGCCCGGTTAATACGGCAACCCCCGAAGTATTATATGTGAAGTTACTGAAGAATGCATTGTTAAAGACCAGCCTGCCTACCTGGAAACTGATGATGAAAAACATATACTCACTGGGTGCTTACCAGGTTAGCCCGAGTAATTTCAGAATGACGATATCACGGCTCGATGAAAGCTCCGGCATCGCCAAACCTATTATGGGCGAGGGCCTGCACACCAAAAGCAAGCTTTGGCTGCAGTTGACGGGCCTGGATAACCTCGACTCGCATAACGACAAGCAACCCGATGGTTTTTTCGACTTTATTGAAGGGGTCACGATCGATTCGCAAAACGGCCGGATCATGTTCCCGGTATTGGAGCCTTTTGGATCGGACCTGGCAAAGCAGTTCGACCCCGGCGAACAGGACCTGATCCGGCGATACGTATACCAGCCTGTATACGATTCGACGAAGACCATTGCGCAACAGTTTTTCCCGCAGCTAAACAGGTATGTCATCAAAGGTACCTACACCTCACAATCCGGATCAGAGTATCAACTGAACGCGACCAATATTCCACAGGGTTCTGTTGTAGTGACCGCCGGTTCCAGCAAACTGATTGAGGGTACCGACTACAATGTCGATTACAGCGCCGGCAAGATCAGGATCATCAACCAGGCTTTGCTTTCGTCAGGCCAGCCAATTACCGTAAACCTGGAGAACAACGAACTCTTTGGGGTGCAGCAGAAATCGTTGTTCGGCTCCCGGTTTGATTATAAAGTAAACGATAATCTTGCGCTTGGGGCAACCCTGATGCATTTGAAAGAGACGCCGATAACGCAAAATGAGGTGGTGGGTCAGGAATCTATTTCCAATACCATTTATGGTTTTGATGTGAATTACAATTCACCGTCACGTTTCCTGACAAGGCTGGTTGATAAGATACCTTTCGTTACCACCAAAGTGCCGTCGTCGGTTAGTTTCAATGGTGAGTTTGCACAGCTATTACCGGGCAATCCCTCCGCGTTGAATTTTGCCGGATCGAAGAACGGCACATCTTACCTGGACGACTTTGAAAGCAGCCAATCGGTTATCGATATCAAAAGTGCTTCAACCTGGCAAATTTCGGGCACGCCGCAACAATTTCCCGAATCAAAATCCTTTAATGATCTGAGCTACGGCTACAATCGTGCACGCCTTGCATTTTACAACATCGACCCGATATTTTACAGCGGTGGCACCATACCGGTAAACCGCAATGAACTGTCAAAGCCTTATGTGCGCGAAGTTTTGGAAACAGAGGTGTTCCCTTACAAGCAGTCGGTAACGGGCCAGCCACTGACGCTGCCTACTTTCGACCTCGCATTTTACCCGAATACTCGCGGCCCTTATAACTTCAGGACTACGGGCTTAAACAACGATGGAACTTTGACCAATCCGCAGCAAAAATGGGGTGGTATATTCCGCGGTATATCAACCAATGATTTTGAAGCGCTGAATGTTCAGTACATCGAATTTTGGGTGATGGACCCCTTCATCGGGAAACCAAATTCGCAGGGTGGCGACCTGTATTTCAATCTCGGCAACATTTCGGAAGATATATTGCAGGATGGCCGCAAAGGGCTTGAAAACGGTATACCGGTAAATGGTGACCAAAGCCAGGTGGATACTACCGCATGGGGCCGGGTTGTTAAAACACAACCGGTGGTAAATGCATTTGATAGCAATCCCGCGTCGCGCACAATACAGGACATTGGGCTTGACGGATTAAACGACGCGGATGAACGGTCGAAATTCTCAACTATCGTCAACCAGGTAAAGGCGCAGGTGGGTGCCCAGGCCGGGAACACCTTCAACAATGACCCATCGTCCGACGATTACCAATATTACCAGGGCCCGCTGCTTGACCAGGCAGGTGCAGGCATTTTGCAACGCTACAGCCAGTACAACGGTACGGAAGGAAATTCCAAAACTTCCGAACAATCCCAGGCATTGCTGGGTACGCCAACTTCGGCCTCAACATCGTTGCCTGATGCAGAAGATGTTGACCGGGATAACAATATGAACCAGGACGACGAATACTTTCAGTATCATGTTTCTGTCCGTCCGCAGGATATGGTAGTAGGGCAAAACTTTATTAATGATAAGGTAACCTCGCAGGTTAAATTGCCCAACGGTACTACGCAGGCGGTTACCTGGTACCAGTTCCGGATACCGATAAACAGTCCGCAAAGTGTAGTGGGCAATATCCAGGACTTTAAATCCATCCGGTTCATCCGGATGTTCATGACCGGTTTTGCCGATACGGCGATAATGCGTTTTGCAACCCTGCAGTTGGTAAGGGGCGATTGGCGGGCATTCAATTCGGAAAACAATCCTACCAATGTGATCGCCGACCCTTCGATCATCAACCCTCCACTTGATAATTCTTCACTGGATGTAGAGACCGTTAATATCGAGGAAAACGGGAACCGCACCCCTATACCTTACGTAGTGCCGCCGGGTATCATACGCCAACGCAATTACAACAACCTGCAAACCAATACCCAGCTGAATGAGCAGTCGCTTTCGCTTAATTTTTCGAACCTGCGCGACGGCTACTCGCGTGCTGCGTTTAAAGATTTTAATAACGACCTGCGTAAATACAAAAAACTGCAAATGTTTATCCATGCCGAAGGCACGCAGCTGAAGGATAATGATGTGAACGCTTTTATTCGACTTGGGGTTGATTATACCGACAATTACTACGAGTACGAGATACCGATGAAGCTGACCAACCCGGGCACCAACGACCCGAACGCTATATGGCCCACTGAAAACGAATTGGATGTAGAACTTGCGCTGCTGACTAATGCCAAACTGGCCCGTAACAACGCCAAGCTGAACGGGCAACCCTGGCCGCTTACGGTCCCTTTTACCCTTAGCGACGGTAAAAACAAGATCACTATCAAAGGCCAACCCGACCTGAGCCGGGTGGCGACGGTTATGGTGGGTGTGCGTAATCCATTAAAAACAAGCGCAAGTACAGTTGTAGACGACGGGCTGGATAAATCGGGTATTATATGGTTTGACGAATTACGTATGACCGACTTTGACAACAAAGGCGGCTGGGCGGCAACCGGAAGATTTGATGCAAAACTGGCCGACTTTGCATCGCTTACGGTAACCGGAAGCCGGACGACCGTCGGTTTTGGTGCACTCGACTCGCGGCTGGCCGACCGGACATTGAATGATACCAAAGTGTACGATGTATCGGGTAGTGTGGAGCTTGGTAAATTCTTCCCTGATAAAAGCGGGGTACATATACCGCTATACGTTAATGTGTCGCACCAGGTAAGTACGCCGGAATATGACCCGGCGCAGCCCGATATAACGCTGAAACAATCATTGCAGGCAGCCACAAGCAGCAAACAGCGGGATTCGATCCAAAACACAGCCGAGGACTATACGCTGCGTAAAAGCATCAACCTGACCAACGTCCATAAAACAAAGACAAACTCATCGGCGCCGAACCATGTTTGGGACATCGAAAACTTTAACGCGACTTATTCCTACATCGAATATAATCACCATGATTTTACGACGCAGAGCGATTTTGAAAAAACGTATCATGCGTCGCTGGCCTATAATTTTGCTACACAGCCGAAGTATTATAGTCCGTTTGAGAAAGTGATCAAAAGTAATCTGCTGTCGCTGATCCGGGATATTAATATCGATCTGATACCGTCGCGGCTGAATTACAGTATCAATTTTGACCGTTTTTATTCCGAAAATACCCTAAGGAACAACGACCCGAACAACATTATCGCCATTCCAACCACTTTCAATAAAACATTTAACATTACCTCGGTATACGGCCTGGGCTGGAACCTGACTAAGTCGTTGACTTTAGACATCGATGCAACCAACCTGGCGACGGTTGACGAACCTGCAGGGCGGCTGGACGGTATGAAGAGGGATACATTGTGGGAAAATATCCTGCACCTTGGAAGAACGACAAATTACAATCATACGCTGACGCTGAACTATACGCTGCCATTAAATAAGCTGCCTTATATGGATTGGACAGCTGTGGTAGCGCGGTACAGCACACATTTTACCTGGCAAACGCAGCCGCTTTTTGCAATAAATGATCCTGCTTACAATGTGGGCAACAGTATCCTGAATTCGCGCACCATACAACTGAACCCCACATTCAATTTGACAAGCCTTTACAATAAATTTCCTTTTTATAAGCGACTGACTGCCAAGCCGGCAAAAGATGGGGAGGAAACATCAGGTATCGGAAAATTCTTTTTAGGCGTTTTAACCAGCATAAAGAATTTGAGCGCAGCCTACACGCGCACTGAAGGAACATTCGTACCCGGGTATCTGCCTAATTCGGGCTTTGCAGGGGAAGATTTTAACTATAACGCGCCAGGTATCGGCTTCCTGCTGGGCAGCCAGGCCGACATCAGGCAGAAAGCTGTTTCGAAAGGCTGGCTAACGACCGATACCCTGCAAAACCAGCTTTATGTGCGCACACTGAACGAAGACCTGCATCTGAAGGGGTCTGTAGAGCTATTTAAAGATTTCCGTATTGAACTGATAGCGTTTAAAACGCAGAACCATTCGTACCAAAGTAATTTCAAATACCTGCCGTCCTCGGGCACATTTGAGAATTTAACCCCGAGCACAACAGGTGATTATACCATCTCCTACATGTCGATAGCCACAGCTTTTTCAAAAATAAGCGGCATCGACAACTCATCGCCGACGTTTACCAAGTTTGAACAAAACCGCGCTGTTGTTTCGCAACGCCTTGGCGCGTTGAACCCGAACTCCGTAAAAGGCGCAGGCGGCACCTATACCGATGGCTACAGCCAGAATTCGCAAAACGTAGTGGTACCTGCATTCCTTGCCGCTTATACCGGCAAAAATGTATCAAGTATAGGTTTAGGTAGCTTTCCATCGTTTCCGGTACCCAACTGGGATATACGTTACAGCGGTTTGAGCCGTATCCCTTTCCTGAGCGAATTATTTGAGTCGGTTGACATACGAAACGGGTACCGGTCGACATTTACGGTGGGCAATTATACTACCCTGCAGCAGTACCAGGTAGCCAATGGGGCTGTAAGCTCGAGGGATGCGAACAACGACTTTTTGCCGCTCTATCAATTTTCATCGGTTACCATATTTGAACAGTTTGTGCCTTTGCTGGGTATAGATATGCGATTTAAGAACAACCTGACCGCCAACGTAGAATACCGGCAGACACGTACACTTAACCTGAGCCTGTCTAACAGCCAGCTGGCGCAGCAGAACGAGGATATACTGGTGCTTGGTTTTGGTTACAAGACCCGCAATTTCAGGTTCCCGTTTGGCTTGTTTAATGGTACTAAGCTAAATAACGACCTCACCTTCAAAATGGACCTTTCGCTGCGCGATAATAAAACATTGGTTTACCAGGCTGATATACCAGGGGCGCAGATATCTTCGGGCGCGAGAAACATCACCTATCGCCCCGAGGTGGACTATGTGATCAACCAGCGTTTCAATCTCAGCCTGTTCTATGATACCAACATCACCAAGCCTTTCACGTCGCAAACGTTTAATACATCGTTCACCAACTTTGGCGTCAACCTGAAATTGTTATTGCAATAAAAAAAGCCGCCCGGGGGCAGCTTTACTATTAATCTCCAGTTAATTTGAACTATTATTCCCTTGAAACCCGGCCCGAGCCCGTAGTCCGCATATCGGATATGGTTGCGCTGCCCGAATAAAGTACACTTCCCGAACCTGTGATATGGCCCGATACGCTTTTTTCGGCTTCAACATGGATATTGCCCGAACCGGTAATGGTAGCAGATACCGAGTTAGCTTTAAGGCCCCTGCCCTCAACTTCGCCCGAGCCGGTAACAACGATCTCGGCATCGCCCGCGCTGCCTGTGATTTTGATGGAACCGGAACCGCTGATAACCGTTCGCAGGTCATCCGCTTTAACAGCTGTGCTGATGTTGCCCGACCCGCTCAAAATGGTTTTAACGCTGCTGCCTGAAACAACACCGTCAACTTTGATACTTCCGGAGCCTGCATTGGCAAGCGAATTCAATGATTTGGCTTCGACATAGATCTCGGCTTTGTGAATATTGCGATGACGGTTTTCGCGGTTGAACCTGATCTTCAATGTGTTTCCTTCAACCACGGTCTCTATGTCGTTAATAACGTCATCATCGGCGTCAACCCTTACGCTTTCGTTCCCGTCGATCTTAACATGAACGTTAAAAGGACCGCCTGATGCAATGGCGCTGAAACCTGAAACAGAACGCGACTGGCCCTGGGCCGAGGCGGATATGGCAAGCACCGAAAAAAGTGCTGCTGATAAAACTGAATATGCTATTTTTTTCATAATGAATACTTTTAGCTAAAAGACGGAACTAAATTACAAACGTTGCACGGCTTACAAAGAAACATTCTATTGCGGGTTCTCAGCCTTTTCCTTTTTTTCAGCCTCTTTTTTCTGCTGCCGCTCGGCCCGCCGTTGTTTTCTTGCGGCTTTTTTTAATTGCCGTTCCTGTTTTTTTATGCTTTGCTGCGCTATTTTATCCTTTACCGTCTTTTGCATTTTCTCATCAAGGCCTATACAGGGTTTAATGCCGGTAAGCAGGGTATGCCATATCGTTTTAAAAAAAGGATAATCCTTAGGACGATTGTAAGTGACATAAAAAGCGCGTGGCACCCCGCCCGGTTTATCGGGGTTGTTGTGCTTAAGCACCATGATGTTAGCAAACAAAGTGGGGATCACCGCATGTTTTAATCTGTCATTATCTGTATCCGGCTTTAACACGGTAACTTTCAGGCTATCATAAAGCAAGCTGATACGGCCTTTAGCTACCCGGTTGTCTGCATTAATATCGAATTCGAAACGGTTAAGTTTCCCTGTGTTTATCTTGACCAGCCCCAACGCCATGATCCCTTTATTTAAGGCACGGAGGTCCATGGGTCCGACGTCCCCTTTATAACTGAAAGGCACATTTTCGTCCGTCAGGTTGAATTTGAAGATCACATTCACTTTGCCGCGATTCATAAAATAACTGGTTAATGCGGCCGTGCAAATATTGTTTTTCTGAAGCGCCTGCGGGTTATTGGTGACATTCAGGAACCTTCCCGACGAATGGTCGAACGTTATTGTCCCGGCTTTGCCCGACTTATGATTAAGCTCGGTATAGGTGATGTCTATCCCTTTTACGTCTATCGTATCGATGTTAAGATCGGCCTTCAATTCTTTCAGGCCAAAATTCGGGTAGGTTTTTACCTTATCGGTTGTCGGCTTTTTCTTGTTAGGGTTGGTGAATAAGTTAAGCGAGCCTTTAGTTAGCAAAAGGTGCGATGCGTTGATGACGCGGTATTTGTGATAGGTAATGTAATCAAACCGGTCCACTTCGAGTGAATCAAGATGAATATCGAACCGGTCTTTGCGGCTTTTCTCAAAAAATACACTGGTTTCTATGGGCTGTAGGTCGAGGCCTTCTAAGGTCAGTTTAGAGGTTTGAGTAGATAAATGCAGCGCCTTTATGCTGTAGGTGTACAACCCGTTCGACGTATTGGCTTTATAGTTATTAAGATCGGCGTCGATATCCCTGCAAAATAAAACCCGCGACCTGTCAGTTTGCGTTGCCGAATCGATAAGCAGGTCGGTAGCGCCCAGGTTCATTTCCTTTAGCTCGGAAATGGCAAGTTTATTACCCGAATAATCTTCGTACTTAAACTTTACATCGCCCAGCACTATCTGGCCTATATGAACTGATTTCAGGGTTTTGGATAGCTTTTGCCAGGTAGTTCGGTTATCCTTTGTAGCAGTATCTTTGGTGTGGTTAAGCTCGTAGCTTACTTTTATCTCCGGCGCCTTCAATATTACCTCGCCAATATCCAACACGTGGTCAAAGTACAGTTTGAACGGATGCATATGCGATATGGTGAGCCTTTTCACGCGAAGTTCCACCAGGTTGTTGGGGGCGAAATGATTTGCTTTCCGGCGGTTATAAACGGTTGTATCCGGCGTGAGTGTAAGATTATAAATGTCAACCTCGCCTCTAAGGATATGCAGCTTGGCGTCGCTAAAGTCGACATGATAAAGGCTGTCGCTGCTTTTAAGCACGATACTCTTTACTTTCTTTGCCAGGATCGGCGACCAATACTGGTTGACAAACAGCGCAAGGATGAGTATTAACGCTATCAGTGAGCCGAGGATTATCAGCGTTACTTTTTGCCATCTTTTTAATCTTGACTTCATCAGCTGAAATATCCGGGGATGTCGCATTCAAGTTACTACACCACTTTCCGCAATTTGTTATTTTTTGGACTATAAATCATCATAATAGAGTCGGGATTTTGTAAAACGTGACAAACTGTCACTCTAAATCTAAAAATTGTGTATTTTTGCAGTCCAATTTTAAGGTATAATGAATTTTACTATCCCGGATAAAACACACGACGAGAGCAGGCAGGGCGAGGCTTTAATATTAGAGCCCGCAGACGGGAAGGCAAACGGTCGTAAGCTTTATATAGAAAGCTATGGCTGCGCCATGAATTTTTCGGATAGTGAGATAGTAGCGTCTATCCTGTTGGATAATGGTTTTGAAACAACCGGTGACTATAATAATGCCGACGTTATATTTATCAATACCTGCTCGATACGTGAGAACGCCGAGCAGCGTGTGCGTAACCGGTTGAGGGAATTCACTATTGCCAAGGCTAAAAACCCGGGGCTGGTAGTAGGTGTATTGGGCTGCATGGCCGAACGCCTGAAATCCAAATTCCTGGAAGAAGAAAAATTGGTGGACGTGGTTGTCGGACCCGACGCCTATCGCGATCTGCCGAACCTTATCGGTAAAGTTGACGATGGGCAAAAGGCAGTAAATGTGCTGTTATCGCGCGAAGAAACCTACGCCGATATCAATCCGGTGCGATTGAATAGCAACGGTATCAATGCTTTCGTTTCCATTATGCGCGGATGCGATAATATGTGCTCGTTCTGCGTAGTGCCGTTTACCCGTGGACGTGAGCGGAGCCGTGAGCCACGATCGATAGTAAAAGAATGTACCGATTTGTTCAACCAGGGTTACCGCGAGGTGACTTTGCTGGGGCAAAATGTAGATTCGTATAAATGGTCAGGCGCAGAGCTTGACACAGAAGCCGGAGGTCAGAAGTCGGAGCCTTACCCTGCCCTCTCCATTGGAGAGGGTTTTGAAAGCCGGGAAGAAAAAGTCTTCTCCAATGGAGCGGATTTACGTGAGGCGAAAGTTGTGAACTTTGCCAACCTGCTCGAAATGGTGGCATTGGTCAGCCCGGAATTACGCGTACGTTTTTCAACATCGCATCCAAAAGATATTACAGACGAAGTGCTGTACATGATAGCTAAGTACGATAATATCTGCAACTACATTCACCTGCCGGTGCAGTCGGGTAACAGCCGGGTGCTGGAGTTGATGAACCGCACTTATGACCGCGAGTGGTATATCAACCGTATCGATGCCATCAGGAGAATTATACCTGAGTGTGCCATTTCAACCGATGTGATAACCGGTTTCTGTACCGAGACAGATGATGAACACCGCGATACATTGAGTATGATGGATTACGTGCAATATGATTTTGCCTACATGTTCATGTATTCGGAACGGCCGGGCACGCTGGCGGCCAAACGCTATGCAGATGACATCCCGGATGCTGTAAAAAGCAGCCGGCTGAAAGAGGTCGTAGCAAAACAGCAGCAGCATTCTTATGCGCGTTTACAGGCTCAATTGGGGAAGGTACAGCGGGTACTGATCGAAGGCTTTTCAAAAAAGTCAGACAAAGACTACTGTGGGCGCAGCGATCAGAATGCGATGGTCGTGTTCCCGGTAAACGAGAACTACAAACCTGGCCAGTATGTGAATGTGTTGGTTGAAAGGACTACTACAGCGACATTGATAGGGATAGTTGTTGAGTAACATAGCCAGGAAGCAAAATCATTTTTGCTTTGAAAGACATAACGATAAAAGAGATTTAGTCTTGAATCTTGATTCTTGACTCTTGATTCTATAAAATGGAAGTACAAGAAATAAAACAACGCTTTGGTATCATCGGCAATTCGCCGCTGCTTAACCGGGCCATAACTATAGCAAACCAGGTTGCGCCTACCGACATTTCTGTTTTAATAACAGGCGAAAGCGGTAGCGGCAAAGAGGTTTTCTCGCACATTATTCACCAGATGAGCCCGCGCAAGCATGGGCCGTTTATTGCTGTAAACTGTGGCGCCATACCTGAAGGTACTATTGATTCCGAATTATTCGGTCACGAAAAAGGCGCCTATACAGGTGCTGTCGGCGAACGAAAAGGATACTTTGAAACAGTAAACGGCGGTACGATATTCCTGGATGAAATTGCGGAAATGCCGCTGGGTACCCAGGCGCGCTTGCTGCGCGTGCTGGAATCGGGACAATATATTAAAGTAGGTTCATCAAAAGTTGAAAAAACTAATGTGAGGGTGATAGCCGCTACCAACGTGGATGTGTACGAGGCTGTACGAAATGGTAAATTCAGGGAAGACCTTTATTACCGTTTGAATACTGTGCCGCTGCGTATACCACCACTGCGCGACAGAAAAGAGGACATTTATCTTTTGTTCCGCAAATTTACGTCTGATTTTACGGATAAATACCGGACCCCGCCGATACAATTGGATGATGAGGCCCAGCAACTGCTCATCAATTATTCATGGCCAGGTAATGTGCGCCAGTTAAAAAATATGGCCGAACAATTGGCGGTTTTGGAACGTGACAGGTTAATAACCGCACAGATCATCCTCAATTATATCCCACAAGAAGCCAGCAGAAGTAATTTGCCTATGCGCCTGGAAAATCAGCCTAAAGAAGATATATCTGAACGCGACATATTATATAAGGTACTGTTTGATATGAAGCGTGATATGGTAGAACTAAAAAAGCTGGTAGCGGATATTATCGAGCACGGCGGTGTCTCAACATCTTACGCAAATAATTCGCAAACGATAAACCAACTGTACCGCGATATAGAATTGCCCGGAAACAACGGCGACGGACAATTTACCATACAACAGCCCGTTATAAGCAATGCAAATGTGCCTTTTCACGAGGCTGAAGAAGTAGAGGAATCGCTTTCGCTGGTCGAGAAGGAATCTGACCTGATCAGGAAGGCATTAAAAAAACATAAAGGCAAGCGTAAACTTGCCGCCAATGAGCTGGGGATATCCGAAAGAACATTGTACCGCAAAATAAAAGAGCTAAATCTGTAACCATGAAAAGGGCGCTGGCAGCATTACTTCCGATAGCTATACTTGCTTTGTTCAACTCTTCGTGCGCTATCAGTTTAAGCGGTGCGTCTACTGTAGGACTGACCACTATCAACGTTGAGTATTTTGAAAATACAGCACCTTTGGTGGTGAATTACCTTAGTCAGCAATTTACGGAGTCGCTAAAGGATAGGATACGTTCCACCACCAGCCTGTCCATTGTGCGGGGAGAAGCTTCAGCAAATATGAAGGGTTCGATAACCGGATACAGCATTGAGCCGGTGTCGGTACAGTCAACCAACAGCAACACACCGCCCATAGCAGGTGCCGAACGTTTAACGATTACGGTAAATGTAACTTATACTAATACCGTCGATAAGAAGCTGAGTTTTACCCAGTCATTCTCTGAACACCAGGACTTTACAGGTGAGATATCATCCCAGGAGCAGAAACTGATAACCGAAATCAATAAACAGCTTACCGACGATATTTTTAACAGAGCCTTTGCTAATTGGTAAGCAATTTGTAGTTTCACCCTCGTGGACCAATACCTAAATAACAGGCAGACCGATATTTTGTGGAAATTGCTGGCAAACCCGGCTGATAATGGCTATGCCTATAGCGCCGACCTGCAGCAACTTGCTATGGATTTTCCGCAAAGCGGGCTTTTGCAGGCATTATATGCGCGCTCAAACAGGGAAGGTATGGTCCACGCGGCCGCCTCGTTTGATCCCAAGACGCTGTACTTATTGGTGAATGCTTATGAGAACCTGGCTGAGGTGCAGGACGAACAGATCATTCAGGAGGTAAACGGACGGGGATACGGCGAAGGCATTGAGACTAAAACGAGAAAGGACGTTGCCGAAACCTATCATCAAACAAACGGGATTTCCGAACCTGAACCGCTAATTGAAGAAAACCGGGACGAGTCGTCAGTTGTAATAGGTGATGATGAGCAGGGAGAGATTCAGATCATAAATGACCACTTTGAAAGCGAAACCGGCACTGGCGAGGCTGGCAATATGCCGGAAGAGGAACACATTCACCAGCTGGTAACTGAAACACCCGAAGAGGACGGCCGCGCCATTGCCCCGGCCGATGTATTTGAAGAGCAGATCATAGATTTTCATGAATTACAGCCGGAAGTAGACGCCGAAATGACCCTGCAGGCTACCGAACCTGTTGTTGAATTACCGGAAGAAGACGATAGGGGCGAAACACCGGCGCCTGTGTTTGAGGAAGCGTTAGGCGAATTACAGGAAAAGGCAGAGGAGCCAATTAACCAGGTGGTAGAAACCGCAGAAATTGAGCCGATACAGGAGATTAACGAAACAGCAGCAGAAGGGCAACCAATAATTGAGCAGGAAATAATAGCACAGTCGCACCCATCAGACGATATCGAAGATGATGTGTACGATGAGATAGTTGGCATAGAAAGTATCAGCTTTGCAACGCAAACTCCTAAGCCGGTGGAGGAAATGAGCAAGCCCTTGCCTGTAGCTGCGGCAGAAGAAAATTTATCCGGGGAGGGTGCTGGAGAGCCGGTCATAGAAGATAATGCTGTTGTGGAGCACGATGTGGCAGATGCCGGCATAGAAGAATTAGTACCCGAAAGCCTGGCGGGTAGCGATTATTTTGTTTTTGAAAGGTCGGAACAGATCACGCAGCAGCCGGAGGCTACGGAAATTATTGACGAGGAAATCGCAACAGAGGCGCCGGTTAACGAGTTCAAGGCGCCGGATGTGGAAACAAATTATGTTTCGAAGTACCACGACGAAAAAATGCCATACACGTTTATGTGGTGGCTCGATAAAACGCGTAAAGAACACGCTGGCGTTTACCAGCCGTTTAAACTGGATACCACCCAGGCTATAAAACACACAGGTGACGAAACCCTTCAGCAGCAATACTACGAGAACATATTTCATGTAAGCACGGTTGAGGAACTGGACCAGAATGCTGCCGGGCTGGCTGTTGAATTTGACCCGCAGCGGAAAGAAGACAGGATCATCAAAAAATTTATCGCCGAGGCGCCGCACATCAGTACGCCGACAGGCGACAAACTGGACAATGAGAATAAGGCTAAGAAAAGCGCCGAGGACATGGATGAATTAGTGACCGAAACATTGGCGCATATTTATGTCGACCAGATGCTTTATCACAAAGCCATAAATACTTACAAAAAATTGATATTGAAATTCCCGGAAAAAAGCCGTTACTTTGCCGACCAGATTGAATTGTTAGAAAGAAAAATCAATTAATATAAAAAGAAATGTATTTAGTTTTAGTGATCCTGATCGTTATAGTATGTGTGCTGTTGGGAGCCATAGTATTGATCCAAAACCCTAAGGGCGGCGGTTTAACATCAAATTTCTCAAGCTCGTCGCAATTGATGGGCGTTCAGAAAACCGGTGACTTCCTCGAAAAAGGAACCTGGATACTGGCCATAGCCCTGATGGTGCTTTCGCTGGCAGTAAATGTAACGGTGAAGGGCGGGGGTGCAACTACCATCAGCGCCGAAAAGCAAAAAGAACTGGAGCAGGTGAATAAGCAAACAGGCCCGGCTACAACCACGCCACTTGCTACACCCGCACCCCAAAAAAGTAAATAATACCAATTATAAAAAAATAAAAAAAGGCTTTGGCATAATATCCAAAGCCTTTTTTGGCTGAAAGCCTTTACTGACACGATGGCACTTGAATATTAAATCATCGTTAAGAATAAAACCATCCTTGACCTAAAAGTGACAATTGAACAGTTGATATGACAATATTGGTCGTACCCGGCTGCTTGGCATAATTGATGAGGATAGATGCACACGTAACCATAAATTTTATAAAATTAAATTAGTATAACAATGGCATTGAACATTAAACCTATCGGAGACAGGGTAGTAGTGGAAGCTGCTCCGGCCGAAGAGAAGACCGCATCCGGAATCATTATCCCGGATACAGCAAAAGAAAAACCTCAGCGCGGCACTATCGTTGCTGTAGGCGATGGAAAAAAAGACGAGCCTTTAACCGTTAAAGCCGGTGACCAGGTGTTATATGGCAAGTATGCCGGTACCGAAATTACCTATGAAGGTAAAGAGTACTTAATTATGCGCGAATCTGATATTTACGCAGTACTATAACCAATTACTGAATTATTGAAGGACTGAATTGTCGAATTAACCTTGAATCGATAATTCAACAAATCATTAACCCGCCTGCCGGCTGGCAGGTTCAACAATTAAAAAGAGATGGCAAAACAAGTTAGATACAATGTAGAAGCACGCGACGCTTTGAAGCGCGGCGTGGATATTTTAGCAAATGCAGTAAGAGTGACATTAGGACCAAAGGGCCGTCACGTAATTATCGACAAAAAATTCGGCTCACCCGCTATTACAAAAGATGGTGTTACCGTTGCAAAAGAGATCGAGTTAAAAGACCCTATCGAAAACATGGGCGCCCAAATGGTTAAAGAGGTTGCTTCAAAAACTGCTGATATAGCAGGTGATGGCACAACTACTGCAACCGTATTGGCACAGGCTATTGTTACAGCAGGTATCAAGAACGTGGCTGCCGGCGCAAACCCAATGGATTTGAAACGCGGTATCGACAAAGCAGTTACAGCGGTTGTTGAAAATCTTAAAACACAGTCAAAAACTATTGGCGAGGATAACAACAAGATCAAACAAGTAGCTTCCATATCTGCAAACAACGACGAAGTTATCGGTGCGCTAATAGCCGAAGCGATGGAAAAGGTTGGTAAAGACGGTGTGATCACTGTTGAAGAAGCAAAAGGTACTGAAACTGAAGTTAAAACAGTTGAAGGTATGCAGTTCGACCGTGGTTACCTTTCTCCTTACTTTGTAACCAACGCCGACAAAATGGAAGTAGAGCTGGAAAATCCATATATCCTGATTTACGACAAGAAAATATCATCGATGAAAGAACTGCTTCCGATATTGGAAAAGCAAGTTCAAACAGGCCGGCCTTTGCTGATCATTGCAGAAGACCTTGATGGTGAAGCCCTGGCTACATTAGTAGTTAACAAGATCCGCGGTTCATTGAAAGTGGCTGCTGTTAAAGCTCCAGGTTTTGGTGATCGCCGTAAAGCTATGCTGGAAGATATCGCTATCCTTACAGGCGGTACGCTGATCTCTGAAGAAAGAGGTTTCAAATTAGATAATGCCGATCTTTCTTACTTAGGTACCGCTGAGAAGGTTGTTGTTGATAAAGACAACACAACTATCATCAATGGTTCGGGCGAAGCTGAAGAGATCAAATCTCGTGTGGGACAGATCAAATCACAGATCGAGTCGACAACTTCTGATTATGACCGCGAAAAATTGCAGGAACGTTTAGCCAAATTATCCGGTGGTGTTGCCGTATTATATATTGGCGCTGCTTCTGAAGTGGAAATGAAGGAGAAGAAAGACCGCGTTGACGATGCTTTGCATGCAACCCGTGCAGCTGTTGAAGAAGGCATTGTTGCAGGTGGCGGTGTCGCTTTCATCCGTGCGGTTGAAGCCTTGTCAAATCTTAAAGGTGATAACGATGACGAGAACACCGGCATCCAGATCATCCGTCGCGCTATTGAAGAACCATTGCGCCAGATATGTGAAAACGCAGGTATCGAAGGTTCTATCGTAGTACAAAAAGTAAAAGAGGGAAAGGACGATTTTGGTTACAACGCACGTACCGATAAGTACGAAAACCTGATCAAAGCCGGAGTTATCGACCCAACGAAAGTGGGCCGGGTAGCTTTGGAACACGCAGCTTCAATTGCAGCTATGCTGTTAACCACTGAATGTGTATTAGCTGACGATCCAGAAGATGAAAAGGGTGCTGGCATGCCTCCAATGGGCGGCGGCGGCATGGGCGGTATGATGTAATATCTGTCCTGACAAAAAGACAAAAATATTTGTCAATATTATATAGAGGCCCTGTCTGTTTTTGCAGACAGGGTTTTCTTTTTTTCTGAACCATCGTTTTGTCATGAGTCGGTAAGCAGACGGTCATCGGTTAATCAAATGATTAATTTAGGCCCATTATCATCCGATAATGGGCCTAAATTTGTTAAAGATTGTTAAACACAGATGCTTAGGCACAACAATTGAATGTTACAGGTCATGAAAGCGATCAACGAGAGAGCGAAATACATCAAAACCCAAATCCTTGAGTGGGTACTCATCAAGGGCCCGGAATTATTTATTACCATCTACGGTAAATAATTAATCCTTATTTTTGGCCTTTATTTATGCGGCCGGAAGAATTTTACCACCAATTTCATGTTTGGCTTGTTGCGAACGGCCAAAATTACATCTTCGGATTATTTATATTTATTGTCGGTTTTTGGGTCATCAGGCTCATTAAAAGAAGGATGCGCGAGCGTATGGCACGTAACAGTGTGAACTCAGCACTTCGGCCTTTCTTCCAAAGCCTTACAGTAACTGCCCTTTATGTAATATTAATCCTTTCGGTATTCAAAATAATCGGGTTCGAGCTCACATTGTTCAGCACTATTATCGGGGCGTTCAGCGTGGCCGCCGGCCTGGCTTTATCGGGCACCTTCCAGAATTTTGCCGGTGGTGTGCTGATACTTTTGCTGAAGCCTTTCAATATTTCCGATTATGTGGTGGCCCAGGGCCAGGAAGGCACTGTAATGTCAATACAACTGTTTTATACGGTGCTTAAAACCATTGATAACCGTACCATTATTATTCCTAACGGGAAGCTGTTTAATGAAGTAATCATCAACGTTAACCGTGAAAAAACGCGCCGGCTCGACTTTGAATTGAAGCTGGGCTACGTAGTTGAGGTGGATAAAGTGAAGGACATCATTTATAATGCTATTAAAGCAACGCCTAAGATCATACCAACACCAAAGCCACTGGTAGGGGTAATTGCCCTCGAGATTGACGGACTGCGCTTTACGGTGAGGGTATGGGTAAAACCTGACGATTATTTAACCACCAAAATATTCCTGCAGGAAAAGATCGTTAAGGACCTTCGGGATGCCGATATACAATTACCGCAGCACCATGTGCTGCCGGGTACGTGATGTCAATCTGCAAGTTCGGCCTGGAACCATAGCGCCCCGTTTACTTTCATATCCGTCCTTATTTTTTGGGACGTAATGTTGCCAACATGAATATAAGCATCAATCACCAGGTCGTTTCCCCGCTTATTGTCAATTAATTTTAACGTTAAAATACCACCTATCGAACGCTTGTCTACATGCGCGGGAGTTACATTCAATACCAGGGCCTCGAATTTAAAGTAGCTGTATTTTCCCCAGCGCGCATCGGGCCAATACCCATTGCTATTCCCGTTCGCGTCGTTGTGCCCTTTATACGTCTCGGATACGCTAATGGCTAATATAAAGGCGGAAAGACGCACCTTGATATCTTGTTTTAACTTGTAGATGTGCTTATTCACCGCATAGTCGGTGGAAAAAAATCCTAATGAGAATTGTCCATCCCCAATGCCTTCTATTTCAGCCTCGACCGGATCATCGATATCCCATTCTATAATGTTTTTGGTTTGAAATGAAATTTCTGTATCGGTTTGCAAGTACGGAAATACAGCTTCGCGCTGCCCTTTAATAGTTATCACTCTCAGATAGGGGTTACCTGCGTTACCGCCAAATTTTTGAAAACTTAATTGTTTAACAGCAGCATCGTTGTTCTCTTTAACAGGTGCGCTGTTCAATGCTGCCGCCGTCATTAAATAGAGGATGTGCCGGCCATCAGAGTTGTGGTATCGCTCCTTGCCGATCAATGCACTGAAGTGATACGCATGGTCTTCCTCCGGTGCTTTTGTCAGCTTGATTGCGGGGTCAACTTCCAATGCCTGTTTGTGCATTTTTTCATAAAGCTCCGCGGCTGTCAATCGGGGTTTATCTCCATTTTCGGCTTGCCACTTGTCGTATTGCTGCTGTGCTTTCTTAGCATATAGATCGAGATAATCTTCGTGCAAGCCTTTACTCAGTAATAAAGCCTTAACCTCGTTGTAATTTTTCCCATCCTCTATCATGGCATCCGCGGCTATTTTGGAGTATTCGGCGCCACTTTTGGCTTGCCTTACGAATAAGGCCGGGTCAACAGACGTATCCGGGCCGGGCTGATTTTTTACCTGGTGCCTGATAAACAGCCTGACGATAAGGATCAGGAGCTTGATAATGATATTCATTTAGGTTATATCTTTTGTCTCGCCTTCAACTCGAGGTAGCGGTTAATGGTATTGACGGTTAGGTTTTGCGGCGTGCTTAATATAGACTGTATGCCGTGTTTCGCCAGTTCTTTTACGATCAGCTTTTTATCGTAAGCAAACTTTTCGGCTATGGTTTTGATGTAGATATCTTCAACATTACTGGCCGGTTCCTCGCTTAGCTTTTGCAGTTCAGTGTTCTCAAAAAATACGACGAGCAGCAAGTGGAAACGCGAGATGCGCTTGAGGAACGGAAGCTGACGTTCCAGGCCGGACATGCTTTCGAAGTTCGTAAAGAACACAACTAAACTGCGTTGTTTCAACACCCTGCGGATAGTGGAATACAGCAGTTCCATGTTGGTTTCCAGGTAACGGGTCTTCTCTTTATAAAGCACTTCCAATATGCGGTTGATCTGTGTGGCCTTTTTGTCGGCCGGAACTACGGAACCTAATTTTTCGGCGATAGTTATCAGGCCGGCTTTATCTTCTTTCAGTAATGCCACATTCGACAGTACCAGGCTGGCATTAATAGCATAATCAAGCAGGCTTAAACCCTCGAAGGGCATTTTCATCGTGCGCGACTTATCGATCACACAATATACATGCTGCGATTTTTCGTCGGTATAAATGTTGGTCATCAGGGTACCATGCCTACCTGTCGCCTTCCAGTTGATGGTGCGGAAATCATCGCCCGCAACGTAATTTTTCACCTGTTCAAATTCGAGGCTATGGCCAAGCCGGCGAATTTTCTTTATGCCTATTTCATTTAGCCGGTTGGATATAGCCATCAACTCATATTTGCGCATTTGCAGAAAGGACGGATATACCGGTAAGGTTTCATCCTGGCTAAAGGTATACCTTCTGCGAATGAGCCCAAGCGGCGATTTTACATAAACCCTTACAGCGCCAAATTCATATTCGCCGCGTTTGGTGGGACGCAGCAGGTAGTTGATCAGTTTATGCTGCTGCGGTTTCAACGTGGTTTTAAACCAGATGTCGCGTTTTTGGAACTGAAACGGTATCTCGTCAATAATGCCTATTGACACATTAAATGGGTATAGGTTTTCGATATAGATGCCCAATTCATTTTCATCGCCGTTGCTCAGGCGCTCCGGTGCATGCCGCCGGGCAAATACCCCTTTTGACGAACGGTAAAGTATCAGGACATCGATGAGGAACAGCGCCAGGATGAGCCAGAACGACAGTTCAGGAAGTATACCCAGCCAGGGGAAGAAAAAGGAGAACAGGAAGAAAACAACGCATGCCGCCAAAGCAGCAAACAGCCGGTTGGTTAAAAATAGATCCTTATAAAATAGCCCAAACAATTTTTTCACGTTTTTTATCGTGGTACCTCTATTTTCTGTATGATCTGTTTGATTACTTCATCGGGGCTTATACCTTCCATTTCCTTGTCAGGGGTAAGCATAATGCGGTGCCTTAATACCGATGGCGTTACCCACACTATATCATCGGGCGTCACAAAGTCGCGCCCGCGTATGGCGGCTATAGCTTTGGCTGCACTTACTATCGCCAGCGACGCCCGCGGCGAAGCGCCCAGGAACAGGGATTTACTGTTACGGCTCTCGTTGGTTATCTTCGCTACAAACTCCAGTATCCGAGGTTCAACATGCAGGCCCCGTACTATTTGCCGCAAGGCGATGATATCGTTCTTAGATAATATCGGATTGATATGCGACAGTTGTTCAGTTGTCACCTGCTGATGTTGCTGGGTAAGAATGGTTATTTCCTCCTCAAGCGTCGGGTATTTTACCTCGATCTTGAAAAGAAACCTGTCCAGCTGAGCTTCGGGCAGCCGGTAAGTGCCTTCCTGTTCCACCGGGTTTTGGGTAGCCAGCACCAAAAAAGGCTCGTCCATTTTATAATTGTGGCCATCGACCGTTACCTGCCGCTCTTCCATCACCTCGAACAAGGCCGATTGTGTTTTTGCCGGCGACCGGTTGATCTCATCGATCAGCACGATATTCCCAAATATCGGCCCGGGCTTAAACTCGAAATCAATGCTTTTAGGATTGAATACGGAAGTGCCCACCACATCTGATGGCATAAGGTCGGGTGTGAACTGTATGCGTGAGTATTTTGCATCGATAGCTTTGGCTATCAGTTTGGCCGTCAACGTTTTTGCTACGCCGGGTACGCCTTCTATCAGCACATGGCCGTCGGCCAGTATGCCCGCGATGAGCAAGTCGATAGTATCACGCTGGCCGACTATGATCTTCCCCAATGTGCTTTTTATTTGCTCCACCGCTGCATTCAGTTTGCTCAGATCGGTACGCTGCTTAAATAATTCTTCTTCTTCCATGTTTACCTGGATTTAATATAAAATTGTTCGATAAGTTGGTTAAGTTTTATCAGGTCGTCGTCCGTTACACGCTGCCCGTTTATGTAATGCATGTGCATTACTAATTCTCCTGCCAGCGTGTCGCCGATGCCTGTTTTTTGCGCTAATCGTTCAATAAATTCCTTGTCGAGCACATTAGTTTTCAAGTGATAAACGGTACGCAGATGCTCAAGGAAATATACAACCTTCTTCTGAGCTATATTGGCGTTATTTCGCTGCTCGTAGTAAACCTGGCCGACTACATTCACAAAATCGACTGTCGAATTTCGCAAAGGCTCAATTATTGGGATGATACGCTGACGGCGTTTCATCTCATACAGGATAAAAATCACCATCCCTCCTAAACTTAAATAGTAGGCCCATTGCAGGCTTGGGCTGGAGAAAAATACCCGCAGCGGCGACATATCCTGTTCAATATCGCCATTTTGAAAATGGTCCCAATAAATAACCGGTTGTTCCGGCATATAGGATAGCGCCTTGGCCGCATAATCGGCTCCCTGTTCGCTTAATAAACTATAATTGGTAAATAATTCAGGGTTAGCACAAAGAAATAATGTTCCCTTTCCGAACTTATAGCTGATAAAATTTGCATCGCCGGCTTCATTTCTGCCCAAAACTACGGCGCGGGTTGTATCAAAGCTCGTGAAATACCCATTGGCCATGCCCTTGTCGAATTTGTAGTCTTTTGCCCGTTTTAATTTCGTGTTGGTAAAATTGATGGCCGTGGTGCTGTTTTTTATGATAAGGCTGGTACCGATCTTTAAAGTATCTTCAATTACGTCTTTGGCTCGAATGAATTTATCAGCAGTTGTGCCTATTGCGATAAACACTGAATTGCCTTTTTCCAGGTATTTTACTAATTCCTTAAAATCGTACTTGTTGAATTTCAGGTCACCTGTAATAATGATGTAGTTGCTGTTGACAATAGTGGTATCATGAAACTGGTCATAAAACGTGCTATTTGTGCCTTTAAGCACGGCGCCGGGGAAAAGCTGCTTCAGCTCGTGGTAGGTAATATAAGTACCATAAGGTATCTTATCGTTGTACGCAAGCGTGGGCTTCCAAAGCGTTGGATGCGGCTTATTATATTCGGCTACCAGGTAGGCGATGATGAGCGTTATAGAGACGATATATATCAATTTCAAACTCCTCATACCGCCTTTCCCCTCTTATTAAAATCGCTGAATGAATGCGCTATGGCGTTGTAAACAGCGTCGTTAATAGAAAACTCACCATACCAAACATATTCAAACTGGCGGGTAAGCAGGCCAAAAGCGCTTCGCTGCTCGTCATTCTTAAGTTCGTAGAGGTATTGGCTATTGGTTTTGTCTATCTCCCATGCAATTACACCGGCATCGCTTAATTGCTTCAGGCACTTTAGATAAAGCAACCGCACGGCAAAGCGATAGTTGTGTGCCGCAACAGCTTTTTCTATCTCTGTATCAAAATCGATGGTATTAATATCTTCAAAAAATTCAGAATAAGGCACGGTCGGCGGCGGGGTTTTCGACAAGAGGGTACGCGGGTCCATGCCCACCGCTTTTAATATGGCATAGATGAGCCCGCCAACCGCTGCAACTATCAGCAGTATTTCTATAATGTTCAGGATCACTCCCAGCACACTTAGCCCTTTGAACATGAACAGGCTCCAGAACCATGCCCAGAAACGTATCCAAAGGCGGTCCCACCACGAAAGCTCCTCATTGCCGCTGTTATATTTAAACTCGGGTCGGTCACTGTATTTTTTTAAGGTAGCCTTATCAAAACTTCTTATGTTAACGTGCGACGACGTATCAACTTTTACTACAGCCGCGGCCTTATGCTCCGGTTTTTTTTGAACAGAGCCCTGCGCGGCATTAATAGCCAGTATAAAAAGTATCAGGTAAAGCAGCCGCATTTTAATATTCCTCCGGTTCGGGGCCAGGGGTTGATTCGTTAGTGCCAAATTGGTTAATGCGTTCCATCAGGCCGGTCCCTTCCTTGATCTCCGTCAAACTAAAATACACAATACCTACGGTCACCGACATCAGTATCTGGAAAAAAAAGGAAATTGATTGCAATAAGGTCGTGATGATAGCAATGGGTAATGATAAGGCCTGGCTATTTTTGGTGAAATGCAGGAAAAAATTTCCGGCGCCAAGTATAGTAGAGGGGAGCGAAATGACAAGATTTATCACATATAATATGATATAAACTACCACGAATACACCAAAGGTCGACCACCAATTATCACGTATAAGCTTAAAACTTTGGTTAAAAGCGTAACCAAAGCTCGTATTTTCTGCTATCATTATCGGTGTTACCAGTGCGAATATAGGTGAAAGATAGACGCCCGGAACGAGGCAAAACATGAAACCGATAATAAGCAAAATGTACAGAAGAACATTTGACCCTAATATTTTCAAGTAGTAATATTTAATGTAGCCCCACATTTCTTCCGTAGTAGGGAGGGTGTTTTGTTTTTGCCTGTAAAGTGTCATGAAACACAAAACAGTTACATTAAGGGCCACATATTGTAAAACCATGAAAACCGCATAAACCAAAACTCCCCCCAGCATTGAAAAAGCCCGGCTAAAAACCGTGGATTCGTCAAAAGCATTTGGGTCGAGACTGTTATCGTAAAAATTAAGGGCTTTGATCTGTATCAGGATCATCGAGGCTGAAGTAAAAATCAGGAAAAGGCCGCAAAAGATGAAGAAGTATTTGAGCAGTGGTTTGAAATTTTGTTTAATAAATGTAAACGTATCGCTTATGATCTCTCCAAAATCACGCGGCTTAGCAAGTTCCATGTTAGGTGACATATCAGGTTCGGGTTTTATAAATTTTGTTTGGATAAATAATTACATACCACACCATAAAACTTAGTGATGATGCGAGTATCGTAATACTTAGCCATAACGGCATTTCGGTATGGCGGGTTACAAAGCTTTCAAAAGTAGCTGCTATAATAAACAGCGGTACCAGGCCTATGGCGAGTTTCATTCCGTCCTTTGCCCCTTTTTTTATCGATGCGAGGCGGGTATAGGTCCTTGGGAATAGTAAACTATTGCCCAGCACAAGCCCCGCGGCCCCGGCTATGATGATAGATGATATTTCTATGGTGCCATGTATCCAGATCACCAGGATAGATTGTGCACCCAGGCCCTTGCTAAAAAAATAGTATTCGAACGAGCCTAGCATTATGCCGTTCGTAAACAAGTGATAAACCGTACCTACGGAGAATATTATACCGCTGACAAATATGACGAGCGACACGAATATGTTATTAGCTGCTATACCCATAAACATCAGGAATTCACGGTCTCCTTTATAAACGCCGAATGGGTCGCCTTTGGCGATATTGTCATTGGTCATATCCACATACTGATCGCCCAGTATGAGCCTTAAGAAATTCGGGTCATATTTTGCCGACAGGATACCCATCAAACAAAACACAAAAAAGAAGATAAAAGAATAGAGCAGCTGCCGTTCATATGTTTTGAATAGGACAGGGAGCTCAAATGTCCAGAAGGTTATAAAGCGGTTGCGCTTTTCGGTCTTGTTTTTATAAATCGTCTGGTGCAGCTTAGCGGCCAGTCCATTAAGGTATTCCGTCGTTTTCGACTTTGGGTAAAAGGTCTTGGCATAAGCCAGGTCATCGGTTATTTTTATAAACCTTTCGGCCACTTCGTCGGGGTCGGTTACGGGCGCCTGCTCAAAATGTTTCCATTGCTCGGCGTTTTGTTTAACAAATAATGGCTCGCGCATGTATAAATGACCGGGGTTTAATAATGGCTTAAAATAATTACAATAATTTTATCTTTCAACTAAAAAAGTATATTAGTATCCCGATAACCTTTACGCATGCAAACGATAAAAATAACCACCTCCCAGAACATTGATATTGATTACGAAGTTGCCGGATTGGGGGAACGTATACTGGCACGACTGATAGACCTTGCCATCTTTGTTATTTTATTTTTACTCGGGTTGTTCCTGGGTATAATGGCAGGTATTTATGCGCAGTCCGAAACCATGGTAATCGTAGCTTACGTTGTTTTTCTGTTCATACTTGTGTTTTACGACCTCGGTTTTGAAATATTCATGAACGGCCAAAGTATAGGCAAGCGCATTATGAAAATCAGGGTTATCAGTCTGAACGGGTCACAGCCCAATGTAGGGCAGTATGTATTAAGATGGCTGTTCCGTATTGTTGATTTTGCGCTAATAGAACCCGGCCTGGTTGCCCTGATAGTAGCTGCAGTAAGCGAGAAGCCCCAAAGGCTGGGCGATATAGTAGCCGGCACCATGCTGATCAGAACCACGCCCCGCACCAAAATGAACAGTATCGTTTTTATGCCCATGTACGACGGCTATCAACCGGTATTCCCGCTGGCAGCGCAATTAAACGACCGCGATATCGAACTGATCCACGAAGTGATAAACTCCTATCAAAAAACCGGGAATAATGTGGTAGTATACAATATGGCCCAACGCGTAAAAGAACACCTGGGCATTCAACCGCCCCAGGGTATGAATGATATGCTTTTCCTGCAAACCATCATTAAGGATTACAGCCATATCAGCGCTCAGGCCGATACCTTGTGACCCGTGGCAAGCAGGTACATTTTAATAGTGTAGCTAACCACAACAATGGTAGCTACACTAAGATATAGTATATTTTTAATGATCTTACGGTTTCTGAAACGAAACTTCATATCGGCAAGCAGGAACACCGCAGTTATTATCAGGGGTATAGTTGCCGGGTACAGCGCCAGGCTTTTTAGTATATCTCCCCTAAACAGCGCAATACATGACCGCTGAAATCCACAACCCGGGCAATCAATGCCGAACATTGATTTATACGCACAGGGAAGCATGTGTTTTTCGAGCCAGCCGATCACGATACCCGCAAATGTTGAAAATCTTTAATAGCCCGAATGAGGCGTATTGCTCAAAATCGACAATATGGTGCCGCCAACTATAATAAAATATAGAACGTACAAGCCGCCGATCACTGTGCCTATAATGGACATGATATAACCTGCATTTAACGAGCTATAGCCATCCCAGTGGGCAGGATCCTCCTTATAAAGCTTTCTCCCTTTCCCGGCAAGTACAATGCCTATTATTCCCAGGACAAGGCCTACAAAGAAGCAGCCGAATACAATTGAGCAAATGCCCAGCACGAGAACTGCCGTAGCGTTAGGTAAAGTTTCTTTTTCCATTGTGTAATGAGGTTTTTAAGTTTTAGTTGAAATGAAGCTAATAATTAGTTTCGGCATTTCAAAATACTCGCATATAAACATTGTGTTACTATATGTAAGTTTGCGTTGATGAAGCGCGAGCAAATTTCAGTATTCGATATTTTTAAGATAGGCATCGGGCCGTCAAGCTCGCATACGCTGGGCCCCTGGCGCGCGGCGCAGCAGTTTGTAAAAGCGTTGCAGCAGCAGGATGCGCTGCCCCTGGTAACCGGCATCCAGATATTGCTGTACGGCTCGCTGGCCAAAACGGGCAAGGGGCACGGCACCGACATAGCCATACTGCTCGGCCTTAGCGGCGACGACCCCGTAACTTTCGACGTTAGCGCCATCGACGATAAAACCGCCGGCATCAAAGCCAATAACAAACTTATGCTTGGCGGCATGCAGGAGATCAGCTTTTACGAGGCCGACGACCTCCTGTTCCTCTATAACGACCAACTCCCATTCCATCCCAACGCCGTAACCTTCCAGGCTTTCTTGAGCAATGGCAGGGCCATTTCCGAGACTTACTATTCCATCGGCGGGGGCTTTGTGGTGAAGGAGGGCGGCGAGGCACAGGCCAAAGCCGAGGTGGACCTGCCGTTCCCTATCGAGCATGCCGGCGACCTGCTCCACTGGTGCCTCAAAACCGGTCTCAAAATATCCGAAGTGGTGATGGAGAACGAACTGACCTGGCAACCCGAACTGGACGTACGCGCAGGCATCCTCAACATCTTCCGCGTTATGCGCGAGTGCATTTACCGCGGCTGCCACACCACCGGCTACCTGCCGGGGGGGCTCAACGTGGCCCGGCGAGCGGCGTCGCTTAACCGCCGACTCATCGGCAGTCACCCGTACCAGAACTACGACGAATGGGTAATGGCCATCCGCGCAACAGGCAACACGTTCAAAAACACGCTGGATTGGGTAAGCTGCTTTGCCCTGGCCGTTAACGAGGAGAACGCTTCTTTCGGCAGGGTGGTTACGGCGCCTACCAACGGCGCGGCGGGCGTGGTGCCCGCCGTACTGCAATACCTTATCGTGTTTTGCGACGGCTTTACCGACGAGAAGATCATCCAGTTTATATCCACCGCATCCGAGGTGGGCAGCATATTTAAGAAAGGGGCAACCCTTAGTGCGGCTATGGGCGGCTGCCAGGCGGAGATAGGCGTATCATCTGCCATGGCGGCGGCGGCGCTTACCGAATGCCTCGGCGGCTCGCAGCGGCAGGTACTGATGGCGGCCGAGATTGCGATGGAGCACCACCTGGGCATGACCTGCGACCCTATCGGCGGACTGGTGCAGGTTCCCTGTATCGAACGTAATACTATGGGGGCCATTAAGGCCATCACCGCATCGCAGCTGGCCCTGCAAACCAACCCCGACAACGCCAAAGTAAGCCTGGACGCGGTGGTAAAAACCATGTGGCAAACCGCCCTCGACATGAACTCCAAGTACAAGGAAACCTCCGACGGCGGCCTGGCCATTAATATTCCTATCTCATTGCCGGAATGTTAGTTAGTGAATGGTGAATAGTGAGTAGTGAATAAGAGGTGTGTTTAATCGATCACTCACCATTGACCGTTGACCATTGACTATTGACATTCACCATTGACCATTCACTACCCCCATTCCTCATTTACTATTGACTATTCACCATTCACTACACTAAGTGTTCACGCCGCTGCCGCTTGCCAGCGCCTGCGGGTTGTAATGGGTTGATTATGAGGTTATCCAGCTTTACGGAACACCAAAAAGTGCCCCGTTTTTGCCATTTCCGTGAACACCTCGGTGTAAGCGGTTCATTTTTAGCGGGTTATATTGGGATGAGATTCGCCGTATTTTGCGCCAAAAAACCGGTTTTTGCCAAAAAAGACAACATTAGCCTGTTTGAGGCAACATTAGGCAATTTGGGATGATTTTGAGAGGCAAAAAATGGATGCGATTGGTGGAAATCACGACTAACTTAAACAAACAATTTTGGAATTGGGTACACTAAGTTAATAGCGGGGGCTGTCATGCTGAACCTGCCTGCCGGCGGGCAGGCGTAGTGAAGCATCTATTGCAACAATTTTCTGAACTTGGATTCGCAGGATTTTTCGCGGAATGCTTATTTGTTAAGGCGCTCAGGCGGGTCCTGGATCCTCAATAGAAGTTGATAAACCATCAAATTTAAGTGCTACTCAAAAAGATTTAGTAAAAAAAGAAATTCTAATAAAGCTGGGGGATTTGAAAAATATTATTTATGAAAGGTATTTTATTGTTTAACTACCTCGCTGTTCGAAGTCGGAGACTTCGAACAGCGTAGCGGACAATTTAATACGCAAAGCTTTTACAACTGAGCCCTCGGAATTTCTTTTTCTAATAATATTGCTATGCCTATAGACTTGGATATTTCGTTGAAATTAACGGAATAATCATTTCCAAGTATTTGCCATTGCATTTTATGCAGCCCCAACCATGTAGACAAAAATTCAGCACGAATAATTCCATATGTTAGTAGAAATGATGCACAGCCTTCGGGTCTATTAATAATCCTTTTTTGTAATGTTGCGCTTAGAGCTTTAAATTCGGTCATTCCTTGAACATAGGACGCAAGACCGCTTTGAATATCTTTAAGTTTTTGTTCCAAAAGCGCTTTCAAGCCATCTTTAATTTTACGTTCATTTGAGCCAGTTAATTGTTGGTCTAGATAGTCGAGCTGAATTTCCACTTTAGACATCGTCAATTTACTAATTCTAATTCGGTCAATTAGATTGGAAACACGTTTATGGTAAAAACATACAAACGCTATCAATAGAAAAACAACTGAACTCACGTCAAATTCAGGTCGACGAAATGTATGCTTGATCGGATTTTCGTTGATAAAAGGAATTGTTATAAAAAATGAATCTGCTACAATAATCCCCAAAGAGATTAAACCCATCAAGTAGAAGGAAGCTGCTATTGCTTTTCTCATTTTAAATCCCATACAATTTTGGATTGATAATCACTTGTGTTAGAAGGATATGATAAGAAAATGATTTTTTTATTTCCTCGATCAACATCTAGTTCACATTTAGCGCCGTTTCCGTCATCATCGGTAAGATGATATGCGGTTACTTGGTCGTTTTCATCGCTATCAAATAAGGAATATGTACTGTCGATTTCCGTTTCTTTTCGCTCAACCCTTTGTTCTTCACCTGTCTCTGGAATAGTAAACGTTACATCACCATGCGAAGTTCCGCTATTAACTTCGTTGCCATTTACACCATTAATGGAAATTGAATACGCGGTTTCGCTATGTTGAAATGATGTGAAAAGAAATAGGCAGATTCCGCTTAAAAACCATAATTTTTGCTGATAAAGCGATCTTTTAGGTTTCATAATCTTCATGTTTTCACTAAGTTAGTGGTTCTGATCGATAATTCTATACCGTGAAAACACCCATTTTTCTTTGCTGTCCGAGTTCACAAGTTCAGACAACTATATTTTTGTGCTTCCCCGTCAGCGCTCTGTGCTTCGGCCAAAAATAAAACAGAACACAGGGGCAGTGCGGCTGCAAAGGCATTAAATCAGAGCCATGCGGGGTAATAAAGCGTCAGGGTAGCCCGGGCGAAGATTTCCGGCCTTAGGTTCTGTTTTATTGTGCGCATAAGGCCCGTGCGGCAAAGAAGCCATTAGCGCTGACTTGAGTTTTGCGCTACTTTGGGTCAAGCCAAAGTAGCTAGCCTCCGCGGCAATGAGCGGGGTAATTTCATCAGTTTAACAAAAGTATTTTGCATCCCGAATACCCCGTTCAGAGATGGCCGCGCTATCGTTCGTCAAGACAATGTGGCGGATTCTGCAGCATCCCGAACATTTGTATGGTCACCCGTCAGCGCTCTGTGCTTCGGCCAAAAATAAAACAGAACACAGGGGCAGTGCGGCTGTAAAGGCATTAAATCAGAGCCATGCGGGGTAATAAAGCGTCAGGGTAGCCCGGGCGAAGATTTCCGGCCTTAGGTTCT
>Ga0310811_10000366_pt1 | contig 61795 bp, 64 predicted proteins | sample YCmetagenome_FD_207642 | JGI IMG/M metagenome (GOLD analysis project Ga0310811, IMG submission 207642) | Soil microbial communities from experimental microcosm in Duke University, North Carolina, United States - YC | ecosystem: Engineered > Artificial ecosystem > Soil microcosm > Unclassified ... | reverse complement strand
AAAGGACAGGATAACTGCCGGGCCTGCCTTGCCGGCGCCAACCCCGATCAAAGTCAGGATGCCGGTGCCGACAATCGCGCCAACCCCCAGGGCGACGAGGTGCGGCCAGGACAGCGACTGGGCCAGGCGGTGATGTTCAGGCATATCCTCGCGGGCGACGATGGTCTTTCGGACATTCCAGTTCTTCACCTGGGCTTCCCCCTCAATAGTCCTTGCTGACGCGCACGTTGGCACTGGTTCGGCCGATCGTCGAGACTGACGACAGGATCGATAGCCAACGTGTGACCTGATATTCGGCGCGCGTAGCGGAATATCCCTGTCCGTCGGTGATTACTTCGACAAAAAGCTTCCGAGTGATGTATTTTCCCGCGGAAACCGCTGTTTTCTGACCGGTTGCGACATCGGCGGGAAGGATGCGCAGCCGGTCGAGGCCGACGGCCCGGCGGAGCGCATTGATCGGATCGAGGCTACCCGATCCGGAGCGCAGCGCAGCAACCGCCGAGGCGAGCTGGAGCGCTTCGGGCGCCGACAGGTTGGTGATCGAGGTGCCGAACAGCAGTCGGGATAGCAGTTCGTCCTGCGGCAGTTGGGGCACCGATGCAAAGCTGATCTCAGGCTTGAGGCCCGTGCCCCCGACGAGGATGCTCGCGTCCAGCCCCTGCACCTCGGCCTTGGCGCGAATGTCCAGCAACGGGTCGGGCGGACTTTCGCCCCGGAAGCGAATGATGCCCCGATCAAGGCGGAAATTGCGGCCCGCGAACTCATAGTCGCCGCGAATAAGGTCGGCCCGGCCCGTCAGCCGGGGTGCATCGACCGTCCCCGCTATGCTGACGTCAGTGGTCCAGCGGCTATTGATGCCAAGTCCGCGAACGTTGAGTTCGCCGCCGGCAACGTCGACATTGAGTTTCCACGGTTGCAGCTGCCGCAGCTCGATCACGTCTTCGGCGTCCAGCCCGATATTGCGCACCTGGAGCTGCGGCACCGAAGCGGCGGCGCTTGCCCGGCCAAGCGTGAACCGGCCGCTGTTGAGCTGGACCTTGCCGCTGATCGTGCCGCCCTCGCCGCTCGAACGGATCGACAGCGGTCCGGTGACGGTCGCGGCGATGTCGTCGCGGTCGAGCAATCTTGCCCGCTGCGCATCGAACTTGAGGTCGAGACCGGCCTTGCCGCCGGAAAAATCCACCGTGCCGCTGCCGGCAATTGATCCGCCGCCAGGCGTCGATCCGGTGATGCCGGACAGGACCAACCGGGGTCCGGCAAAGCGGCCCTGGGCCTGGATGCGCTCCACCACCATGCCCGTAACGGCGCTTTCGATCCGCGCGCCGTCTGCCTTGAGTGAACCAATGATCTGCGGATCGACCAGGCGCCCGCTGATGTCGGCGCCGATCGCGATCGGGCCGCTAAGGTCGAACACCTCGACCCCCGAAAGGCGCCACAGCGTGTCGGCGGGGCCGGCGTAACGCATCTGGATCAGCATCGGCGCGTTCATCAGCTGGGTGAGGATCGGACCTTGTCCGAGCGGCATGAACCGCGCCTGCGCCCGGCCGATCGTCTTGCCGTCGCTGACAGCCACAGCGCGCATCGCGGCGCGGCCCTGACCAAGGACCGCATTCACCCCAACATCGATCGGCTTCGATGAGAGAACCAGTCCGGCCCGGCTGAGCCCGCGGATTCTGAGATTTGCATTGCCAGACGGTTGCCCCGCCCAGCGATAATCGACCCGGCCGCTCGCCATTCCTCCCAATTCCGCTTTGGGCCACACCAGATCGAGCAGCTGAAGCGGAAGTGCCTGGATATCGGCATGGAATTCAGGCTGGTCTCCGGTGCGGCCGGAAAGCGTCCCTCGCCCGCCGCCGAAACGGACCCGCGTCGGCGCAATCTCCCAACCCCCCGCAACCTTGGTCAGCACCGCCGCGCTTTCCAGCGTCAGCGGCCGCCGATCCAGTTCGCCGCGGCCGGTGACGCTGATCCGATCGGGCGTAACATTGGCCAGTGCGACCATCTGGAACGAAGTGCCGCGCGTTCCGGCAAGTGCCGCCCTCACCTGCCCCGACCCATTGACCAGGTGCGCATTGGCGGTGAGGCGGGCAAGCGAAACGCCGCTGGCGCTCAGGCCCCTGGCGGTAACCACTCCATCGAGCGTTGTGCGTCCCTCGGCGAGGAAGATGGTGCCGTCCACCCGGCCGGTTCGAACGCTGAATGCCGGCGATCCCGCGACGCTGAGGTTGGTGGCGGCAAGATGAGTTTCGATCCGTTGGTCCCCATTGACGGGCGCAAAGTCGAGCGTGCCGCTTAATGGACCGCTCGCCAGCTGCAGCCGTCCCGTAAAACCGCCTGGGTCGGCGCGGAGGGAGCCGTGGGCGACAGACCCGGCGACGTTAAGCGCCGCAATGTCGACCGTCGCCCGATCCCCCTTGGGCAGTAAAATATCGCCGTTGGAAGTGAACGGCCCCAGCCGCGACTGACCGTCGGCGCGATAGGCAAAGCCTTGCGCGGTGGGATCAAGGAACAGCCGCATGTCGCGAACGCCGAGCGCCTCATTGGGACGCTCGAGGAACAGTTCGACCTTGGGCCGCTCGATGTGCCCATCGAGCCGCAATTTCAGCGGCCCATATTGCGCCTGGTTCCCGCTCGCCTCGATCAGGAAAGTGCCGTCCTTGCGGCGAATGCCTTGGCCGGACAGCCTCAGCTTCGGCGAATAAAGCTGGAGGTTGGTCAAATGAAGAATGCCGTCATTGCCCCGTTCAAGGTCGGTCGTCAGGTGCGGCAGGCCGCCGGTCAGCACCGCGAAGAAGCTGTTGTCAAGGCGCCGCACCCAGGCCTGGGCCTTGCCGATGACGCGCGAGCCCTTGCCTCCCGGCCCAGGCACGACCTGCAGCTGGGTTTCGACATCGACGATCCCTAGTCCCGGGATAAGGAAGCGCTTCATTCCTCCGGAGATTGCAATGTCGAACCGGCCGGTCTTGAGGTCGATCAACAGCGACATGATGCCATTGAGCTTCGCGCTGCGTAGCTTGAGCTTGTCCCCGCGAACCAATTGGGGCGTGATCGCCAGGAAGCCCTCGACGCTCAAGTTGGCGAGGATGCCGCCGGCAACGTCGCCGACCCCGGTGATGGCCTTGGCCCTGAGCAATAACGGCACCCGCATCGGCCAGGGCGACTGCTTGCCATGTCCCTCGGCACGAACGTCGACGAAGCCGGTCTTGTCGAACGCGACTTGCGGGCTGGTCAGGCGATAAGCGTAATCGGCGCTGCCGCGCGGCCCGTCCAGCGTCCAAACCATCCGCACATTGCGTCCTGTCATGTTCGGAAAGAGGGCCGATGGGTTCAGCAGGTCGACGCCAAGCGCGACCTCGTCATAACGGCCTTGCGCAAAATCCACCCTGCCATTGGCTGCGGCGCGCAGCGAGGGCGACGCCAGCGTCAAACTCCCGTCCAGGATCCGGTCGACGAAGGTGGCGTCGCCATTGATCCTGACGACTGGCGCGGTTAGCCGCTGCAGCTTGCCCTTGAGATAGGGCGACCACGCGAGATTGCCGGTAAGCCGGTAGCGCCCGCTATCCACTCCCAGTGCAAGCTTGGCCGCGTCTTTTCCCGCCACCAACAGGTGCGCCGCGCCGCGCCACTTGGTCCAGCTGCCGTCGCCTTCGATGGTAAGGTCGATCGGCTGCTTCAGTCCGACCAGGGCCGGCAGCAAACCATCCCGCGGAGCGACCGCTCGAACGTCGATGTCGAACCGGTTGCGGTCGGGCTCGGCATCGAGCAGCGCGACCAGCTTGTCGCCGTCGAGCATGCCGAGCTTAAGGCCGATCATCGCCCGCCCGGCCCGGATGTCGACCTCGCCGGACAGGCTTCCGGTCCGCGCGGTCCCGCTCACTCCGCGCGCCAATTCCAGCCGGTCGATCTTCAGGCTGCCGATATGGATGTCGAATTTGGGGAGTATCGGTCCCTTGCGGCCAGTCTTCCTCAGCTTGGGCAGCCGCTCCACCCGGACCAACGGCGACTCCAGCCGGTCGATGTGCAGGCTGTTATAAAGCCAGGCGCCGGGCGCCCAGTCGACCATGATCTCGGGGCTGGTCAGGAACACGCCCTCCGGGTCGCTGACCGTCACCCCCTTGAGCTTGGCCTCGCCGTAGATCGATCCTTCGATCCTTGCGACGCGAATTCGAAGCCCGGTCGCGGTTTCCACCTGGCTGATGCGATCCACGATGAAACGGTGGCCGGGCGCAGTATCGAGCAGGATCAGACCGCCGACGGCAAGCGCCGCCAGCACCAGCAAGAGAACCGCGAACTCGGTCAGCAGCCGCCGCAGCCAATTCTTGCGGTATGAAGCAACGATGCGTTCGCTTCCACCCTCGCCAGGGGTAAGGGCGACGTCCGCCATCAGAAGGCCTGACCCAGGCCGACAACCACGGCAATGCGGCTGTCGCCCGTCTGGCGGTTGAGCGGCGTTCCGATGTCGATCCGGATCGGCCCGAAGCTTGAATAATAGCGCGCACCGAGGCCCACGCCGATCTGCCAGTCACCGAAGCTCGGAGTCGCGCTGGTCGACAGCGTGCCACCGTCAATGAACGGCACGATCCCGAAATTGCCGCCAAAGGCCTTCAGCCGGATGCGCGCTTCGAGGCTGAATTCAGCCAGGCTTCGCCCGCCGATCGGATCGCCGTCGATATCGCGCGGCCCAAGCCGTTGATAGCCGTAGCCGCGGACCGACCCGCCTCCGCCGGAATAGAAGCGCCGCGACGGTGCGATGTCATCGCGGTTGGCGCCCAATATTGTTCCCACGCGGATCCGGCCGGCTGCAACGATGCTGCTTGAAAAGGGGTGATAGGCGCTGCCGTCGAACTGAACCCGCGCGTATGGAAAGGTGCCGCCCTGGAAACTGATTTCCGGGCTAACCCGCCCGAGCAGCCGGAACCCCTTGGTCGGATCGAGCAAATTGTCGCTCGCGTCATAGCCCAGGCTGCCAGGGATCGCGGCGATAAAGAAAGTCCGCCGGCGCGGTTCGCCGGTCGCCTCGATCGTGTCCCGTTCGTCGGACGCCAGCAGCTCGGCGCCAAGGCTCCACGTCCATTTCTTCTGCCAGATGAAATTGCTCTGCCGCTCGAAGCCCGCGGAAAGGGATACCGTCCTGGCTTCGAACGCATCGCGGTCGACATGGCTGGCTAGCACCTGCGCGTTGAGCACCTGGTCGCGCCGCAGCCAATTGTTGCGGCGGAGCGAAACTGTGCCGAGCTGCTCCTGCGTACCGGCGACCCCGCGCACCGTCAGCGCGCCTTCGGGATTGAAGAAATTGCGGTGCTGCCAGCTGGCCTCGGCGCGAACTCCTTCGCCAGTGCCATAGCCGAGTTCGCCGGCAATGGTTCGCATGGGTGCGGGTTCGAGTGCCACCGCAAGGTCGATCGTCCGGCCTTCGTCGCGCCGCACCTGGGTTATCTGGACCGAGGAGATCAGCCCGGTTGCAATCAATGCCCGGCGCAGGTCGGCGATCTCGTCCGCCTCGAACCTGTCGCCAGGCTTGAACCGGGCGATCAGCTGGACATGGCGCGAAGAGAATGGCGGCAGGCCGGACACGCTGATTTGGCCGAACTTCGCAATCGGCCCTGGCGTAACCGGCAGCAGCAGCCGGGCAGTCTGCGCCTCATGATCGACCTCAATGTCCTGCTCGCCAACCTTCGCTGTGGCAAAGCCCCGCTCGCCCAGCTCGACCTGGAGCGCCACTCCGGCGTCAATCACCTTTTGGGCGACAACCGGGTCGCCGGCCTTGACCGCGAATGCGTCGCGAAGGCGTGCCGCCTCGCTCCCGGCAGCCTGCTCCAGCCCGGGAAGCTCGACACTCTCGAAATGATAAAGCGGTCCGGGTACTGCCGCGAGGCTGACCGCCAGATCATTGCCGGTCGCGCTGATCTGCGGCTCGACCGTCGCATCATAATAGCCCTGGCTGCGCAGCAGCTCCGCGAGCAGTTCGGCGTCGGCCCTGGCTCGGCGATCGATTTGCGCGGCATTGGCGGTGCGCTTGTGATCCGCCTTGAGGGTCGATCTCTCGTTGAATCCGGCGCGGATCTCCGCCTCTGAAGGAAGTCCCTCAAGCCCGGTAACCGTCCAGTCGTAGCTACGAGAAGCGGACGCATCCTCGACCTGGCTGGCAGCCTGTTCGACTGCTTCGGCAGCCGCCTCGGGCGCCACGCCTTCTACTTCCGGCGGAAGGGCTGGTTCAGGCTGGTTGAGATCAGGCCACTCAACTCCCAGGTCGGGCATTGGGTCGAGCGGCGCCGAGGGGTCGAGAGCGGTCGGGTCGGCAGGTTGCGGCGGCTGCGCGACGGGCGTTTGGCCGCACAAGGGTGCCACACCGAGCGCCAGCCCGGCACAGCCCGCAAGCCAATGGAACGCGATTCCCAGCCCGGCGCGACGCTCACCCATCTTGGGCAGCCTAGCATGGAGCCAGTAAGACGCCACCTCCCGCGCGCACGCGGGCTTGCGCGTGCAAACCGCGCTCCAGCCTGGTCACCGAATTTAGTGGATGGTCCCGCGGACCTCCTGGTCGGTCAGCGTGACGATTACGCGCTCGATCTGCCGCCAGTGGCAGAAGCGGATCACATTGCCCTGGTCGCGGCTATGCTCGGCGCGCGCGGCCGCCTCGAACCCGGCATCGTCGCCATAGGTTTCGAGCAACAAAGCAGCGTCTGCCAGCGAGGCCCTGCCATTGATGTAAGGCGTGTCCATGGCCGCCATTTAATCCAAGGCACCTTACGGATCGGCAGACAGACACGGTCAACGAAACGTCAACCATGTTCTTGGACCGCCATGCCGGGGGCATGATGACAAAGCGAACATCGCGCCGGATCGTGTGGGGCATGACCAGATCGCAAGCATCACATGGTTGCAGCGATCAGACATGGCGGGCATGGCGGCGCCATGAAAAATCGTTCAGCCGCGGCGGGCGGCATCTTCATTTTCGTCGGCCTGATCGCAGGCGCGATCTACGGCATCAACGTCGGCCAACCGATGCTGTGGCTGCTCAGGGGCTTCGGGCTGGGGATCGTGCTGGCAGTGCTGGTCTGGATCATCGATCGCTGGCGGGCCTGATGTCGTAGTGAAAGACTTCCTCGCGAATCCCAAGCTTCTCGTAGAGGGCGACCGCTGGAAGATCGGGCGGATCGGCCTGAACGAAGATGACCCACGCGCCGATTGCCGTGGAGTAGGTCCTTAGCCAGTCGATCAACGCGGTTGCGATTCCCTGGCGCCGCGAAGATCCATCGACGGCAAGATCGTAGATATAGATTTCGCTTCGTTCGGCTTCGAACTTGACCAGCTCATATGCGGCAAGGGCACCGACCAACTCGCCATCGATCTCCGCCGCCAGCCCGATGAAGCTATCATTTTCCAGCAGGCGCTCGAGGTAGGCCATGCCAGGCGGAGAGATCCGATATGCCGAGTCCTCGAATATTCTTCCGAACAGCTCATTGACGCGCTGCAAGTCAGCAGCGTCGCCCGCGCCGAGCCGCCGGATCGAAGCGGCAGTCATACGATTTTGCGGCCGGCCCAGACGACGCGCCCAATGCAGACGATCTCATCCATTCCGCAATCTGGCAGATCGCCATATGCGGAATTGTCCGATTGCACCGTTACCCGCCGGCCGACCGGGTGAAGCGCCAGCCGTTTGACCAGTAGAGCGCCGTCGACCCTCAGCACATAAATTCCGTCACGCAACCTGTCCGGCCCGTCGGCCAAATCGACGAGAATGTCATCGCCGGCGCTCAAGGTCGGCGCCATCGAATCCCCTTCGACCCGCATGACCGACAATTTGTTGGCCGGGGAATCTGTCAGGGCCTTCAGCCAGCGCGGCTCGAATGCGAATGCTGGGCGCGTCAACTCCGCACCGGGCCCGGCCGATCCACGGGCCGCAACCCGGACGATCGGAACCAGTTCGCCAAATTCCGCTTCGATATCGCTGGGCAGGCCGCCCAGCATCGATTCGGGAATCCTGAAATGCCGTGCCAAGGTCCGCCGCTCGCGTTCCTTCAATTGCTGAGGCGTTCCCTTGCGCAGAAACTGTTGGATATAAGCGTCGTTGCGGCCGATCAACCGTGACAGCGAGGCAAAATTCTCTCCCCGCTCCGTACACAGCCTCTCAAGCACCTGCCGAGGGGTAGAAGTCATATGACCTGCATTAACTCTAGGAAAATTCCTAGACAAGTAGGAAATGCATTGGAAATGAAGCGATTGCCGAGTCGCCAAGCAATGGGGACACACAGCCGTGCATCTGCTTCGAGACGTCGAAAAATTTCTCAAGAACAGCAACACGCCGGCAGCCAAGTTTGGGCGCGAAGCGATGGGTGACCCACGCTTCGTATTCGACTTGCGCAAGGGGCGAGAGCCGCGGCCGCGGACGGTGGAACGCATCCGCGCCTTCCTGGAGACTGGCCAATGATGAAGCTTGCCCTCTCCACGGCGGCCGCGGGCCTGCTGCGGGCCCTGCTGGCTAGGGCCGGCATCGATCGAGATAGGATTTTACTTACGGAATTCCGGTCGGTTGATTGGCAATCGCTAACATTCATCGGCGAGCGCCACGAAATGGAGCTCAGAATTCCTGGTCCCAACGCGCTTCGGCTCGCCCGGCGTATAGCCGATGGCCTGAGCGACGCCGAGTTCGCAATTCCGGGCCAGATTGTCGCTGACGTCCAACTGGCGCGGCCACCCGAACATAATCGCGACTTCTCAATCAGCCTTCACCTCGAAGCACTGACGATCGCCGAATAGGCGGGCAGAGTTTCGGCTAGCGAAGGGTGGCGCGAATATTGGCCAGCGCGGCATGCAGTGCGGCGCTGGCATCCACCTGCTGTTCGACGGGCGGTGCGACCGGCATCGGGGCCTTTCCCTGCTCGCTTAGAAAGTCGGAAATCCGCAGGACCAATTCGCCTGGGGTGGGCTCGTTCCGAGCGAACAGCCGCACGACCCGCGAATCCGGCGCGACCTCTACCAGCGGATCGTCGAGCAGCAGCTCCCCCTCGCCGCCCTGCGGTTCGAACTCGACCGGCTCAAAGCTGGGCTCGCCAACCAATTGTGGCCGTCCGGCTATGCGCATGGCGACGATGCCTGCCAGTAAGGCCATGACGCTGCTTGCAGCCTTCGCCGCCAGGGGCAATCCCGCCAACGATGCTGCCCAGGCGGCGGCGCCCGCCAACACGATCGGCGCGCCCCAATCCGCCAGCGTTTCCACCGGATGCGGTTTTCCAGCCCATTTCATGGACGCAGGAATAGCGGCAATTGCTTGCCAACGAGTTTAAGCGCTTACGCTTTGGCTTCGATTGCGGCGATCAAAGCTTCGGTAAAGGCCGGCACGTCGTCAGGTTTGCGGCTGGTAATGATGTTGCCGTCGGTCACGGCTTCCTCGTCAACCACATTTGCCCCGGCGTTCTTGAGATCGGTGCGGATCGATGGCCAGCTGGTGGCGCGCCTGCCTCGGAGCAGGTCCGCCTCGACCAAGAGCCACGGGCCATGGCAGATCGCCGCGACCGGCTTGTCGGTATTGGCGAATTCGCGGATCAGGTCGACCGCATCCCCGTGCATCCTGAGCTGGTCGGGATTGCCGACACCCCCGGGGAGCAACAGCGCGTCATAGTCCGCCGCGGTCGCGTCCTTGATCAGCAGGTCGGGCTTGATCCGCTTGCCCGGCTCGTCGTGGACCGTGCCCATGATTTCGTCGAGGCTGGGCGACGCCAGAGTCACCCTGGCACCCTTGCCGAGCAATATCTCGCGCGGCCCGAACAGTTCGCTCTCCTCGAACCTGTTGGTGGCCATGATCAGCACATGGGCTTCGCCGATGTCCGGCAATGCTGGTCTCCTCAAATGACGCTCGGCGGGAACCGCGGCGCCGTTCCTCCCTTTATGCACGACCAACGATGGAGGTCGCCAAAAGGATGCTGCGTCATAGCTCCGACGACGAGCCGGGTTACAGCCGTCAAAAGAAAGGGCGCTCCTGGGCCTATTTCGACGAACATGGCAAGCGGATCGCCGATCGCGACGAGATCGATCGGCTGAACGGGATCGCGCTTCCGCCCGCCTACACCGACGCCTGGTTCTGCAAGGACGCCAACGGCCACCTCCAGGCGACCGGCCGCGACGCCCGTGGCCGCAAGCAGTATCGCTATCACCCCGACTATCGCCTCAAGCGGGACACGGCCAAATATGAAGGCTGCCTTGAGTTCGGCAACGCGCTGCCCCGCCTTCGCGCCCGGATCGAGCGCGATCTCAGGAAGCGCAAGCTTGAACGGGAGACGGTCCTGGCGGCGGTCGTGCGCCTGCTCGACCGCGAGCAAATGCGGGTCGGCAATGAGGAATATGCGCGCGACAACAAGAGCTTCGGCGCCACCACGCTGCGCACCCGCCATCTCAAGCGTATCGGCGGCAAGCTCAAAATGCGTTTCACCGGCAAGCACGGCATCGTCCACGAAGCGACCATCACCGATCGCAACCTGAAGCGGGTCGTCAAAAAGTGCCAGGACCTGCCAGGCCAGATGCTGTTCCAATATGTGAACGGCGACGGCGTGCCGCAGGCGGTCACCTCGGCCGACGTCAACGACTATATCCGCGACGCCACCGGCGGCGATTTCACCGCCAAGCATTTCCGCACCTGGGGGGCGAGCGTGATCTTCTTCGACCAACTCCTCAAGAAGGACGAAGAGAAGCGCATGAGCATCAAGACCGCGCTGGAGCCGGTCGCTGAAGCGCTCGGCAACACCCCTGCCATCAGCCGCAAGAGCTATGTCCATCCAAAGCTGATCGATGCGCTTCAGGACGATCCGCGCGATCCCTTGTACGGACTGAAGCGTCCCCCGCCCCGACGCCGCCTGACCAGCGCCGAAGCCGCCTTCCTTGCCTTTTTGAGGAAGAAGCCACGCCGCCGCCATACAGGTTCGCCGCGCTCCACCGCTTGAACCTTTTCAACTCCCTCGCCACAAGCGCGGCCATGAACAAGCTCAACGTCACATCCGCCCCGCGCGAAGTCGGCGGCCTGGTCGAGTGGATATTCGCCAATCGCGATCGGCTGGCGGTTGGCGCGCTGATTGCGGCGGCGATCGTCCTAGCCATGCTGGCGATGCGCTGGATCGGCCATCGCATTCTCGCCAAGGAACCGGAAATGTGGGGCTGGGGCGGGATCGTCGGCCGCGTCCTGGCGAAGACCAGCATCCTGTTCATGATCGCCGCGGCGATCGACATCGTCGTCAGCTACGCCGCGATCCCGACCAAGCTGGCCCATCTCGCCGATATCTTCTTCATCGTCGCCGCTTCACTCCAGGTCGCGATCTGGGCGCGAGAGATCATCGTTGGCGTGATCCGCCACCGGGTTGGCGACGATCCCGGCGCATCGACGCTGGGCAATGCGATGGCGCTGATCCGGGTGTTCGTGAACGTGGTGGTGTTCGCCATCGCGCTGGTCGTCATCCTCGACAATCTCGGCGTCAATGTCACCGCGCTGGTCGCCGGCCTCGGCATCGGCGGCATCGCCATCGGTCTCGCCGCGCAGGGCATTTTCTCCGACCTGTTTGCCGCCCTGTCGATCGTGTTCGACAAGCCGTTCCGCCGCGGCGACACTATCCGCTATGGGTCCGGCACCGACGTCACCGTCGGCACGGTCGAACGCATCGGCCTCAAGACCACCCGCCTCAGAAGCCAGACCGGCGAACAGGTGATCATGGCCAACACCAAGCTGCTCGAGCAGGAGGTGCGCAACCTCGCCGAAGCCAGGGTACGGCGCATCAGCCTGCCCTTCAGCCTGACCTACCAAACGTCCGCCGAAACGCTGGACCGGCTGCCGGCCATCGCCGAAGAGGCAATGAAACCCGTCAAGACGGCCAAGCTGGTGCGCTGCATCCCGACCGCTTTTTCGCCAAGCTCGATCGACTGCGAGCTGGTCTATGATGACCGCACGATCAGCCCCGACACGCTGGCCCACCACAAGGCGGAAGTCATCGTCGGCGTCGCCCGCGCCTTCGCCCGCGAGAAAATCGACTTCGCCTATCCAACCCAGACCACCTTCACCGCCGCCCCCGATGGGACGCTGGTGATGCCCTGGGCGCCGCCCGCCAAGACGAAATGAGCTTGCCGTAGCGTCATTTTCCGGGCTCTTGCCAGCGTCGTCGGCACGCGCCTAGAGCGCTTCCAATGCCCGTCGCCTCCGTCGATCAAATCCGCGCTAAAGTCGGCCAGATGGTCGGTACATCCGGCTGGATCGAGGTCGGCCAGGACCGCATCACCGCGTTCGCCGATGCAACCGACGACCACCAGTTCATCCATGTCGATCCGGTCGCCGCGTCCGCAGCCGGATTCGGCGGCACAATCGCTCATGGCTTCCTCAGCCTGTCGCTGCTGAGCCGGATGGCGGCGGACGTCATGCTGATCCCGGACACCACCCGAATGGCCGTCAACTACGGCCTCGACCGGGTCCGCTTCCTCGCCCCGGTGAAGGCCGGGAAGCGCGTGCGCGGCCATTTCACCCTGGACGGCGTCGACGAAAAGTCGACCGGCCAGCTGCTCATCCGCCAAACCGTTTCCGTCGAGATCGAGGGCGAGGACAAGCCTGCCCTCACGGCCCAGTGGCTCGGCCTCATCTTCACCTAGGAGAACATCCATGTCCGTCCGCGACGCCGTCATCGTCTCCACCGCCCGCACGCCGATCGGCCGGGCCTACAAGGGCGCGTTCAACGCCACGGCCGGCGCCACGCTCGGATCCCTGTCCCTTGCCCCCGCCATCGAGCGCGCCGGGATCGAGGCCGGCGAGATCGACGATGTGGTATGGGGCTGCGTGCTGACCCAGGGCACCCAGTCCGGCAACATCGGCCGCCAAGTCGCGCTCCGCGCCGGCTGTCCGGTAACAGTTAGCGCCCAAACGATCGACCGCCAGTGCGCCTCGGGACTGATGGCCATTGCCACCGCCGCCAAGCAGGTCGTGATCGACCGGATGGATATCGTTGCCGCCGGCGGCCAGGATTCGATCAGCCTCGTCCAGACACCCGAAATGCGGATCAGCGGCGACCCTTCGCTGATTGCGATGCACAAGGACGTCTACATGCCGATGCTCGGCACCGCAGAGACAGTCGCGCAGCGTTACGGCATCAGCCGCGAGGCGCAGGACGAATATGCGCTGCAATCGCAGCAGCGCACCGCCGCCGCCCAGGCCGAGGGCCGGCTGTCGGCCGAGATCGTGACCGTCACCACCAACATGGGGATCAAGGACAAGGAGACCGGCGAGGTCTCGTTCAAGGAAGTCACGATCGACAAGGACGAGGGCAACCGGCCGGAGACGACGCTGGAAGGCCTTTCCGCGCTGCAGCCGGTACTCGGCCCCGGAACCCACATAACCGCCGGCAACGCCAGCCAGCTCAGCGACGGCTCATCCGCTTGCGTTTTGATGGACAGTGCACTTGCCGAGAAGCGCGGGCTCGAACCGCTTGGCCGGTACATCGGCATGGCCGTGGCCGGCACCGAGCCTGACGAAATGGGGATCGGCCCGGTATTCGCGATTCCCAAGCTGCTCCAGCGGTTCGGCCTCAAGATGGACGACATCGGCCTGTGGGAATTGAACGAGGCATTCGCGGTGCAGGTGCTTTACTGCCGCGACAAGCTCGGCATCCCCAACGAACTGCTCAACGTCAACGGCGGCGCCATCTCGATCGGCCACCCCTACGGCATGTCCGGCGCCCGACTGACCGGCCATGCACTGATCGAAGGCAAGCGGCGGGGCGCCAAATATGTGATCGCCACCATGTGTATTGGCGGCGGCATGGGAGCGGCGGGGCTGTTCGAAGTGCTATAAGCTAGGCTGAGTTAGGATCGCGAGAGGAGCCGGTTTATGATCGCCACCACTGCAATATTGGTGCTGTTGCTAGCCGTATTCCTCGTCGTCACGTTAAAGTCCTTTGGCATCAACCGGGAATATGAGCGCGCAGTCCTGTTCCGGCTCGGGCGGCTCGGCCAAACCAAGGGGCCTGGCTGGTTCTGGCTGATCCCGTTCGTCGACCGCATCCGCCGGGTCGACATGCGGACAATAACCTATCAGCTCGAAACGCAGGAAACGATCACGCGCGACGGGGTCGCCGTAAGGGTCAACGCCGTTTTGTGGTTCCGCGCCGAATCCCCGGTCCAGGTGATCAATTCCGTTGAGAACTGGATGAGTGCGACCGTTCAGGCGGCCGAGACGTCCCTTCGAGACGCGATCGGGCAAAGCGACCTCGATGCCATGCTCAAGGACCGCATGACCATCAACAAGCGCCTTCAGGAACTGCTCCGCGAAGCATCGCTCAAATGGGGCGTTGAAATCGACTCGGTCGAAATCAAGGACGTCGACATCCCGGAGCAGATGCAGCGCGCCATCGCCAAGGAAGCCGAGGCAATTCGCGAAAAGCGCGCGCGCATTATCCGGGCAGAGGGCGAGCAAGCGGCGGCGCGCAAATTGTCTGAAGCTGCTGACACCATCGGCGGCTCGCCCGGTGCGCTCGAGCTTCGCCGCCTGCAGACGCTGACCGAGATTGGCGTCGAGCATAATAGCACGATCATTGCCATGCTTCCGGTTGAGCTGATTCATGCGGCGCGAAAGATCGCCGACATGCCCAACCCGGACGAACCGGCCGCTTCAGCCGGCAAGGAATGACGGCACAAGATTTGCCATCTATCGTTAGGACCGGATGACCCCAGTCGAGCTCATCGCCCTCGCTGCCTCGACCAGCCTGCTGGCCGGGTGGCGGCTTTACCTGGTGACGCTGATCACCGGGATCGGCATGAAGTTCGGCTGGATCGCGCTTCCCGATAATCTCCACGCACTCGATGTGCTTGCCAACAACTGGGTGCTCGGCATCGCCGCGGTCGGCACCTTCTGCGAGTTCTTCGCCGACAAGATCGCCTGGGTGGATAGCGCTTGGGATGCCATCCACAGCGTCATTCGGCCGCTTGGCGGAGCGCTGCTCAGCCTCGCGATCATCGATAGCGCCGACCCCGCGTGGCAGGTCGGCAGCTTCCTGCTCGGCGGCGGCGCAGCGCTGATGGCTCATGCCGGCAAGGCCGGCGCGCGGACCCTGGTCAACGCCAGCCCCGAACCCTTCTCCAACGTCATCGTTTCGACCGGCGAGGACGTCGCCACCGGCGGGCTGCTGGCCCTGGCCATCGCCAATCCGATCGCCGCGGCAATCATCGCATTCGGCCTGGTGCTGCTCTCGCTGTGGCTGGTTGTTGCAGCCCGGCGCGCCCTCGCGCGTTTGATCGACCAGGTGAATCCGAGACGAACCAAGGCATGAACCGGGCATCCGGCAAGCGGCATGACCCGCGATGGACGCTGGTGATGTCGGTCGCCGCCAGCTCGCTCAGCTTCATTGACGGCTCGATATTGAACGTCGCCCTGCCCGCCATCCGCGCCGGGACCGGGGCCGGCGCGGCGGAGGTGCAGTGGGTAGTCAACATCTACACGCTGCCTCTGGCCGCGCTGATCCTGCTCGGGGGGGCGCTTGGCGACCATCAGGGGAGGCGGCGATGGCTGGTGATCGGCACCGCGCTGTTCGGGGTCGGGTCCCTGGCTTGCGCGCTCAGCGGTTCGCTCGAACCCCTTTTGCTCGGCCGCGCGCTGCAGGGCATCGGCGCAGGCCTGCTGCTTCCAAACAGCCTAGCGCTGCTGAACGGCGCTTATGAAGGAGAGGCTCGTGGCCGGGCGATCGGAACCTGGGCGGCCGCGGGGGCAATTTCTGCGGCGATCGCTCCGCTGATTGGCGGATGGCTGGTCGAACATGCCGGCTGGCCGAGCATCTTTTACGTCAACCTTCCGTTCGTCGCTGCGGCCATCTCCGTCGCGCTGACCAGGGTTGGGGAAGTCAAGGAACCCGAGAAGGCGCGGCTCGACCTTGTGGGTGCCGTGCTTGCGACTCTCGGTCTCGGCGCGGCTACCTATGGCCTCACCATCTGGTCGCAAACCTTCAAGCTGACCCGGGTCTCGACCATCTCGCTTGGCATCGGCGCCGCCCTGCTGATTGCCTTCGTGCTGTGGGAGAAGCATTTGAAGGACAGGGCGATGGTGCCGCTGCAGCTGTTCGAGAACCGCTGCTTTTCCTCGCTCAACCTCATGACCTTCCTGCTTTACGGCGCATTCGGCGGCGCCATGCTGCTGATCCCTTACGTGCTGATCGAGGCCGGCGGCTATTCGCCGATCCAGGCCGGCCTGTCGCTGCTTCCACTATCGATATTGCTCGGCGGCCTGTCGCCGCTGATGGGCAAGCTCGCGGTGCGGCTTGGTCCCCGAATCCCCCTCACCCTGGGCCCGGTCATCGTCGGCGTAGGATTGCTGCTGGCGACGCGGATCGCTTCGGACCAGGCCTATTGGACCCATGCCTTCCCTGCGATCCTGGTCATGTCGATCGGCATGACATTGGCGGTCGCGCCGCTGACCAGCACGGTCCTTGCCGCGGTCGACAAGCACCAGACCGGAATGGCCTCTGGCTTCAACAGCGCGGTCGCCCGGCTTGGCGGGCTCATCGTCGTTGCCCTGATGGGCGCGGTGCTGATGGGCCAGGGCGACGCGCTGTTAAAACCGTTCGCCAAAGCGTTGATTATCATGGGAATTGTCGCTGCGCTTGGCGGCGTCGCGGCGTTCTTCGGGCTTGGCGGAAAATGGAAGCGGCATGAACCGGAGCCGGGACAAGTGAGTTGAACCAAGTCGAATAGACAGGAGCCTTCCCATGCCCGAATCCAATCGCCCGCTGGTCGAGCGCATCGCTCGCGTACTCGCTGCCGCCGCGCACAGCAGCAACGCCGAGGGCAGCGACCCTTCCGCCGGTGAAAAGGTCGATCTGGTTTGGCCGGAACACATCAACCAGGCGATGGCAGTGCTTCACACGATGCGCGAGCCCGACGAGGCAATGGCGGCCGTGGGCGATATCGACGGTTGGACCCGCATGATCGACGCGGCGATCGCCCAGCGGGTCGATGCGGTCGAGCCACAAGCCGGCTAGGTTCGTCACGGAGGCGTAATTTTGCTAAACGGTGCCTTCTTCGACTCAGCGGGAGGCGGCAATGGATCGCGCCATGCGACTGTCATTGGCCCTGGTGTCGACCGGATTGCTCGGCGTCAGTGCCCCTTTTGAATTCACACCCCGGCAACTCGCCCTGCTCGATCCGACAAGGGCAATTTCGGCAATGTGCGGCGGTGGCGGCAAGTCCGCCGCAATGCGCGACCGGATCGCCATGGCTGCCGCCATTGTCGCGCAGAATCCAATGCCGGCCGGCATCCGCCTCTACGACGGTCTAGGCAAGGTCCACTTCCCGATCACCACCTCCAGTCCGGAGGCGCAGCGCTATTTCGACCAGGGCATGGCGTTCGCCTATGGCTTCAACCATGCCGCGGCGATCGCTTCGTTCCGAGAGGCGCAGCGGCTCGATCCCGACTGCGCCATGTGCTGGTGGGGCGAATCCCTGGCCTATGGCCCCAACATCAATGCCCCGCTGACGCCGGACGCCAATAGCCTGGCGCTGAAGTCGATTGCCGAGGCCCAACAGCGCACCGCAAGCGTCACGCCGCCCGAGCGGGCGCTGATCATGGCGCTGGCCAAGCGTTATTCGGCCGATCCCAATGCCAAGCGCGCCGATCTCGACGGCGCCTACGCCGACGCGATGCTGACCGTCGCCCGCTACTATCCGCAACATGACGACATCTCGCTGCTGGCGGCCGAGGCGGCGATGGATACGCTGCCCTGGGATTATTGGGAGCCGGACAAGCAAAGCGCCAAGCCGCGCCTTGGCGAAGCGATCCGGCTGGTCGAGACGGTGCTGGCGCGCAATCCCGACCATCCGCAGGCGCCGCACCTCTTCATCCATTTGATGGAGAATGGGCCCGACCCGAAGCGCGCAGAAGCAGCCGCCGACCGGCTATCGTCGCTGGCCAGGGACGCGGGCCACCTCGTACATATGCCGGCTCACATCTATTACAGGCTGGGGCGCTGGAAGGATTCGATCCGCGTCAATATCGACGCCGCGCACCAGGACGAGGCATATATCAAGGAATCGGGCGACAAAGGCTTCGTCCGCTACGGATATTATCCGCACAACGTCCATTTCATCGTCACCTCGGCCCAGATGGGCGGCGACCTTCCGACCGCGATCAGCGAAGCCAAACGGCTGGCGTCGATCGTCGATGCGGGCACGGCGTCGCAGCTGGCATGGGTCCAGGCGATCAACGCCGCGCCTTACTTCGCGACCTTGCAATTCGCCTCCCCGGCGGAGGTGTTGGCCCTGCCCGAGCCTGACCCCCGGCTTCAATACGTCGAGGCCATCCGCCACTATGTTCGTGCGGTTGCTTACGCCCAGCAGAACAATCAGCGCGGCTTCGACAATGAACTGGCCGAACTGAGGCGCATCCAGAACTCGGACGCGCTGAAGCCGATGGTCGACCAGGGCATGCCAGCGCCCGATTTGCTGGCGCTGGCCGAGCATGTCGCCCTCGGCAAGCAGGCCTCCTTCCGAGGCCGCCACAACCAGGCTGTGGACCACTTCCGGGCGGCTCTCGCGATTGAAGATCGTATTCCCTACATGGAACCGCCGTGGTGGTATTACCCGGTGAACCAGTCGCTTGGTGCGGCGCTTTACCGCGCAGGAAAGTATGATGAAGCGCGCCAGGCCTTTACCGCCGCGCTGGCCAAATATCCCAACAACGGCTGGGCGTTGTACGGTCTGTCCCTGGCCGAACGGGCGCAGGGCCGTCCGGCACAGGCGGCGGCGGCCCGGGCTGCGCTCGGCCGCGCCTGGATGGGGGACCCGCGCTGGCTCAAGATGGAGCGGATCTAGCCTTTGTTCTTGGCGATGAACTGATCGATCACCGTCGAGAGCAGCGTCATCGGCGTGTTGCCGCCCTTGACGATCGCATCGTCGAACGTGCGCAGGTCGTAGCGCGTCCCTAGCTCCGCCTTGGACTTGTCGCGCAGGCGCAGGATTTCGAGATGCCCGATCTTGTAGCCGCAGGCCTGGCCCGGCATTGAGCAATAGCGATCGACCTCGCCCGTGACCGACCCGCGATCGTCGCCGTTGGTCTTAACGAACCAGTCGATGGCCTGGTCGCGGGTCCAATGCTTGGCATGTAGCCCCGTGTCGACCACCAGCCGGCAAGCCCGGAAGCTCGATGACTGGAGATAGCCGAGCTGGCCCATCGGATCGTCGGCATAGACGCCAAGCTCGTCGGCCAGCTGCTCGGCGTAAAGGGCCCAGCCCTCGCTATAGGCGTTGAACGCCAGCATCGAGCGGATCAGCGCCATCCGGTTGGCATAGTCGCCCTGCCAGATGTGACCCGGAATGCCCTCATGATAGCAGAGCGTCGGCAGCGAGAATTTCGGCCATTCGTCGGTGCTTCGCAGGTTGATGTAATATTGGCCCGGCACCTTGCCGTCGATCGATCCGGCCGCGGCATAGCCGCCCGGCGCACCCGCCTCGATCGCCGGCGGCACCCGCTTGATCACCAGCTTGCCCGGAACCATCGTAGCGAACGCCTGCGGCAAGCGCGTGCGGATGTCGGCGATCCGGCCGTTCAAATAGGCCAGCAGCTGCTCGCGACCCGCCGCGGTGTTGGGATAGAGCTGAGCCGGGTCCTTGCCGAGCGCCGCCATCCGCTCTCCGACCGTGCCGCCGGCCATGCCCTGCTTGGCCATGATCGCTTCCATCCGCGACTGGATCGCCTTCACCTGCTCCTGGCCGAGCTGGTGGATTTCGTCCGGCGAGCGGGTAGTCGTGGTCCCCGCCTTCAGTGCCCAGGCATAGTAGGCATCGCCATCCTTGAAGTGCCACACCCCGGCGTCCGATGTGGCGGCCGCCCGATGCTGCTTCAGCTCGTCGAGCTGCCGCTGCAGTCCGGGAATCACCTTCGTCGCCATCGACTGGGTCACCCGATCGATGAGCTTGTCATCCGACAGCCCGGCTTCGCCGAGCTTCTTTCTGAGCGTCGCGACGACCGCCGATTGTTCCGGCTTTTCGCCGGCTCCGGCGCCGATGATACCGATTGTCTTGTCGAGCGTGAAATCCGGCGCAATCACGCCGATTCCGCGGTCGTGCTTCAACCGCTCGGTCTCGCCGTCGACGTTCCTGGCATAGGCGTCCACCCGATCGGCAAAGGCGAGTGCGTCCTCGGTATTCGCGATCGAGTGGCGGCTTTCGAGAAAGTCGGGCAGGTCGACATAGCTGCTGCCCAGCTGGTTCACCACATAGGGCGTATTGCGGAAGCCGTTGTTCGGATCGAGCACGAGCGGATCGCCGAACCCGAATGCATACCCCTCCTGGGCCAACTCATGCGCCTGCAGCGCAACCGCGCCGTTAAGCTTGTTGGCGTCTGAGACGTCGGCGAGGTCGAGGCCACGCAGCGTTTCGAGCCGCTTGCTGATGGCCTCCTTGCGGGCCGCAAAGCCAGCCGGAGTCTGGTCCTGCCACTGGTGGCCCAATGCAGCGAGCTTGCCTTTGGCAATGCCGAGAATGGTCGCATTTTGCGGATATTCGGCGAGAAGTTGCTCGGCGATCCCCTGCAGCTGGGCGGCGAGGTCGCCGGTCGCCGCGCTGCCGCCAACCGGCGTCTTGGAGACCTTGCATCCGGCGAGCAGGCCCGCCGCTGCGACGCCGCCGAGGAATTCGCGCCTTCCGAAAGCCAACGTCATCGCCATCTCCTGTCTTTAGCCGCATCGGCTATAGCCGCTGAATGGCGGCGCGACAGGGGAAATTCGGCGAACCGCTAGGCGTTGGCGGCGATGAACTTTTCGACCACCGGCGCGATCTTCTCGCGCCACTTGCGGCCATTGAAGATGCCGTAATGGCCGACGTCCCGGGCCAGCAGATACTGCTTCTTCGATGCCGGCAGCGCGGTCGCCAGGTCGAGCCCGGCCTTCGTCTGCCCGATTCCGGAAATATCGTCCCGCTCGCCCTCGATCGCGAGCAGCGGCGTATCCTTGATCGCCTTGGGATCGACCGGCTTGCCGCGATGTTTGAGCTCGCCCTTCGGCAGCAGGTGACGCTGGAACACCACATCGACCGTCTGCAGGTAGAATTCGGCGGTCATGTCGCACACCGACAGATATTCGTCATAGAAATCTCGCGTCGCGTCCGCGCCTTCTTCGTCACCGACCACCAGATGCTTGAACATCTCCCAATGGCTGACGAGGTGCGACCCAAGGTTCATGGTCATGAACCCGGCGAGCTGAAGGAAGCCCGGGTAAACCTTGCGCCCGGAGCCCGCGTAGATCTGCGGCACGGTCGCGATCACATTTTGCTGGAACCAGGCATGCGGGCGCTGGGTCGCCAGCGTGTTGACCGCAGTCGGCGCTTTGCGCGTATCGACCGGCCCGCCCATCATCGTCAGCGTCTTCGGCCGTGCGGGATGCTTGGCGGCGTTCATGATCGCGGTCGCGGCATAGGCCGGCACCGAGGGTTGGCAGACCGCCAGCATGTGCGGGCGCTTGCCTGTCCGTTCGTAAATGGCCTGTGCGAATTCAATCAGATAGTCGATGTAGTCGTCGAGGTCGAAGCTGCCGTCCTGGACTGGCACGAGCTTGGCGTCGCGCCAGTCGGTGATAAACACGTCATGCTTCGGCAGCATCCGCGCCACCGTCCCGCGCAGCAGCGTCGCATAGTGGCCCGACATCGGCGCGACGATCAGCAGCGGCTCGCCGCCCTCGGCATCGACCTTGCGGAAATGCTTGAGCTGGCCGAACGGCTTCCTGAGCTCGATATCCTCGTCGACCTGGACCAGCTTCTTGCCGACCTGAACCTCGCTGAGGCCGAATTCCGGCTTGCCGCGCGGTGCGGAGGCATGGGCGAATACTTCAAGGCCCGCTGCAACCAGCGGGCCCATCGAGGAATAGCCGAACGGGTTGGTCGGGTTGTTGAGCCATCCGGCGCCGAGGCCTGCCAATTTGCTCGCGCTGGTCAGCAGCGAGCGTTGCACCTCATAGGCGTCATAGAGCATCAAAATGTCCTGGGAAAATGGAGCACGTTAAATTCGAATGTGGGGCCGGATTGCCCTTACGGCAAGCAAATTGCTGCGCCGCACCTCTCGCATTGCGGCAATTGAGGCAAAGCGGACACACTGCTAACCCACTGCGCTATGGCAACCGCCCCCGATCGCCCCAAGGGCAAGTCTCTCTCCGACCTCGGCATGGTGTGGCAGTTCGCGCGCCAATACCCCGGCCATATCGCCGGCGCGGCCATCGCCCTGCTGTTTGCCGCGGCCGCGACGTCCGGCGTTCCTTACGCTTTCAAGCTGATCATCGACCGCGGATTTAGTGCCAATAGCGGACAGACCGGTGATATCGCCCGCTGGTTCCAGTATCTGCTGTTCCTGGTGCTGATCATGGCGCTCGCGACGTCGGTGCGCTTCTATTTCGTCAGTTGGTTAGGCGAGCGGGTGGTGGCCGACATCCGCTTGGCTGTACACCGCAACCTGCTGCGCCTCGCCCCCGGCTTCTTCGAGGAGAACCGCCCGGCCGAGATCACCAGCCGCATCACGGTCGATACGACCATCATTGAGCAGGTGGTCGGCACCACCGTGTCGGTCGCGCTGCGCAATGTCGTGATGGGCATTGCCTGCGCCGTCATCCTGTTCGTGCTGGCGCCCAAGCTGGCGGCGATGATGTTGGTCGGCATCGCCCTCATCGTCCTGCCGCTGACCATCCTCGGGCGGCGCGTTCGGGCCATTTCCAAGCGCAGCCAGGACCGCATCGCCGACGTCGGCACGATCACCGCCGAGGTGCTCGGCGCGATGAAGATCGTCCAGGCCTTCAACCAGCAGGGCCGCGAGACACAGCGGTTCACCGATGCGACGGAGGCGGTGTTCAGCACCGCGAGGAAGCGCATCGGGCTGCGCGCGGTGATGACCTTTCTCATCATCTCGCTGGTCTTTTCGTCCATCACCTGGGTGATCTGGCAAGGCGCGGTCGACGTCGCTGCAGGGCAGATGACCGGCGGCACGATTGCCGCCTTTGTGCTTTATGGCGGCCTGCTGGCAGGTGCATTTGGGGCGTTGTCCGAAGTCTATGGCGACCTGCTCCGCGCCGCCGGCGCCTCGGAACGGCTGAACCAGCTGCTGACCGCCGAGCCTGAGATCAAGGCGCCTGCCATTCCGGCTACCCTGCCCCTTCCCGCCGAAGGGCGGCTGAAGTTCGAAAATGTCACCTTCCATTACCCGACGCGCAAGGACACGTCAGCGCTGGAAGGCTTCAGCCTCGAGGTCCGTCCGAACGAACGGCTGGCGGTGGTCGGGCCCTCCGGCGCCGGCAAGACCACCCTCTTCCAGCTCGCCCAGCGCTTCTACGATCCGGAGGGGGGCCGCCTGTTGCTCGACGGCGTCGATTTGAAGGACGCCGATCCCGCCGACATCCGGCAGCGGATTGCCATGGTCCCTCAGGAAGTCGTGATCTTCGCGGCATCCGCGCGGGACAACCTTCGCTACGGCAATTGGGATGCGACCGAGGAGGAGATCTGGCAGGCCGCGCGCGATGCCAACGCCGAGGCCTTCCTCCGCGCCCTGCCTGAAGGCCTCGATACCTTCATGGGCGAAGGCGGCGCGCGCCTGTCGGGAGGCCAGCGCCAGCGGATCGCCATCGCCCGCGCCCTGCTTCGCCGCGACGCGCCGCTGCTGTTGCTCGACGAGGCCACCTCGGCGCTCGACGCCGAAAGCGAGCGGCTGGTGCAGGAAGCGCTCGACCGGTTGATGGGCAATCGCACTACGATCGTCATCGCCCACCGGCTGGCAACGGTACGCGCGGCTGACCGGATCATCGTCATGGACCATGGGCGGATCGTCGAAGAGGGCGACCATAGCGCGCTAACCGCCCAGGGCGGCCTTTATGCACGCCTTGCCCGGCTCCAGTTCGACGGCCTCGCCGCATGACCAGGGCGACCCACCCGCTTGATGCGATCGGCGCCGCGCCAGATCATCATTCGGTACTGCTCGAAAATGACGAGGTGCGGATCCTCGACACGCGCCTGGCCGGAGGCGAACGCACGCCGCTGCATTCCCACGAATGGCCTGCTGCCCTCTATGTCATCAGCTGGAGTGATTTCGTCAGGCGCGATGAGGACGGAACGGTCCTGGTAGATTCCCGCGCAATGGCCCGACGCCCCGCGCCGGGCGAGGTCCTGTGGATTGCTCCTCTGCCGCCTCATTCGGTTGAGAATATCGGCAGCACGGACCTCCACATCATCGCCGTCGAAGTGAAGAGCGGTTCAGCGCGCCAGCCATAACCGGACTGCATAGCCGCCATGCCGTCTTGGCAGCGGCTATTCATCTACCCATGTTATATGGGTCCGCCCATGAATTACGATCGCCGCCTGTTCCTCGGCCTTCTCGGCACGACAGCCGTCGCCGGCCTTGCTGCCTCCATGTTCGGCCGCGGGTCGCCCGCTGAAGCCGCCGGTTTCGAAGTGCAGCACAGCCCGGCCGATTGGCAGCGCCGGCTGGGGCCTGCGCGTTTCGAAATCCTGCGCGAAGCGGGCACCGAGCGGGCCTTCACCAGCCCCCTGCTCAATGAACATCGCAAGGGCGTTTTCACCTGCGCCGGTTGCGCGTTGCCCTTGTTCAGCTCGGCGGCCAAGTATGACAGCGGCACCGGCTGGCCGAGCTTCTGGAAAGCGCTCCCCAACGCCGTAGCCTACCAGCGCGACACCAGCTTGTTGATGGAACGGACCGAGGAACATTGCCGCCGTTGCGGCGGGCACCTCGGCCATGTGTTCGATGACGGCCCGCCACCCACCGGCAAGCGCCACTGCATCAACGGTCTCAGCCTGACGTTCCGCCCTGAGCTTAGTCGAAGGGCATGATCCTCTTCCTTCTCGCCTATCTGGGCGGCATTCTCACCATCCTCAGCCCCTGCATCCTGCCGGTGCTGCCGTTCGTGTTCGCGCGGGCGGACCGGCCTTTCCTGCGCAACGGCCTGCCGCTGCTGGCCGGGATGGCGATCACCTTCGCCGGCGTGGCGACGCTCGCCGCGGTCGGCGGCGGCTGGGCGGTCGCCGCCAACAGCGCCGGGCGCTGGATCGCCATCGTCCTGCTTGGTGCATTTGCCCTGCTGCTCATCTTCCCGCATCTTGCCGACCGCGCGATGCGGCCGCTGGTCGGGCTTGGCGAAAAGCTGTCTGCCAAGGGTAGCGAAGACCGCATTGGCGGCTCACTATTGCTCGGCGTTGCCACCGGACTGCTCTGGGCGCCCTGCGCGGGCCCTATCCTGGGCATCATACTGACCGGCGCTGCCCTGTCCGGCGCCAGCGCCACCACCGCCGGACTATTGCTCGCCTATGCGCTTGGCGCGGCCACCAGCCTTGCAGGCGCGCTCCTGATTGGGGGCAAGCTGTTCGCGGCGATGAAGCGCTCGATCGGCGCCGGCGAAGGGGTCCGGCGAGCGCTCGGCGTACTGATCCTCATTGGCGTCGGCGTCATCGCGCTCGGCCTCGACACCCGCGTCCTCTCGCGGCTGTCGACTGCCCAGACGTTCGGCTTCGAACACCGCCTCGCCCAGTTGCTCGGAATGGAAGAGGAAGAACTGGGCACCAAGGTCGGCGGAATGTTGCCGGTCGAGGGCGTCCTGCCCCCGCTCGACGGCGCCGTGCAATGGTTCAATTCGCCGCCGCTGACCCGCGAGCAGCTCCAGGGCAAGGTCGTACTGGTCGACTTCTGGACCTACAGCTGCATCAACTGCATCCGCTCGATCCCCTACGTCCGCGCCTGGGCCGATCGCTACAAGGATCAGGGTTTGGTGGTGATCGGCGTGCACGCGCCCGAGTTCGCCTTCGAGCGTGACTCCGCGAACGTGCGAAAGGCGGTCGCCGACTTCGGCATCGATTACCCGGTCGCCCTCGACAACAACCTCGTCATCTGGCGCGCCTTCAATAATCGCTATTGGCCGGCCCATTACCTCGCCGACGCGCAGGGACGGCTGCGCTATCACCATTTCGGCGAGGGCAGCACCGGCGAAACCGAACAGGCGATTCGCGCGCTGCTCGCCGAGAAGGGTGCCAAGCTGGGCGAAGTTGCCAGCGTCACCGCCACCGGTGCCGCCGCCGCGGCCGACTTCGCCGCGATCCGCAGCCCGGAAACCTACATCGGCAGCCGGCGCGCCAGCAATTTCACCTCGCCCGGCGGACTGCATGACGGCGTTGGCGATTATCGGCTGCCCGCAGCCTTCGCGCTTAATGATTGGGCGCTGGCCGGCCGTTGGAGCGTCGAGCCGCAGCGTGCCGTAAACACCCAGCCCGGCGCGCAGATCGCCTTCCGTTTCCGCGCCCGCGACCTCCATCTCGTGCTTGGCAGCTCAACCGGCAGGCCGGTCCGATTCCGGGTCACGATCGACGGCCAGGCCCCGAACGCCGATCATGGCACCGACATCGATGCCGGCGGCAACGGCCAGGTCACCAACCAACGGCTCTATCAACTGGTGCGGCAAAAGGACCCGAACCGCGAGCGGCAGTTCACGATTACCTTCCTCGACCCGGGCGCCGAGGCCTACGCTTTTACTTTCGGCTAGGCGGCGAGTTCGAAGGCATCCGGCTCGCGGTCGCAGGCTTCGCGCCACTGCTGGCGGCGCCGTTCCCTGAGCAGGTGCTGGAGCGCATAGAAATGCTGCGCCGGATTGGCCTTGAAGCTTGGCGGCAACGCTGGATCCATCCGCAGGTCCTGCTCGACCCGCATTGCCCCGCGCCGCAAATCCCTGGCCGCTTGCCGCGCCAGCGACTTGTCGCCGAGCAACCGCCTGGCTACGCGCTTGAGGGCGGTCGCATCGACCGCGTCCCAGGCGGCGCTTATCCGATCATGATCAGCGCCGGCATCGGCGGCATCTTCGCTCAGCCTGGCAAGCTCAGCCTGGGCATCCGGCGACAGGCTGGTGCCGCTCCGCCGCGCGGCATGACATTGGTCGAGCAGTCCAAGCAGTTTCGGCTCGAGGCTTGCCTCGGCCTCGTCGCGCAGCGCCTGCGAGGAGCTAAGCCGATAGGCGCGGTAGGCGGAGATGGTGCGGCAACGATCGGATTCGCGCAGGGCTTCGGCCAGCCGCTCGAGAGCTGCCCTGGCCTTGTCACGGCTTCCGCCGACCCAGCCCCAATGATCGACGCGCCGCCGCAGCCGCACCAGCCCTGACGCAATTCGAAGGGCACGCCGGGCCTCCGCCAGCGCCCACAGATGATTGCCGCGCGAATGGTCGAACAAATGATGGAGCACGACGGCCCGCTGGGCATGGTCACCGCTCCGCCCGGCGAGCGCCGCCACTTCCAGGTCCAGTTGCTCGATCAGCCCGTCACGATGCGCCGCAATAATGTCCATGCCGGGCGTGGTACCGTCCGACCGGTTGAAAAGCGGTTACGACGATCTTCAGAAACTATCGCGATATTGCTCGTTGCCGGCGAATCCGAAGGTTGTGGCGCCGCTCCGCGCAGCGATCGCAAGCACCTGGTCCACTCGCTCGAACCGCGCCGTAGAATCGGGCCGGAAATGCACTTCCGGCGGTTTGGGAGATGCCGCCACCTCCGCCAGCAAGCCAGCCAACTGGCCATCGCTAATGGTGTGCTGGTTCCAGCTAAGCTTGCCGCTCGCCGACAAGGTGAGGTCGTTGCGCAGCGGCCGGATCCAGTCCGGAGGAGGTGGCGCGGCCTGCGGGATTGCGACTTCGACCTGGTGCGTCTGGCTCGGCACGGTGATGATGAACATGATCAGCAGCACCAGCATTACGTCGATCAGCGGCGTTGTGTTCATCTCGCTCATCGGCGCCGCCTCGCGCGCCCAACTAGCTGAGGAAGAAGTTGCTTGCGCCATCGCCAGTCTCCTCGCCTGAACAATGCAATAATATATCATTGTTGAAACGATACAAGCCACGAAAAAGGGCGGCCCCGGTGGGGACCGCCCTGAATCGTTCGAAGCCGCCTGGGCCTAGAAGACCGTCATATAGGCTTCGTTGCCGACGAACCCCATCTTGCTGACCTTGGCCTGCTTGGTCACTGCCAGCACCTGGTCGACCAGTTCGTAGCGGGCGTCCGGTTCCGGCTGGAGGTGAAGCTCGGGGATCGGATCCATCTGCTGTGTTACGTCGAGGAACTGGCGCAGCTGCGTCAGGTTCACCGGCGCACCGTTCCACAGCACCGCGCCGCCCTGCGTAATCACCACCTTGTTCTTGACCGGGTCGATCGGCGGCGGCGGCTGGTTGCTCTGGTTTTGCGGCAGGTCCAGCTTCACGGCGTGGCTCTGCGGCGGAATGGTAATGATGAACATGATGAGAAGCACCAGCATGACGTCGATGAGCGGCGTCGTATTGATGTCCATCATGGGCTCGCCAGATTCGTTCGAGCCGGTGGTTTGCATCGCCATGGTAGGCTAGCTCCTTAACTTACAGTCGCTCGACATGGCCGCCAGCAGGCGGCTGCGAGATGAAGCCGACGCGCTGGAAACCGGCGCGCTGCATCGTGAAAACGGTGCCGCCGATGCATTTGTACGGCGTGTTGATGTCGCCGCGAATATGCACTTCAGGCATGTTTTCTTCGTTGATATTCTGGATGCCGCCGACGCGCTTGATCTGCTCCTCGAGGGCCTTGACCGCGCGGTCGAGCAGTTCCTCGTTGTTGATGCGCGTCAGGTTCCAGTAAACCTCGCAGGTTCCGCCGGGGCCGCCGCGAACCGTCAGGGAGACGTTCTCCGGCTTGGTTTCGGTCGGCTCGTTGCGCACGTCCGGCAGGGTGATCGGCACGGATTGGATCACGACGGGAACCGTAATGAGGAAGATGATCAGCAGAACCAACATCACGTCGACGAGCGGCGTGGTGTTGATGTCCGACATGGGGACATCTTCGCCCGCGTCGTGCTCGCCTACTTGCATTGCCATGAGGCGTGATTCCTTCTTCGTTCAACTCTGTCCGGGCCGGCCGCCTGGGCTGCCGGCCCGGCTTGTCGCTTAGCGCGCCGCGGTCGGGGCCGGAGTCGGCTTGGCAACCTGCGCCGGCTGCTTCGGGCTAGCCATGATCGGCTTCACCGCGCCGCCCGACATGATGTAGCCGTGGACGTCGTTGGTGAAGGCCGCAAGATCCTCGGAGATCGACTTGTTGCGGCGGATCAGCCAGTTGTAGGCGAGCACCGCCGGAACCGCGACGACCAGGCCGAGCGCGGTCATGATCAGCGCTTCGCCGACCGGACCCGCGACCGTCGAAATCGACGCCTGTCCCGAGGCGCCGATCTTGATCAGCGCGCGGTAGATGCCGATGACGGTACCGAACAGGCCGATGAACGGCGCGGTCGAACCGACGGTCGCGAGGAAGGCGAGGCCTTCACCGAGGCGGTTGGTGATCGCACCCTGCGAGCGGGATAGCGAGCCGGTCATCCAGTCGTGCTGGTCGATCGGGTCGGTCAGCTTGCTGTGCTGCTCCTGCGCAACCAGCGCGTCCTCGACGATGGCGCGATAGGCGCTGCGCTGCTCCAGCTTGTTAGCGGCCTCACGCAGGTTCGGCGAGTTCCAGAAACTGGCGCGCACCTTGTTCGCCTGGCTCATGATCTTCTGCTGCTGCAGCAGCTTGGTGAACAGGATGTAGAAGCTGAAAATCGACATCGCGACCAGGATGATGAACACGGTCCACGAGATCAGGCCGCCTTCCTGCAGGGCCTGCAACAGGCCGTACGGGTTGTCGCCGGCGGGAGGAGTGGTGGGAGCTGCCATAAGATTAACTTTCCTGTGTTGAATTCTTGGGTTCGTTAAAGCGTTTGAATCTTATTCTTCCGGGAGTTCCCAACGGATCCGGGCAGTGTCGCTGCCCCCGACGGGATTACCGGCCTGGTCCTGTGCCGGCGTGTAGCGCGCGCGGCGGCGGATGATATTGCAAGTCGCATTGTCCAGCGCGGTCGAACCGGACGACGCGGTGATCGAGCAGTCCGTCACGCGACCGTCGGTACCGACAGACAGGCGGACGGCCGTCGTGCCCTGCTCCTCGTTGCGGATCGCCGACTGCGGATAATCATCGGTCGAGAACAGCGAGTTGAGGTTGGCCTTGGCCTTGGCTGCCTTGGACACCACCGGCGGACAGGCCTGTGCGATGGCCACGGTCATGCCGCCCGGGCAGGACTTGGTGGTCGGCGCTTCGGCGCGCGGCGTGATGATCGTCGGCTGAACCACCGGCGTCGTGTTGATAATCGGAGACTGGATCGGCGCCTGGATGATCGACGGCGGAGCCACGATCTGCGGCGGCGGCGGAGTGTTCTGGTCCGGCGGTGGCGGCGGCTCTTCCGGCGGGGGCGGCGGCTCCTCTTCCACGTCGAAGGTCTTAAGGTCCTCGGCGGCCTTCTTGATGACGTTATAGGCCAGGCCGGTCACCAGGGCATAGCCGAGGGCAATGTGGATGAGCGCCACGATAATAATCGCCGCGGTGCGGTTGGAGCTCATCTGTTTGCGATTGGCGTAGGACATTAAGCCGCAAAACTCCTCGATGTTCGGGCTCACGACCTCTCGGAGGGTGCCAATTTGACGCGACCCGAGTTGTCGTGAAACTGCCAATGTACTAACATATCATTGGCAGATACGCGCCACCCTTAATGAAGCGATAATGGCCGCGCAACGAATTTTGTTCCGATTGCGGCAAGTGCCGCGCAGAAACATGGCGCGCTGCGGGGGTTTCCGCTACGATTTGGCCGGATTTTCGACGAACGACGCGATCTCGACGCCGACGCCTTTGGCATCTTCATAAATATCGGGTTTGACGCTCTTCACCCGGAGCGCCCTCACTCCGCGATACGCGGCGACGCGCTGGAAAATGGCGTGAACCAGCGTTTCCTGCAGGTTGTAGCGTCGCGCAGTGGCGATACGGATGACCTCCGTGCGCAGGTAATCGTAGTTCCAGGCCGATTGGACGTCGCTATCATCGGGCGGCTCGAGCTCTTCCAGCCAAAGCTCGACGGTGATCAGCAACCGTTGCGGAACGCCGACCTCGAACTCGTGAAAACCAATGTCGGTCATCACCTCGAGCGAATCGAGCAGGATACGGCTCTGCCGGACCTTGAGGTGATCCGGCACAATTCCCTGAAGCTTGACCGCGTCTTCCGGCATCATTCCTCCAGGAATTGCACGTCGCGCGGCAACGCCATGAATTGTTGGCCGCCGTCGATCATCAGCGTCTGGCCGGTCATGGCGGTCGAATCAATCAGGAAGCGCAACGCCGCGACGACATCATCGACTTCGACGCCGCGCCGCAGCGGGTTGAGATCATGGACTGATGCAAAATTGGCCTCGTCCTGTTCGCCGGAAGGCAGCATCAGCGCCGGAGCGATGGCATTGATCCTGATGCCCTGCGCCGCCAGACCGCGCGCTGCCACCTTGGTCAGGCCGTCCAGCGCATATTTTGACAAGGTGTAGCTCAGGAAGTCGGGATTGGGCGCGGCCAGCTTGGCGTCGAGCAGGTTGACCGCGAGCGCGTCCCCGCCGGCGTGCCGGCGTGCCAGCTCGTCGATCAGCAGCATCGGAGCACGCGCATTGACGGCCATGTGCGCGTCGAATTCTGCCGCATTCGCCGATCCAAGGCTGTCGAGCGAAAACCGCGCCGCATTATTCACCAGCAGCCGGACCGGCGCGCCTGTCGCGGCGGCGAAGATCTTGCCGGCACAATCGGCCTCGGCAAGGTTGGCCACGACCTTGGTCGCGCCCGGTGCAACCGGATCGCCGTCGTGATGGACATGGGCAATGACCATCCAGCCGTCATCGAGCAGCGCCCGCACGATCGCTGCGCCGACCCTCTTGCCGCCGCCCGTGACGATTGCTGTTCGATCGGCGCTGGCCATGAACTCCCTCTGTCATTGCCAGCGCGGCGAAGCAATCCGGCACCCCGATGGATTGCTTCGTCGCTCCGATCCTCGCAATGACGGCCCAATGCCTGAACGCCGCGCACCGATAGAAGCCCAGGGCCTGACCCTCGCCGACCTCGCCGCGGCGATCGAGGAGCGCGGAGGTCCGCCTCCCGTCGATCGCTGGCACCCGTCGCACTGCGGCAATTCAGACATGCGCATCGCGCGTGACGGTACCTGGTATTATCGCGGTACCCCGATTGAGCGGCCGGCAATGGTCCGGCTGTTTGCCTCGGTCCTGCGGCGGGAAGCCGACGGCAGCCATGTGCTGGTTACGCCGGTCGAGAAGCTTGCGGTCGAAGTCGAGGCCACGGCGTTCCGCGCCACTCAGATGACCATGACGGGCGAACGCGAGAATCGCCGGATTGGAGTGACCCTCGATAGCGGCGACGCGCTGATTATAGGCCCGGACCACGCCCTCTCGGTCATCGAGGCCGCCGGCGGACCATCCCCTCGGATTGCAGTTCGCTTTGGCCTGGAAGCCGAGTTGGCTCGCCCGCTCTATTATGAGCTCGCCGAAATTGCCCTCGAGGAATCCCATGACCCGCCCGGCATCTGGTCCAATGGCGCCTTCTTTCCGTTAGTCCCGTGAGCCTGGTCGACCGAATCGCTCGTTCGCTCGCTGCTGACCCGCCGCATGACCTGCTGCCTGGGGACATAGCGGAAGGACTGGATGACGAGACCAGCCCGGCCGCCGTACTGGTTGCAATCACCGATCGCACCGACCCCGGGCTGATTCTCACCGTTCGCCGCGACGATTTGCGGACGCACGCCGGTCAGGTCGCCTTTCCCGGGGGGCGGATCGATGCTGGCGAAACTCCCTGCCAGGCCGCGCTTCGCGAAGCCCATGAGGAGCTCGGCCTTGACCCAACCAGGGTATCGGTCTTCGGCGAGGCCGACCCCTATCGCACCGTCACCGGTTACCAGGTGACGCCGGTCGTGGGCCTGGTCCCCCCCGACCTCGCCCTCACCCCGAATCCCGCTGAAGTCGCGGGCTGGTTTGAGGCGCCGCTTGATTTTGTGCTCGATCCCGCCAACCAGCAACGGATGAGCGCTGAATTTCGCGGCCGCACGCGGCACTATTATCAGATCGACTGGCAGGATCGCCGCATATGGGGCGCGACCGCGGCAATGCTGGTCAACCTGAGCCGCCGGATCGCATGAAGCTCGATCCCGAAGTCTTCCTGAAGCGCCAGGGCATCAAACGCCTGCTGAAGGCGCTCGACGCCAAAGAAGGCACCGCCCGATTTGTCGGCGGCGCGGTCCGCGATCTGCTGCTCGACGTCCCTCACGAGGATCTGGACCTTGCAACGACGCATGCGCCCGATGACGTAATGCGGCGCCTCGAGGCCAAGGGCATCAAGGCCGTTCCGACCGGGCTCGACCATGGCACGATCACCGCCGTCTCATCCGGGACGGTTGTCGAAGTGACCACGCTTCGCTCCGACGTCTCGACCGACGGGCGCCGCGCAACGGTCGCCTTCACCGGCGACTGGCGCGAGGATGCTGGGCGGCGCGACTTCACCATCAACGCGCTTTATGCCGATCCCTATAGCGGGGAGCTGTTCGACTATTTCGGCGGGCTCGATGACCTTGCCTCGCGCACCGTCCGATTCATTGGCGAGCCGCTTCAGCGCATTGCCGAGGATCATCTGCGCATCCTTCGCTATTTCCGTTTCCATGCGCGCTATGGGCATGGCGACCCGGATCCGCATGCGCTGGAGGCCTGCACCGCGCGGGCCAATGACCTGATGGCCCTGTCGCGCGAGCGGATCGCCGATGAACTGTTGAAGCTGTTCGCACTGGAGGATCCACGACCGACGGTGCGCCTGATGCTTGAACGCGGAATTTTCGAGCCGGTGATTCCTGAAATCGAGGATATCGGGCGGCTCGAAACGCTGGTGGAGGCTGAACGGGCCGCAGGCATTGAGGCTGACCCGTTGCGTCGATTTGCCGCGTTATTGCCTCAGGAGCCGCAAACCGCAGAGCGAATCGCCGCTCGCCTGAAACTGTCCAACAAAGCGAAGAAGCGTATTGCCGCCGCCGCCGATCCATCGCTTGGTGCCGATCCCCGCGCCCTCGCCTACCGTTTGGGACCGGAAAGTGCGATCGATCGACTGTTGCTTGCCGGCCGCCCCGAGGACGCGGCCGGCATCATGGGGTGGAAACCGCCCCGGCTGCCGATCGGCGGTGGGGACCTTATAGCGCGCGGTGTGCCGCAAGGGCCCGAGGTTGCCCGGACGCTTCGGCGAATCGAGGATGCGTGGGAGTCCGCGGGCTTTCCCAAAGGCAGTGAATTCGAGCAGCTGGTCGACGCGGCCTTGCGTTAGGGCAGGAACACCGGTTCGAGGAATATGGCGCCTGCCTCATTGCCGAGCGCCCAGCGGATCTGCGCCGGGAACAGGCCGTATTTTGGCACTTCCAGCTGCACAGTCTCGCCGATCTTCAACATATCCTCGGCTTCCAGCCGACAGCCTTCGCGGCTGATGTCCGTGACGATCACATCATGCCTGCCGCCATCGCTGTCGATCAGCGTGGCCTTGAACCGCGTGTCGACACGCGGCGAGCGCTTGATCTGTCCCGGCTCCCTCATTCTTACCCCTGTTAAACGCAACAACGGTTTAGGTTAACATAGGATAATAACTAGTCCAAATGGCGCGCCGAATCTTCACCTCGACTAGCCCGGCCTGCAACGCCATGTCCCTGCCCGGTGACCAATGGCCGAAACCGGCATCTTGATTAGGCGGGCACAGCCCGAGGACGCGGATTCAGTCGCCGCAATCTACGCTCATCACGTGGCCCACGGCACGGCCTCGTTTGACACCTCGCCCCGAACCGGCCCGGATACCGCCGGCAAGATCGCCGATTGCAACGCCAGGGGGTGGCCATTCCTGGTTGCCGAACGGGATGGACGGCTTGTCGGGTACGCCTACGCGACGCAGTTCCGCGATCGCCCGGCCTATGCCTCAACCTGTGAGAACAGCATCTACCTTGACCCTGCTGCGATCGGCCACGGGGTGGGCACATTGCTGCTGGCCGCATTGATCGAAGCCAGCGAGCAGGCCGGATTCCGCCAGATGATTGCCGTCGTCGGCGGTGCGGAGCCCGCGTCGATCGCACTTCACCGCAAGTTGGGGTTTCGCGAGGCGGGCAGGATGATTTCGGTCGGCCGCAAGCGGGGCCGTTGGCTCGACACCGTCTATCTGCAACTGGCGCTTGGCGATGGTGACTCAACGCCACCGTCAACCGAGCCCTAGGCGCCTTTGCGCCGCCCCTTCCAATATTCGAGCGCGGCGTCAGCCTCGAGCGGCTTGGCGAAATAAAAGCCCTGGCCCGAAGCGCAGCCTAGCGTCGCCAGGGTCGTCGCCAGCTCGACCGTCTCGATCCCTTCGGCGGTGGTCGACATGCCCAATGCGTCGGCCAGGCTCAGCACGGCGCGGACGATCGCCACGGCGTCAGGGTCGCGCATCATTCCGGTGACGAAGCTCTTGTCGATCTTGAGCACGTCGATCGGCAGCCGCTGAAGATAGGCGAGGCTCGAATAGCCAGTACCGAAATCATCCATCGCAACGGTCGCATCGAGCGCCTTTAACGCCTCGAACACGCGCATAGCCCGTCCGGGATCCTGGACGATCGAGCTTTCGGTCAGTTCCAGCGTCAACCGGTTGCCCTTGAGCCCGGACGCCTTGAGCGCGCTTTCGACCACTTCGGCGATATTGTCGCGTGCGACCTGGATGGCGGAAAGATTGACCCCGACATAGACCGGCAGCGGTTCGCCGGCCTGCCTGTCCCAATCAGCCACCGTCTGGGCGGCCGTGTCCATCGCCCAGCGTCCGAGCTGCAGGATCAGCCCGCTTTCCTCGGCGACCGGGATGAATTCCGAAGGACTGATCTCGCCCCGGTCCTCATGGCTCCAGCGGGCCAGCGCCTCGAACCCTGCGACCTGGCCCGACTTCAGGTCGATCAGCGGCTGGTAGAACAGCTTGAGCTGGTCCTTGTCGAGGGCGCGGCGAAGTTCGGTTTCGATCGAGAAACGGCGCCTGGCGGCGCTCGCCTCTTTCGGCTCATAGACCTGCGGCTTGCCGGCGGCCTTGGCCTGCTTGACCGCGAACTGCGCATTGCGGAACAGCTCTTCCGCATCCTGGCCGGTATGCATCAGCGCGACGCCGATCGCGCATTCGACCCTTATTTCAAGCTCGCTCAATTTGAACGGGGTCGCCATCACCTGCTGGATTCGCTCGGCCGCCGCCAATGCATCGGTCACGCCGCGCTTCAGGCCCACCAGGATCCCGAACTCGTTCCCGCCGGTCCGCGCCAGCACGTCGCCGCCGCGCAGCGCCGAAATCAGCCGGCGGGCAAAGGTGATCAGCAGTTCGTCGCCGGCCAGGCTGCCCATCGATTCGTTGATCCGGCTGAAGCGGAGCATGTCCACCACCAGCACCGCATGATCGCAGTCGCGGGCGTTGGCCGCGCCGCGGCTTTCGATCGTCTCGGTGAAGCTCAACCGGTTGGGCAGGCCAGTCAGGCTGTCGCGCAGCATCTCCGCCCGAAGCGCCCGTTCCGCTTGCACTTCGACCGTGCGGTCGACCACGCTGACAAGGCAGCGCGGCCCGGTGCCGTCGACGTGCGGCAGCGGCGCCAGGGTGGTCCGGAAATAGCGGGCGCCGAGACCCTCGCCATCTCGAAAATCAAGCTCGCCCGGCATGCTCGGATCGTCGAGGAAGGTTTCGATCATCGCGCCCAGTGCGCCATCGCGCAGTGAGGTCAGGTCGCCGGCGGCGATTTTGGGGTCGGAAGAATTGGCGGCCGCATCGCGGAACCGGCTGTTGCAGTTGAGCAGCTGGATCGCGCCTTCGGCGTTGCGCCCGACCACCGCCGCGGCGATCGGCAAGGCGGCGAGCAAAGCCTGCTCGTCCGTCGACGCACGGATGCCAACCTCATCATTCTGGACCGCAGAGCGCACGCCCTTGGGCGCGGCCGAGCGGTTAGCTGCAGCCTGCATGCCGCCAGCGTTAAACGAGACAGGTTAATGGGCAGTTTCGAGAGGACTTAACCTAGGTTGGCTTTTGTCGGTTTCCCGACTCTATTCGCCCGGCTTTGCGGCCGGCACCGCCTCGAACCTGTTGCTCCGTGGAAATCCGTTGGGTGCGATCCGCCCCGAAGCGCCGCGGATCGCTCGCCATGGCGTGAGGTCCATTTCGCTCCTGACCCGCCCGCTGTCGCCCCCCAGCGGCCAGCTGATCCCCTCAGCCAGGATGAACGCCATCGCATCGCTGAGCCCGCCGTCCCGGTAGCGTTGCAACTGCACGCCCGACCCGCGGCCAAGCTCCGGCAGCTCGTCGAGTTTGAACACCAGCATCTTGCGGTTTTCACCGATCACCGCGACCGAGTCCGCCGCTCCCGGCACCGGCTTCACCGCCGCGACCTTGGCCTTGGGCCGGAGGTTCATCAGCTGCTTGCCCTTGCGCGTCTCCGCCAGCACCGCCTCGCCGGTCGTCACGAACCCGCGCCCGTCACTCGACGCCACCAGCATCCTCGACTCCGGCCGCACCACGAACATGGCGACGATATCGCTTTCCGCCTCAAGGTCGATGGTCAGCCGGATCGGCTCGCCGAAGCCGCGCCCGCCGGGCAGCTTGTCGCCGCCGATCGTATAGACCCGCCCATTGTCGGCCGCGACCAGCAGCCGGTCGGTGGTCTGGGCGTGGAATGCAAGGTGCGGCCCGTCGCCCTCGCGCCACTTCAAGTCCTCGATCTCGTGAAGCGCGACATGGCCCTTCATTGCCCGGATCCAGCCGCGTTCGGACAGGATCACCGTGATCGGCTCCTTCTCGATCATCTGGGTCCAGTCGATCTCGGCCCGCACCGTCGCGGCGACCGGCCTGAGCACGGTCCGGCGCTCGTCGCCGAACTTGTCCTTCATCGCGGCCAGCTCTTTCTTCAGCCGCGTCTTCTGCCGGTCCTGGCTGCCGACCAGCTTCTCCAGCTCGTCGCGCTCCTTCGCCAGCGCCTCTCGCTCCTTGTTGAGCTCCATCTCCTCCAGCTTGCGCAACTGGCGCAGCCGCATGTTGAGGATCGCCTCGGCCTGCCTGTCGGTCAGCGCGAATTCGGCGATCATCACTGCCTTGGGCTCGTCCTCATAACGGATGATCTCGATCACCCGGTCGAGGTTCAAGAACGCAACCAGGAACCCGTCGACCAGCTCCAGCCGGTCGTCGATCTTGCCGATGCGGTGCAGCGAGCGGTTGACCAGCACCTCGAACTGGAAGTCGAGCCAGGCGAGCAGCGCTTCCTTGAGGCTCATCACGCCCGGGGTCCGGCTCTTGTCGAGCACGTTCAAATTGAGTGGAAAGCGCGTCTCCAGCTCGGTCAGCTTGTAGAGGCTCTCCTCGAGCAGCGCCGGATCGACGGTCCGCGACCGCGGCTCGAGCACGATGCGCACGTCGTCGGCGCTTTCGTCGCGAACGTCGGCCAGGATCGGCAGCTTCTTGTTGGCGATGAGGTCGGCGATCTCTTCGATCAGCTTGCCCTTCTGCACGCCATAGGGAATCTCGTGCACCACCAGGTGCCAGCCGCCGCCCTTCTCGGTCACCCGCTCGATCTTGGCCCGCACGCGGAAGGAACCGCGCCCGCTGACATAGGCCTTGAGGATCGTCTCCTCATCCTCGACCAGCACGCCGCGGGTCGGGAAGTCGGGGCCCTTGACGATCTGGTGCAGCTCGCGGTCTTCCATCCGCTTGTTGTCGATGAGGGCGATCGCCGCCTCGGCCAGTTCGCTGACATTATGCGGCGGGATACTGGTCGCCATTCCGACCGCGATCCCGCTGGCGCCATTGGCGAGCAGGTTCGGGAACAGGCCGGGGAACACCTCCGGCTCCTCTTCTTCGCCATTATAGGTCGGCCGATAGGCGACCGTGCCTTCGTCGAGCCCGGCCATCAGCTGGACCGCGACCGCCGTCATCCGCGCCTCGGTGTAGCGGTAGGCGGCGGCATTATCGCCGTCGATGTTGCCGAAGTTGCCCTGCCCGTCGACCAGCGGGTAGCGCAGCGCAAAATCCTGGGCGAGGCGGACCATCGCGTCATAGACCGACTGGTCGCCGTGCGGGTGATATTTGCCGATGACGTCGCCGACCACGCGGGCGCATTTCTTGTAGCCCGACGCCGGATCCAGCCGCAGCAGCCGCATCGCCCACAGCAGGCGGCGATGGACCGGCTTCAGCCCATCGCGGACATCCGGCAGCGACCGCGCCGTGATCGTCGACAGGGCATAGACCAGGTAGCGCTCGCTAAGGGCGCTTTCGAACGGTGTATCGATGACTAGGTCGGAAGAGTCGGTGGAATTCATGCCACCGGACTAGCAGCCGCTTCCCCTCCCCGTCATCCCCGCGGCGCGTTGAAATCCACAGATTTCGTCCTATTAATTTCTGGTTAAATGACCTATGCGCTGTGCCAACCAGGACAAGGAGCCTCGCCATGGCTTCCAAGCAACGGGAATATTACCTCGCCCGCGCCGCTGAAGAGCGGAGCTCCGCGGCCTGCGCCCCCAACCCTGCCATCGCCCGCACGCATAACGATCTGGCGGCGATGTACGACCGGATGGCGAAAGAAGCGGTGCGGGAGCCGGAACCGGCATAACGTCTCGATCATTGAGCCACCCGAGCGGGCGCAAGGAGTATCAATATGCGTTCCGCGTTGCTTTGGATTGTCGGCGTTCCGATCCCCCTCATCTTGCTTCTCGCTTATTGCACCGGACATCTTTGATCGGCCCTTCATTGCGAGCCCCTTGGGCGCCGCAATCCAGTTGCTAAGGCGCTGACCCTGGCTTGCTTTCGCTTGCAACCAATCCCCCTCGCCACCCGTTAGGTTGGTGCTGACAGTCGGTATCGACGGTCCTGGGCGCGAACGCGCGCCTGTTTCCATCTCTTACCCCTCTTAGCCGCGAGACGGCCAATTCCGGCCGTGTCGGCAAGGAAGGAACCACCCATGAAATATTTCGGCACCGTCAAGACGTTCGACCCTGACAAGGGCCTCGGCTCGCTGAAGCCCGAAACAGGCGGCGACGACCTCTATTTTGAGCGCAGCGCGATCAGTTGGGACGCGCCCAAGGACATCTCGGTCGGCCAGCGCCTGTCCTATGACCGAGGGATGGTGGACAGCCAGCCCTGCGCCGTGAACCTGGCCAGGATCTAGCATCGTAGCGGGCCGGCGAAATCCGGCTCGCCAGTTGCGTCACGTGGGGCGGGACGGTGGGTGCTGCTGCTCGGCACCCACCGAACTGCTTCGCCGCGAATGAACCTTCACGCCCCCCGGCGGTTGAGCCCCGACCATTCCGCCCTCCCGCCGAAAGCCCATGCCATGAAACCCTCCGAACAAAATGCCTGGATTAAGCTCGGCGTCGATGCCTGGACGCTCGGCCTGCAGGCCACTCATGTCATTGGCCTGCGCACCGCGCGGATCGCCGGCGGCGGCCCCGCCGCGGGGCTCGAAGCCTGGCTGATGCTGTCGGAGAAATGGCAAGCCGCGACCGAGATCCAGGCCGATCTCCTGACCCGCGGCGCCGGCGCCAGCCCGGTTGCAACTACCCGCGGCGCCCTCGCCGTGTACAAGCGCAAGGTCGCCGCCAACGATCGCCGCCTGCGCTAAGCCCATGTTTGCCGGTGATAAAATTCATCGGCCAGCAAGGCCAGTGTCGTGTCGGTGACTAGGCGAAACCGATCCACCCATGTAATGATCCACCATCGCCCGCCCGTATCCGGCAAGCTGGCGATGGGTGCTCTCGCGGTGTCCCGCCAATGGAGGTGACGGACAAAATGTCTGCCCAGGATGATGAAGACTATTATCGCGGCCGGGCAATCGAGGAACGCCTCGCGGCCGAGGATGCGACGCAGGCCAATGTCTCGCAGATCCACGAAGAACTAGCCCGTCTCTACGACGCGCTGGCCCGGCAGCCTGAGCTTCGCCCTGCCCGCAAGGTCGCCTGAGCTGGACCGAGGGATACGCTCCCATCTTAGAAGTTAGATCCGTCGCCTCCCCTCCATTGGTCGAATATTCCGCTTCGACGAACATGCCCGCGGCCTCGGCGAACCGCAGTCGCGCCCGTTCCCACTGAGGGGGCTAAGGCGTTACTTTCCGTTGCTGTGGGAAACGCTTTCAATCTGACGGCTTCAACGGCCCCGGACCGGCGCCAATTCGGCTTGCCCCGCGCGGCGGCCCGAACCATCGACACGGCGTGATGATGGCCCAGCTTCGCAGCCCCTCGAACGGCGAGCTTTTGTTCAGCCCCGACGACATCTCCCGGCTATTCCGGCTGGTGTCGGAAATTGCCGACCGGCGAGACATCGAACCGTCGGAAGTGATCGAGCGGCTCGAGCTTCGCCTCGCGGCCGCTACCGCGCGGTCGGAGCAGGTCGTCAACGGCATCCGCCTCGGCGAATATGTCGAGCGGATGCGCAAGCTGCGGCTGAAGCGCAACGACGTCATCGGCGCGGAGCTGTTCCGCGATCCCGCGTGGGACATGCTGCTCGACCTGTTCGCCTCGCACGAGCGCGGCGAGCGGGTCTCCGCGATCGCGCTCAGCCTGTCGTCGGGCGTGCCGCAAAGCACGGCGCTGCGCACCATCCAGCGGCTTGAGGATAAAGGATTGATCGTCCGGGAAGGTGATCCCGACGACCTGAGGCGAAGCTGGGTTCGGGCTACCCCCGAAGTCCTGTCCGGCATCGCGACCATGGCCGGCCTATTCGCCGAAGCGGTCACCGCCTCGGCGAGTCCCCAGAGGCCGGCCATGGTCAATCCTCGCCTGACCGACCTGGAACTCAATTTGTTTTTCGGCGAGGATTAGCCCGTTTCCCGGCGAACGATTATGCGACGGCTTCGAGCGGCGCGATCTTGCTGAGTTCGACCTGCCGCAGCAGCCATTCGCGGAAGCGCTTGATCTTCGGCACGTTGCGCCGCTCCGGCGCGATGCACAGCCAATAGCGGAATCCCGCCGTCGCGGTCAGCTCGAACGGCTGGCACAGCCTCTTGTCCCGGATGTCGTTCTTCCAGAAGGCCGGGGTCAGCAGCACGAACCCCTGCCCGCCCATTGCCGCATGGCCCTCGTCGGCCTGGCTATCGAGCCTCAGGCCCGCCTTGCGCGGCCGGTCGGCGCCCTCGACACCGGCGACCTCGAACCATTTGTCCCACCAATAATCCTCGGGGCTGATCAGAGGCAGGTTGGGCAAGTCGGCCGGCACGGGCGGACGGCCCAATTGCTCGGTCATCCGCTGCCAGAAACTCGGCGCGCACATCGGCGAGAAATCGACCTTCATCAGCTCGATCGAGACCAGCCCTTCCCAGGGCTGGGCGCCCGCGCGGATGGCGACATCGGCCTCGCCGGCTTTGAGGTCGACCAGCTTGTTGGAGGTGGCGAGCCGCACCGCGAGATCGGGATGCTCGACCTGGAATGCGCCCAGCCGCCACGCCAGCCAAGTGTTGGCGAAAGTGAAGGTGGTGGCCACGGTCAGCAGGCCCTCATCTTCCTCCCGAAGTTCGGCGAACGCGCCCTCGATCGTGTCGAACGCCTTGGTCAGCTGGGGGAGCAACCTCAGGCCCAGGCCGGTCAGCCGCGCCCTGCCCTTCTCGCGCACGAACAGGGCCGCGCCAAGCCGCTCTTCCAATAATTTGACCTGATAGGAAACCGCCGCCTGGGTCATCCCCAGCTCGTTCGCCGCGGCCGTGAAATTTTCTAGTCGTGCCGCCGCTTCGAAGACGCGCACCGCGGCCAGTGGAGGAAGTCGTCTCATGAGCGAAGTCTATAAGCGCGGCTTATGTACTTTGTCCAGTGTTTCATTGGGCACGAATGGGGAACAGGACTAGATAGTCGACAAGCGCCGGAGCTCCCTACTTCCCCACCCCAGGGCTCCGGCGCCAAACGATGGAGGCAATGATGAACGATCAGATTTTCGATCGCGAGTATCAGGCCGGACGCGCTGCCCTTAACGACAGCATCAGCCGGCTGATTGATGGTGCCGGGCAATCGCTGCGCGTGCTCCACAAGATCAACTTCGACGCGCCCTGGAAGCATCAGGCGACCAAGCAGCGGCGCGCCAAGGCGGCCTGACATGCGCCAGGACGTCAACCACCGCGAAGTCTTCGCCAGGCCGGAAACGCTTGGCGAGGATTTCGCCCTGATCCTCGACGCGTTCGCCGATGCATTCCGCGGCATGGCGTCGGCCTCGCGGCTGGAAACCCGCTGGTCGAAGCTGCGCCACTGCGGCGGGGACTGCTGAGATGATCGCCAGGCGATGGCACGGGCGGGTCCCCTGCGAGAAGACTGCCGAATATATGCAGTTGATGGCGCAGGTCGGCTTGCCCGACTATCGCTCCACCCCGGGCAACCGGGGCGCCTGGTGCCTGTTCCGCCGCGACAATGGCATCGCGCATTTCGAAATGTTCACGCTGTGGGACGATTTCTGCGCCATCCGCCGCTTCGCCGGCGAAGACATCAACAAGGCGAAATATTACGATTTCGACCCGGAATTCCTGCTCGAGCTGGAGCCTGGCGTCGTCCATTTCGAAGTCATCGAAGGCTAACTTCAAGGCTCAATTGCGGACGGGGGGCGGCTAGCCTATAGCCGCCCCACTTCTTGTTCTTGCCCGGAGTCAGCATCGCTTATGGTTCGTCGCCGCCAGATTTACGAAGGCAAGGCCAAGATCCTTTACGAAGGTCCCGAGCCAGGTACCCTCATCCAATATTTCAAGGACGACGCGACGGCGTTCAACGCCCAGAAGCGCGGCACGATCAGCGGCAAGGGCGTGATCAACAACCGCATTTCCGAGCATATCTTTACCGCGCTCGCCACGATCGGCGTCCCGACCCATTTCATCCGCCGGGTCAACATGCGCGAGCAGTTGATCCGCCAGGTCGAGATTATCCCGATCGAGGTGGTCGTCCGCAACGTCGCCGCCGGCTCCTTGTCGAAGCGCCTCGGGATCGAGGAAGGCGCCCAGCTCCCGCGCACGATCATCGAATATTATTACAAGGACGATGCGCTCGGCGATCCGATGATCGCGGACGAGCATATCGCCTGCTTCGGCTGGGCCAGCCAGGACGAGATGAACGACATCGCCGACATGGCGATCCGGGTGAACGATTTCATGTGCGGGATGTTCGCCGGGATCGGCATTCGCCTGGTCGACTTCAAGCTGGAGTTCGGTCGGGTGTGGGACGGCGACTATGCGCGGGTCATCCTGGCCGACGAGATTTCGCCCGACGGCTGCCGCCTGTGGGACATGAAGTCGAACGAGAAGCTCGACAAGGACCGTTTCCGCCAGAGCCTTGGCGGCGAGGCCGAAGCCTATCAGGAAGTCGCGCGCCGGCTTGGCCTGTTGCCGGAAGGCGAAGAGGAAACCTCCGTCCTCGATCTCGACGAGCACCGCAAGAAGCGGGGGCGCTAGCCTCAGGTGGCACTTCCGCGCGTTCGCGTCGTCACCTTGAACGCGGCGCTTGGTCCTCTCGATTACCGTGTACCCGACGGAATGACCGTCGAACCCGGCTCAGTCGTCGTTGCTCCATTGGGGCCGCGGCAGCTGATCGGCGTTGCCTGGGAAGCCGATCGGCTCAAGACCGAGGAGGTTGGCGACAACCGCCTCCGCCCCCTCGCAGGCCTGGTCGATGTCCCGCCGATCCCTGCCCCGCTGCGCCGCCTGTGCGAATGGACCGCGGATTATTACCTCTCGCCGCTCGCCGCCGTACTACGGATGGTGCTGCCGTCATCCGCCGCGCTGGCGGGACCGCGGACCATGATCGAATACCGGCCGACCGGCGAGAGCCCTGCCCGCCTCACCCCGCAGCGCGAGCAGGCCCTCTCCCGCATCGAAGGCCGCCAGGGCACCGTGCGCGAGCTTTCCGCACATGCGGAGGTCAGCGAGGCGGTGATGCGCGGCCTGGTCCACGCCGGGGCGCTCGCGCGGATCGAGGTGGACGGCGACCAGCCTTATCCTACGCCCAATCCCGACTTCGCCCCGCCAATTCTCAATGCAGAACAACAGGATGCCGCCGCCAGCCTGAAGAGCGCTGTAGGAAATGGGTTCGACCCGGTCCTCCTCGACGGCGTCACCGGCTCCGGCAAGACCGAGGTCTATTTCGAATCCATTGCTGAGGCCGTCAGGCAGGGCAGGCAAGCGCTGGTCCTGCTCCCCGAGATCGCCCTGACCGAACCCTTTCTGACCCGCTTTACCGCCCGCTTCGGCTGCGAGCCGGTGACCTGGCACAGCGACCTCCGCTCCTCCCAGCGCCGCCGCGCCTGGCGGGCAATCTCAAGGGGCGAGGCGAAGGTGGTGGTAGGCGCCCGTTCATCGCTATTCCTGCCCTATGCCAACCTCGGCCTGATCGTCGTCGATGAGGCGCACGAACCCAGCTTCAAGCAGGAGGAGGGCGTCCAGTACCATGCCCGCGACGTAGCGGTGATGCGCGGCCATTTCGAGCAGATCCCGGTGATCCTCGCCTCGGCCACTCCGGCCATCGAGACCCGGCACATGGTCGAGATCGGCCGCTACCGCGAGCTTCGCCTGACCGAGCGGCACGGCCTTGCGCAAATGCCTCCGATCACTGCGATCGATTTGACCCAGGACCCGCCCATCCGGGGGCGCTGGCTGGCTCCGTCACTGGTCGCGGAGCTGCAGGCGAACCTCGATGCGGGCGAGCAGTCTCTATTGTTCCTGAACCGCCGCGGCTTTGCCCCGTTGACGCTTTGCCGCCATTGCGGACATCGCTTCCAATGCCCCAACTGTACCGCGTGGATGGTCGAGCACCGGCTGATGCACCGCCTTGCCTGCCACCACTGCGGCCATGTCATGCCGCCGCCGAAGGCCTGCCCCGAATGCGGGGAGGAGGACAGCCTGGTTGCCTGCGGCCCCGGTGTCGAACGGATCGCCGACGAAGTCGCCGACCTGTTCCCGGAGGCCCGTACGGCGGTCGTCACCTCCGATACCATCTGGTCACCGGCCCGTGCCGCCGAATTCGTGCGTGCAATGGAGGCGGGCGAAATCGACGTCGTCGTCGGCACGCAATTGGTGACCAAGGGCTATCATTTTCCCAATCTGACGCTGGTCGGGGTGGTCGACGCCGATCTTGGCCTGCAGGGCGGCGACTTGCGCGCCGCCGAGCGGAGCTTCCAGCAAATCCAGCAGGTCGCCGGCCGCGCCGGCCGCGGCGACAAACCGGGCCGGGTAATGGTCCAGACACATGACCCGGACGCGCCGGTGATTGCGGCGCTGGTTAGCGGCGACGCGCCGGGCTTCTACGCAGCCGAGACCGAGGCGCGCCGCGATGCGGCAATGCCGCCATTCGGCCGCCTGGCGGCGATCATCGTTTCCGCAGAAGACAAGGGCGATGCCGAGGCCGTGGCGCGCCGCATCGGCCAGGCTGCTCCCCGGGTCGAGGACATGGCGGTGTTCGGGCCTGCCCCTGCCCCGCTCGCCATGCTTCGCGGGCGCCACCGCCAGCGCCTGCTCGTCCATGCCGCACGCAAGCTCGATGTGCAGGATGTGATCCGCGATTGGCTCGCCGGGCTCGAATGGAGTAGCAAGGTCCGGGTGGCGGTCGACGTCGACCCCTACAGCTTTCTCTAACCTCTTGCGCGGCTTGCCACTTTGGTTAGCCTGACCCCGCTCGGAACAAGGGGGTGTCATGAGCCTGTTCTTTCGGTTTGCCGCCGCCTTGGCTGCATTTTCCGTCCCTGCTGCCGCTGGCGCGGCATGGCATGAAGCCAAGTCGAAGCACTTCATCATTTATGCCGATCTTAAGCCCGACCAGATCAAGTCTTATGCCGAGCGGCTGGAACGGTTCGACCAAGCCGTTCGCCGGGTCCGCGGCATGGCCGATCCCGAGCTTACCGATGCCCAGCGGCTAACGGTCTATGCCCTGCGCAGCGAAGGCGCGGTGGCCAGGCTTGCAGGGTCAAGCGCGGTGCGAGGCTTCTACCGCCCGGACTCTTCGGGTTCTTCCGCCTTCGTTCCTCGCTCGGCCGGATCGAAGGGTGTCGACTGGGACCTCGATACGGACGAGATATTCTTTCACGAATATGCCCATCACCTGCAGCTTGAGGCTTCTTCGGTGGCGCTTCCGCCCTGGAACGTTGAAGGTTTCGCAGAATTCTTCGCCACTGCGGTGATTGAGAAGGATGGCAGCGTCGTTATCGGAAATGCGCCCCAATACCGTGCCTATGGCCTGTTCAACGTGACCAGCCTCAGCCTCGAGCAAATCGTCGGCGCGAATTACGACCGGCTCGATGGCGCGGAACACGACCTTCTCTACGGGATGGGTTGGCTGCTCACCCACTATCTGACGTTCGAGCCGACCCGAAAAGGGCAGCTCAACCACTATATCGAGAACATACAGAAGGGCGTGCCTGCCCTCGACGCCGCGAAGGCGGCCTTTGGCGACCTCAAGAAGCTCAATCGGGAACTTGAGAAGTACAAGCTTAGCAAGCTCCACGGCCTTCGCGTTCGCGGCGACACTCTGCCGGTCGGACCAGTCGCAGTGCGGCCGCTGACTGCTGGCGAGGCGGCGATCATGGACGCCCACATTCGCTCACGGCGCGGCGTCGATGACAAAGCGGCGCGCGAGGTTGCCGCTGCAGCGCGCAAGGCTGCTGCACCCTATCCCAATGAGCCGTTTGTCCAGGCGGCATTGGCCGAGGCAGAGTTCGACGCCCACAATTACGGGGCCGCCGAGGCCGCGGCGGATCGCGCCCTGGTCACGGACCCCAATTATGTTCGCGCCTTGCTCTACAAGGGGCGTGCATTGATGGAGTTGGGCAAGGACAAGCCCGGCACCAAGTGGATCGATGTGCGAGGCTGGTTTGCAAAGGCTAACCGGCTCGATACGGAAAATGCCGAACCGCTCCGCTTATTCTACCAGACCTACACCTATGCCGGCGTCGAGCCGACCAGGAATTCGGTCGAAGGGCTACTCTACGCCGTCGCCCTGGTGCCCCAGGATGACGGGCTGCGAGTAAGCGCCGTTCGCGAACTGCTGGTTGAGGGGCGGCTGGCAGAGGCAAAGGCCATGTTCGCGCCGATGGCCTTCCAGCCACACGCCCCGAAGAAATATCGGGAAAGCAATGCGCAAGTCATGGCTGCGATCGATGCCGCCGACGGCAAGCGAGCGCTTGCTGTTCTCGAAGCCGCCATGGAGGCGCCCGACGACCAGGACGGCAAGCGCTAGAGGTTGAGGTCGGGCTGCGGAATGCGCGCGCCTTCCGCCGCCAGCAACTGCTTCTTGCGGTCGAGCCCGCCGGCATAGCCGCCGAGGGTTCCGTCCGAGCGGATCACACGGTGGCATGGCACCAGCACCGCGACGGGATTAGAGCCATTGGCGGTGCCGACCGCGCGGGTTGCGGTTGGTTCGCCGATCGCGTTGGCGATGTCAGCATAGCTGCGGGTCTCGCCGAGGGGGATCTTGCGAAGCTCCTGCCACACCGCCTCCTGGAACGCAGTGCCATGGACATCGATCGGCAGCTCGGGCGCGGATTGCGGCGCTTGGATGGCCTTAAGCGCTCCCTCGACCCACGGCGCGATCGTGCCGTCGTCCGGCCGGATGTCGGCATTGGGGAAGCGCCGGTAAAGCGCGCCTTCGTCCTCATCGAAGGTCAGGCGGCAGATGCCCTTGGGCGTTGCCGCTACCAGCAAGGGGCCAAGAGGACTGTCGGTCACAACATAGCGGATCGTTTCACCGCGACCGCCATCGCGCCAGGCCGAGGGAGTCATGCCCAGCCGCTCCTTCGCGTCGGCGTAGAAACGGCTCGGGGCCTGGTATCCGGCGTCGTAAATGGCTTCGGTCACGCTCTTGTCCTCCTGAAGATGCTGCATCGCCCGCCGGGCGCGGATCGCGCGGGCGTAGGCCGCTGGCGACACGCCCATGTCGCGGGTGAAGATCCGCTGGAAATGATGCTCGGCATAGCCGACCGCATCGGCGAGGTCGGCCAGCAATGGCGGTTCCTCGGCCTGCTCGATCAACTGCACTGCCTTGGCCACTGCCTCGCGGTCGCGGCCGACTTCGTCCGGCTTGCAACGCAGGCAGGGGCGATAACCGGCCGAACGGGCGCCTTCGCCATCGAGGAAGAATTCGACATTCTCCCGCTTTGGACGGCGAGCCGGGCAACTCGGCTTGCAATAGATTCCGGTCGTCTTGACCGCGCCGATCACTCGGCCGTCCCAGCTCCGGTCGCGACGCTCAAAGGCAACCCAGGCGGCATCAATGTCAATTGTTCGCATCAGCATGGACCCAAATTAGGTGACCGGACTAAGTGCCGCTTCCCGTGACTTGCGGTCAAACCGAGGTAAGCATGGAATGGCAGTTTTTCGAGGGTGAATTGGATCGCGATGACGTTCGCGACCTTCTCTCCCAACATTTTTTGGAAATGCGCTCCGGCTCGCCGCCTGAGGCCTGCCACGTCTTGCCGATCGACGGACTGCAGGATCCTTCAATCCGCTTCTTCACATTGCGCGAAAATGGCGTCCTGCTGGGATGCGGGGCGCTGAAGAGCCTGGCGAGCGATCATGGCGAGGTGAAGTCGATGCGCACCGGCAATACTGCTCTCGGGCGCGGGGTCGGACAGGCGATGCTCGGCCATCTGCTGCAAACAGCGCGACAGCAGGGCATGTCACGCATCAGCCTGGAAACTGGGTCGACCGAGCAATTCGCGGCGGCCAACCGGCTGTATGAGAAAAACGGCTTCGAGCGTTCGGGCGGGTTTTGCGACTATCCCGACACACCCTGGACCCATTTTTACACGAGGACGATTTAGGACCGGTCCACCCTTGCGGCGAAACAGCCGCGAATGGCGTTATGCGCGTCGACATGGTCGACCGCCGGGTCAGCCAGCAGCCGGCGAATGACCGCATCCGCGTCACCTGGCTGAGCCAAGGCGGCATCGGTCATCATCCCGTGCCCGTCGAAGGCGCGAAGCGACAGGATCCGCCGACCCAAAGCCGGCGGAACCTCGTCCTCATAGCGGGCTGCCTCGGCCGTGCCCTCGCTGACGAAGATTGCATGCGTCGCTCGATACGGATTGCCGCCATCGTGTGAGCAATGATTGACCAAGAGCAGCGTGTCGCCCGGATCGGCGTCGTCAAGCGTAATGCGGCAGGGAAATCCCGGCTTCTTGTCAGCGGTCACCCGGATGGCGCCGTGTCTCGCCAGCTCCTCATTACTGAGGCCGAAAAGATGGCGGAACGGAATGGGGTCCAAGCCCGAGATTTGGTAGGTCATGCCGCCCATATAAAGGAGCGCATTTGGGACATCTTCCCGCGCCTTGCGGCCAAACCCGAACAGCCGCCTTGCATCCCCCGCGACCCCCTGCTAGGGGCGCGCCAACCCATGGGGGGCGCGGGGTTTTTCGACCGCTGCGCCCCGTAACATTTGGGGGCCAAATTCTTTTGTCTGGAGCTTCGAGCGCGTGGAGAATTCCGGCGGCATTCAGGCCAGCTTAGCGGGGCGCTATGCAACCGCTTTGTTCGGTCTCGCCCGAGACGAACAACAGATCGACGCGGTCAGCCGCAGCCTCGATACACTTGAGGCGGCGATGACTGGGTCCCCTGATTTCAAGGCGTTGACTTCCAGTCCGCTGATCGGCCGCGCCGAAGCCGGCCGAGCGATCCGTGCTCTCAACCCGACACTCGGGCTCGATCCGATTACGGCCAATTTCCTGGGCGTGCTGGCCGACAATGGCCGCCTCGGCGAACTCAAAGCGGTGATCAAGTACGTTCGCAGGCTAGCCGCCGCCAACCGCGGCGAGACCACAGCCGAGGTGACCAGCGCTTTCCCGCTGAACGACGACCAGGTCGCTCGCATCAAGTCTAATTTGAAGGCCAGGCTCGGCCGCGATGTCACGATCGATGCCAAGGTCGACCCGCAACTCCTCGGAGGAATCGTCGTCCGGCTCGGCAGCCAGATGATCGATGCCTCGATCCGCACCAAACTCAATACGCTCGCTATGGCGATGAAAGGCTGAACATGGATATCCGCGCCGCTGAAATTTCCCGCGTCATTCGCGACCAGATCGCGAACTTCGACGCCGATGCGCAGGTCTCCGAAATTGGCAGCGTGCTGTCGGTCGGCGACGGCATCGCTCGCATCCATGGCCTCGACAATGTCCAGGCTGGCGAAATGGTCGAATTCGAGGACGGCACCAAGGGGATGGCCCTGAACCTCGAAGCCGATAATGTCGGCGTCGTGATCTTCGGCTCGGACGTGGGGATCAAGGAAGGATCGACCGCCAAGCGGACTGGCACGATCGTCGACGTTCCGGTCGGCAAGGGCCTGCTCGGGCGCGTCGTCGACGCGCTCGGCAACCCGATCGACGGCAAGGGCCCGATCGTGGGTAGCGAGCGGAGCCGCGTCGAAGTCAAGGCGCCGGGCATCATCCCGAGGAAGTCGGTGCATGAGCCCGTCCAGACAGGCCTTAAGGCGCTCGACGCGCTGGTCCCGGTTGGCCGCGGGCAGCGCGAACTGATCATCGGCGATCGCCAGACCGGCAAGACCGCCGTCGCGCTCGACACCTTCATCAACCAGAAGCATGTCAATTCGGGCAAGGATGAGAGCCAGAAGCTTTACTGCATCTACGTCGCGATCGGCCAAAAGCGTTCGACCGTCGCCCAGATCGTGCGCGCGCTCGAAGAAAATGGCGCGATGGAATATACGATCGTGGTCGCCGCGACTGCGTCGGAGCCGGCGCCGCTGCAATATCTCGCGCCCTACGCCGGCGTGACCATGGGCGAGTATTTCCGCGACAACGGCATGCATGCCGTGATCGTTTATGACGATCTTTCGAAGCAGGCCGTTGCTTACCGCCAAATGTCGCTGTTGCTGCGCCGCCCGCCGGGCCGCGAGGCATATCCGGGCGACGTTTTCTACCTTCACTCACGCCTGCTGGAGCGTGCGGCGAAGATGAATGACGCCAACGGCAATGGCTCGCTGACGGCACTGCCGATCATCGAGACCCAGGCCGGCGACGTGTCGGCCTATATTCCGACCAACGTCATCTCGATCACGGACGGCCAGATCTTCCTTGAGACGGACCTGTTCTACCAGGGCATCCGCCCGGCGATTAACGTCGGCCTGTCGGTCAGCCGCGTCGGCTCCTCGGCGCAGACCAAGGCGATGAAGAAGGTCGCCGGCTCGATCAAGCTGGAGCTCGCGCAGTATCGCGAAATGGCCGCCTTCGCCCAGTTCGGTTCGGACCTCGACGCCTCGACCCAGCGCCTGCTGGCCCGCGGCGCTCGCCTCACCGAGCTGTTGAAGCAGCCGCAATACCAGCCGATGCCGATCGAAGAGCAGGTGGCGTCCATCTATTCCGGCACCAGCGGCTTCATCGACAGCATCGATGTCAAGGAAGTCACCCGCTACGAGGCGGCGATGCTGAGCTACCTCCGTTCGGAGCATGGCGACGTGCTGAAGACGATCCGCGACACCAAGGTGCTCGACGACGATACGGCTGCCAAGCTCAAGGACGCGCTGACCGCGTTCGGCAAGCAGTTCGCGTAAGAGAGCTCGGAGAATAAGCGGCGATGGCCAGCCTCAAGGCATTGAAACTTCGCATCGGCTCGGTGAAGTCGACGCAGAAGATTACCAAGGCGATGAAAATGGTCGCCGCGGCCAAGCTGCGTCGTGCACAGCAGAACGCGGAAGCCGGGCGGCCCTTTTCGAACCGCATGGCAGACGTGGTCGCTTCGCTGACCAGCCGGGTGGTGGTCGGACCGCAGTCGCACAAGCTGATCGCCGGGACCGGCAAGGACGAAACCCATTTAATCGTGCTCGCCACCGGCGATCGCGGGCTGGCCGGTGCCTTCAACACAAACATCGTCCGCGCGGCGCGCCGGAAGGCTGAAGAGTTGGAAGGGGCCGGCAAGAGGGTCCTGTTCTACATCGTCGGCCGCAAGGGCCGTCCGGCGATCCAGCGGATCTATCCGAAGGGCATTATCGCCCAACATGACACCAGCGAAATGAAGGCTCCGGCCTATGCCGACGCCCAGGCGATCGCCGACGACCTGATCGACCGGTTCGAAAGCGGCCAGTTCGACGTAGCTCACCTCGCCTACAGCGAGTTCAAGTCGGTGCTGGTGCAGGAACCCCAGGTCGACCAGATCATCCCGGTCGTCCCGGCCAAGGCGGAAGCCGGCGGGACGGCGGCAGCAGCAGTCGAATATGAGCCGGACGAGGAAGAAATCCTCTCCGCTCTCCTGCCCACCAACGTGACCGTGCAGGTCTATCGCGCGCTGCTTGAAAACCAGGCCGGCTTCTACGGCTCGCAGATGACCGCAATGGACAATGCGACGCGCAATGCGGGCGACATGATCAATCGCCTGTCGATCCAGTATAACCGCCAGCGCCAGGCTGCGATCACCACCGAACTCGTCGAAATCATCTCGGGCGCCGAAGCGCTCTAACGGACTCAAGAGGCAAGGAAACATAACATGGCCACCGCCGCTCCCGCCAAGCCCCGCAGCAAGAAGGCCGCTGCGACCGCAACCACCGCTTCGGCTCCGGCCACCGGCAATCTCGTCGGCCAAGTCGCCCAGGTCATCGGCGCGGTCGTCGACGTCGCCTTCGAAGGCGAGCTGCCGCCGATCCTCGCGGCGCTTGAGACCGAAAACCAGGGTAATCGCCTGGTGCTCGAGGTTGCCCAGCATCTCGGCGAGAATATTGTCCGCACCATCGCCATGGATTCGACCGACGGCCTGACCCGCGGCCAGCGCGTCAACGCCACCGGCTCGCAGATCCGCGTTCCGGTCGGCCCGAAGACGCTCGGCCGCATCATGAACGTGATCGGCGAGCCGATCGACGAGCGCGGCCCGATTGGCAGCGATCTTTCGGCTCCGATCCACGCCGAGGCCCCGGCCTTCGTCGACCAGTCGACCGAAGCCAGCATCCTCGTCACCGGCATCAAGGTCATCGACCTCCTCGCCCCCTATGCCAAGGGCGGCAAGATCGGCCTGTTCGGCGGCGCCGGCGTCGGCAAGACCGTGCTGATCCAGGAACTGATCAACAATATCGCCAAGGGTCACGGCGGCGTCAGCGTGTTCGCCGGCGTCGGCGAGCGCACCCGCGAGGGCAACGATCTTTATCACGAATTCCTCGAGGCCGGCGTTATCGCCAAGGACAAGGACGGCAACCCGACGCCGGAAGGCTCGAAAGTGGCGCTCGTGTTCGGCCAGATGAACGAGCCGCCGGGAGCGCGCGCCCGCGTCGCCTTGTCGGGCCTGACCCAGGCGGAATATTTCCGCGACGAGGAAGGCCAGGACGTGCTGTTCTTCGTCGACAACATTTTCCGCTTCACCCAGGCGGGTTCGGAAGTGTCAGCGCTGCTTGGCCGCATCCCGTCGGCGGTGGGCTATCAGCCGACCCTGGCGACCGACATGGGCCAGCTGCAGGAGCGGATCACCTCGACCAACAAGGGCTCGATCACCTCCGTGCAGGCCATCTACGTGCCGGCCGACGACTTGACCGACCCGGCGCCAGCGACCTCCTTCGCGCACCTTGACGCGACGACCACCCTGTCGCGCGCCATCTCGGAGCTGGGCATCTACCCGGCGGTCGACCCGCTTGACTCGGTCAGCCGCGTTCTCACCGTGGCCGTCGTCGGCCAGGAGCATTATGACGTGGCCCGCGCGGTCCAAGAGACGCTGCAGAAGTATAAGTCGCTGCAAGACATCATCGCCATTCTCGGCATGGATGAACTGTCGGAAGAGGATAAGCTGGTCGTCAGCCGCGCCCGCAAGATCCAGCGCTTCCTGTCACAGCCGTTCCACGTCGCCGAAGTATTCACCGGCATTCAGGGCAAATTCGTCCAGGTCGAAGACACAGTCCGCTCGTTCAAAGCGGTCGTGAACGGCGAATATGACCATCTGCCCGAAGCCGCCTTCTACATGGTCGGCGGCATCGACGAAGCGGTCGCCAAGGCCGAGAAGTTGGCGCAGGAGGCGTAAAGCCGATCGCCAACGACCTTCGCCTCGAAGATTGCGTCAACACGCACTGCCCCTGGTCCGGCGACCCGGTCAGTGCCGACAGCCTGACGCGTTACAAAGGCAAGGTCGTCGGCTTCTGCAATCCGGGCTGCCGGGACAAGTTCGAGAAAGCGGCGTCGGATTTCGACACCGCGATCGAGGGAAAGAAGTAAATGGCCGATTTTCACTTCGAACTGGTGACACCGGAGCGCCTGGTCCGCTCGGACGACGTCTACATGGTTGTAGTGCCGGGCACCGAGGGCGACTTCGGCGTGATGGCCGGCCACGCCCCGGTGGTAACGACGCTTAAGGACGCCGAGCTAAAGATCTACAAGAGCGCCGGCGCCCAGCCGGAAAGCATTGCCGTCTCCGGCGGTTTCGCTGAAGTTGGCGACAAGGGCCTGACGGTGCTTGCCGAGAGCGTCGGCGCCTGACAACATTCGACCCGGGTTGCACCGGGGGTTCGGACAAATTGGCGGCTAGCATTGAATCGCAGGCGGGCAAGTCTGTCCTCGCCTACACGAATATCGCGTTGCTGCTCATCATCGCGGTTGCGGTCGCCACCCGCATTGTCGCCTGGTGGAATCCCGTCGCCCACGTCGACGACCAATTTTACCTGCTGGCCGGCCAGGAACTGCTCAAGGGTCACTGGCCCTATGTCGACGTATGGGACCGAAAGCCGCTCGGCCTGTTCCTTCTCTACGCCGGGATCGCCTGGATCGGCGGGGGCAGCATCCTCGGCCTCAATTTGGTCGCCACCGCCTTCGCCGCTGCAACCGCGGTGGTCATTCGCCAGATCGCGCTCCGTTTCGCCACACCCGCCGGGGCGACGCTTGGCGCGCTGGCTTATCTCCTGGTCATTCCTTTGGTCGGCGGACAAACTGGCCAATCGCCGGTCTTCTACAATCTGTTGATTGCTGGGGCAGCGCTGATGCTGCTCGAGGCCGCTGGATCGCAGTCTCGTGCCGGGAACGTTCGTCGAGCGCTTTGCGCGATGCTGATGTGCGGGTTGGCCATGACCATCAAGCAGATCAGCTTCATCGAAGGCGCCTACCTTGGGATGGCCTTTTTGTGGGTCCTGAAGAGCCGGGGAGCGAGTATCGCGCAAACCGCAGCGGCCGGCGCGCTAATGGTCTTTGTCGCGCTCCTGCCCACTGCGCTTGCTGTCATAGGCTATGCGCTCGCAGGACCGCAGCAGCTCGACAGGCTCATGTTCGCGACGGTGACGTCGATCTTCCTGAAGAGCGGCTGGGACCTCAACGCCAAGCTCGCCGGCTTCGCCTATTTCCTGCTTTACCTGACGCCCCTGTTCGTCATGGCCGGGTTGGGCGTCCGAGATCGGATGAAGGCGGGGCCAGGCAATATCCAAGATTCGCTGCTAGTTGGCTGGATAGCGGCATCGTTCATTGGCTATTTCGCCGTACCGCATTTCTTCGACCATTACGCATTGCCTGTTGTCGGGCCGCTGAGCGTTTCCGCAGCCACTTTCTTCGATCGGCGGAGCGGACGTGCCTACTTCCTTGCTTTGGCAGCCTTCTGTGTGATCTCGCCGCCGATCCGCGATTATTCCACGAACCGTCGCGCCAAGATCGAATATGACAAGATCGACGCGGCAGTGGAGCGTGCGCGGACGGGTGGCTGCATCTACATCGGGGACGGTCCTTCCCGCCTCTACTCTTCAACGCAGGCATGCACTGTCACCGCTTACCTGTTTCCGGATCATCTCAACCTTAAGATTGAGGCCAACGCAGTCGGCATCGACACCGGCCGCGAGTTGGAAGCGATCTGGCAGCGCCGTCCGGCTGCAATTGTCACCCCGAAGCTCAAGATGGGCCGCTACTCGCCTGCGTATCGGCGTTTGTTGATGCGCCTGAACGATGCCTATCGGCCGGTCTATACCGCGCCGAGCGACGCGCCGGGAGGCTTGGAGGGCGTGTCCGTTTGGCAGCGCAAGGACCTGCCGCCGCCCACGGGCAATTAACTAGCCTTTTACCTTAACCTGCTTGGGTGATGCCGCTGATTTTTCGGGGGTGTTCATGTTCCAGCAGAATGTCGCGGCACAGATTGAGGTACGCGAAGCGCCGCTGGAGCTGTGTGTCGTTATTCCGACGCTCAACGAGATCGCCAATATAGAGCCGCTGCTTGAGCGGCTTGGGCTCGCGCTGGCCGGAATTCAATGGGAAGCGATTTTCGTCGACGACGGGTCGAGCGACGGCACGCCCGAGTTCGTGACCCGCATCGCGCAGACCGATCGCCGGGTTCGGATGATCCGGCGCATCGGCCGGCGCGGCCTATCGTCGGCGGTCGTCGAAGGCGCACTCGCCTCCACCACGCCCGTGATCGCGGTGATCGACGCCGACCTGCAGCATGACGAGCGAATCCTGCCCGACCTATATCGCTCCGTTGCCGGCGGCCATGAGCTCGCGATCGGCACGCGCTATGCCTCGAACGGCTCGACCGGGGAATGGGACGAAAGCCGGCTCAAGATTAGCCGCTTTGCAACGGCGCTTGCCTCGCCGATCATGAAGACCAAGCTGTCCGATCCGATGAGCGGATTGTTCGCGGTCCGCCGTGACGTCCTGCTCGAAGCGGCGCCACGCCTCAGCAATGTCGGCTACAAGATCTTGCTCGACCTCGTCGCATCGGCCCAGCGTCCGCTTAAGGTGGCCGAGGTCGGATATACGTTCGGCACCCGCCAACACGGCGAGTCCAAGCTCGATGAGATGGTCGCGCTCGAATATGTCGAGTTGCTGCTCGACAAGACCATCGGCCGGTTCGTACCCGTCAAGCTAGTCCAGTTCGGCGCCGTCGGGATGCTCGGCGTCGGCATCCACCTGGCTCTACTCGACCTGGCGCTCAACGCCTTCGGGTTCCCCTTCTCCTGGTCGCAGGCGACCGCGGTAATCGGGGCGATGACCTTCAACTTCGCCTTGAACAATCGGTTCACATACCGCGACCGGCAGCTGAAGGGTCTCGCCTGGATCGGCGGCCTGCTCTCCTTCTACCTGGTCTGTTCGCTGGGTGCGGTCGCCAACGTCGGCATCGGCAGCCTGGTCTATGAGCAATTCCATGGCTGGTGGCTTGCCGGAATTGCCGGAGCGATTGTCGGATCGGTCTGGAATTATGTAGCCAGCGGCTGGCTCACCTGGACGCGGCGCTAAGAGCGTTCGCGTTGATTGAAATTAGTCTTTTCTAAAAGTTTGGCAGCTATTCACCATGATGGTTTTCCGCGGAAAGTAGCATTGGGAATCACCGGTTATGAACGCATTCGGCAAGCGTAACGGCCTGGGACAGCGCCCGAATTTCGGTGTCGCCAAGCCCATGAAAGGCGGTTCTGCCCAATCGGGCGGCGAGCAGTTCCCGCCGGTGGAGGATCTCGAGGAATCCACGGATTCCGATGCAGACGGTGCTTCGACTTCGGTTCCGGCTGGCCCCATGGGCGGCGCGATGGACCGGCTTAACGACCGCCAGAATGCCAGTGGCGCCGCCGCATCTTCCAAGTCGGAGGGTTTCGAAGCTTCGGTCCATCGCATCAAGGAGCAGGTCCTTCCGCGCTTGCTCGAGCGTGTCGATCCGGAGGCTGCCGCCACTCTCGGCAAGGACGAGCTGGCCGAGGAATTCCGCCCGATTATCGGCGAAGTGCTCGCCGAACTGAAGATCACCCTCAACCGCCGCGAGCAATTCGCGCTTGAAAAGGTGCTGGTCGACGAACTGCTCGGACTCGGGCCGCTCGAAGAGCTGCTGTCCGATCCGGCGGTTAGCGATATCATGGTCAACGGCCCGGACCAGACCTTCATCGAGCGAAAGGGCAAGCTGGAACTGGCCAAGATCCAGTTCCGCGACGAGGAGCATCTGTTCCAGATCGCCCAGCGCATCGTCAACAAGGTCGGCCGCCGCGTCGACCAGACCACTCCGCTGGCCGACGCCCGCCTCCAGGACGGCAGCCGCGTTAACGTCATCATCCCGCCGCTGTCGCTGCGCGGCACTGCCATCTCGATCCGTAAATTCTCCGAAAAGCCGATCACGCTCGACATGATGCGCGGCTTCGGATCGATGTCGGAGAAGATGGCGACGGTGCTGAAGATCGCCGGCGCCAGCCGCATGAACGTCGTCATTTCCGGAGGTACCGGCTCGGGTAAGACGACCATGCTCAACGCCTTGTCGAAGATGATCGACCCTGGCGAGCGCGTGATCACGATCGAAGACGCGGCCGAGCTTCGGTTGCAGCAGCCGCACTGGCTACCGCTCGAAACCCGCCCGCCGAACCTGGAAGGCCAGGGCGCGATCACCATCCGAGACCTGGTCATCAACGCCCTGCGTATGCGTCCTGACCGCATCATCCTGGGCGAAATTCGTGGCAGCGAGTGTTTCGATTTGCTCGCTGCCATGAACACCGGCCACGACGGCTCGATGGCCACGCTTCACTCCAACAGCCCGCGCGAATGCCTGGCTCGTATGGAAAACATGGTGATGATGTCGGACATCAAGATCCCGAAGGAAGCGATCAGCCGCCAGATCGCGGATTCTGTCGACCTGATCGTGCAGGTGAAGCGTCTCCGCGACGGTTCGCGCCGGACCACCAACATCACCGAGGTGATCGGCATGGAAGGCGACGTGATCGTCACCCAGGAGCTGTTCAGGTTCGAATATCTCGACGAGACGCCGGATGGGAAGATCGTCGGCGAATATCGTTCGATGGGCCTTCGCCCCTATACGCTGGAAAAGGCCAAGCAGTACGGCTTCGACCAGCCGTACCTCGAAGCCTGCCTGTAAGCCGGCCTATTTGCCCTTTCGGGCGCCAACTCGGCGTGACGTATCTTCTCGCAGCATCGCCGATGCGGCTGACCGCAGCTTCGCGGGATCAACTGTCTCCAAGGCACCAGCATTCGCGACACCAAGCCGGCTGACGAGGCCGTTGAGCAGCCGGCGATTGGCAAAGCTGTGCGGCGATCCGGGATCGTCACCCTGGTCCTGAATGAATTTTCCAAGCACTTTCGATCGAGTTTGCACCGCCTCGGCCAGTTCTGTCAGCTTGGCGCGAAACTCGAGTTCCCACGGCTGCAAGTCCTTGAACCGGGCTTTGTCCGCGAAATGCTGGGCCTCATGGCTGAGGAACGACACGCGGAACTCCTCGCCATCCATGCTGTCGTAGCGTGGAACGACCGCGAACAGGGCCTCGTCGGTGGTCCAGCCGCCGGTCGAGGCCCGACCGCAGGTCGCAAATTCGCTCCAGCCCAGGCTCGTGAAGCCATCGAGCAATTCGACTTTCACATTCTGCTGCTGTTCCGGCAGCGCGACCAGCATCTGCCGGCTGTCCTCCTTGGACCAGATCATCAGCTCGCGCAGGAGGCCCGTGCGGCCCTGGAGCGAATGAAGTCCTTCCCGCTTGAGGGCTTCGGCCAGCAAAGGCTCAAGAGTGTCCATATCCGTGCCGGCCGGGGCGCCGAGCACTTGACCCAGCTGCTTGGCCAACTTGCCCTCTTCCAGGTCGCGCCGGGAAGGATCGTTCATCGCCGACAGCCAATAGGAACGATAGATGGCCAGCGCCCGCTCACTCATGCTCGCAGTGACGGGCAGCTCGACCACAGCGCCTCCCAGCCGTTCCCGCATGCATGTCACCGTCGCTTGGTCCTTGGGCGACAAGGTCGAGACATCGACGCTACTAAAGGCCGCAAGCGCCGCCTTTGCGTCGGCCTGAAGCGCAGCGCCAACGGCTTGGCCAACGGGATTGGGGTTGGCGGCGGAGGCACTGCTTGAGAGTGCGATTAGAATGACGACGGCCTTGTGCATGGCCGTCGTCCTAATCGCGTTCGGACCTTCCGGTCTTGAACGGATTTGACCTTCGCCAATGACCGGGCGTCCTGCCGGTCAGGTCGACAATCGCCCTGGTCAGATGCGGTTGATCCGAAAAGCCGCAGTCATTGGCAATCGACGCTAGGCCGGCATTTGTCTGGAAGATCATGTCCATCGCCTGTCGCGCCCGAACTTCGGCGCGAAATCGCGCAGGTGTGATGCCGTAAGCGGCACGAAAGCCGCGGCTCAAAGTCTCGGCGGCCAGTCCGATGGAATTGGCCAAACTCCCGAGGCGTCGCCCGTCAGATGTCGAGAGGGACAAGGCGAGCGTGTCGGGCCAGTCGGCCTGGCTAGCTACCGTGCCGGCGGGACAAAGCGACCGGACAGCCTCGACCGGGTCGGAATGCGCCAGCCGGGCCAACTCGTCCGGATCCTCAATTCGGAACGCGGCAGGCAGGGGCAAGCCGGGCGGCAAGGGCAGGTTGACCAGCTCGGCGCCCCCCGGGCCGACATGATCGAGATGGGCGTCAAAGCGGCGATGGACCACGACATCGCCTTCGGTCAGGTTACGCCGACCATCGAATCCGGCTTCCTGATAGCCGCCTCGAACGACGACGGTGATATAGCCATCCCAATGGCGATGCCGCGGAATGCGAGCATAGGCGTCCAGCCGCTCACGGCCATAGTGGGGCGAATGGAAATCGCGATCCGAAGCCATCGGCCGCGAAGATAGCCGCGACCAATGTATTCCGCCAATGCTGACCTAGCGCTCCATCCGGTAAAGCAAGTTCAAGCTCACGCCTGTCTCAAGCTGCCCCGGTGCGACGACACCGCCATCCCGCTCCGGTGCGGGCGGAGGTGGCGGCGGCGGCAGTGCGCTGACGTTGCTAATTCGCGAACCGGTGACGATTATGTCGGTGCCGCGATAGGAAGTGCCTTCCTCGACCGACAACAGCCGCACGCTGGCATAACCGTTGTTACGGGCATATTCGGTCGCTTCCGCGGCGCCGCGCGCCATCGCCCGCACCCGCGCCTCGCGGCGCAGCGGTGCCGGGTCCGAAATCCCGAAATTGGGACCGTAGACGGTGTCCGCCCCCGCCGTGGTCAGAGTGTCGAGCAGCTTGGTGAGCCCGTCGATGTCGCGCGTCTTGATCTGGA